>Ga0209162_1002565_pt1 | contig 15674 bp, 11 predicted proteins | sample YNPNPMetaG_FD_187121 | JGI IMG/M metagenome (GOLD analysis project Ga0209162, IMG submission 187121) | Anoxygenic and chlorotrophic microbial mat microbial communities from Yellowstone National Park, USA - YNP NP MetaG (SPAdes) (version 2) ... | reverse complement strand
GTTCTTGGTTCTTGGTTCTCAGTTCTCAGTTCTTGGTTCTTAACCATACCCACGATTATGCCCGTTGCGCGATTCATCATACTGATGTAACATCCTGATAGACTCCGAAAGCAATGGCATATCAGGGTGCTCCGCTTTTTTTGTCGCAGCCGGCTGAAACATGGGCAGTCCCGCAAAGGAGAAACACTATGTCAAAAAAATGGGTGTACCTCTTCACCGAAGGTAACGCATCGATGCGCGATCTCCTCGGTGGCAAAGGCGCTGGCGTGGCTGAAATGACCCGTACCGGCGTTCCCGTTCCCCCCGGCTTTACCATCACTACCGAAGCATGCAACGAATACTTCGCGCGCGGCAGGCAGTTCCCCGAAGGGTTGTGGGAGCAGACCCTTGAGGCGTTGAAGGTGATCGAAGCGCAGGTCGGAAAGAAATTCGGCGACCCGTCCAATCCGTTGCTGGTATCGGTTCGCTCCGGTGCGCGCGAATCGATGCCCGGCATGATGGACACCGTGCTCAACCTTGGTCTCAACAAAGAAACGCTCGAAGGGCTTGCCCGTCTGACCGACAATCGGCGCTTCGCTGCTGATGCCTACCGGCGGTTCATTCAGTTGTTCGGCAAGATCGTGCTCGGTGTCGATGGCGAGAAGTTCGAGCACGTGATGAACGAAGCCAAAGGGAAGGATCGTCAGGATACCGATCTGACAGCTGATGAGTTGATGCAGATTGCCGGGACGTTCAAGGCAATCATCAAGGAAGATACCGGCGTCGATTTCCCTGAAGACCCCTACGAGCAGTTGCGCATGGCGATCACCGCTGTCTTCAATTCCTGGATGGGACGCCGCGCCGTCGATTATCGTCGTGTCTATAAGATCCCCGATACGCTGGGCACCGGCGTCAATGTGCAGACGATGGTCTTTGGCAATATGGGCAACGATAGCGCCACGGGTGTCGCCTTTACCCGCAATCCGGCCACCGGCGAGGATGAACTGTACGGTGAGTACCTGGTCAATGCGCAGGGTGAAGATGTGGTCGCCGGTATTCGCACGCCGAAGCCAATCAGCAAATTGCGTGAAGAGATGCCCGAAGTCTATCAGCAATTCTCCGAGATCGCCAAGATGCTCGAACGTCATTACAAAGATGTGCAGGACGTCGAGTTCACCATTGAGCGCGGCAAACTCTGGATGCTGCAAACGCGCAACGGCAAGCGCACTGGCATGGCAGCAGTCAAGATCGCAGTCGATATGGTCAACGAGGGGTTGATCGACAAGCGTACTGCGCTGCGTCGGGTGCAACCGGAGATGCTCAATCAGTTCCTCTTCCCGATTGTCGATCCCAGGGCTTCCGAGCATGCAACCAGGCTGGCGCGCGGTCTGGCAGCCGGTCCTGGCGCTGCGCAGGGGCGGATCGTACTCGATCCCGACGAAGCGGCGGCGCGTTCGGAGCAGGGTGAGCGTGTCATCCTGGTGCGCACCGAGACGGCGCCGGAGGATTTCCACGGTATGGTCGCTTCGCAGGCGATCCTGACGGCACGCGGCGGTCTTACAAGCCACGCCGCAGTGGTGGCGCGTCAACTCGGCAAGTGCTGCGTCTGCGGTTGCGGCGATCTGGAGATCGACTATAAAGCCGGTACAGTCCACGTCCACGGGACAGACGCGATCCTCAAGGAGGGTGACTGGATCACGGTCGATGGTCACTCTGGATGGGTATACGTCGGTCAGGTTGAGACGCGCGAAGCCGAGGTCATTCAGGTCATTCGTGGCCAGATGAAGCCTGAGGACTCGAAACTCTACGGCTACTTCAGCACATTTCTCAGTTGGGCGGATGAAGTGCGGCGCCTGGGTGTGCGCGCCAACGCCGATACGCCGACCGATGCACGCACTGCGCGATTGTTCGGCGCCGAAGGTATCGGTCTCTGCCGAACCGAGCACATGTTCTTCGAGGGGGATCGGATCGATGCCGTGCGCGAGATGATCGTGGCAGACACTGCCGGGGAGCGTCGCAAAGCCCTGGCAAAGATCGAGCCATTACAGCAGGGTGATTTCGAGGGCATTTTCGAGGCCATGGACGGTCTGCCGGTCACGATCCGCACGCTCGACCCGCCACTCCACGAGTTTCTGCCGCATGGCGACCGGGAGATTGAGGAACTGGCGCACAAGATGGGCATCGACTTCGTCCGACTCAAAGCAAAGGTGGAGAGTTTGCGCGAAGCGAACCCGATGCTCGGCTTCCGCGGATGCCGTCTCGGTATCGAATATCCAGAGATTACTGAGATGCAGGCGCGCGCCATCTTCCGTGCCGCTGCCAACTGTCAGGCGCGCGGCATTCACGTGCATCCCGAGATTATGATTCCGCTCGTCGGTGATGTGAGCGAACTGCGGATGCAGGGCGACATCGTCCGGCGGGTTGCCGATGAGGTGATGGCGGAAACCGGGCAGAAGATCGATTATCTGCTCGGCACCATGATCGAGGTGCCGCGCGCTGCGCTGACTGCCGACAAGATCGCGACGGTTGCCGAGTTCTTCTCCTTTGGCACCAACGACCTGACCCAGATGACGTTTGGTATGAGCCGCGACGATGCCGGGCGTTTCCTGCCCCTCTATGTCGAACGCAAACTGTTGAAGGATGATCCCTTCGAGGTGCTGGATCAGGAAGGTGTGGGGCAACTGGTGCGGATGGGCGTCGAACGCGGGCGCAGCACCCGCCCTGATCTGAAGACCGGCATCTGCGGCGAACATGGCGGTGAGCCGGAAAGTGTCAAGTTCTGTCACCGCGTCGGTCTCAACTACGTGTCGTGCAGCCCGTACCGCGTCGTTATCGCTCGCCTCGCGGCGGCACAGGCGGTGCTGGAAGAGCAGAAGGGGTAAGTTGACAGTCGGCGCTGATGCATCTGGCTGAGTAGTACGCATCACATGGAGGACGGCGCAATCTTGCGGGAGTGTTTGCCGGGAGATTGCGTCGTCGCTCTGTTTCTCGCAGCGATAACAGACGTGATGAGGAACACGGAGTAGAGCGCAGGAACAGTCTGCTGCACCTCAAACCGCTCTACCCATACGTCGCCGCAAACTGGAACGCTGGAACCACGCGCGTACTGCGCTGCACCTGGCGCCACTCGTCGCACACCTGGCGATAGATATCCAGCGTCGTTTGTGCGATCGTGTTCCAGTTGTAGCGGGTGCAGACGTCGTGGAACGCATTGAGCGCACGCGCCTGAGACCAGTGGGGGTGTGCCAGGGTATGCGTCATTCCCCAGACCAGCGAGTCAACATTATTGGGATACACCGTTAACCCGGTTTCGTGCAACTTCACCACTTCCGCCAGACCGCCGGTGTGCGCCACGATCACCGGGCATCTGGCTGCCATCGCCTCCAGCGCCACGATGCCGAAGGGTTCATACAGCGATGGAAAGACGGCGGCATCCGCCGCGTGATACAGGCGGTCACGCTCCTCGTCACTGATGCGACCGGCGAACGTCACATGGTTGGCTACACCGGCATCCTGTGCGCGCTGACGAAGTGCATCAAGATACCCGCCAGTTCCAGCGATGATCAGGTGCGCATGGGGAAAATGAGCCAGCACGTGTGACCAGGCGTCGATCAACAGGTGCAGCCCCTTCTCGTACACAATCCGCCCGACAGAAAAGACAAGCGGTTGATCATCGCGCACAAAGCGACGGCGGAACTCCATGCGCTCCTCATCGCTCTGAAATGGGGAAGAGCGCACGACCACGCCGTTTGGGACGATATCGATCTTTTCATATGGTGTATCGAAGGTAGTGTGAACCTCGCGCGCCATAAAGTGCGAACAGGCGATGACTCGATGCGCCTCGACCGTCAACAGGCGTTCCACACGGTCGATCTGAAATGAGAGATCGTTCGTCAGATGACCCTGATGCCGTCCGCGTTCGGTTGCGTGGATCGTTGCCAGGAGGGGGAGATGACAAAGGTGTTTGAGGGCGATGCCTGCCTGCGCGACGAGCCAGTCGTGTGCGTGGATGAGATCAAAGCCGCCGGTGGAACGCTGCACATCGAGGGCAGCATGCTTCAGCGCAACATTAAGTTCCTGGGTGAGCGGAAAAAGCATACGATCGGCGATTGGCGGAACGGCGACACGATGGATATGAACGCCCCGTGCAGTGCATTCGTACCGACTGCTTTCCTTGAGATGGGGAGTTAGAATGTGAACCTCAACGCCGATCTGCGCCAGGGCATCCGTCAGATCGGTGACGTGACGCCCCAGTCCGCCAATAATGTGTGGCGGGTACTCCCAGGACAACATCAAGATACGCATAGTTCCTCGACACAAAGAACCGACCGCTGTTCTTCGGCGTGTGGGTGCATAAACGATGGCTGGTGCGCGTCATCACGCGATGAGAACAACGGCCGGGACGATCATCGCACCAAGGCGAATCTATTGTTAAGGAATTATAGCATAACCGGTTTAGCATGTCACCTTTCAAACAAATGACAATCATATGGCGCCGATCGTGTATAATTGATCATCCATGACTCTTACCCCGGCACATATCGGCGTCAGCGATGTCTGGTCGCCGGAAAAGGTCATTGCATTATCGTAAGCGCTCTTTTATTGAAAACGAAGGTCTCCGTTCGTGCTCAAGAATCGTCTTCTGCTTTCGATCAGCGCCGGTCACTTCGCGGTCGATGTTATCAACAGTGTTGTGCCTGTTCTGCTGGCGACGCTGGCAGTGCCGCTGGCGCTCAGCAATGCCCAGATTGGTATTGCGCTCACGATCCAGATCTTTGCCGGTGCGCTGTCGCAACCACTCTTTGGCTGGCTGGCGGATCGCTTCAGCACGCGACCGACTGCGCTGGCAGGCGGCGGTGTTGCGTGGATGGCAATCTGCCTGGCATCTATCGTGCTTTCGATGAACTGGACCCTGATCGTTCTTCTGGTTGGGTTAATGGCGCTCGGATCGGGTCTCTTCCACCCGATCGGCACGGCAAGCGCTGCTGCTTCTGCACCCGCGCGCGCTGCGAGTGCAACCGCTATCTTCTTCTTCAGCGGGCAACTCGGTCTTTCACTGGGTCCGTTGCTGGGCGGCGCATTGCTCACAACACCAGATGGTGCGCGTCTGATGCTGGCGCTTGCGGCGTTGATGCTTGCACCGGCGGTGCTGCTGTTTGCTGCGCCCCGTCCTGTGATACCTGTAGGCGGTACGGCACGCGCTGCCCATGCCGCAATACGTGTTGGAATTGCGATCCTGGCGGCGTTCATTGTGCTGGTGGCGCTCCGTTCGTCGATTCAGTCGGTGTTTATGTCGTTCCTGCCCAAACTGTTCGCTGACCGCGGCTGGGAGCCGGTTGCCTATGGCGCGATTGCCGGGACATTCATGTTTACCGCTGCAATCGGCAATATCATTGCTGGTGATATTGCCGATCGCTTTGGTATGCGTGCTGCGACGATCTGGCCCCTCCTGATCAGCGTACCAGCCGGTCTGGTCTGCATATGGTCGCCTTCACCACTCACTGCCTTCATCGCATGCGGCGTTGCTGGCATGGTTATCGGTGGGCAACATAGTGTGCTGGTGGTGCATGCACAACGGTTGCTGCCGGTGCGACAGGGGTTTGCCGCCGGGTTGATCCTGGGGTTCACCTTCGCAACGGGGGGCATCGGCACTGCGCTGGTTGGCGCGCTGGCTGATACGGTTGGTCTGTTCACAGCGATGCAGGCCACGGTGCTGCTGGCGCTCCCGGCGGCAGCGCTGGCGCTGACGTTGCCCGGACGCGAATCTGTCGTTTCGGCAGTCGCAGCAGCAGAGGCGTAACGCTTCGTGCGCTCGTGTGTTTGGAAGAACCAAGGGGGCAGGGGGATGCTTGCAGGGGCAGGTTTTTTGGGAAGCCCCTGCGTTCCATCTTCCGTGTCCAGGCATCAGGACGCCCAAACTCCCCCTTCTCCCCTTGTGGGTTGAAAGGGGGGGATGCTTACAGGGGCAGGTTTTTTGGGAAGCCCCTGCGTTCCATCTTCCGTGTCCAGGCATCAGGACGCCCAAACTCCCCCTTCTCCCCTTGTGGGTTGAAAGGGGGGGATGCTTACAGGAGCAGGTTTTTTGGGAAGCCCCTGCGTTCCATCTTCCGTTTCCAGGCATCAGGACGCCCAAACTCCCCCTTCTCCCCTTGTGGGAGAAGGGGGCAGGGGGGATGAGGGGCCAACAGGATTACGCATCGCTTTCCCGCTTAACAGGATGATGCGGAAGGATCGGCGCGTGACGTTCAGCGACCCGGCGATGACTCTCTTCGGGTGGATGTCCCTCCAACCGCAGGTAAGCGTATTTGAACAGGTCGCGGGTGGTGGCGATCGCTGGCGCAGCCAGCAGAATGCCAGGCAGACCAAACAACGTACCCATTACGATCATGGCAACGGTCAGCACTGCCGGATGGACCCCAACACTGTCGCCAATGATACGCGGCACCAGCAAACTGTTTTCCAGTTGTTGCACAGCGATGTACAGGATGAGAACAGCAAAGCCTGCGGTTGGCGAAATGCCAAAACCAAGGATAACCCCAGGAATGGCGCCGATGGTCGGACCGAGCACCGGAATGAATTCGGTGACACCGGCGATCAACGCCAGTACCAGAACATAGTCGCCAAGCGGGAACCCAAGCATCTCCAGCCCCACCAGTCCGATGCCGACTGCCAGACCCACCGCGACGCAGAGAATGATCTGCCCGCGAATGTAGCCGCCCAGCACGTTGTTAATAATTTCCCACACATTCCAGAAGTCGGCGCGGGCGCGCGGATGCACCAGTTGATTGAAGAAGACTCGCCCTTGATGCTTGTCGTACAACACGTAAAAGAGCCAGATCGGTAGCGAAATGAAACCCAGAATAAACGTTACCGTGTTGAGCAACTGGATCAGTTGATTGAGAAGAAATGCCCCTCCGCGCTGCAGATAGGTATCGATGTTATTCTGCAACGAGCGCAGCAGATTCGCCAGACTGTCCTCGATAGGTTGCTGCAGCGACGGAGGCACCTGATCACGGTACTGCTTGACGACCGAGTCCACAAACGTTTGCACTTCGCTAAAACCGGGCAACTGACGGATCAACCGCGCCACCTGCTCGACCAGCGGCGGGATGATGAGCGCAAACGTCGCTGCGATGCCCAGCAAGCCCAATGCATAGACGGCAAGGATCGCCAGCCAGCGCGGCATCCAGCGATCAAAAAAGTCAACCGCTGGCGCCATCAGATATGCCAGCACCAGACCGATGACAAATGGGATCAACACCGGGCGGGTTGACCACAGCATCGAGCCAATGATATACAGCGCCAGCGCCACCAGCGACCAGCGTGCGATCAGTCGCAGGAGCGGATTGATTGCCGTCGTCGTGTGGGCGCTCTGGCCTGTTTCAGGCGCGCCATCCTCAACATTCGACGTGGTAGAGGTTTGTGCCGCTTCTTCCTGGAGTTCTTCCTGCGGTTCGACTGCTCTCATAACATCTCGTTATCCTGTATGGCACGCGATCTTTTCTTGCTGGATCACAGCGTATGCCGCCATACGTTACAATGTTGCATGCAACGTGTCAACAGGTTGAGGCATCATTCTTCGCGCAGAATATACCCGACGCCGCGCACAGTATGGATCAGACGTGGTTCGCCGTGCGCCTCAAGTTTCTGTCGTAGATAACGGACGTACACCTCAATGATGTTGCTCTCGCCGCCGAAGTTGTAGCCCCATACGCGGTCGTAGATGACATCGCGGGTGAGGACCTGCTGTGGATGGCGCATGAACAGTTCGAGCAAATCGTACTCTTTGGCGGTGAGATCGACCCGGCGGTCGCCAATGGTAACTTCGTGCGCAGCAAGATCCATTGTCAGTGGACCGTAGCGCAGCACGGTTGCGCTGTCTTCGCGCTGACGGCGACGGAGCTGAACACGAATACGCGCCAGCAGTTCTTCAAAAGCGAACGGTTTGATCAGGTAATCGTCCGCACCGGCTTCGAGACCGGCAACGCGATCTGGAATGGCGTCGCGTGCCGTCAGCATAATGATTGGCACATCTGACGCGGCGCGCAACCGCCGTGCCACTTCCAGCCCATCGATACCCGGCAGCATCAGATCGAGCACCACCAGATCAGGCGGTTGCTCACGAGCCATATCGAGCGCCTGGCGTCCGTCGCTCGCGATCTCGACCGTATACCCTTCGAATGTCAGCCCGCGTCGGAGATACCCCGCGATCTCGGCTTCATCTTCGACGATTAAAATAGTGCTCATAGGTGGTGCAGAGACCAGGTCGATGAACCTGCCGGATATGTCAGGTTTATCCTGCATTGTACCATAGACCGGAATGCTCCTGGAACACTGCCTGGACGGAGGATTGACGCATGATCGGTGATGAATTGCGGGATCAGGTTGCACTCGTAACCGGTGCATCGCGGGGGATAGGGCGGGCGATTGCACTGGCGATCGCGGCGCGCGGCGGGCGCGTTCTCGTCAACTATCAGCGCAATGCTGCCGCCGCTGTGGAGGTCGTGGACGAGATTGCGGCAATGGGCAGCGAGGCGCTGGCGTTTGCTGCTGATGTGGCTGACGAGTCAGCCGTTAACGCAATGGTTGCGGCGTGTCTTGAACGCTGGAACCGACTCGATGCGCTGGTCAACAATGCTGGTCTGACCGATGATGCGCCGTTTGTGCGTATGCGTTTTGATCAGTGGCGGTCGGTCATTGATGCCGATCTGACCGGTGCGTTTTTGTGTAGCCGTGCTGTGCTGGCGCCAATGCGCGCGCGTGGTTACGGGCGTATTGTGATGATCGGGTCGCTGGCCGGTCTGGCGGGAAATGTTGGTCAGGCAAATTATGCTGCCGCCAAGGCCGGGCTGGTTGGTCTCGCACGTTCACTGGCGCGTGAGACGGCGCGCGACGGTATTACGGTCAATGTAGTGGCGCCGGGGTACATCGAGACCGACCTGTTGGCAGCGTTGCCGCAAGCACGGCGACAGTGGGCGCTCGATGCCATCGCAATGGGGCGTTTCGGCACGCCAGCGGAGGTTGCAGCAGCCGTTCTTTTTCTGATCTCGCCAGCTGCATCGTATATCACCGGTCAGGTGCTGGCGATCGATGGCGGTTGGGTTATGCCGTAGTACGGATCTGACCGGTATTGGTGATCCATCTGTGGCTTATGGAGATTGAGCCTTGACAGATAGCGGACAGCCGGTCTACCCTTTGCCAGTGCCTGGGAGCGCAGGCGACCCGCCTGCATGTGGAGACTGCGGGCTGAGCGCGTAGAAGCCCCTGCGGGGCTATAGCGTAGAGCGATGTGCAGCTGTCCTGGGAGCGCGGGCGTCCCCGCCCGCCCGCGCTGAAGAATAACCCACGGATGAGCACGGATGGCAGCAACCGGTCTGCCCTTCACCGATAAAATGTACGTATCTCCGCGCCTTCGCGCCTCCGCGTGAGCCAGTCCGATACACGCGGAGACGCGGAGTACGCGGAGAGATGTCGCACGAGGCGTCTGCTTCCGATGGCATGTGCAACGCTGTCCAACCAACCGAATCTTTGTGAGAACCGCCATAATCCGGTATGCGCCTCTTGCCGTCGGGCTAAAGCCCCCGGCTATGCGAGGCGAAGCCCGCCTGCGCGGACTATGGCAGATTATTTTTTCAATGATCATCAGCCGGGTAGCATGGTATGTAAGCATGTTGTCATGCACGCTGGCGATGTTCTGATGTATGCTCGGCGCAGGTATTCGCAACCATGCTGAACGCTGTCGCCCTGTATGACTGCCACACTCCGAACCCTCCGACGTAATCGTGGATTGACCCTGACCGATCTGGCGCTCCTTACCGGTATTCCGGCGCGCAACCTCGGCGCTATCGAACTTGGCATCCTGACCCTCGATAGCGTTACCCGCGCACAACTGGCGAACGTTCTGGCAGTGGCGCCTGAAACGTTTCCCGGCGCGCTGCACGTTGCAGCACAACCTCCGCGTTTGTTCGATCTTCAGCGTCTGGCTGCGCCGTTTGCCATCATGCTGACGACCACCGCCCTGACCACATCGCTGCTGTCTCACGTCGAGTTCCTGCCCGCCCCGCACCAATCGGTTGAATCGCCGCCTGCTCCGCTTGCTGCGCCCGTTGAACGCCTTTCGGAAGCGGCGCCTGTCGGCGGGGCGCTGCCGGTTGCAATGTTCGCCGCGGCGATCCTGGACACTGCCACCGATCCTCAATCCCGTCAGGAGACGCCGCCACCGCTTCCGATCAGACCGTCCGAGCCGGTCATCGAACCGGCGTCGGTCGCGCCCGTCATGACCATTGGCGCGAAACATGGCGATCGTGCTGCACCGCGTGGTTACCCGCTCATCGCACCGGTTGGACAGATCGTTGTAACACAGGGGTATAGTGAAGGAACGCATGCGCCAGCAGCAATCTGGGGTGCGCTTGACTTCGCCATCGATAGTGACGGCGATGGATACGCTGAACCGGGAGCAACGCGCGGTGCGCCGGTGCTCGCCACCCACGACGGGATTGCGCGGGTGTACCCCGGCAGCTGGCCCGGCGGCAACTTCGTCCGGATCGAAAACCATGAAACCGGATGGGTCACCGCATATGGGCATTTAGACAGCATCATGGTGAGCGAAGGACAGGTCGTACAACGCGGTGCACAGATCGGCACGGTGGGCAGCACCGGTTACGCGACCGGACCCCACCTTCACTACGAGATCTGGCGGCAGGGGATCAACATCGATCCAACACCGTTCGTGTTCGGGCAGTAGACAGCGACCATTTGCTTTTTCACTGTCAGCATGTCCTCACATGTGTCGTATAATTCGGGCGAAGGTGATACCCCACAAGGACAGGAGCGCCCGATGACCGTATCGAACCATCAAGGAATCGCCTACACGCTGACGATCCGCTGTCAGATCGAAAATCGTCCCGGTATGCTGGGGACAATCGCTACTGCGATTGGTGAAAATGGCGGGAATATCGGCGCCATTGACATTGTACGCGTCGACCGCAGGCATATCGTGCGCGACATTACCATTCGCGTGCAGGACGAACTCCACGGCGACCGCATCGTTCGCCGCATCAACGCCATCCCCGGTGTTGTGGTCACCAATGTGAGCGACCGGGTATTTTCGTTGCACCAGGGCGGCAAGATTTCCATTCACAGTCGCACGCCGCTCAAGAGCCGCGATGATCTCTCGCTGATCTACACTCCGGGCGTTGCCCGCGTCTGCCGCGCGATTGCGCGTGATGAAGAAAATGCCTTTTCGCTTACCATCAAGCGAAATAGCCTGGCAGTCGTCAGCGACGGAAGCGCAGTGCTGGGTCTGGGCAACCTCGGCGCTGCGGCAGCGATCCCGGTGATGGAAGGAAAAGCGGTGCTTTTCAAGGAACTGGCGGATATCGACGCATTCCCGATCTGTCTGAAGAGCCAGGACCCGGATATGATTGTTGCGACGGTCGAGCAAATTTCGCCGGTATTTGGCGCCATCAATCTGGAAGATATTGCTGCACCGAAGTGTTTCGACATCGAAGAGCAGCTGGTAGAGCGCCTCGACATTCCGGTGATGCACGATGATCAGCACGGCACGGCGGTCGTGGTGCTGGCGGGGTTGCGCAACGCCGCAACGCTGGTCGGAAAGCGTCTCGATCAGATGCGGGTGGTGGTGAATGGCGTCGGCGCCGCAGGAACCGCCATCATTCGCAACCTGCTCGGCGCCGGTGTGGGCGAAATCACCGCCGTTGATCGGGTGGGCATTCTGAATGCCGATGAGGATCAGCCGCTCAACCCATTTCAGCGCCAGATCGCCGCAATGACCAATCGCGAGCGCCGTCGCGGCGGGCTGGCGGAAGCGCTTGTTGGGGCTGATGCGTTCATCGGCGTCTCAGTGGGGAATGTCCTCACCGTTGACATGGTGCAGAGCATGGGGAGCGATCCGATCGTCTTTGCGCTTGCCAACCCGATTCCTGAAGGCGATCCGGAGATGTTGCAGCACTATGCGCGTGTTCTTGCAACCGGGCGATCCGACTTCCCCAACCAGATCAACAACGCCCTCAGTTTCCCCGGTATCTTCCGTGGAGCGCTCGATGTGCGCGCGGCAAAGATTACGCAGGGCATGCGCCTGGCTGCTGCTGAAGGTCTGGCAAGCGTTATCAGTCGCGAGGAACTGACCGAGGAGTACATCATTCCCAGCGTCTTCAATCGCGATATTGTACCCGCGATTGCGGCGGCTGTGGCGCGTGCGGCGCGGGCCGAAGGAGTCGCGCGTGCAGAAAAGGAGATGTGATGCCTGTCTGATCGGGCGCACTCACTGCGGTCTTCGTGTAACCTGAAGCGCAGTCGCTTCATCTTACCGGTGATCGCAGGTCGCCTGATATAGCATCAACGAGGAGTGCGCCCATGATAGAACAGTCATCGATCCACGTTTCGACAGGTGATCAGAGCAAGGTGGGTGTGCGCCCGCAGCTGAAGTATGTGCCGGTCTCGTTCTTTGCCGCTGTACTCGGACTGACCGGCACAACGATTGCGTGGCAGCGGGTGGAACGTCTGCTGGCGCTGCCCTTCGCAATCAGCGGTGTGGCGCTCATCCTTTCGCTGGCAGCCTTTCTGTCAATTGCAATTATCTATGCCCTGAAGACTGCACGACATTTCGATGCTGTCAAACGTGAGTTTGCGCATCCGGTCAAAATCAACTTCTTTCCCACGATTTCGATCAGCCTGCTGTTGTTCAGTATCGCTTTTCTGCGCCTCAACCACGATATTTCGCGCTATGTATGGATCGCCGGTACCGTAGCGCAGTTGGTGCTCACTCTTGCGATTCTATCCGCGTGGATGCAACGATCGACATTGCAGATCCAGCATATCAACCCTGCCTGGTTCATCCCGGTCGTGGGCAATATCATCGTGCCAATTGCAGGAGTTGACCATGCTCCTGCCGAAGTTTCGTGGTTTTTCTTTAGTTTTGGTCTGATCTTCTGGATAGCGCTGTTTACACTCGTGCTGTACCGGCTTATTTTTCATCAACCGCCGCTTTCAGAGCGTCTCATTCCGACGTTGTTTATCATGATGGCGCCTCCTGCGATTGGGTTCATCTCATACATCAAACTGATGGAGCAGGCAATCAGCGGCTTTGAACTGGATAATTTTGCACGAATCCTGTACTATGTTGCGCTGTTCCTGTTCGTGCTGCTGCTTGTTCAGTACCGTCAATTCGTGAAGATCCCCTTCTATCTTTCGTGGTGGGCATATTCGTTCCCAACGGCGGCAATCACTATCGCAACCGTGCTGATGGCGGCGAAGACAGGTTCGGTATTCTTCCAGGCGCTGGCGTATATCCTGCTCGTTGCACTGGTAGCGCTGATCTTCCTGCTCCTCGTTCGCACATTCTCCGCGATTATTAATAAGAAGGTTTTTGTTGAGGAGGATTGAGGAGTCCTTAACCATGCCAGCGCAAAACAACGATTTCTTCGCGTAGCTGCATCCGGGTTGCAGTGGCGATCCGGGTTCGGAAGAGGTCAATGCCGACCAGATCATATCCCAACTGTTGGGCGATATCAGCCAGCAGCGCGCCGGTCTGGATCATGACACGGAAGTAGGACGCCTGATCGCCAACAACACAGGCAAGCTGCGCCCCCGGACGAAGGACGGTGCGGAGTTGGGCAAGGTGTCGCGCCATACCGCCAAAGTAGAGCCTGGTGACTCGCGCATAAAGGCGCTCAAAACCCGATGTCTTCCCCAACTCACGCCGACGTGACTCAATCGTGTCAGCAAGTTGCTGAATATGAGGATGGTGCGCAATCCATTGATCATCATCATCGGACGTATACACATTGCGAGTATTTGAGCGTATAAGAGCATAGTATAAAACATAACTGAGATCACCCCGTAATCAAAACCATCTTTTCACGAGTTCCCCTTTTGTTTACAGTTTCGTTCGGGCAGCAACTCTGTTGCCTGCCATCGTGACACTGTAATCATCAGGGGAAACATATGCGCGTATATATCATCATGCTCCTGCTTGGCATTGGTATGCTCCTTCCGGCGCCTCTCGCACACGCTGCCAGCGTCGTCGGTGATGGAACGCCAGCGAGTTGCACGCGCGATGCCCTGGCGGCTGCGCTGGCGTCGGGCGGCGAGATCCGCTTCAACTGTGGCAGCGCGCCGGTGACCATCCCGATTGCGGCAACCCTCGATATTCGCACTGCGGCAACCATCGATGGCGGGGGGTTGGTGACCCTCGATGGTCAGGGAACGACCCGTATCATGTACGTCAACAAACTCGGCGCTGGCACGAAACTGACGCTACGCAATCTGACGCTCGCCAACGGTCGATCAAGCGGGTTCGAGTCGTCGTTTGGCGGTTGCGTGTATGCGCGCCAGAGCGCCGTCGACCTGATCGATGTCACGTTTACCGGTTGCAGAGCGGGCAACGGTGCTGCGCTCTATGTCTACGGCGGCGCACTGACCGTCGAACGCAGCACATTCACCGGCAACCAGGCCAGCGATGGCGGTGCGATCTATGCGCTCCAGGGCGGTCGCGTCGTCATTCGCAACTCTACCTTCGCTGCCAATACCTCCACCGGCGATGGCGGCGCTATCTTCATGGACAACTCACCGCTCGAAGCGTATGACTCCCTGTTTGAAGACAATCAGGCGCAGGGAACGCAATCCCAGCCAGATATCGGTTTAGGCGGCGCGATCTATGGCAACAACTCCGGCGCAACCATGACGATTGTCGGCAGTCAGTTTCGCCGGAACTACGCACGATTGCAAGGCGGCGCGCTGTTCGCCGACTATAATGTCACGCTCCGCGTCCAGACCAGCAACTTCAGCAATAACCGCTCTGGTTCGCAGGGAGGGGCGCTGGGAACCTGGAAGGCGCAGGCGCATGTGCATTCGTGCACCTTTACCGACAATGTTTCTGACGGTGGAGGCGGCGCCATTCTGAGTGGTGAAGCAACAACCATGGTCGTATCTGCTGGCACATTCACCGGAAACAGCGCCGGGCGCGATGGTGGCGCCCTGTACAACTACACCGGTCCGCTGACGGTCAACGACTCGTTGTTCCATGCCAACCGCGCTGGCGTGGACGGCAGGGGCGATACACGTGGCGGCGCAATTGTCAGTTACCGGGCGACGATGACAATCAATGCCAGCACCTTTACCGGCAACCAGGTGATCGGTCGTCAGGGGTTCGGCGGCGCAATCGGGAATGCCGGCAGCGCTACTGTGGTTAACAGTACATTTTACGATAATGCCGCCGAATATGGCGGTGCAATCTACGGACTGCGCGACACCCGTCTGGTGAATGTCACCCTGGTGCGCAACCAGAGCGCAAACGGCGCCAGCCTGAACTGGGAGAAGACCACGACCATGACGATAAGGAACACTCTGCTTGTGCCTGGCTCGAGTGGGCGGAACTGCACTCGTGCTGTATCAACCAATGAAGGCGGCAATGTTCAGGAAGGGGATACGAGTTGCCTCCCCGGTCAGTCGATGGTGGCGCTTGGTTTGAGTGCTCCAGCGATGCATGGCGGCGCAACGCCAACCATTGCGCTGCCACCCGGCGCTGCCGCAATCGATGTCGGGCGTGATTGCCCGCCTTTCGACCAGCGCGGCTTCCCGCGCGTTGGCGCCTGTGACAGCGGCGCATTCGAATCTGGCAGTTCCGCGCCCAATCTGAGCGAAGCCGTATTTCTCCCGCTCGTCGTCCGCTGATC
>Ga0209162_1002563_pt1 | contig 15678 bp, 15 predicted proteins | sample YNPNPMetaG_FD_187121 | JGI IMG/M metagenome (GOLD analysis project Ga0209162, IMG submission 187121) | Anoxygenic and chlorotrophic microbial mat microbial communities from Yellowstone National Park, USA - YNP NP MetaG (SPAdes) (version 2) ... | reverse complement strand
GCGGCGTTGACGGTTTCGGCGTGCGTGTGTTTATATGCGCCTGAACAGGAGGTTGAAACCGCATGATCCCTTATCCCAAGATGCGACCGGAAATCGTTGCCCTCGGGCCGATCCGCATTCGATGGTACGGCTTGATGTACGTTCTCGGATTTCTGGCGACCTATTTTCTCGCCTCCAGGCTTCCAAAAGCTAAGGAGATCGGCCTCACGTCCGAGCGCATGCAGGACCTGATCCTTTATTTGGCCGTGGGGTTGGTTGTTGGGGCGCGCCTGGGGTTTCTCCTTTTTTACCAGTACGACAACTGGGCCTACTATGGGAGCCATCCCATGGAGATCATCGCCACGTGGCACGGAGGCATGTCCTTCCACGGTGGACTTCTCGGGGCCGTGTGCGCGGGATGGCTTTTTTGCCGACGCGTTCGTCTGCCGTTCTGGGGTGTGGCGGACTGTGTGGCCGTGACGGCGCCCATTGGATTGGGGCTGGGACGAATCGGCAATTTCATCAACGGCGAGCTTTTCGGCAGGCCCACCGATGTGCCGTGGGCCATGGTGTTTCCCGACGGCGGCCCGATGCCTCGCCACCCGTCCCAGATCTATGAAGCCGTCGGCGAAGGCATGCTTCTTTTCGCCATCCTGTGGGTTCTTTCGCGAAAGGAGCGCCCGAACGGGGTGATCGTGACGGCATTCCTTTTCTTTTACGGTTTCATCCGGTTTTTCCTCGAGTTCTTTCGAGAACCCGATGAAAACCTGGGGTTTCTTTGGGGGCATTGGACCATGGGCCAGGTGCTGTGCGCGGCCATGATGGTTGCGGCGGCTATCCTTTATCTTTGGCGCCGCTCGAAGGGGGCGCCGTCGGAAAACATGAGGAAACGGAGCGCATGAGCGAAACCCTAAACGGTTCCCCTGAAACGGGGCGACCCGCCGTGGATTCATGGCGGGAACGCTTCAAGAAGAAACTGAAGGACACCCGTCGCGCTTTCAAGGCGCTCAAGCGGGGTCAGAGAATCTTCATCGGATCGGCCTGCGGGGAACCTCAGCACTTGGTGCGCGCTTTGGAAGAGACACTGCCCAAACTGGCCGACATCGAAATCCTCCACATTCTGAGCCTCGGGACGCACACCTTCTTGGAGGAAAGCTACCACGACAAGTGTCGCTTGAAATCCTTCTTCGTGGCGGCAGCGTCCCGAAAGGCGGTGGCGGAAGGCCGGGCCGATTACACGCCCGTCAATCTGGGGGATGTTCCCGGACTTTTTCGAACCGGCGCTTTGCCCATCGATGTGGCCTTGATCCAGGTTTCGCCGCCCGACGAGCACGGATTCTGCTCTCTGGGCATTTCCGTGGACATCGTCAAGGCGGCCGCCGAAAGCGCTAAAACGGTCATCGCCCAAATCAACAGCCGAATGCCGCGAACCCTTGGGGATTCGTTCATTCACATCGACGAATTGGACACCCTCATTGCTTGGGACGAACCTTTGCTGGAAATGCCCCCTTCCCCAGTAAGCTCCGTGGCCTCAGCTATCGGCGCCCAGGCGGCCAAGCTCATTGAAGACGGTTCCACCATCCGAGTCGGCGTGGGATCCATCCCCAGTGCTGTCCTCTACGCCTTGGAAGAAAAAAAAGACATCGGCGTCCACACGGACATGCTCACCGACCCGTATCTTCACCTTGTGGAACAGGGGGTGATCACCAACGCGAAAAAGACGCTCCATCCGGGTAAAATCGTCGCCAGCTTCTGTATCGGCACGCAAGCGCTTTACGATTTCGTCCACAACAATCCCATGGTGGCCCTTTTTCCCGTCGAATACACCAACAACTATCTGATCATTTCGCAAAACGACAAGATGGTCACCGTCAATTCCGCCCTGGAAATCGATCTTACCGGACAAGTCTGTTCGGATTCCATGGGCTACCAAATCTACAGCGGCGTGGGAGGGGCCGTGGATTTTCTGCGAGGCGCCCGCAATTCCAGAGGGGGCAAAACGATCACGGTCCTGCCGTCCTTGACGGAAGACGGGCGTTCGCGCATCGTTCCCACCCTCACACCCGGCGGTGGCGTGGTGACGACCCGGGGCGGCGTCCAATTCGTGGTGACGGAATACGGCATCGCCCAGCTTCAGGGGAAAAGCCTTCGGGAACGGGCCTTGGCCCTGATCGGCATCGCCCATCCCGACTTTCGGGAAGAGCTTACCCGCCATGCGTACCGAATCCAATTGCTGAAGAAGGAGCAGTTCGCCATTCGAGCCGCCAAGGCCATTTATCCCGAGGAACTGGAAGTCACGCAGGTTTTTGACGATCAGATGGAAGTCTTTTTCCGGCCCGCCAAGCCCACCGACGAGCGGCTTCTGCGGGAGTTTTTCTACTCGCTGCCAAAGGACGAGGCCTACATTCGGTTCTTGTCCACCATGAAAGTGTATCCCCAGGTGGACGTGAACCGATTGGTCAATATCGACTACGAAAAGGAAATGACCCTGGTGGGCTTGGTGGGGGACATCGACGAGGAACGAATCGTCGCCGTCGGTCGCTTCATCGCCGATGAAGAATCCGTTGGAGCGGAAGTGGATTTTGCGGTCCATCCCGATTACGGCCGACGCGGCATCGCTTCGTTTATGATCCAGTATCTCGCCGAAATCGCCGTCAAGAACGGCATCCGCCAGTTTCGGGCCTACATCCGCCCGGGGAACGAAAGGGTCTTCGGTGTGTTCCAAAAACTAGGCTATCTCGTTGACACTTCCTTTATGGAAGGTTTTTACGAAATCCGGGTCCATTTCGACAAACCCGTGGACATTTGCCTGACCGAGGTCTCGGCCTGATGGGGGACAAGGAATGGGAAGCCATTCGCCAGCTCTCGGAACGGCTCGACCGCCTGCAGCAGGAACTATGGGCGCTCAAGGCGTCGCACGGGCCGTGGGTCCATCCCGTGGAGAGCGCCTTGAGCCAGAGGGGTCTTCCTGTGGCGAGTCACGGGGAGACCACACATGTGATGCTGCCGCCCGAGGCGCCCCAATGGGCCGCGGATCGTTTGTATGGGCTACTGCGGCGGTATTCCTTCCGATTGTTTGTGCGGGATTTGATCCACAGCTCGGGGGCTTCCTCCCTGGAATCCCTCAGCCGGTACTGTTCCCTGAAAACCGTTCGAACCTATCTCAAGGAACTGGAGCGCATCGGCGTCATTTCCCTGGATACCCAGGGGCGATGGCGATGGGTGCGGGGGGCCGTGCCGAGTTTCGGGCCCACGCTGGAATGGTACGTGTGGCAGATTTTTCAGCGCGAATTCCTGGCGCCGGCCATCTTCAACGTCCGCCTCGATCGCACCCGGCACGGGGGCGACTACGATGTCATCGCTCTCATCAATCAACGCCTCGTGGTCGTGGAAGTGAAATCCTCGCCTCCGCGGGGCGTCGAGATGCCCGCCGTCAAGGCTTTCTTGAATCGGCTTGGTGAGGTGCAGCCGGATGTGGCTGTCTTCTTGGTGGATACAGAACTGCGCATGCGCGATAAGATTGCCCTTCTGTTCCAGGAGGCTCTGGCCGACTCGGGGGAGGAGGGGGCCGAGGTGCGTCGGCTGATTCACGAGCTGTTTCACGTCAATCATCGCTTGTATCTCATCAACAGTCGAAGGGGCATCTACAGCAACATCCGCGTGTGTCTACGCGATGCCTTTCGATGGCATCCCATGCCCGGACGATTTCCGGGCCATGAAGAGAGCCGGCATGCGTCGGGACTGTAATCGCCCCCGTTCGGCTCGGCACTCAGCGGGGCCAAAGAGGCTCCCTGGATGAAAAAACCCGGAGGTCGAGACAACCATGTCCCTACCCGAAAGGCTTTATGTCTACCCTTGGGAAAGTTATACGGAAAACAATTGTAACAGCTACTTTATCGACGGTCCCGTCAAGACGCTCATCGATCCCGGCCACGCCCATTTGCTTCATCACTTGGAAGCGCGGATGGCGCAGGACGGTTTCACCTTGGAAGACGTGCAGCTGGCCTTATCGACCCATCCCCATCCGGACCATTGCGAAGGGTTGCTGAAACTGAAGGAACTGGGGGCACTCATCGCCATGCACGAGGAGGCTCAGGCGTTCATCAAGAGCTTCAGCACCCAATGGGAACAGATGACCGGTCGAAAAATGCCCGAGTTTCCCGTGGACTTTTTTGTGAAAGAAGGCCAGTTGACATTGGGGGCGGAGGTTTTCCAGGTGCTGGAAACGCCGGGGCACGCTCCAGGGTCGGTGTGTTTTTATTGGGAAAAGGAAGGGGTGCTTTTTTCCGGAGACGTGGTTTTCGTCCAGAGCGTGGGCCGGGTGGACCTTCCGGGAGGCAACGCCGCCCTTCTGGCTCGAAGCCTTGAAAAGCTCATGGGCCTGGATGTTCGACTGCTGTGCCCGGGCCATGGCCCCGTGCTGGAAGGCCGGGGTGCCGTGAAGGAGAATTTTTACCTGATCCGTCAGTATTTCTTCGGGCCGCAGGCCTGAGGAAAGACTCGATACGTCGGCTAGCGCTCCTCAAGGGGCGAAGGATTTTCGGCGGCAAGGGCCGTGAGCCACTCGGCTTTCACCGAGGCCATGTCTCGGGCCAGGATCTTGCGGGTTTCATGCCATTGAGGATCCAGGTCGGGCGTCACATGAACGGCGTCCCCACCGATGCCTTTTTCGGCAAGGGAGGCGAGAAGACGCTGACGTCGCCCTTCCCAGGAAGGCTCGGGTTCGACACCGGGCGTGACGAGGCGGCCAAGCCGTTGGAGAAAAGGGGCGTCGGTGGGCGCGGCAAAGACCTTCAGGGCGGGGGTGACTTTTCCCCCGGTTTCTTCGGGGCTCAAAGCGTCCAGCAGTCTTCGGACGATCTCCCTACGGGCCTCCTCTCGAAAAACTTCAGGAATGGCCCGCCAGGCTTCCATCATGTGGTCGACGGTCCAGGCGTCGTCCAGGAACCTTTGCACGATGCCGGGGACCTTTTCCAGATGCTCGCGGCGTTCCATGGCGTGCCGTTCTTCGGGGGTGAGCACGAGGTGCTTGGTCTTTTCCAGAACGATATCCAAGGTGCTCTTGATTTCGGCCATACCGCCTCCTGTTTCGCCTCGCGGATTGCCGCCGGCTTGCGGCCCCTGCCGGCCGCCTTTTATAGCCGCTTGACAGACAAAGGGCAATCCCTTATGAGAAGCGGGTTCTTTGAGCGATATCAAAAGGATAATTGCCGTGAAAAAATCATTCTTCCGGTCCCCGCTTTCTCTATAATAAAGAAGGAAATCGGGCGATGCCCGTCAAGGCCCTCGTCAGGTGTGGTGTGGATCAAATTCCGGAGATTCAAAAGGAAGGAACGATGCGAAAAGGGAAACGAAAGACCCGTTTGGTGATCGTGACCGCGTGTGTGGCCCTTGCCGGATGGATGGCGTTGAGGGCCATGGCGACGGGGGCCGAGAAAGGGGTTTATGAGCAGCTCAGGCTGTTCAGTGACGTGATGAACCTGGTTCAAGAACACTACGTGGAGCAGGTCGATTCCCAGAAGCTCATCTACGGAGCCATCAGTGGAATGCTTCGCGAGCTGGATCCTCACTCGTCCTTTCTGCGCCCCGAAGACTACAAGGAATTGGAGATTGAAACCAAGGGCAAATTCGGTGGCATCGGCATCGAGATCACCATCCGCAACGGGGTCTTGACGGTGGTGGCCCCGTTGGAGGGAACCCCTGCGGACAAAGCGGGCATTCAGGCCAACGACCAGATCATCAAGATCGACGGGGCGCCTACCCAGGAAATGAGCCTGACGGAAGCCGTGCAGAAAATGCGCGGTCCGAAGGGGACCAAGGTCAAGCTGACCATTATGCGGGAAGGGCAGCGCAAGCCGCTGGAATTCGAACTGACTCGGGACATCATTTCCATCCAGAGTGTGCGGACCCGTCCTTTGGAAAAGGGTTACGGGTATGTGCGCATTTCCAGTTTCCAAAGCGGCACGGGACGAGATCTGCGCAAGGTACTGGAAAAGCTGGAAGCGGAAGACAAGCCACTCCAGGGCTTGATTCTCGATCTGCGCAACAACCCGGGCGGGCTTCTGGATCAGGCGGTGGCCGTCGCCGATGAATTCCTGGACTCAGGACTCATCGTCTACACCGGCGGACGCCGAGAAAACCAGCAGATGCGCTTTGAAGCGACCAAGAATGCGTCCCCCCATCCCTATCCCATCATCGTTTTGGTCAACGGCGGCAGTGCCAGCGCATCGGAAATCGTCGCCGGGGCGCTTCAAGACCATCGAAGAGCGGTGGTCGTGGGCGAGCCGACTTTCGGCAAGGGCTCGGTGCAGACCGTTATCCCGCTTAACGATGGATCGGCCGTCCGTTTGACGACCTCGCTGTATTACACGCCGAGCGGCCGATCCATTCAGGCCAAGGGGATCGAGCCGGACATCGTGGTCAAGCGCGTTGTGCCGAACGCGGAAAATGGCGGCGAAGAGGCCATGCGCCGGCTGCGGGAAAAGGATTTGCCGCGCCACATGGAAGTTCCGCAGGGAAAACCCGAAGAAGAAAAGGCCGCCCCGGAACTGGAGCCGTCGGATACCGAAAAATGGCTTGATGCAGACAACCAATTGCGCCACGCCCTGGAACTTCTCAAGAGCTATCGAATCATGGCGGAAACGCGCTATAAATAGCCGAAGGAAGGATTTCCGTCCCTATGCCTTCAGCGCAGGGGAAGAAGCGTCCGGCGGGAGCGCCCGTGCGAGGGGCATCGGCGCAGCGCTCCCGCCGAAGCGCCGCCGGGTCGGGTGGAAGCCAAAAAAAGCCGTCCAAGGACAGCATGGTCCTGCCTCTCGTCACCGTGTGGATTGGGATCCTCTTTCTGCTGGTGACGCTCCTTTACTGGACGAGAGGGAATCCCTTCCGAACGGCGGCTTCCGGCATCAAGGAAAAGGAAGCGGCTTCTGTGGTCGTTCCCCGCCCTGAGAGGCAAGCGTCCTCGGAAAAGCCTTCGCCTTCGAAGCGCTCCGCCGCTAAAACCGAAGAGGACCATTCCCGTGACGGGAACAAGCCCAAAGGGAACGCGGTGGTGGCTTCGGTGCCCAAAGTCCCACCGGGACCACCGGTTACACCGGTGCCCCCGGAAAAACCCCCTGTTGCCCGAGTCGCCCTGGTCATCGACGACTTCGGCTACGACGTCAAAATTGCCCGAAAATTCATCAACCTTCCGTTGGCCATGACCTTTTCCGTCCTTCCCCATCTGCCGGATACGGAAGAAGTGGCCGCTCTTGCCGCCGCCCACGGCCACGAAGTGATGCTCCATATGCCCATGGAACCCCACGGATATCCCAAAACCGATCCGGGTCGAGGGGCTTTGCTCGTCGCCATGACGCCCCAGCAAATTGTCACCGAAATCGACAAGGCCCTGAAAGAAAACCCCTACGCCCGCGGAATCAACAACCACATGGGATCCAAATTCACCGAAGACCCTCAGGCCATGAAGATCGTCCTGCGGCACTTGAAAGACCGGGGTTTTTACTACTTGGACAGCTACACGAGCGCCCAGAGCGTCGGCCTGTCGGTCGCGCAGGAGCTGGGCATGCCGTGTATGAAAAGGGATATTTTCCTGGACCATGAGCCGACGGAGGTCTTCGTTCGGCGCCAAGTGGAAGAATTGATCCGACGGGCCAAGGTGGAAGGGAAGGCCGTGGCCATCGGTCATCCCCATCCGGTCACGTTGAAGGTTTTGGAGCAGGAAGCCGGGACTTTCGAAAAAGAAGGGATCGAGGTCGTCCCGCTGAAAAAGCTGCTGGAAGGGGCTTCAGCGGAAAACGGAGCCAAGGCGGGGGCCTGATGCTCGCGGCCTTTTTCCGCGCCGGCCGCCTCCGCTTCGCCCATGCAGGTCCCTTTGCTCATCCTGGAATCCCTCGTAGGTTGGGGTGATCGTAGCGAACCCCAAAAATGACGAGGGCGCCATCTCCCGGTCCGGGTTTGGCGCAGCCACCCCCAACCTACGGGGGAAACCCTTACCCACTCAAGTGGAGCGCAACGAACTTCGGCCCGACCCTGGCAAAGGCTTTCTCACGCTAAAGCGAACAAGGACAAGGCCTATGCGGCAAGACAGTCGGTTACGCGAAAGGCATGGCCCACGGTATCGACTCGGGGCGTGGGGCCTCCTGTGTATCCTTGTCAGCCTCCTGTTCCTTTCCTGGGGCGCCGGGGCTTCACCGCCTTCCCCGCCCCCGGCGCCGGAAACCCCGAAGACGCAAGGCTTTCCCAAGATCGTGGTCCAAGGCCCGCAGGCGGATCTGGGCGAAGTCCTGGAAAACGCAACCCTTTCCCACGACTTCGTGGTCCGCAATGAGGGAAACGCCCCCTTGATCATTGAACAGGTCCGCCCCGGCTGAGGCTGCAGTGTGGCCCGGTTTGACCGGGAGATCCCTCCGGGCGGGGAGGGAAAAGTGACCCTGACGGTCAACCTTTCCGGGTATCGAGGGAAGGTGAACAAGAGCGCGACGGTTTATTGCAACGACCCTCAAACCCCGCGGGTGTCCCTTTCGGTCGGGGCCAAGGTCGTTCCTTTCGTGGACATTCGCCCGAGCGATACGGTGGTCTTTCGTGGTCCAGCGGCGGCCTTAAAGCCGCAGGAGCTGGAAGTGGAAAGCGCCAAGACGCCGATGCGTGTGCTCCGGGTGGAAAGCGACCTGGAAAAGGAGGTTTCGGTTAAGGTCGAACCCCTGACGGAAGGAGCGCGCTACCGCGTCGTGGTGGCGAACCAAGCGGAACGCGGAACCTACGCGGGCCATATTCGATTGATCACGGACCATCCGCAAAAACCCGAGGTCTTGCTTTCCGTTCGAGGCATGGTGGAAGGGCCCATCGGCATTCGGCCCACGAGCCTTCTTGTGGGCAGGGCCAAGGGGGACACGGCCAACCGAGTGGGCCGAGTGTTGGTGGTGAGCCATACCGGCGCGGCGTTCCGCATCACCGCCGTGGACTACGATCGAGAGCTTTTGGACGTGGTCACAACAGCCCAGGAGACTCCCCCCGGCTATATTTTGAATGTCTCCGCCAAGCTGGAAGCGGTCCCTGCCGGGACGCGAAAGCGCACAACCTTGAAAGTCCAAACCGATGCGCAGCCGCAAGAGTGGCTCACTGTCGAGGTCTTCGTGGTCAATCCCTAAAGGCAAGGCTTTGGGGCCGCAAAGGGCGTTCTGAAGAGCGCAGGCGCCGCCCGTCACGCACGGATGGAAGCGCGTCCCGGTTCGTATAAACACAAGGGCTCTTCGGCCATGTAATTGCCGGTGGCTTCAAAGGCCCTCGCGCGACATCCCCCGCAGACTCTCACGAATTCGCATCGGCCGCATTTGCCTTCCAAGGCCTTAAAATCTCTCAGGCGCCGAAAGACCTTCGCGTTCTCCCAGATGTCCTGAAACGGTCGATGCCGCACATTCCCGCAATCCACTTCCAGGTAGCCGCACGGCTGGACGGTGCCCACATGGGAGATGAAGCAAAAGCCGGTCCCTCCCAAACACCCTCGAGTCATGGCGTCCAGCCCGAAGGTTTTCTGATCCACCGAGCGCCCTTCCATCCGGGCCCGCTGCCTCAGGATCCGGTAATAATGCGGGGCGCAGGTGGCCTTGAGCTGCAGCGGGACTTTGTCGCGTTGTTCGTAGAACCAATGGAGGATCTTTTCGTATTGTTCAGCGTTGATGGCCTGCTCTTCCAAGTTTTTACCGCGCCCGACGGGCACGAGCAGGAAAATGTGGTGAGCCACGGCGCCAAGAGATACGGCGAGTTCCTGAATTTTGGGCAGTTCCTGAAGGTTGGTTCCCGTGATGGTGGTGTTGATTTGAAAAGGCAGGGCCGCTTCCTTGGCGTTTCGAATGCCGCGCAGGGCCCCTTCAAAGGCACCGGGCATTCGGCGAAAACTGTCGTGGCTTTCGGCGTCGGCTCCGTCCAGACTGATGCTGATTCGCTGAATGCCCACCTCTTTCATTCGCCGCGCCGCTTCAGGGGTGACCAAAGTGCCGTTGGGCGCCATGGTCATTCGAAGCCCTTTGGCGTGGCCGTAGGCGGCCACATCGAAAATATCCGGCCGCAGGAGCGGTTCTCCGCCGGTCAGGATGACAATGGGGGAGCCGAGCCGGGCGATGTCGTCCAGAAGACGGAAACATTCCTCGGTGGTGAGTTCGTCGGCGTAGGGTTTGTCCATGGCGGCGGCGCGGCAATGGACGCAGGAGAGATTGCACGTGCGGGTGACTTCCCACGCGACCAGGCGCAGGGTCCAGCCCTGTCCGTGCCTGGACGGGGCCGTTTCCGGGTGCGCCGCCTTGTCTTTTGCCGATTCATCGAAAGACATACACAGATCCCTCGGCCAAGGAGCCGTTTCACGCCGATGCGAGAAGCCTGGCGGCGTCCTTGGCAAAGTAGGTAATGATCTGATCCGCTCCCGCCCTGTGGATGGCGGTCAGCACTTCCATCATGGCGCGCTGTTCGTCGAGCCAGCCGTTGGCCGCTGCGGCCTTGATCATGGCGTACTCGCCGCTCACGTTGTAGGCCGCCACGGGCCAGTCGAATTCTTCCCGCACGCGCCGAATGATATCCAGATAAGCCAAGGCGGGTTTGACCATGATAATGTCCGCCCCTTCTTCAATATCCAGCTGGATTTCTCGAAGGGCCTCCCGAGCGTTGGGCGGGTCCATCTGGTAGGCTCGCCGATCCCCGAATTGGGGGGCCGATTCCGCCGCTTCCCGAAAGGGGCCGTAAAAGGCGGAGCAGTACTTGGCCGAATAGGCCATGACGGCCGTCTGTGGGAATCCTTCGGCATCAAGGGCTTCGCGAATGGCGCCGACTCGCCCGTCCATCATATCCGACGGGGCCACCATATCGGCGCCCGCCTGGGCATGGGACACCGCGATGCGGGCCAGGATCTCCAGCGTGGGGTCGTTGTCCACGTCACGGCCTCGAAGCACGCCGCAATGACCGTGGCTGGTGTATTCGCACAGGCACACGTCGGTGATGACCACCAGATTGGGGCACCGGTCCTTGATGGCCCGCACGGCTTCCTGGACCACGCCGTCGGAAGCATAGGCTTCGGAGCCTTTCTCGTCCTTTTTTTCCGGAAGGCCAAAGAGAATGACCGCGGGAATACCCAGATCCCGGACCTCCTGGGCTTCGTCAGCCGCGGTGTCCTGCGAAAGTTGGAACACGCCGGGCATGGACGCCACAGGCTGCCGAATTCCTCGCCCCGCGCGGACGAAAAGCGGGTAAATGAACATGTCCGGACTTAGCCGAGTTTCTCGCACCAGGCGTCGCACATTTTCCGTCCGTCGCAGACGTCTCGGGCGGTACTTGGGAAACCACATGCGGGAACCTCCTTCGCTCACATCGACGCAAGGCCGATTTCTTCGTCGGTGAGGTAGCAGGCCGGATCGGGGGCCCACAGATCACCTGTGGCCGCTTCCGCACGCACGCGGAAATTGCCCCCGCACACAGAAAGCCATCGGCATCGAGCGCACCGGCCGGTAACGTAGCGCTTCTTGTCTTTCAGACGGGCCATCAAAGGGTTGGACAGATCGGTCCAGATGGCGCTGAACGGGCGTTGTCGAATATTGCCGAACGCATAATGGCGCCAGAACTGGTCGGCATGGACCTGGCCGTCCCAGCTCACGCAGCCGATTCCACGACCGGAATTGTTGCCCTCGTTCATTTCCAAAAGCTTCAGCACGTCCGGGGCTCGCGGCGACCCTTCCCGCACCATACGCAGGTACACATAGGGGCCGTCGGCGTGGTTGTCCACGGTGAGGACTTCCTTAGGTTTTCCGCGGCGGTGCAAATCGGCGGTGCGGTCGATGATAAGGTCTACGGCGCGCCGGGTTTCTTCATGGGTGAGGTCGTCTTCCATGAGCTTGGAGCCGCGGCCGGCATAGACCAGGTGATAGAAGCACACCCTGGGAATGTCGTGGGATTCCAGCAGATCGAAAATAGCGGGAATTTCGGCGGCGTTTCTTCGGTTCATGGTAAACCGCAGACCCACCTTGATGCCGGCTTCCTGGCAGGCCGCAATGCCTTCCAAAGCCCGGCGAAAGGCGCCCTTGACACCCCGGAACCGGTCGTTGACCTGTTCCATGCCGTCCAGGCTGATTCCCACGTAGGATAGACCGATGTCTTTGAGGGCACGTGCCACCGGCGGGGTGATGAGGGTCCCATTGGTGGAAATGACGGCGCGCATGCCCTTGGCCACGGCGTAAGCCGCCAGTTCCACCAGATCCGGTCTAAGAAGCGGTTCTCCGCCGGAAAAGAGTACCACGGGGCAGCCGAAGGCGGCCAGGTCGTCCAGCAGCGCCTTACCTTCTGCCGTGGTCAGTTCGTCGGGAAAATCGCGATCCAGAGCCTGCGCGTAACAGTGGACGCATTTCAGGTTGCATCGGCGGGTCATGTTCCAGACCACGACGGGTTTCTTGTCCTCAGAAAACTGCAGAAGATGGGACGGAAGCCGACCGCTGTGCCGGCCGTAGCGCAAGGCGTCGGACGGTTCCACCGTGCCGCAGTACAGCTTGGAGATGCCGATCATTGGGAGGATCCTTTCTCAGACGAAACGGCGTCGCCGGGCAAGGGATGCTTTCGGTAGGTTTCCCGAATGAGCTGGTCAAGGTAGCCTTCCGGGGCGTCCACGGCGTCCTTGGGCAAAATGAATTGGATCTGCCCGCTCCTTTCCGCGACCAGGCGGAACGCGTAGTCGTAGTCCCGGGAAATTTCCCGGCACACGGCGGTGGCCGTCTTGTCTTCCGCCAAAGCCTTGAACATGATGGCCGTGATGGCGTGGTCGTCAAAATGGATCTTGAAGCCGTGATGGTCGTGGAATTCGTCCTCAAAGACCTTGATCTGGTTGTAGAAGGTGATCAGAACGTCGAAAAGGCCCTCGATCGGTTCGCCCGTTTTCACGTGCTGGTCCACCAACAATTCCAAGCGCCCCGGGGTAAAAACGAAGGGGTAATTCTGCACGTAGTGCTTTTTCTTTTTAAGCACCTGGTCACGTACGGCTTCTTTTTCCTGGCGGACGATGCGCTCGTAGAGCCGGCGCCGTTCAGGCGATTCGGGATCCTTCAAAATGGCCTCTAAAGTTTCCTGGGGATGCAGGACCAGTTCCTTGGTCACCACCAGAGAGCGGATGTTGGTTGAGGGAAGCCGCTTTTCGAAACCGAGCAGCACCCGTTCGATGACGCTCACCAGCCCCCGTGCGCCCGTCTTTTCCTGAAAGGCCATTTCCGCCAGCGTCCGAAGGGCTTCGTCTTCGAACTTCAGATCGATGCCGTAGCAGCGGAAATCTTCCTTCTTGCCTTGGATGACCGGGCTGTTGGGATTCTTGAGGATCTGATAGAGGTCTTCCACTTCCAGGGGTTCCAGAACGGCGATCACGGGAAGGCGCCCCACGAATTCGCTTTCAAAACCGAATTCGATGAGATCTTCTGCCTTGACGTGCTGAAGGAACTTGGAATCGTCGCCTCGGCTATGCACGGCGGCCTTAAAACCTACGCCTTGCTGCTGAAGGCGCTTTTTGACAATGTCGGCCAGCCCGTTGAACGCGCCGCTGACGATGAACAGGATGTTCTTCGTGTTGATGGTTTGTTTGTCGCGTTTTCCCGTGCGACGGTATTGTTCGATGGCCTGCAGCTGGGAGATGGGATCGTGAGGAACACGAAGATCCACCTCCGTTTCTTCCATGGGTTTCAAAAGAGCCCGCTGGACCCCGGTTCGGGAGACGTCGGGCCCGACGATGTGGGACGAAGAGGCGATTTTGTCGATTTCGTCGATATAGATGATCCCGTACTGGGCCAGTTCCAGATCGTCATCGGCGGCTCGCACCAGGTCTCGCACCAGGTCTTCCACGTCGCCGCCCACATAGCCGGTTTCGCTGAACTTGGTGGCGTCCCCTTTGACGAACGGCACGCCGATTTTTTGGGCGATGAGCTTGATAAGATAGGTTTTGCCGACGCCGGTGGGACCCATGAGAATAATGTTATTCTTGATGCGCCCCACGGGATCCGCGTTTCGCTGTCCCCGATCCATGCGCCATTTGATGCGGTTGTAATGGGTGCAAATCTTGGTGGCCAGGATGGCTTTCGCCTGGTCTTGTTTGACGACGTATTGGTCCAGATAAGCTTCCAGCTCTTCAGGTTTCATGTCGAACTGGATCTTACGCACGTTTTCCGAGCCGGATTTCTTGGATTCGGCATTCTTGGGCTGGGTGACCATCATGGGTGAAATCACCCGGACCGGACGGCCGTATTTCTTGGAAAGAAACTCGCTGAGCTCTTTTTCCAATTCTTCCTGATCGGGAAATTTTTGGCACTGATCGTCCATAGGGCACCTGGCTTTCGGCTTCTCCAAAGGAGAAAGGTTTAATGCATGCCCAACCACTATAAGCGCGGACCGCCTCTTTTTCAAGGAAGGCTCCGAAACCGGAAAAGTGTTCAAGATCAGCGGGCGAAATGCCGAATAGAAAAGTGAACGACTCGAAAAGAGGCGGCGATATGGACCGACGCAAAGAGGCAGCCCCGCTTTTACGGCTCACAATGGGGCGTGTGCGTCCCGGCTGCGGAGGAAGGATCGATGACGAAACACGAAAGCCTTTTGGAAAGCTTGAAAGATTTGGAGGAAACTCTGGAGCTGAGCAGCGCCTTGGGCAGCGAGACCGTGGTTCGAAAAACGTTCCGTGTGCCGGTCAACGATCAGACCCCGGTGGATTTGGCCATTTCCGGCGTTTCCTATCGAGTGGCCAACATCAGCGAAGGCGCCCTGGGCTTTTTAGCGGACTCCGGTGATCTGGCGGTGGTCGGCCAGCGGATGGTTTCCGTGAACCTGCGCTGTGAAGGAAGGGACATTTGCGGCGAAGGCACGGTGCGCCACGTCACGCCGTTGGAAGACGGCGGGTTTTTGTACGGTCTTTCCCTGGATCTGGAAGAGGACGACCGGGCCTTTATGGCGGATTTTGTGCAGAAGGCCCGGGAGCGTTTTTTCACCCAAGGGTGAAGCGGTCGACCGTAGAGGGCCGAAGGGCTTTAGCCCTTGAATCGCCGAAGGATGCATGAAGATGAGTGAATCGTTCTGGGGCTTGGAAACGTTGGTGGGCATAGGAGGATTTCCGGTGGCGCCGTCTCGTCAAAAGGAACCAATGGATATCATGGGAGCCTTACTCAATGGGAAAGCGCCCAAAATCACCACGGAAGAAAACGACATCATTGAACGGTTGGCCTTCTACCTGAGGCGCCTGGAACACCGAAACGGTTTCGAGACGGCCCACGAGCCGCAGGCCTTCACGGCCCGACCCAAAGATTCCCGGCCCAAGAAGAAGGTTACATATTATCTGACAAAGCTCATCATTCAACACTTGGAAAAGGCTCAGGAAAAGCTCGCGGAGGCTGATCCCGAGGGGCTCAGGCCGAAGATTTCCAAGTCCGTCATCGTGGAAACGGCCCTGCGGACGGCCCTTCAGGAACTGGACGCCAAGGGGCCGAAGAGCCGCTTGTTTCGAATGCTTCAGGACGTGTGCCAAAGAACGAAGGAAGCGCGATCCATCGGGATGACCAAACCGGGAGAAGAAGTCCCATGATCATCATTTGCCCCAGCTGCAAGAGGCAGCATAAAGTCGATGAAACCCGCCTTTCGGACAAGGTCAAGGCGGCCAAGTGCGTCTTCTGCGGCCATAAGTTTCCCATTCCCAGACCCGGCCTT
>Ga0209162_1002560_pt1 | contig 15691 bp, 13 predicted proteins | sample YNPNPMetaG_FD_187121 | JGI IMG/M metagenome (GOLD analysis project Ga0209162, IMG submission 187121) | Anoxygenic and chlorotrophic microbial mat microbial communities from Yellowstone National Park, USA - YNP NP MetaG (SPAdes) (version 2) ... | reverse complement strand
TGTAGACCGAAATAAATTTCGGTCATCGCGTGAGGCGCGCGATTCTGGGAATGTTCAACCTCGTCCACCAGATTCAACTCTTTGAGAACTGCTGTAATCCGGTATACGCCTCGTGCCGTTGGGCTAATGGTCTTTGAATAAATAATCCGGTATAGCCCGCGCCGGCGGGCTTTGCCCTGGTTAGCCGAGGGCTTCAGCCCCACGGCTAGCGCAGTATAGCGGATTTAATTTTCAATCTCCATAAGCCCTCGGCTATGCGAGGCGAAGCCCCCCTGCGCGGGCTATGGCGGATTTTATAGCATTTCTCAGATGCATTGACCATTGTTCCTATTCGCCGTATCGCGCGAGGCGCCCGCTGCCAGCGAAGTGTAGACCGAAATTCATTTCGGTCGCCGCGTGGGGCGTACAATTCCCAGGAGTGTTCAACCCCGTCTGCCAGGTTCAACCTCTGTGAAAACTGCTATAATTCTAAAGACCATTAAGGGGTAGCAAACGCCGTCACAGACCCTCCAGCAGGCAACGCGGCCACTCTATTATCGGCGCTGCGCATTGCTCCACCCTGTGCTATACTGTGCAGTACCGGGAACATTCCTCGATGCGCAGCGCGACGCTGAAGCAGGCATTCGTCAATCGTGGAAAAATTTATTGCCGTCCGCAAGCGAACGCGAACCGCAGCATTTGCGTTGCATGATGTTGCAACTGCGGAAAAACGATCAGAGCTTATGCGCGATGCGCAGACGTCGCGTCGCGCGATGGAACTGATCCGTCTTGGACTGAGACCCCACCTGCCGGGTCAGCGGAAACCGGTCGGTCATGGGTTCGAGCGGCTGGGGCACATGAGTTGTTATATCGTTAACGCGCCAACCAATCAACAGGCTGAACAGGCGCGCGAGATACTTGCAGACGAGTACCTGATAGTTCCTGATGTACCGCTCTCGCTGCCGGTTGCACGCACCGGCGCCGAAACCAGGTTCCGCCGCCCACGCGCACCGGAGTGGCCCGATGTGAGCGGGATCCAGGAAGCGCATCGCAGAGGGATCACCGGCGAACAGGTTATTGTTGGCGTGCTCGATACTGGTTGTGACGCCGACCACAACGAATTTGCCGGAAAACGGATCGAGTTCCGGTATGTGCCATTCGTGCCAACGCCCGAAAGTATGCGTGCAGTCAACGGGTTCGACACCCATGGTCACGGCACCCACGTGTGCGGCATTATCGCCGGGCGCAATGTCGGCGTCGCGCCGGGTGTCGAACTGCTGGCAGCGGCAGTGATCGAAAGCGAGACGGTCAAAACCAGTCTGGAACGGATCGTCGTCGCGCTGGACTGGATGCTGTCCCATTTCAGTCTGGCGGAAAACCAGCACAAACCGATGATCATCAGCATGTCGCTCGGTTTCCGCCCGGAATGGATCAGCGCACCGGCGTTCAAAACGGTGACCGATGGGATGCGACTGTTGCTGCGCACGCTGGTGGAGGACTTCGACGTGCTGCCGATCGTCGCCATTGGCAACGACGGTCCCGGCGTCATTCGCGCACCCGGATCGTATGCCGAAGCGCTGGGGGTCGGCGCAGTCGATTTCGATCTCAACCCCTGGCCCGGCAGCAGCAGCGGGCAGACGCCCGACGGACGCCACAAGCCGGATATTGTCGGTTTTGGCGTCAACATTATGTCGAGCCTGGAACGCGATCTGCAACGTCGCAGTCTGTACGCCAGGATGAGCGGCACGAGCATGGCAGCGCCATACGTGGCGGGCATCGCAGCGCTGATTGCTTCGGCAAATCCCGGATTGCAGGGAGCGGCGCTGCGTCAGCGATTGCTGGAAACGGCGCTGCCGTTATCGGCGCCCGCCGAACGGGTCGGCGCCGGGCTGGCGAGGTTTGTTGTATGAGTGAGCAACAGAATAACAAGAAGTCTGAGCCGGAACTGAAGAATCGACTGAAGCGCCTCGTCCGTTCGGTTGTGACCATCGAGCGCCCGGATGCCAAAGCGCTGGCGCATTGCAATCGCGCAGAGAAATATCGCCGGTTGCGGGAACATAACGGGCAGATGCGCACCCAACTCCTGAACTGGATCGACGAGCACGGTCTCAGTGAAGAAGTGCTCCAGGTGAGTGAGCCGACCGCATTCAACACGCTCTTTGTTGTCGCCACCCGACACGCCCTCGACGAACTCTCCCAGGCGCCCGGCGTTGTCCAGGTCGCCGAAGATGGCGACATCACCACCGATCTGCCACGACCGGAAGCGGCGGAGTGAGACAGACACACAATGCTGCGCTTGCCGGGTAAGGAGAGCCAGGGTATGGCATCCGTCAAAATACCCGTCGCCTTACTGATCTTGATCGGCGGCAGGCAGACGCCAAATGTGCTCAGCGCCCAGTTCCTGCGCCCCGACATTATTGCGCCGATTGCTTCACGCGAGGCGATGCGTCCAGGCGAAGCATGGGAGAAGGTCAGGCGCGTCCTTGAGCAACTCAGTCCACGGGTGCTTGACCCGCACACCGTCGATGCGTTCGATCTGAACGATATTCGCGAGCAATGCGCTGCAGCGATTGGTCGCTTTCCCGATGCCCGTTGGGTGTGCAATATCACCTGCGCCACCACAATCATGAGCATTGGCGCATATGAGGTGGGACGGATGCGCAACGCCAGCGTCTGGTATTTCGACACAGCCGGAAGGCGCGTTGTGACACTGGCCGGTCAACCGCCGGACGGCGATCCGTACCGGCTTTCGGTAGAGAACTATCTCCAGATATACAACCGTTCCACTCAACCGACGCCGCCTCCACCGGCGTCGTGGGTGACGCTTGCACGACAGATGGCGCAGGCGCCTGATGAAGCGATCGAATTTCGTGAGATACTACGCAATGCGAGCGCCGACGCCAGATTCACGCAACCGCGCCGTCTTGCAGCGCTCTCCCTGACGCCGACAATGGTTCAGTGGTGCGAACAGGCGCAGACCGCCGGTTTCATCTCCGCCATCCGCAAACTTCCGAACAATTACGAGATTCATCAGGCGGATGGTGCGTTCTGGGATTTCGTTAACGGCATATGGCTGGAGATTTACGCCTGGGATGCAGCACAACGCGCCGGTTGCTTCGATGACTGCCGTCCTGGTGTCAAAATGCCTGCGCAGGGCGGGCTTTCGCCGATGAATCAGATCGATCTCGCGGCCACACACGCCGCCTCGCTCCTGATTGCCGAATGCAAGACGGAGGCGCGACCGTTTCGCACCGAACATCTCGATCAACTGCGCGCGATCACCAGCATGATCGGTGGCTCATTCGTGGGCGCTCTGTTCATCACAGCGCGCAGCGAGCACAAGGCTGATAAGCAGGCGTTGGACGCCTTCCGTGCCCAGGCACAGGCGCGCCAGATTGTGGTGGTCACAGGCGATCAACTGGATCAGTTGCCGGATATTTTGAAGCGCGAGGCAATCAGACCAACGTTTCCACGAGGTTAAGTCACACGACCTGCCCTGTCCGCTTCCTCCCCTGCCTCCACCGGCGTTACATCGCACACAGCGATATACCCCGCCACCTCGCGTCCCAGCGCGTGCTCAACATCTTCCAGCCGCACGGTCAGCGGTCCGCCGAAGGGTGCGACAGCAACAACCGTCACATCAACGCCGGGGCGCAACCCCAACTCTGCGAAATAGCGCAGCATCGCCGGGTCGTGGTCGCTCACTTCGGCAACCGTTGCCGACTGGCCGGTTTGCAGATCGCTCAGGCGGGTGGCATGTGGCGGCGGCAGCGCGCCGTCGCGCGTCGGGATCGGCGCCCCGTGCGGATCGGTCGTCGGGTAGCCAAGCACTGCATCGATCCGGTCCTCCAGGTCTTCCGACAACACATGTTCCCACTTTTCCGCCTCATCGTGCACCCGGTCCCACGGGACACCCAGCGCCTCCGCCAGGTAACGCTCGATCAGGCGGTGGTGGCGGATGACTTCCAGCGCGATCTTCTCGCCGGCTGGCGTCAGCACCGCTCCCTGGTAGGGTTCGTAGTCGATCAGGTTGAGTGAAGCGAGTTTTTTGAGCATACCGGTGACCGAAGCCGGCGAATTCCTCAAACGCTCGGCAAGCACCGTGGTGGAAACCCGCCCCTGCTCGCGCTGGATGTCAAAGATGGTTTTCAGGTAGTCCTGGACGGACTCGGTGTGCTCTGAAAGTGGCATGGTTCAGATAATTTAGGCAAACCTAAAACCACTGACATTATACCCGCCCGGCAACGAGCGCGTCAAGGAAATGGTACAATACGCGCTATGAACAGGCAAGTCACCATTCTGGCAATCGAGACGTCCTGCGACGAGACGGCAGCGGCGGTTATTCGCGGCGGGCGCACGATCATCTCCAATGTCGTGGCATCGCAGATCGATGAGCATCGGCGGTATGGCGGCATCGTCCCGGAAGTCGCGTCGCGCCAGCACATCCTGACGATTGATGCTGTGCTGCACGAAGCGTTACGTCCGCTGCCCGGCGGATGGAACGACATTCACGCGGTCGCGGCGACGTATGGACCGGGGCTGGCAGGCGCGCTGATGACCGGGCTGAATGTCGCCAAGGCAATCGCCTGGATCCGCGAATTACCGTTTGTCGGAGTCAACCATATCGAGGCGCACATCTATGCCAACTGGTTGCTGACCGATGCACAACCAGAGGCGCCAGAGCCGCAATTTCCTGTTGTTGCGCTGGTAGTCAGCGGCGGGCATACGCTGCTGGCGCTGCTTGAAGAACATGGACGCTACCGGTTGCTCGGACAGACGCGCGACGATGCCGCTGGCGAGGCATTCGATAAAGTTGCGCGTTTACTGGGGCTTGGCTTTCCTGGTGGACCTGCCATTCAGCGTGCCGCAGAAGGCGCACCGGGCGGGGTGGTACTGCCGCGCGCCTGGTTGCGCGACAGTTATGATTTCTCGTTCAGCGGGCTGAAGACGGCGGTCCTTCATCAGATCCGCGACTATCAGGCACGAGAAGCAGCGTTGCAACCCGGCGCCGGGAAGAGCGCCAGCAAACGCGGCAGCGGCGCCCCCAGCGCGCCGCCTGAAGCGACCGCTACGCCCCACCTGCCTCCAACAGTCGTGGCACGTCTCGCCCGCGCCTTCCAGGAGTCCGTCGTCGATGTGCTGGTCACGAAGACGGTCGAAGCAGCGCGCGCATTCGGCGCTGCCGAGATTCTGCTGGCCGGGGGCGTGGCGGCAAATCTTCGCCTGCGCGAGGAACTCAACCGGCGCGCCCCGGTTCCGGTGCGCATCCCACCGGTCGCCCTGTGTACCGATAATGCTGCGATGATCGGCGCTGCCGCCTTCTATCGCTTCGATGCTGGCATTCAGCACGGCTGGAACCTCGATATCCAGCCGAACCTTGGGTTGAACGGGTAGTCGGCGAAACTACGCTGCTGGCGCTTCCGCGCCCGGCGGAGCGCTCCGGCGGAACCAGCGGCTCCACTCGCGGTTCTCCCACACCACAAGCAACTGCGCCGCGTTGAAGATCGACGAGTAGGTGCCGCTGACCAGCCCGATCAGCAGGATCAGCACCAGATTGCGGATCGACTCGCCGCCGAAGAGGAGCAGCGCCATCAGCGTAAAGAACGTCGTCAACTGGGTATTGACCGAACGCGGCAGCGTTTGAACGATACTGTGATTGACAATCTCATCGAAGGTTTCGGTCGGGCGACGATTCACCAGATTCTCGCGAATGCGGTCAAACACCACAATCGTATCGTGCACCGAGAAACTGATCACCGTCAGGAGCGCCGTCAGGAACAGCGCATCCACCTCCAACCCAATCACCACCCCCAGGATCGACGCGACCCCCAGCACCAGCAGCACATCGTGGATCATCGCCAGGATGGCGCAGACGCCATAGCGCACCGGATGCGGCGCACGGCGGAAGGCAAATGTCAGATAGGCCAGAATCACCACACACGCCGCAATCACCGCAATCACCGCACTGCGGGTCGACTCGGCGCTCACCGTAGCGCCGACGGATTGCAGCGCCTGCTGGTTGACCGTCCCATACTCTGCGCTGAGCGCACTGAGTACGCGTTGTCGCTGCGCCTCCGGATCGGTTTCGCTCAGCGAACGGGTGCGCACCACTGCGCTTGCGACGGTGCGCCCATCAACCTGCGACTCGGTCAACTGCACCAGGGCGCCCTCGAACCCCTGTGCCGCGAAGATGGCGCGAATCCGCTCGGTATCGAGTTGACCCGGCGCCCGTTCGACGAACTGGATATCCCACAACGCGCCACCGCTGAAATCGATGCCCAGGCGCAACCCGAAGATCGCCAGCGACACCAATCCAGGAATAATAATCGCCAGCGAGAGCGCAAACCACCAGTAGCGGAATTTGACCAGTTTATCCATACGTTTCTCTTGATTATGCCGCCTCGCGCACGTGACGCATTCCCGGCGCATCCTTCAGTTCATACAGCCAGGGGTTCTGCGCAAACGGCAACGGGTTGATCATATGCAGGAATGTGCGCGTAACGACCATCGCCGTAAACAGGCTCAGCGCAATGCCAAGACCAAGCGTCAGCGCGAACCCCTTGATCAGGCTCACACCAAAGGTATTGCCGAACATGAACAGGATGGTGCAGGTGATCAACGTTGCCACACTCGAGTCGCGAATGGCGGGCCACGCTTCAACGAAAGCGGCGTCAATCGACGCATTCAATGATCTGCCGCGCCGCAACTCCTCTTTCAGTCGTGCAAAAATAAGCACATTCGCATCAACCGCCACCCCGATCGACAGAATGAACCCGGCGATGCCCGGCAGCGTCAGCGTTACCGGGATCAACTGATACAGCGCAAAACTTATCGCCGTGTAGAGCAGAAGCGCCACGGTCGCCAGAAAACCGGGCAGGCGATAGAACAGGATCATGAACAACGCCACCGTGAGCAACCCGACCAGACCCGCCACAATGCTGGCATCGACCGACCCCTGCCCAAGCGACGCCGAAACCGTCCGGCTCGACTCGACCTGCAATGGAACCGGCAGTGCGCCATACTTGAGTTGGGTGTAGATCTGTTCCGCATCCTGGCGCGTGCTGGTCGTAATTTCGCCGCGCCCGCCAATCAGCGCCGCCTGAACAACCGGACAACTGAAGACCTGATTGTCGAGCACGATACACATCGGACGCTGAATGTTGGCGGCAGTGAACTGCTCCAGACGACGCGCCGACTCACCGGTGAAGGCGAACGGTACGGCAAACTGGTTCGTCAGACTCTGACCGGCGATCTGCGGCGGTTGCACGGAGTTCAGATCCAGATCTTTGCCGTCGGTAATGCTCTCGTAGATCGGACCCTCCGGCACGGTCGGCGTTATCTCCTCTGTGCCGGTCACTGTAGTTGTGCCGGTTACCGTATCTGTGCCGGTTGCCGTGGCGGTAGGACGCAGCGCAACCGGATTGGGGCTGCCGGTTGTGCGCACAATCGTACCTGGCGCCAGAAACTCGCCTTTGGTGTCGATGAACTCCAGTTTACCGGTGCCGCGCAGGGTTTCAATCGCCTGTTCGGGGTTATCAATACCGGGTATCTCAACGATGATCCGGTCATTCCCCGACAGCTGAACCACCGACTCGGCAACCCCCAAACCGTTGATACGGCGTTCGATGACGCCGGCTGCTGTTTGCATCACGCTGCGTTCAACCGGTTCGGCAGCGCGCAGCAGCACCTGGATGCCGCCACGCAAGTCCAGCCCCAGGCGAACGCTGACGTCGCGGTTGAACAACCAGCGCCCTTCGGGAGCGAAAACGATTGACAGGGCAATGCCAGCGATCAGCAGAATAAAGATCAATGAGTAAATATCTCGACTACGCACGATGCCATCTCTCTTTATTCGTGCAACGATAATCCGTGATGATGCAGGACGAATATCCGCATCGACGCAGCAGGCGCGTCAGACTGTGGCATTATAGCCATGCGGCAAAGGGCTGTCAATGAGTGCCTGCCCGAACAACCCGGCGGCGCGCAGGGCAATCACGCTACAGGCGACGCAGGGAAAGGCGCGAGAATGCTCAAACAGGAATGAGATTCTCCAGAGCGATCTTACGATCCGTTTTCAAGCCAGAGACATATTCGGAGGCATCCAGAATCTCAATGCCCACAATGCGTCCGTCAGGAGCATAGTTGAGGGCAACTGTTTCGCTGAGCCGCCGGGTGGTCACTTCAGCCGGATCGTCGCTCAGACGAATGTAGAGAGCATCTACTTCGGGATCATATGCTACTTTCATCGGTTCCCCTCCCTGCTAAAAATAAAATGTGTAAACGGTCACCACAACAAGCGTTTGTGGTTCTTCGGCAACAATCGCCAGCACCTGTTTAATGGGATAGTATCGGCCACCCCATAAGCGTTCGTACTGAAAGTTCTTACGGTAACCCAAACGGCCACGTTTGGCTGACACTTGTTCACCGGAGCGAATGGCTTCTAATACCTCATCGTCAGTGGCTCCACGCTCGATCATCTGTTGTAAGGCGTGACGAGAAAAGTGAACCGGCTTCTCCACGAATTGTACTCCTACTCCTGCTTCATGCAGGCATCGGCGGTAGTGAAACACCGGCCTCGGAGTTCTACTCCTGTAATGACCCTACTGCTTCGCAAGCGCCTGATCCACCGCCTGGCGCATACGCGCGTAGATCTCCTCCACACTGCTCGCACCGGTCGTATCGACCAGTTGCCCATTCACGGCAAACGACGGAGTGCCAGGGATACGCAGCGCATCGCCGGAAGCCTTCGCCTGATTGATGGCATCACGGAAGCGGTTGCTGGTGTAGCAACGCTCGAAGGCAGCGGTATCGAGACCGATCTGCTGCGCATAGGCGACGAACTGCGCCTGCGGATTGGATTGACCGCTCCACTGACGCTGGTTGGTGAAGAGATAGTCGTGCATTGCCCAGTAGTTATCCGCCCCCTGGTCACCTGCACAACGCGCGGCGATTGCAGCCGGCACGCCGTTGATATGCCCGTCCAGGGGGTACTCGTGGTACACAAACCGGACCTCTCCGGTCGCGATATATTCCTGCTCGAACTGCGCCGCCAGCACCATCGCGTAGTAGGCGCATCCAGGACACTGGTAATCCGAAAACTCGGTGACGATCACCGGCGCATCGGCATTCCCTTTGAAAAAGAAACCATCGGCGCCGACCCCTGTCGCAACTCCGGTTGCCGGTCGTGCGGGGTCGCGCCCTGGCGTGGCATTGGCAGCGGTCTGCCGGTTTTGCAGCGCAATCGTTGCGGCAACTGCAATGACCAGCAGCACAGCGGCGCCCATCACCAGATAGAGTGCGCGGGAAGCGCCGCCGCTCTTCTTTGTCTGAACCGCTCGACCGCGCTGCGAACGTGTACTCATAACGTGCTCCTGTCAGGCGACTGTCTCATCCAACTGTTTCCCCATTATACCAAAAGCGCATGGTATAATCCTATCGATGTACCCGTCTTCACAGAAATCCTGCACTCCCGGCAACCGGCGCCCCAGGAATGCAACAGATCGGGCGCCGATACAGAGTAGAATGCGTCACTATCAGATATTCACATATGTGGAACGTGCTCTCGGCTGACATACTGGACCTCGATCATATTCTGCTCTCGACCTCACAAACGGTTGTTCAGCAGGGTCAGCGTTATTACGAACGAGGGCAGGTGGAAGTCGAGCGCGTCGATACCGATAGCGCGCTGATCAACGTCTTCGAATCGCCGGGAGTGGCGCATCAGGTCGTTCTTCGTCTGCACAACCGCCAGATCTTCGTCAGTTGCACCTGCCCGCAGCGGCATTACTGGACGTTCTGCCGTCATCGCGTCGCCGCGATCCTGGCGCTCCGTGATCACCTGATAGCCCATCCCCCCAGCATCTGGCGCGCTGTGATCGGTGAGGCGGTCACGGCGCCACCCCAACGCAAGCCAGCCGCGCAGCCAGCATGCATCGTCTTCAGTCTGCAACACATTTCGACCGGCTGGACGATTGTTCCCTATGCGATCCCGCTGCGGCGCCTGCCGCCAGAAGTCCTGGACGATCAGGAACAACTCGCTGCTGCCATTGCGGCGCTGAACCTGTCGCACGAGGCGCGCCTGATCCGCTCACGCATTTCCCGGCAGGCGTACCCCCACGCTTCCTTCGAGACGATTATCGCCGTCAATATGGCGCTTGCCACCGCTGAAGGGTTCCTGTACCACTATACCAGGGATGAGTCAGGCGCAGTGTATGAGCCGCTGTTACTGCTCCTTGCGGGGCAACTGGCGTACCTTGGCGATGAGGGCGATCCGTTGCAACACCGCATCCGCATCCTGACCGACCCGGCTTCGGTCGAACTCCGGATCGAGCAGAGCGACCAGGACGCGATCCGTATGCGACTGCACCTGAACGTCGCCGGTGTATCGACCCCGCTCGATCCGCGCACGACTCATGTGTTCAGCAACAATCCGCTCTGGCTGATAGTGGATGACCGGTTAATCCCGGTGAGCGATCCTCACGGCGTCGCCGCGCTGCTTATCCATTACCCCGACCTGACGATCCCTGCGCATGAGCAGGACGAGTTCTTCGAGCAGTACCTGCTGCCGCTGGCTGAGCGGATGACACTCTGTGGCGATCTGTTGCGCTGGGAGGAGATCGATGTCTCGCCAACCCCGCGCCTGTATCTGAGCGAAACGAACGGCGCGCTTCTGGCAGACCTTCGCTTTGCCTATGGCGAGTTCGATGTACCGGCTGAACTGAACCCGCCGCCGTATGTCGTTCGCCGGCAGGCAAACACGCTCACCCTGATACGCATCCGGCGCCGCCCTGAAGAAGAAGCCACGTTGCTGCGCGACATCGGCAGTCCGACATATGGGTTGAAAAAAGGCGCAGAGATCGGTCGGTTTGAACTGCGCAAGGCGGTGCATCCGCTCGATTTTCTGATCCATCGCATTCCGCTGCTCACCCGGCAGGGTGTTGAGGTCTTTGGCGAGGATCAGATCAAAGCGGCGCGGGTCAACCGCAACCAACCGCAGATCTCGTTCCGTGTCAGTTCCGGCATCGACTGGTTCGACCTGGAAGCGGTGGTTCGCTTTGGCGATCTCGAAGCGTCGCTCAAAGAGGTGCGCCGCGCTATTCGCCGCCGCCAGAACTATGTGCGCCTGGCGGATGGCGCGATCGGCGTCATTCCCGATGAGTGGATCGAACGCTACCGTCACCTGTTCGAACTGGGGGAAGATACCGAAACGGGTGTTCGCCTGACCAGAGGGCACCTGACATTGCTCGACCAACTCCTCGCCGAATCGGATCACGTCCAGACCGATGAGGAGTTTGAGCGTCAGCGGGAGCGCCTGCGATCCTTTGAGCGCATCCAGGATCAACCGCTGCCGCGCGGATTCCGCGGCGAACTGCGCCATTACCAGCGCGCAGCGTACAACTGGCTCCACTTCCTCAACGAATACGGCTTTGGCGGATGCCTGGCGGACGATATGGGCACCGGCAAGACAGTCTGTACCCTGGCGTTCCTGCAATCGCTCGAAGAGCGCGACCCCGACGGTCCTGCCAGTCTGATCGTTATGCCGCGCTCGCTGCTGTTCAACTGGGAACGTGAAGCCGCGACCTTCACGCCTGATCTGCGCGTCGCCGTCCATCACAGCGCTTCGCGCTTCCTTACCCCGGCGCAGTTCGACAGGTACGACCTGGTGTTGACGACCTACGGCACGATGCTGCGCGACATCGAACTGCTGCGTCGTTATCGCTTTCGCTACGTCATCCTCGACGAATCGCAGGCGATCAAGAATCCGCTGGCGGAAACTGCAAAAGCGGCGCGTCTGCTGAATGCCCGGCGTCGCCTGGCGCTCACCGGCACCCCGGTCGAAAACTCGACGCTCGAACTCTGGAGCCAATTCGCCTTTCTCAATCCCGGACTGCTCGGCAACCTGGATTATTTCCGCGAGACATTCGTGACTCCGATCGAAAAGAAGCAGAGCGCCGATGCCGCCCAGTTCCTGCGCAAACTGGTCTACCCGTTTATTCTGCGCCGCACGAAAGACCAGGTGGCGCCGGAATTGCCGCCGCGCAGCGAACGGGTGATCGAAGTCGAGATGGAACCGGCGCAGCGCCGCCTGTACATCAAACAGCGCGACTACTATCGCGCACTGCTGCTGGGGCTGATCGATAACGCCGGGATCGACAACGCTCGCATGCAGGTGCTCGAAGGATTGCTGCGCCTGCGCCAGATCTGCAACCATCCCCGCCTCATCGAGGCGGATTTTCGCGGATCGTCAGGCAAGTTCGAACTGCTCATCGAAACCCTCGAAACCCTGGCTGCCGAAGGGCGCAAGGCGCTGGTCTTCTCCCAGTTCGTTCAGATGCTCACCCTCATCCGCGAGGCGCTCGATGCGCGCCACATCCCGTATGCCTATCTCGACGGGCAGACCCGCCAGCGCCAGCAGGAGGTCGACCGCTTCCAGAGCGATGAAACCCTCCCCTTCTTTCTGATCAGCCTGAAGGCTGGCGGCGTCGGGCTGAATCTGACTGCTGCCGATTATGTCATCCACGTCGATCCCTGGTGGAACCCGGCAGTTGAAATGCAGGCGACTGATCGCACCCACCGCATCGGTCAGGAAAAACCGGTCTTTGTCTATAAACTCGTGACCCGCGACTCGGTTGAAGAGAAGATTCTGCACCTCCAGGACCGTAAACGTGAACTTGTTGAACAACTTATTACTGCGGATGCTGGCATGCTCAAAGCGCTCACCCGCGAGGATGTCGAGACGCTGTTTGGCTAAGCCAACGCGCAACGTTCAACGCGCAACGCGCAACGTTCAACGTTCAACGTTCAATCCGCAACGCTCGACCTTCAACGCGCAACGCGCAACGCGCAACGTTCAACGTTCAACGTTCACCCTGCACCCTGCGCCCTTCAACGTTCAACGTTCAACGCGCAACGTTCAACGTTCAACGTTCAACGTTCACCCCCTGATCCTCCTGATCCTGTTTCTACTCCTCGCAGCGCCGCTCCATGCTGCACCGGCACGCCAATCGACCGTACAGGACATCACAATTGGTCTCTCCACCCAGGGGCGCCCGATCACCGCGCTGCGCATCGGCGACGGACCGATGAAACTGGTGATTGTCGGCAATACCCACGGTGCGCCAGAAGCCAACACCCACGTCCTTGCCACCATGCTCGCCGACCATTTTCGCGCCAACCCGCACAACGTCCCGCCATCGGTGCGTCTGTACATCATCCCCACCATCAACCCTGACGGTCTGGCGCTCGGCACGCGCTTCAACGCCCGCGGCGTCGATCTCAACCGCAACATGAACACCAACCTCGACGCCTGCCCCGAAAATGACTGGCGCACTACGGTATTCGGCGCATACGGCATCATTTCCGACACCGGCGGACCATACCCCGACTCAGAGGTTGAAAGCCGTGTGCTGCGCAGTTTCCTGCTCGATGCCTGGGGCGCTATGTTCCTGCACTCTGCCGCTGGCAACGTTTTCCCCGCTTTCTGTGAACACGCGCCATCGATAGAACTGGCGCAGACGTATGCTACCGGCGCAGGCTATCGCTACACGCGCTTCTGGGACGAATACACGATCACCGGCGGTATGCACGATTGGGCGGCGAGTCTGGGGATCGCCGCGATCATCCCCGAACTGGTCACCGGCGCCGAACCGGAGTTCGACGAAAATCTGGCAGGCGTCCGGGGAGTGCTGGCAGCCGCAGAAGAACTCCTGCCCGTCCCGGAAGACCGGCGCGAAAACGAGATAGTTGTACCGGCGCTCCTCTGGCGTTACTGGAAGATGCACGGCGGGAACGACCTGTTCGGCGCGCCGCTGGCGCCAGCGGTTGTCGAGGGGGGGATCACGCGCCAGGTCTTCGAGCGTGTGGTGCTGGAACTCCACCCCGATCAGGCGGACACGCCCTACCTGGTGCAGGTGGCGCCGCTTGGACGCACCTGGACGCCGCCGGGCGGCGCAGCGCCACCCAACGACTGTACCCCGCCGGCGTGTCGTCGTTTCACAGAAACGCCCCACGCCATCCGCGGATCGTTCGCCGCCTTCTGGGAACGCAACGGCGGATTGCAGACCTTTGGCTTCCCGATCAGCGACGAGTTTGCCGCCACCGGTGAACGACAGCGTATGCGTCAGGTTTTCGAGCGCGCAGTATTCACCCAAAACGACGACGGCAGCATCGCGCTCGAACCGCTGGGCTGGGCATTCCTGGTGCGCGAACGGTCACTCGCACCGACAGTGGCGCATCAGGTGAGATGAGTTCATGAAAATAATCCAAATTCATCAATCACAAAAGTATGCGGCCATTCGCCCCAATGGGAAACCAGCCCGGCGTTGACCGGGTTTGCGAGAATATAGCAGAGAATACGCTCCAATTCAGCCGCATCACGTACTACATGATCATAACTCTCGTGTTGCCAGAACGCACCAGATCGACCGAGTGCCTGGTTCGCATAGCGTGCGGTACGACCCTTCAAACGTTTCAACGTATCGGCAAGTGGGTAGGGCGCAGTCGTTCCACGATGCTGCGGCGAGACTGCGAGTGGAAGTGAATTGACGAGCAAATGTATGTGGTTGGGCATGATGGTATAAGCCAGCAATTTGTAGTATTCCCCATCGAAAGCGTGGATCTCACGAGCGATGATGCAGGCGACTTCCGGGTGAGCCAACCAGCGGGGACTCTCAGTCGGGCAACGATCAAGCCCGTCATCAAAACGGGCAAACCATTTTTTCTGCATTTCGTACAATTCACTTTGCTGTTTCTCTCCGGTAAATCTTTTCAAAACCAGATTTCTCTCCTTCTCCCTTTCTTTCATAAGTTCCGTCAGAATAGCTGCAGGAAGAGAATTAGCCAGGCGAAAAGTAACAAAGAAGGTGGCTTCCGGAGGTATCCAATGCGGAAGACTTTTCCAGTAGAATTCTTTCATCTTTTCACGCTCCCGAAATTTATTCCGCCGCCCGGCTCCGCACCTGCCCGTTGACCGAAATTCTTTTCGGTCACCCCATTTCCGCCACCGCCCCGCGCCTGCCCGTTGACCGAAATTTATTTCGGTCACCCCATTTCCGCCAGCAACCCATGCCGAAATGAATTTCGGCGAACCCTTTCGGTCACCCCATTTCCGCCAGCAACCCATGCCGAAATGAATTTCGGCGAACCCTTTCGGTCACCCCATTTCCGCCACCGCCTCGCGCCTGCCCGTTGACCGAAATTTATTTCGGTCACCCCATTTCCGCCCGCAACTCATGCCGAAATGAATTTCGGCGAACCCTTTCGCTCGCCCCATTTCCGCCCCCGCCCCACGCCTGCCCGTTGACCGAAATTTATTTCGGTCACCCCATTTCCGCCCGCAACTCATGCCGAAATAAATTTCGGCGAACCCTTCCGCTCGCCCCATTTCCGCCCGCAACTCATGCCGAAATGAATTTCGGCGAACCCTTTCGGTCACCCCATTTCCGCCCGCAACTCAGAGGGCGATCAGAAAACCGGATTTGTGGTATCATGATAGTGACCATGCCGTTCTGATAAGGAGCAATCTGGTATGCCACGACGTGCACTTCGATCCTATCCAACGAATTATGCGACCGATCTGACCGATGAGCAATGGGCTGCTATCGCGCCACTCGTCGCCACCCCGTCGCCCAACGGCGGCCGCCCGACCGAAATCGATCGCCGCGCGATTGTCAACGCCCTGCTGTACAAAAATCGCACGGGCTGCCAATGGCGC
>Ga0209162_1002554_pt1 | contig 15704 bp, 10 predicted proteins | sample YNPNPMetaG_FD_187121 | JGI IMG/M metagenome (GOLD analysis project Ga0209162, IMG submission 187121) | Anoxygenic and chlorotrophic microbial mat microbial communities from Yellowstone National Park, USA - YNP NP MetaG (SPAdes) (version 2) ... | reverse complement strand
GTTGCATCGAGAGCCGGCCGATGGACGGCATCGTCCTCATCAACAACACCCTTTACGACAACGGCGTGGGCTGGGGCGGAGGCATCATCGCCGACAACCCCCAGGCCCAGAACGTGGTCATCCGCAACAACATCGCCAGCCAGAACCTGACCTTTCAGGTCGCCGTGGCGGCCGATGTCCCCGCCGGCAGCGTGACCGTGGATCACAACCTGATCGACGGCTATCGGGGCTACGAAGACGAAGTGTACGGCGAGGACTATGTCGAGGGCGACCCTCGCTTCGTAGACGCTCCGGCCGGCGACCTGCACCTCCGCCCCGAATCTCCGGCGATCGACCACGCTTCGGCCACCGCGGCGCCTGCCGAGGATTGGGATGGCGACCCGCGTCCCGGCGGCGCCGGCTACGACATCGGCGCAGACGAATACGCGGCGCGCCTCTACCTGTACCTGCCGCTGGTGCTAAAAGTTGTAGCACAGGATTAATCCTGTGCTACAACAGATGGCGCAGAAAGGAGTGGATACGATGGCCACAGATCTCAAACGACCACGCTCCTGACGGGTCTCAGACCCGCCAGGAGCCGCCGACTCGCGGGGTCTCGCCGGGGCAGGGAATATAGTGCGAACTTGATACCAGAATCAGGACACAGCGACGATACGGGGAAGGTGTGGAACCTCCTCACCTCCACCCAGATTCGGACGTCTCGGCCTGAAAGCGACGGCATCAAATAGCCGGAAACACTGGGACGCACCGGGGCAGGGAACAGGCCGGGGGATTAGTCAGCAGGGGGCATGGACTGGCCCAACAACATGATTCGCACTAATCTTATAAACAAACATGAGAGCGTTTATCTCAAACAGCTACTAAACCCAATACCTTTCAAATAACACTCCGGAATCGAGCCTTCAGGCGGGAAATCCGGCTGAAGCCTCTACTCCGGCACCTTATTTGAAAAGTTTGCTACTAAACCTGGACTATATGCTCACCCTTTTACCCCCGGCCCCGCCCCCGCAAAGTGGGGAGCGGAGAGTGGGGGTCTGTGCGGCGGCTTTGTCGCCGCACAGACCCCCGACACCCATTTCCCTCCGCGCAACGGAAGGTACCAGTGGGTGGAACCAGGGAGTTTCCAAATGCTCTATACATAATAAACCTAGTGCGAATACTTGCCAGCCACCCTAACAGCATTAAAAATATAAAGGCCCCGGTTTACACCGGGGCCTTTTAGTAAATCGGGGTAACTGCCTGCAACTGTGCCTCCCCGCAGGTTAGAGGGATCCCAGCCGCCCATTGGAAGGTGCTCTGGCGGATCATGCTCCGCCCTGCGGGAGGCTGGCAATTCGCTTTATGAAGTGCTGCCCCCGGCCAAAATGCCCACCACGAACATCAGGATCACGAACAGCAGCATCAACAGGGTCGGTCCCACAACGCTCACGGCCAGGCCGATGAGGATCGCTGCCACTCCCCTGGCGTAGCTGAAACTGTTCGCCATGGCCACGGCCACCACATAGATGACAATGGACCAGATGAACGTGATCAGGCCCACGATGCCACCCAGACAGGCCCCACAGAACGGGATGGCGCCCAACAAGATACCGATGGGGTCTAGCAGGTGCGGGGTGACGGCCAGCAGCGTACAGCCCAACATCCCCGGCAGCGAGGCCCGGCCGCCCAGGAGTCGGGCGATGAGCAGCACCAGCAACGTGAACGGGATGATGGCCGCCAGATAGCCGATGGGCGAGGTGAGCCACAGGCCCACTGACTCCAGAAGTCGGTTGACCAGGAATTTGTTCCGGTCCGCCCGGATGATCTGGTGGATCTTGAAGCCCAGGTTCATGCCCTCCTGAATGTAGGTGCGTGTCTCTGGAGGCATGTTTTCCAGAAATGGGCGCATCGCCTCGAGGGCTGCTTTTCGTGATGCTTGCGGATCAGGGGCCAGATACGCATCGCCGAAGGTCAAACCGCCGGCGAACAACCCCACCAACAGGCCCACTACCACAACAACCAGGAACGCGCGCTTGAAAGCATCCGGCGAGGTCCGCTGGACCTCGAACACGTTCACATCCAGTTTAAGAGGTTGCCAGAACAAGCTCACAAAGTCTTTCATATTTTCCTCCTTATTTCGGTAGGCCGCTCAAGATCATCTGCACGCCACTGACGATGGCCGTGAAGAACCCGCTTATCAGGAAGAACGGGATGAGGGCCAGCAGCCAGGTCACTATCGTGACCCAGAACGACCGGGCCACCGACAGGCCAAAGCAGACCTTGATAGCCAGATAGGCGCAGCAGAGCGACCAGAGGTTGAGCAACAGGCCATCAATCTCAACACCCGGCAATATCTGGAGCAACTGGAACACCTGGGGCGTGACCGCCAGGGCCAGCACGCCCAGGAATACCGGGAGGCGGCCTTCCCCTTTGAACGCGAACCGGGCCAGCACGAAAGCGATGACCCCGAAGATCAGCCAATCGGCCAGCCAGATCACCGGTCGCACGACCAGGTCAAAAGCCTTGCCCACCGGGTTCGGCGCCCCGAACAGGGGTGACATGCTCCATCCCAACTCGAACATCTGCTGGGCTTGTTTCTGCCCCGCCGGTGGGATCTCCTTCCACCAGGATGAGTTGATCATATACTGCCAGACGGCATCCCTGATCTGCCCCAGGTCCGGGCCGGTGGCCACCTCGATCATATCTCCCACCAATGCCAGGACTGAAACGAGCAGGGCCAGCAAGATGATCACGATCAGACCTTTGAGCAGACCCCTGTCCCTGTCTCGCATACGGACGTAAGCATCTTCGCGCAAAAAGAGTGCGTTGAAAAACGTCGAAACAATGTTCATCTCTCCTTATCCTCCTCGTGTCGCTGGACTTGCTTTGGACGAAACGATTTATGCTTTTGTATGGCCGGTTTCTGCCCTCCTTCCCTACCCTATCGCAGGTGGCGCTCTCGTGAAAGACCGCGCCCAGCGCGGCCCTGATTTCACTACGCAGGGATAAGGTCAATGGTAACCAGTCGGGAACCTGCTGGAGGGCTGTCCAATTTATTTATGTCAACTAACCTCCACCAAAAAAGTGCAATACTTTCACCTCGTCGCCGTCGTGCAGCGGGTGCACTGCATACGATTCAGGGGGTATGACCCTGCCATTTACGGTGACCAGGACGTTGGGGAACGTATAGTTGCAGACCCGGAGCAGGTCTCGCACGGTCATGCCCTCGAACCAGATAACCTGTTCCTTGCCATCATTGACGCTGATCATGGTCGCCTGGTCTGGTAGTCGGGTGGTCTTGACCACCTGACCATATAAGTTGACTCAGATGATTCGCTATCCGCCTATCCGACTCTGGACTAATTCGACTACGTCCGGGAAGTCAATCCCCAGGTCGCGGAGGGTCTCTATCGTGGGGATACCATCGGGTGTCCAGCCCCGGCGCGCATAGACGGCGTCCAGGAGCTTCTCGTACTGGGCCTCGCGGTAGGCGCGCAGGGCCGCGATCTTTTCCTCGGTGGTCTTGCCGGCCGGGTCAATGCCGGCCAGCTCGCGGAGTTGTTTATCATAGCGTTCGGCGCGGCTCTCGTACTCTGCGACTGTGACCGGGCCCATCGAGCGGTAGGGGGGCCGGTCGTGCTGGCGGGTTCCCTGGCCCATTTTGAGGTTGAAGACGCGCTGGAAGTTGTAGACCTTCTCAGACATGCGGATCAGGTCGGCCGGCTCGCGCACGTCTTCGCGGCCGGTGACGCCGACGAACAGGTCCACGTAGTTGCGCACGTGTTCTGGCACCTTGGCCGCCTCACGGGGCGGGTGGGCAGTCTTGTTATCGGCCGGCTCCACGTCGTTCCAGGGCAGTTTGCACAGGCCGTTCAGCCCGAACCAGGTGCGCCACATGGGGAAGTAGTGCAACGCCTCGGCCTTGTCCTCGAACGTGGGAATCTGATTGTTCACCTGGTCCATGAAGATGAGCCAGGCCTCATCGTGCTGGGGGCCTTTGTTCGCCAGGCCGTAGCCGCCCTGCTGGGCCAGGCTCTCCTTGCTGACGTATTCGGAGTATTCCAGCCCCTTGCACTCCATCCCGATGTCCTGGAGGAAGGACCGATCAGCGCCATAGCGCTCCGCGAAGAGGGTTTTCATGCGTCGGATGCCCTGCCCCACCACCAGGCCAAAGCCCTCGCCCCGGCCCATCTGGTGCAAGAGCTCCAGCATGGCGTCGGCGTGACCGAAGCGCAGGTCCAGGCCGCCGGTGCGCTCGCGGTTCAAGATGCCGGCCTCGTAGCATTCCATGACAAAGGCCGTGGCTGTGCCAAAGGAGATGGTGTCAATCCCGTACATGTCGCAGTAAAAGTTGGCTTCCAGCACGGCGCGGGGGTCCCAGATGCCGCAGTTGGCCCCGATCCCGGCGATGGTCTCGTATTCCGGGCCATCCACCGGCACGGTCTGGCCGGCCAGCGGCCCGGTGCGCAGCTCGAAGCGTTCCACGCACTGAGCGCAGGCCAGGGTGCAGCCGTACCAGCAGCCGTTGGGGATACCCAGGCTGAAATAGGGGCGGAATTCGGACTTGTAGAGTTTGACGGCCTCTGGGTGGGAGCCGTATTGAAAGTTATGCACCGGCAGCAGGTCATAGTCATTCATGATCTTGGTGATGTAGGTGGTGCCGCCGCCACGCATGTCGAACATGCGGGGGTCCTGGTCGTGGATCTCCTTATGCATCCGGGCGCCGGTGCGTTCCAGGCGGCCCCAATCGGCCGGGCCATTCGAGTCGCCGCGCACGCCGGAGCGTTTCACTACCAGGGCCTTGATGCGCTTGCGGCGCAGCACGGTGCCGATGCCACCCCGCCCGGCTTGCTTGAGCCGCACAAAGCCCCGACGCACGTCGTAGAAGGAAAAGTTCAAACAACCCATGAGGACGTGCTCTGCCCCCGGCCCGGATGTGACCGAGGAAACGGCGCGTTTTTCCGCCGGCGTCTCCCCGCCAAACTGGGCCAGGAGTTGCTCTGGTAGCCGGTACGAGTCCACCGCCTCCTCCGGCGCGGCGATGATTCGCACTATCCCAGAGTCACCATCCACAAAGACGATGACCTCTTCCCCGGCGATGCCCTGGACCTCGATGGCGTCCCAGCCGGCAAACTTGAGCAGCGGCCCGAAGTAGCCGCCCACGTTGCTATCCACCGGGATACCGGTGAGGGGGCTGATGGTGGCGACGATGGATTTGCCCGCGCCGGGGTAGGTCGTGGTGCCGCCCAGGGGGCCGGTGGAGATGACGATCTCGTTCTCCGGGCTATCCCATCGCGTATCGCCGGTTACCGCCTGCCAGAGCAGCCACAGGTCGAAGCCGCGCCCGCCGGTGAAGGTGTGTTTCATGCCTTCGTCCACCGGTCGGGCGGCGATGCTCCCATCGCCCACATTGACGTACAGGGTCTGGCCGGCATAGCCCCGCTCCACCCGTGGCAGATCGTAGCGAAACTCGGCCAGGATACGGTGGTTTGCCAAAGGTTTGTTGCTCATGCTTCACCCCTCGCCAATCGTTGCTCGGTTTTGGTCAGCGGCGCATCGGGCACGTCAGCGATCACCAATGCGCCGGCCGGACACGTCTCCACGCACTTGCCGCAGGCCACGCACTTGAACGGTTCCACATAGTCGGCGTGGAAGAACATCGCCAGGTACGGGCAAAAGCCCACGCAGGACAGACAACCCACGCATAGTTTTTTGTCAATGCGGACGATGCCCCGTTTGTCCCGCCGGATCGCCATTGTGGGGCACACGTCTATGCATTCGCCGCACTGGGTGCAGGCGATCATCGTGTAGCGCCCGTCTTTTGCCTCCGTGATCCTGATGGCCGATTTGTCGCGGTTCTCTTCTTTGAACCATGTGCGCGAGCATTCCCGCTCACATTCCCGGGCGCCAATACAGCGCGTCGGGTCGAATTGTAGAACTTTCATAGGCTCACCTCGTCGTGATGTTGTGATAGGCGTGCAACATACGGGTACAATGTACCCGATTTGGCGGGAAAAGTCAACCCCCTGAATTGAATCCCTGCCCAGAGCTGTTTCATTTTGCTGGTGGACTGGCTTATCGCAAGAATTAGAGATTGAAATCACCCGCCCCTGGAAAGCGTCTGCGACGCTGTCCATCTGCCCGCTACGCGGCAGACGGTGTTCGGGCAGTCGCCAGGCGCGGCAGCGCCCCACAGGCCCGATTTCAATAGGTGGCTAAGTTGATGCTTCTTGCATGTTCGAACATATCTCACAAAATGACACAGCCCCGATCCCTGCCTTCGTGATATTGACAAATGGTTGCTCCTGGCGTATAATGCACTCGATTAGAAATCGAATACATCTGCCTGACCTTCTCCCCTGCGAGTCGCCTGGCAGGTTCAGATAATTGCATAAAGCATAGGGTAGTGAAAAGTCAATAAAGGAAATAGTTGACAAAAGGAGGGGCATCCTGCTATAATGTTTCTGTTCCCCTTGCTATCGTGAAGGACCATCCTCTGCCTCGGAGACGATAGGAGAGACAATGCCCCAAGCGCTGGCCCTACATAGCTATCTGAACAGCGAAATGATCCCTCAGGCTAACCAACCCTGGTTGGTCTACCTGTTGTTGGAAGCCCGGCCGCATGGTGATCCAGGCCAGGGGGATAGCGTCGTAAACATTGTTCTCGTCGTGGATGTCAGCGCATCCATGCGCATCCCCATCCTCACGCAAGCACAATTCCATGAGCTGGCAAGCCAGGGCCTGGTCCGAGAGGTGGTGGTGGATGGCACGCCGGTCTGGCAATTTGAGCAGGTGCCGCCGGGCCTGGTCCAGACCGCCCCCTGCAGCCTGGACTTTGTAGTCCAGGGCTTGACTGCCGCTACAGAACGCCTGACCAATCGGGATCGTTTTGCGCTGGTGGCCTTTGCCAGCCAGGCCCGGGTGTTGCTGAGCAGCCAACCTGGCGACCAACGCGGCCAGATCCAGCAGGTTGCCACCCGATTGAACCAGACGGAACTGGGTGACGAGACCGTCATGGCCCGGGGGATCGCCTTGGGACTGGAACAGGCGCAATCCGGTGCAGCGGGGCGCCAGTCTGGCCGGGTGGACCGCCTCGTCGTCCTCACAGATGGGTTCACGCTGGACCAGGCAGAATGCCTGGGACTGGCCCGGCAAGCCGCTCAACAGGGCATCTCTATCAGCACTCTGGGATTAGGGGCTGAGTTCAATGAGGAGTTGCTCATCGCCATCGCCGAGGCCAGTGGCGGGAACGCCCACCTGATCACGGCCCCATCTGAGATTCCAACGGCCTTTGAAAAGGAAATCCGGGGGGTGCAGTCCATCGCCATCCGCAACGTGGAACTCAAGGTGCGGCTGAGCGGTGGCGTGGAGCTACGCCGCATCTGGCGAGTGCAGCCCGTGATCGCGGACCTGGGTGGCATACCGCTGGTGGATCAGGGTTTCAGCCTGGAACTGGGAGATGTGGAGGGCACGACGCCCCTGGCCGTGCTGCTGGAACTCCTGGTGGCACCCAAGCCGCCGGGCCTCTATCGCCTGGCCCAGGCGGTGCTGGCCTATGATCTGCCAGCTCAGGGGTTGTCAGGCCCCAAGGTACGGCAGGACATCACGGTGCGGGTGGTGCCGGGGGTGTTGCCTGGCAACCTGCCGCAGAATCCCCAGGTGATGAACGTGGTGGAAAAGGTCAGCGTGCATCGGCTCCAGACCCAGGCCCTGGCCGACGCGGCCGCTGGCGATGTGGCCGGGGCCACGCGCAGGCTGCGGGCCGCGGCGACCCGGCTCCTGGATATGGGGGAGTCAGAACTGGCGACGGCCACCGCGCAGGAGGCGGACCGGCTGGAACAAGAGGGCCGGATATCGCCAGCCATCACCAAAAAGCTGCGCTACGAGACACGCAAGCTGACGCAGAAATTGGAAACGTGAAGTTCAACTTTGCCTCAATCTGATCCCGGCCCAGGCTGAAGGAGGTAAAACCAGCGCACGCCAGGCCAAACAAATGTTGCCGCGCCACCGGGGAACTCACGGTTCCCGCGATTACAGTGATTACAGGGAGGACAATCTATGTCTGTCGAACTCTGGTATGGGCAAAAGCCGGACCACGAGGCGGAACAGCTTGCGCTGATGGAGCTGTATCGCTTCCTGGCCGCCAAAGACGAGCACTTCCTGGTGCTCTCCCACTTCCATGCCGGCCCCAGCAACGAGATCGATCTGGTCATCCTCAAGCGCCAGGCCATCTTTATCGCCGACCTCAAGAGCGTGCGCTCCAAGATCGTCGGCGAGAAAGAAGGTGACTGGCGCGTTGTGCGTGATGACGGGTCAGAATACCTCCTCAACCCCGGCCGCCCCAACCCCTACAAGCAGGTATGCCGCGGCTACTATGCCTTTCGGGACTGGCTGGTGGACCACCAGGCCGAGATCCTGGATAGCGAGCATCGCCGCCAGGTAGTTGACCTGGGCAAGATGTTGTCCTTCGTGGTGGCCTATCCCTTTCTGCACCCAGAGAGCCAGGTGAGCATTGGCGATTTCCCGGTGCGGTTGTGCGGCTTTGACGAGTTTCTCCTGGCCGTGGAGATGCGCACGCGCCGGGGCTTTGACCTGACGCGCGAGGAAATGCAGCGCATCCCGATGCTCCTGAAACTGACCCCCTGGGAGGCAGAGAAATCCGCCGCGCCGCCGCAGGATACCGTTCCCCTACCCGCCGCCTGGCGACCACCGTCCGTGTGCCGCCTGGTCGCACGCGGCGATGATTACCACCCCCAGGCATTTGACATTGGCGGCAAAGAGATGATCACCATCGGTCGAGACCCCCAAAATGATCTGGTGATTGATGACCCCAGCGTTTCTCGCTACCATGCGCGTATCCGTAAGGAATGGGGCCGCTACGTGGTCTATGACCTGGGGAGCAAGAACGGCACGTTCGTGAACTTTAAGGGCCTCCCGACCGAGGACGAACGGCGCGTGACGGACCGTAACGCCTTGCAGAACCATTCCACGGTGCGCTTTGGGCGAGCCGGGTATACGTTCCTGTTAGAGCAATAAGACGCAGCGCACTTTGGCCGGGGAGGTGGTTCGATGCGGCCATGCCCTGTTTGCGGCGCGCCTAATCGCGAAACGGCGCGTTATTGCCAGCGTTGTCGCGCGATCCTGGCGCCCTGCCCCACCTGCGGCGCAGCGAACCGCGCCCAGGCCCGGGTCTGCGGGCAGTGCGGAACCCCTCTGCCGTTCTGCGCCGTGTGTGGGTTCCGCAATCGCCCGGGGGCCCGGTTCTGCCAGCGCTGCGGTGCACCCCTGAAGCCGGGGCCAATAGCTCGCCCTGTGACGCCAGCCGGTCGCTATGACACCGGCATGTTGCCAGCCCAAACCCTCCTTCATGGACGCTATATCATCGTGCGTAGGATCGCTCAGGGAGGAATGGGGGCCGTCTACCAGGCCACAGATGCCCGTCTTACCGGCAAAGTGTGGGCAGTGAAGGAGATGAGCGACTCCGCCCTGGCCCCAGCGGAGCGCGCCCAGGCTATCGCCGATTTCCAGCGCGAGGCCCAGATGCTGGCCAGGCTGGATCATCCCAATCTGCCCAAAGTAGCGGACCTGTTCGAGGAGAAGGAGAGCGGTAAGCATTATCTGGTGATGGAGTTCATCGCGGGCCAGACGTTGGAAAAGCTCTTGGAGGCTTCACCGGCGGGCCTGCCACGAGACCGGGTGCTCCGCTGGGCGGAACAGCTTTGCGATGTGCTGGATTACCTGCATGGGCAACAGCCCCCGATCATTTATCGGGACCTGAAGCCAGCCAACGTCATGGAGGTGCAAGGTACAGACACGGTCAAGCTCATTGACTTTGGGATCGCCCGGTTTCACAAGGGCGGCCAGACCAAAGACACCATTGTCATCGGCACCCCCGGCTATGCGCCGCCCGAGCAGTACGGCAAAGAGCAGACGGATGCGCGATCCGACATCTATGCTCTGGGGGCTACTCTGCACACCTTGCTCACTGGTTATGATCCCTCACAGAAACCTTTCCACTTTCCCGATGCCTGCGCCCTCAACCCGGCTATCCCCGTCGAGTTGGGTGCAGCCCTGCGCATGGCCACCGCCATGCGCCGGGAGGATCGGTTCGCATCGGCCGGGGAGTTCAAACAGGCCTTGCTGGGCCTGGTCCCGCTGCCCGCTCCACCAACACCTCCCACGCTCACCACTACTGCTCAACCACCACCCCCATCTCCAGCACCGCCGCCGGCTGCGCAGCCCTGCCTGGACCTCTCGCGAGACCGGCTGGATTTTGGTGTGGTTGTTCGAGGACGCGCCACATTGCCGCTCAGCTTCCAGGTGCGCAACACGGCTGGGGGAGTCTTGAGTGGTCACCTGACCGGCGCTGCTCCCTGGGTGACGTGTATGCCGGCCCAGATCACCCGCAATGACGAGACGATCTCGGTAGAGATCCACCCCGCGGTCCTGGACCTGGGGCGTAAGCAACGCCACGCGCCGCGCATCCTGACGCCGATCTGGAGACTGGTCTGGAAGCTCTGGTGGGTCTGGTTGGGGTTGTTGGGGTTACTGGCCCTGGCCGGAACTGATTACGTGATCGCGGGCGCAGTGGCATTGGTGATGTTGCTGGGTGGGGGGCTGGCCCTGGCGGGTCTGGTGCAATTCCTGACCGTGCAGGTGGTGGGCCTGGGGAATCGGCTGGTGCCAGCCGAAAAACACCATCGGACCACGGTGGCGGTGCAAACCAACGGCGGGGACCAAAACCTGCATGTGGAGGTCACCGTCGTACCGACCACGCTACACCGCGCGTTCGGGTGGGGGGTGGTATCGGTCATCATACTGGCCGAAACGGCGATACTGTTACTCCTGTGTTGGTGGTTACTGGCAGCATATTGGTTGTGAAAGGAGAGTGATAATGGAAGCCACGGAGCGCATGGACGTGGGACAGGCCAATCATGTATCTTGTCCCCAATGCGGCTATGAGAACCGAAGCGAGGCGCGATTTTGCAACCATTGCGGAGCCAGCCTTGTCCCAGAACGAGTGATGTTGAGTCCCGGCCAGACCATGCGCCAGGGCCAGTATCGCATCATACGCCCGCTGGACAAAGGTGGCATGGGCGCACTCTATCTGGCCGCAGATACCCAGGCCTTTGACCGCTTGTGTGTCATCAAAGAGATGCTGGACTACTTTGACGTTCGCGATCCCCAGGAAGTGATCAAGGCGCATCAGCGTTTTGAGGATGAAGCCCGCTCCCTGGCCCGGCTCAAGCATCCCAGCATCCCCGATATCTACGCCTACTTTTCGGAAGACAACCGCAACTACATCGTCATGCAATATGTGGAGGGGCAAAACCTGGCCGCGCGCTTGGCGCAAGGGGACCCGCAGCAGAATCGCCAACCTGGAGATCCATTGCCGGTGGAAGAAGTGGTAGACTATGGCATCCAGCTCTGTCGGGTGCTGGAGTATCTGGCCCGCCAGCAGCCACCGGTGGTGCATCACGACATCAAGCCGGCCAACATCATCGTGGACCAGGAGGGTGTGGCCCACCTGGTAGATTTCGGTACGGCCAAGGCCCGGCTCACCCTGCAGCCCGGGGGCCAGGTGGGCTTGCAGAAATCCAGCGTGTATGGCACGATCGGCTACGCCCCACCGGAGCAACACCAGGGTCAATCCGAACCCCGTTCCGATGTATATGCCCTGGGTGCCACGATGTATCACCTGCTGACCGGCGACGATCCCCGAGGCCACCCCTTCCAGTTTCCCAAACTCAGCACATTGACTGGTGATGTGCAGGAAATCATGAAGGGGGCATTGCAATCCGACGTGAACCAACGCCCCACGGCCCAGGCGTTCCGGGAGCAACTACAGGCGTTAATCCAGCCTCGGCTGGCCGCGCCCAGGCGGGTCAAGGGCTGGCAAAAGGCGCTCGCCATTGGAGCGGCGACGCTGCTAGGGATCCTGGCGCTGGTCGTTTGCGCTGGCGGTGGGGTTCTGGCGATCTCGGGGGAAATGGATAGCGTGCAGACGGTGATCGCCGCGCAGAATGCTACCTTTATTGCCCAGGCCATGACCCCGGTCAGCGAGGGGCTACGGGTGGGCCAGACCATCGCGGTGCGCTCCCTGTTCACGCCCACGCCAGTCCCGACCGTGGCTCCGTCCACTGCCACGTTCACGCCGGCCCCGTCAGCTACCGCGACATTACTGCCGTTTACGGTGACCCCTGTCTCGCTAACAGCGCAACCTGCGCCGTCGAGCACGCGGGGGGCTTCGCCTACGCGGCGCTTGCCGACGCCTACCTTGACCCCGACGCCGGGCACGCCCACGGCCACTCCGCTGGTGGGGCTGCCCGGCGGCTATGCCTACCAGCAGACGGGGAGCGTGCGCGGTACGGAAGGAGACTGCAAAGGCACGGCCTGGGTGTGGGGATATGTATACGGCCTCAATGGGCGGCCCAAGCCCGGCGTGTGGGCTCAGGCCATGTTTGAGGGTGGCGCATGGGGGCCAGTTCCCAATACCGGCCAAAGTGGGCCAGACGGCATCTACCGCATCCAACTGCTCAGTGGCCAAAAAGGCACCTATCGCGTGACTATCATTCGGAATCCCCAGGAGCCTACCCCGTTATCCCGACCATCCGATCCGGTGAACGTGACCGACTACTGTCAGGCGTCGCGGTTCCAGGTGGACTGGCAGGAATACCCGGTGCCGGCCACGGCCACGCCCTGGCCCACGCCCACACCGTGCTACCCCTTTATGCAAGAGGGCCTCGTGCTGCCCGGCAGACCGCATTGCGGCGCTCAGGTGGCCGTGGTGGGCGTGATCCAGCAGGCCGAAGGCTGGCTGGATCGTATTCTCGTGGAGGTGCGGTGCCCCAATGGGCAGATCTTGCGGCCGCCGGATGCTATCCGGCCGGACGGCACCTATCGGGTGGAGTTACTCACCGGCGTCACCGGCAACTATCTGGTTTGCCTGGTAGAAAAGAGCCACCCCCACCCGCGGGTGAGCGATTTCGTGCTGTTCCCCAGTAAAGACCCGTGCCAGTATACCGAGTTTGTGGTGAATTGGACCCGGCGGGGGTGTCCATAGATTGAGGTGCGACGCACCTCCGACCGCAACCGCCATCACCTACACCGTCGCCTGGCAGCACAACGCATAGGTGCGTCGCACCTGCCCATCACCCGGAGGAACACATGGCTCAAAACCAGTGCCCGCACTGCCACACCCCCTATCGCCCCGGCGCGCGCTTTTGCCCTGGCTGCGGCGCGGCCCTGGCCCCCGGCGCCGGCCTGCCCCGCGATGCCCAAGGCGCGCTGCGGTCCGGCATCACCCTGGAAGGCCGTTATACCATCGTGCGACTGCTGGGTATGGGCGGCTTTGGCGCCGTCTACCTGGCCGACGATAACCGCCTGACCGGCCGCCAGGTCGCCATTAAGGAAACCTTTGAGCGCACGCCCGAAGCCCAACGCCAGTTTGAGCTGGAGGCCCAACTGCTGGCCCGACTGAATCACCCCCAACTGGTCCGGGTCACAGATTATTTCAGCACCCCGGCCCACGAGTTGTTCCTGGTGATGGATTACGTCTCTGGCGACGACCTGGCGCAGCGGCTCCAGCGCACGCCGGGTTTCCTGCCGGAGCGGCAGGTGGTAGATTGGATCAGCCAGGTCTGCGAGGTGCTAACCTATATGCACACCTGGGTGGACCCCGCCACTGGCCGGCGCACGCCCATCATTCACCGGGACCTCAAGCCCGGCAACATCAAACTCCAGCCCAACGGCCGGGTCATGGTCATTGACCTGGGGATCGCCAAGGTGATGGAAGCCGGCCGTCACACTACTCGGGCGGCCCGGGCTGTCTCCGAGCCGTATTCGCCGATGGAGCAATATGGCACCGGCACGGACGAGCGCAGCGACGTGTATGCCCTGGGCGTGACGCTGTACGAGCTGCTGACCCGGCAGGTGCCGCCAGCGGCCCCGGACCGGGTGCATCTGCCTGTGATCCCGCCGCGTCAGCATAACCCCGGCTTGAGCCAGGGCGTGGAACGGGTCATCATGCAGGCCATCCAGACGGACCCGGCGCAGCGGTTCCGGACCGCCGCCGAGATGCGCCAGGCCCTGCTGGGTCAGCCCCAACCGCAACCCGTTCCTGCGCCGCAGCCACAACCAACGCCTGCGCCGGTCCCATCTCCCACGCCCCCTTTCCAGCCAACCCCCTCACCATCTCGGGGCAGTGGACTGGGGGTGCTTTTGGCCGGCGCCGGCGGGTTGGGTGTCCTGGGCGTGCTGGCCTGCGTGGGGCTGGTCATAGTAGGTGGGCTATTCCTCATGTTTGGTGGAGGTGGAGGGGGCAGCAGCACGACCTATTACGTGTCCCCTGCGCCGGAACGGGTCTGGACCACGGCAGTGCCTGCCCCCACATCGGCGTCGTCTACGGTCGCCACAGCCACACCACGGCCGGCGGCTACGGCGTATCCTACATCTCGCCCAGCCATTCCTACGGTCGCCACAGCCACGCCCCGGCCGCAACCTACATCTACCCCCCGGCCCCAACCCACGGTCACACCCAGACCGACGTACCAGGTGGGCAACGCCTTCACTGCCGCATACAACACTGTGGGAGGTGTCAGCCGTCTGGGCTATGCCACCGGCAACGCGCAAAGCGACTGGTGCGCCGACGAGTTGTTCCAGTATGGCTATGTCTTTTGGGCCGGCAGCCGCGACGGCTATATCTATGTCGTGCGGTACAATCGGTCTGGCGGCAGCAATGATACCAGACACGGCACGTGGAGCCGTTATCGGGACACGTATCAGGGCGAATCATTGGCGCAATACAACCCGCCGGGCGGCTGGGGCCAGCCCAAAGGCGGCATCGGCAAGGTCTGGATCGAGCAACTGGGCGGCCCCAACGCCGCCATCGGCTGGGCAGCCGAACTCGAACGCGGCTTTAACACTCAGTATCAGCGTTTTGAGAACGGCGGCTTGATGTTCGCCAGCGATCGATTCGGCGTGTCCGTGCTGTTCAGCGACGGCTCGTGGCAGCGCATCGGCGGCCCCAACCTGTAGAATGATTGGTAGATGACCGCTTCGCGTGACGGATGACGTATGACGCATGACGGGCCTCAGGAGGTGCTTTTATGACCAGTACAGCTTGTCCCCAGTGCCATACCCCCAACCGGCTCACCGCCCGGTTCTGTCAGGCCTGCGGCGCGCCGCTCACGGCCCCGGCCCCCCCCACCGCCGAGGCGCCAGTCCCTGACCGCGCCCAACAGATGGTGAAAGGAGTCGGCCGGGCCAGCAAAAAGGTCGCCACGGCCGGCCGGGTGGTGCTCAAGCCCCTGGCCCGCGTCTACCTGCCGGCCTTGCCAGAGGGCACCCTGGTCAAAGGACGGTATCGGGTACGGGAGCGGTGGCAGTCTCACCAATGGGGCAACCTCTACCGCGTGGTGGACCAGGGCCAGTGCTGGCGCTGCCGTATCCCCCTTGACCCCACGGGGAACGAGTGCCCGACCTGTCACTCCGACCTGTTCGAGCAGGTGCTGCTCCTCACGGAACAGGGCGGCAAGGAGCACTTTCCGGCCGGTGACCTCCTGGTAAAGCGCAACCTGGTCCATCCGCACCTGACCTCTCCCCGCGAGTGTTTCACCGAGGGCGACCGCACCTACCTGGTTTCCGACTGGCCCCGGGGCACCTTGCTGCGCGACCTGAAAGTGCCGCGTGAGGAGGCCGAGGTCGCCCGGTGGGGGCTGCAACTG
>Ga0209162_1002553_pt1 | contig 15724 bp, 16 predicted proteins | sample YNPNPMetaG_FD_187121 | JGI IMG/M metagenome (GOLD analysis project Ga0209162, IMG submission 187121) | Anoxygenic and chlorotrophic microbial mat microbial communities from Yellowstone National Park, USA - YNP NP MetaG (SPAdes) (version 2) ... | reverse complement strand
CGAATCGCGCGTGGTGATAGAGCACTGCCTTGGAGAGCGAATGGGAGCCGATCATGCCTTTGAGCATGTAGGCCCCCACGACGGGGTGTATCATCTTGCTCAGGGCAGAAAGGCGGGAGAGGTCCGTCTCAGCTCCGCCCCCCAGGGCAGGGATGGTCATCTTGCCAACGTCGTGGAGCCAACCGGCCAACTCCAGCTCCTTGAGCTTGGCACCGGAAAGGCCCAACTCCCTCCCCATCACAGATGCATAATGCGCCACCTCCATGGCGTGAAGGAAAGTGCCGTGGTCCTTGAGCCCCTGCGCCTCCAGCAGGCGGAAGAGATCCGAGAGCATGGGATACTCCCTTATGATCGCCTCTGCCGTGGGCTCGCTGCCAGGGGCCTGTCCTGCCGGAAAGATCCGGATTCGACCGCCCCCATCCCTGGCTGCAAGGAGGGCTGCCATCTCGGCCTTGTCCACCAGCTCCTTGGGTCGGGCGGCATGTTCCGGATACGACGCGATACCGATGCTGACGAGGGCGGCACCGCTGCCCACCCCGTCCGGTCGGACGTCCGAGATTCGACGGAGGATCCTCTGGGCCGCGAGCCAGGCCGCAGGAGAAGGGGTATGGGGAAGCATCACCACGAAATCGTTTTCCCTGTACCTGGCCGGGATGTCTATGTCGCGGACGCATGCCATCACCTCTTGGGCCACGGCCATGCTCGGGGCACCGCTCACCCCCTTGTCCGGATGAGAGAGGCCTGGAAGGCTCTGGGTATGAAGATAGAGGAGGGAAAATGGGTGCTCGCTCCGGTTGCTCCTCCGGATTTCCGCCTCCAGCCGCTCCATGAAGTGCGCTGCATTGAAAAGCCCGGTGGACTCGTCCCGGATCAGCGCCTCGCGAGCCTCCATCCGTCCTTTCTCGCGCCCCGAGACCCGGGCCAGGATGTCGGTGAGCTTCTCGAGGATCGGGACCAGATCCCTCGGCAAGGGCGACGGCTCCCTTCCGAAGAGGACCACGGCGGCCCGCGGCTCCCCCCATCGAGGAACAGGGAGCAGGGCGAGACGTCTGAAACCGGAGTCGAGGCATGCCTTGGCGGATCCGTGCCCTGCCCCCGAGTCGAAATCCGTGACAGTGAGGATCCCCCCCTCCTCCATGAGACGGTCGAAAGGGCCTCCGGTTCCCAGCCGTGGACGCCAGGCGTTCAGGGAGGCCGGAAGGTCCACGCACCTCACTGCCGTGAAGTGTTCGCCCTCCCTCGACCACAGGCCAGCCCCCTGAAAACCGGCCAGCTCCATGGTCGTGCGCAGGAGCCCATCCAAGAAGGTTCCGTGGTCCGAGAGCCCGGCCATGAACCTGGAGAGCTCCTCGACGACCCCCGTAAGACCTTTTCTGACGACGTATGCGTGAGAGAAGCTCCTGAGAAAGGACGCCGGCGAGGAGTGGACCACCTCGGCCCCTTCCGGTCTGAGTTGGTGGATGATGGCCTCGACCGTCTCGTCGGGGATCAAGTTGAGGATGAGGTCCAGGTCCCGGCGGTCCAGGACCTCGGTATAGTCCTCCGAGACGAATATCCCTTTCTCCCTGAGCTCCTTGACGGCCGCCGGCTTGAGGTCGAAATCCGCCACTGCGACGATCTCCAATTCAGAGCCCTCCAGCTTCTTGAGCAGCCCCGGGGACTGAGAAAGACCTATGATAGCAGCCCGGAGCCGGCGACCCTTGACCAACGTAGGCAGTTGAGGCCCTTCGTGACTCATCAAATGACCCTCCGTTCCACGAGAGATACGGAGAAGACGGTAGGAAAAAAATTAACCCACTCCCCCCTGAAAGGCAAGCACCCCGGCCCCCGGGGGCCGTGCAATCCTAAGAACACGGCCTCGCAACCCAACGCCTAACTTACCGATGGCCGAGCTGTTGTGTTTCATGCTCCCGGACCTTAAAATTACTTCGTTCACGGACTTGCCCGTTTTGGACGGGCCGTGGACCCTTCTGAGGCCGACTCGGAGGAGGAGATGGGCGAAGTTCGTGTCAGGTTTCCTCCGTCGCCTACGGGATACCTACACATAGGCGGGGCGAGGACCGCCTTGTACAACTGGCTCTTCGCGCGCAAGGAGGGCGGGGTGTTCGTGCTGCGTATCGAGGACACCGACGTTCAGAGGTCCACTGCCCGGGCCATAGAGGAGATCATCGAGGGGTTGAGGTGGATGGGTCTGGACTGGGATGAGGGTCCATATTTCCAGAGCCAGCATATCGAGGAGCATCGCCGGGCAGCCATGAGCCTCCTGGAGGGTGGTCACGCGTACAGGTGTTTCTGCAGCCGTGAGGAATTGGAGGCCAAGAAGGAGGAGGCGGTGCGTCTTCATCGCTCCTACCGGTACGATGGGACTTGTCGCCGGATCCCCGTCGACGAGGCCGATGAGAGGGCAAGGCGAGGCGAGCCCTTCGTCATTAGGTTCAAGGTCCCCCGGGACTCACGAAAGGTGGAGTGGGACGACGCGGTCTTCGGGACCGAGGCCAGGGCTCATGCTGACATCGAGGACTTCGTGATCCTCCGCTCCAACGGGACTCCGGTCTATGTCCTGTCCAACATGGTGGACGACCACCGGGACCGTATCACCCACGTGATCAGGGGGCAGGACCACCGGGCCAACACCGCCAAGCAGGTGCTGATGTACCGGGCGCTGGGCTGGGAGGTGCCGAGGTTCGCGCACATGTCCCTCACCCTGGACCCCAAGAAGCGAAAGATATCCAAGAGGGTCCATGGGGAGGTGGTGACCGTGAGATATTACAGGGAGAGGGGATTCCTGCCTTGGGCGTTCTGCAACTTCATGGTCCTCTTGGGCTGGTCGCCAGGGGACAACCGGGAGATCCTGTCCAGGGAAGAGCTCATAGAGGCCTTCACCCTGGAAAGGCTCTCGAGGTCGAACTCTGTCTTCAACTACGACCCTGACAACCCTCGTTTCTTCACGGACCCTAAGGCGATCAGCATCAATGCCCATTATATTCGCACCATGGACCTGGAAGAGCTTCTCCCGTATGTGGAGGGAGAGCTCAAGGCCAAGGGGCTCTGGGACGAGAGGTACGGGGATCGGGACCGGGAGTGGTTTCGCAAGACGGTGGACCTGATAAGGGCGCGGTTCTTCACTCTGGAGGACTTCGCGACCCTCGGAAGGCCCTATTTCTCGGATGAATACCCCATCGAAGAGAAGGCCTGGGAAAAGAACCTGCACGCCGACGCGCGCCTCGGGGAATGGCTGGGCGCGTTGGCGGACCGCATGGAGGCGCTGACCGAGTTTTCCCTCGACAAGACCGAGGAGGTGGTTCGGCAAGCCGCCGGGCAATGGCAGGTAAAGCCAGGCCTCCTGATAAACGCCGTCAGGGCCGCCGTGACCGGTCTCACTGTCGGACCGGGCCTCTTCGATGTCCTGGTGGCCCTCGGGAAGGGACGGGTCGTCGAGAGGCTGCGACGGGTGGCCGCCAGGCTGGTCGGTCCGGACTGAGTCGGGAGGTTTCCGCTCCGAGCGATCTCGGCCGGGGGTGTCGGCGGCCACGGGGGGTGATCCATCATGACTGACCGGAGAAGGGAAGAGGATGTCTGGGACAGGATTCGAAACGATCTTCAGGGAATGGAGGAAGAGGACGACGGGGAGTGGGATCGGATACCTTGTTCGGACGGCTCGTGCATCGGCATCTTAGGGGACGACGGCTGCTGCCGGGTGTGCGGCAGGGAGCATCCGGAGAGCTACATCTCCACCTTCAGCGAGGGCCGGGGCCAGGGTTCCATGGATCCTGTGGCAGTCCAGGAAGGAACCGCGGCCGAAGAGGGGCCCAACGAGGGGGGAGAGGAGCCCGAGGATGGGGAGGAGCCTGGAGAGCGGATCCTGTGCTCGGATGAGTCGTGTATCGGACTGGTGGGCGAGGACGGCTACTGCAAGCTCTGCGGTCTTCTGTGGAGGCCAGAGGGATATGGCGATGGGGAGCCATTTCTCTATAAAGAGGACCTCGATGAATGACTCCTGCCGCCCGGGGTGGGATGGCGGGTTGCGGTCGGAGCCGCTCGTGTCTTTCGCTCCCGGCCCACCGGACCTTGAACGGGGGATCCAGAGGGGTTGGAAGCGATGAAGCTCGCCCCATTGCATGACCCTTCGGAGGGACCGCTTCGGGTAGCCGGGTTGATGTCCGGCTCGGGGACGAACATCCGCAAGATCCTCGAACACCAGGGGCGCCTCACGGCACTGGAGGGGAGGTCTCCTTACGAAGTCGTGGTACTATTCACGGACAACGCCCAGAGCAACGCGGTGGCCATCGGCAAGGAATACGACATACCAGTGATCGTTCGCGATCTCTCGGGGTTCTGCGCCAGGCATCGTGTCTCCCGAAGAGACCTCGGGGCGAGAGAGGAGTTCGATCGACAGACGGTCCTGGCGCTGTCCCCCTTCGGGGTCAAGGTTGCCGCTTACGGAGGTTACATGAGCATCGCCACGAGGCCCCTCGTCGAGGCCTTCCTCGGGGTGAACGTGCATCCGGCCGACCTCTCCATAGAGAACCCGGACGGGACCCGGAAGTACGTGGGGGACCATGCGGTGAGAGACGCCATTGCTTCAGGGGAGAAGACCGTCCGCTCTTCGACCCACATCATCGAGCCCGTGGTGGACGGAGGGAGGATACTGATGATCTCCGAGCCTGTGGAGGTGGTCCTCGAGCCCGAGTGGGACCTCTCCGACCCTGAAGACCTCAGGAAGGCCGAGGTCTTCAACCAGGAGAGGCTGAAGAAGCTCGGAGACTGGGTGATCTTCCCCCGGACCTTGGAGGAGATGGCCCGGGGGAAGTTTTCCCGGGACGCCCAGGGGAATCTCTATTACGCGGGCAGACCGATCCCCAAAGGGTGGAGATTGGCATAGCCCTGAAGATCACCCTCCTTCAATCCATGGGCCAGAATCGCGCATCGTTCCATATCTCTTCCTTCACCGCCCGTTCCAGGGCCATGAGGCGGTTCATGTGCCCCTGTTCCCACTCGGCCAGCCACTGGAACAGCGAGACGAGTTCCGGCTCCTTGTTGGCCGCCCCTGCCTGCCTCCGGTAGAACGCCGCAGCGCGTCTCTCCAAGAGGACCCCTATGTGGAGGGCCGCGGAGTCGAACCAGGCCCCTTCGACGTCCCTCTTGAGGGATGCGTCTATGACCGGATCCCTGAACCTCAGGTCGCGGGGGAGAGCGGAGCGAGGGGGGCTCCACCTCCCCTTCTTCAAGACGGAGCGGAACTGTCTCTCGAGTTCGGCGCGATGTCTCATCTCGTCCCTTGCCAGGGCCGAGAACATCTCCCTGGAAGCCTTGTTGGAGCAACGCTCTCGGGCCACCTCGTAAAAACGGATTCCGTGGACCTCGAGCATGATGGCCTCTTTGACGGGCCTGAAGATCCTATCGGCCGGTCTGCTCTTTGCTACGCGCATGGGCTCCCTCCTTTTTCGTAGTTGGTCACGGGGGTGATGGCATTGGTCCGTTTCGTCTACCTGGTCTATTCCGTCTGTTCGGTCTGTTCGGTCTGAACAAGGCACGGGATTGTCAGGTGTTCGGGGCGCGATTGCCGGGGGACCTGTCTGCGTGCGACGCACAGGCAAATCCTTGCCCCCTCCCTCGGTCGGCCTCGGCTCAGCTTCGGGCGAGAGGGTTTTCCCCGGGTCCAAATCCTGGAAGATAGAAGCGCCTCCGCCAGACCGCTCCGAGAAACGCCATCACCCTGCCATCGCTTACCCTCTTTCAATTCGAGCGGCCTCTGCCTCTTTCCCGGAAAGAGGCGATGGCCCGGTGGAGCTCCTCGGTCTGGGAGCAAAGGGCCTGCGCGAAAGACTCGAATTCCAGGACCTCCGGAAGCCCCGAGGTCAATCCCATGTAAATGGATCTCTTCATATACCGGATGGGTGTCTGCGGCAGGGAAGTTATCTTCCTGGCCAGGGCCATGGCTTCGGGAATGAGCTCCTCCGGAGACACCACCCTGTTGACCATCCCCAAGGCCAGGGCCTCCTGCGCGGAGATGGGATCGCCCGTGAGAAGGAGTTCGAAGGCCTTGGCACTCCCAACGGCCCGCGGCAGAAAGTAGGTGGTCCCCATGCCGGGATGGACGCCCAGTTTCACGAAGCTCATGCCGAACTGGGCACGGGTGGATGCTATCCTCATGTCGCAAGCCAAGGCGAGGGCCGCCCCGGCCCCCATGGCGTGGCCGTTGACCGCGGCCAAGGTCGGGATCGGCACTTCCCTGATGCAAAGGTACCGGCGGTAGAAACCAAGGACCCGGACCTTGAATTCCACAGGGGGCAGCTCGAAATCCTTCATCACGGAGTTGAAGTCTCCGCCCGCGCTGAAGGAATCCCCCTTGCCGGTGAGGACGAGAAAGCGCACTTGCGGATCGCGCCCCACCTCGTGCACGGCAGCCTCGAACTCCTCGGCCATCCGATGGCTCAGGGCATTGCGGAGCTCGGGCTGGTTCAAGGTCAAGACAGCGATGCAATCCTGTCTCTCGAGGATCAGGGTCTCGTACATGGCCCCTCCTTCGTTTGTTCAGTGCCTGAAGGCCCTCTGGCCAGTGAAGACCATGGCCACCGGAGGCTGCGCCTCGTTGCAAGCCAGGATGGACTCCCAGTCCCTTTCGGAACCTCCGGGATGGGCGATGGCCGTGATCCCTTCACGGATAGCGACGTCCACCCCGTCCCGGAACGGGAAGAAGGCGTCGGAGATCATCACCGACCCGAGGAGCCCCCCCTTGCTTCGTCTCGTCTCGGAATCTATCTCCTCTTTGGTTGCCGCGTCCCTTCGGCCCAGCTCGATCTCCCTTTCCAAGGTCTTGTACGGGATCCCATACCGCTGAAAGCACAGGGAGTCCCTGAACTTCGTGTAGGCCTTGAAGATGGCGATCTCGGCCACGCCCACTCGGTCCTGCTCGCCGGTGCCGATGCCGACGGTCACCCCGTCCTTGGCGTAAAGGACCGAATTGGAGGTGACCCCTTGCTCCACCGCCCAGCCGAAAAGGAGATCCTCGTACTCTCGCTCGGTGGGCTGTCGCACCGAGCGGACCTCCTGGCCCCGATGCACGGCCACGGCCGGTTTGAAATCGTCTCTGGACAGGACAGCGTTGAGGGATGACTGCTGCACTATGATCCCGCCGTCCATCAAGGAGGTGAACTCCAGATAACGGAGCCTGGCGTAGTCGGTCAGCCGGTCCATCCTCGGGATCCTCAAGATGCGCAGGTTTTTCCGCCCGGCCAGGATTCCCAAGGTCCCCTCCTCGTAATCAGGTGCGGCCACGACCTCCAGGTACTGTCCTGCGATGAGCTGGGCGGTCTCCCTGTCCACCGGCCGATTCAGGACGAGGGCCCCCCCGAAGGCGGCGATCCTGTCTGCCATGTTGGCCCTGTGGTATGCCTTGGCGAGGGTGTCTCCGTAAGCCACCCCACACGGGTTGTTGTGCTTCATGATGGCGGCGGCCGGCCCCTTGTTCAGGTAACGCAGGATCTGAAGGGCCCTGTCCACATCCGTGAGGTTGATCTTCCCGGGGTGCTTTCCGAACTGCAGCATGTCTTCCTCACCGACGTGACTCACCAGGCCTTGACCGGGTTGGACATACCGGGCCTCACCAATGACCAGGTTGCCGCCCACCCACTCGTAAAGCGCGGCCTCCTGCCCGGGATTCTCCCCGTAACGAAGTCCCTTTTCTATCACTTCGCCCTTGTCCGAATCCATTATCTTCCAGGTGCGTTTCCGGAAAAGGAGCCTCTGCTCCCCGAGGATTATGGTCATCTCCTCCGGAAAATGATCCTCCATCACGGTGCGATAAGCCTTCCTGTAGTCGTCCATGGAGTCTCTCCGATTCTGGGAAGGATGACGAAGGCGATCGACGATTCGGGCCGGCCTCCCCGCTTGCCCAGAGCGAGGCCTCGTTTCGGGACGGCAACGAGGCCATGCCCCAGGATCTCCCGGTCGACGACCGCTTCAAGCCCCGGGCTTGACGAGACGTTTGTGCTCCTTGAGCATGCAGCGGTCCATCACCACCTGGAGCCCTGCCGCAGAGGCGATATCCTTGGCCTCCCGGCTCACGATCCCCTCCTGCAACCAGAGCACCCGCGCCTTCCTGGCAACGGCCTCCTCGGCGATGGCGGGGGTGTCCTCCGGCCTCCTGAAGACGTCCACCACGTCCACCTCGATGGAATCCGGGATCTCGCCCAGGGAACCATAGGCCCTCTCCCCCAGGACTTCCTGGACAGCCGGATTCACAGGGATGATCCTGTATCCGCAACCCTTGAGGTACGAGGCGACCCGGTAGCTGGGTCGGTCCTCCCTGGGGGAAAGCCCCACCACTGCTATGACCCTGGCCCTCTGCAAGATCTCCTGTATCTCGCTGTCTTCCATAGGGTTTCCTCCGCTGTGGCCCTCGATCTCGCAATTATGCCTCACCTCCCCCTCAGGGGCAAGGCCTGGTGCGGTGGTGGGCCCCCACGGGATGAGAGAAATGCGTTGACACGGGGCCTATGGGCGGATATCATCGTAATGACTGGAAAATCGAGGAGAAAGCGGATATGGCAAAGGAAAAGGTGGCCCGCAAGAGGCTCCTCAAGGAACCCGACGAATTCATCACGATCAGCGCGCGGATGATCGGGTTGCTGAGGCACTATGGCAACTGGGCCATGGCCTTCGGGGTCCTGATCCTGTTGGTGGGTCTCGGGATCTGGGGATGGAGGCAGCATCAGGAGCGCACGGAGAGACAGGCCATGGAGCTTCAGGCCCAGGCCCAGCAGGTTTACAGAAACGCCCTGGAACAGACCGACGAGACCGCCCGGAGGGACCTGATGGCCAAGGCCGTGGACCGGTTTCAGAAGGTCATCCAGCAGTACCAAGGCACCCACGCCGCTTGGGTGGCTCGGATCTACCGGGGGCACGCCTGCTATGCCCTCGGGCGTTATGAGGAGGCCATCCACGACTACGAGTCCGCCATGGGAACAACCCCTTCGGGCCGGGACCTTCAGGAGATGAGGGCATTGGCCTTGCAGGGGCTCGGCTATGCCTGGATGGCCAAAGGCGACCGGGACAAGGCCCTCGAGTATTTCCAGCTGCTCAAAGAGCGGGGGGGGGCACCGTTCCAAAGGACTGCCCAATGGAACATCGCCCGGTTATTGGAGAGACAGGGGAGGAGCGAGGAGGCCCTGGAGATCTACAAGGAGATCGAGAAGTCCTTTGCCGAAGGTTATTACGGCCAGCTAGCCAAGGCCAAGGTGGCCGAGCTTTCCAAGCAGGGGGAGGGGGCTCGTTGAGACGGGCGATGAAAGGCTCCAGCGGATTCGTCTCGGTCTTCCTGGGCCTCCTCCTTTGGCTCTGGCCTCCCCCTCCCCTCTGGGCCGAGGACCAGGAGGCCGAGGGGCAGTGGGGGCTGGCACAGCATCTGATGAAGGGAGGGGAGTACTACAGGGCCATCACCGAGTACAAGAGGTTCCTTTACTACTTCCCGGAGAGTTCCAGGGCCGAGCTGGCTCGGTTGAGGATCGTGGAGGCATACGTCAGGGGGCAGTGGTGGGCCGATGGGGTCAAGGCCGCACGGGAATTGCTGCAGCGCGGGGTCTCGGGAGAGGTCGAAGCCAGGGTCCTCTTCTTGATGGGCGTGTGCCAGGCCCGGCTCGGCCTCCTGGGGGACGCGAGGGAGTCGCTGGCCAGGGTGCTTCAGGTGACCGAGGATGCGGACTTGAAAGGGAGGGCCGAGTACCTCATCGGGGAGACCCACGCCCTTCAGGGTGATTGGGATGAGGCCATAAGGGTCCTGGAGTCTTTGGGGAGCGAGAGCAGCCTGAGTCAGCGCGGCTGGCAGAGGGCACACCGGATCAAGGGCATGACCCCTCCTGCCGGGAAGTCCCCCTGGGTTGCTGGCGCCCTGGCCGCGGTCCTGCCCGGGGCAGGGCACCTCTATGCCGGGAGGTATCTGGACGCGGCATTGGCCTTCTCGGTCAATGCGGCCTTCATCTCCGCCACAGCGGAGGCCATTCGGAAGGACAACCCCCCCTTGGCGGGGGGGCTGGCGGCGGTGGAGCTGGTGTGGTACGCGGGCAACATCTTCAGCGCGGTCGGATCCGCCCACAAGTACAACCGGTCGTTGGAGCGCCAGTTGCTGGAGGAGATCCGGCTGCCTGAAGGCTTCATCGAAGATCTTCCTCCTCTGCGGACAGAGGAAAGGGGAGGTGTTCCTTGACGGCCGGCAGAGTCTCTCTGGCTGCCAGCCTGTTGCTCTTGCTGGGATGGACGATTGCGCCGGTCCCTTGGGCTTGCGGGTTCGAAACGGATCGGATGAGGGCCCCGAAGGAGGAGTCTCAAAGGATGGCGGGTCCGTCTCTCCCTCTGAGGGGGTCCCCACTTCGGGAGGCCATGAGGTTCTTTCAGACCACCATCTCGCGGGTGGACGGGGACAGGTGTCCCATGTATCCAACGTGCTCCCAGTACGGGCAGCAGGCGTTGTCACGTCACGGCGCGGTGGTCGGTCTGCTGATGATAGTGGATCGCCTGTTTCATGAATGGTCCGAGACTGCCTCGGCCCCTCAGGTAGTGGTCCACGGGGTGAGAAGATTCTGGGACCCTGTGGAGGAGAACGACTTCTGGTTCGCCACCCCTGAAAGGCCCGCGCGTGGGTCGGGCCTGAAAGAAGGTCGTCGTTGAGAAAGGAGCTCTCGTGTCCCCATTGTGGGGGGAGGGTCGTCACCTTCCGGAATCCCTTTCCCACCGTGGACCTCATCATACGTTGTCCTAAAGGGGATGGAGGAGAAGGTGTCGTGCTCGTTCGGAGGCGAAACCCGCCCCTGGGTTGGGCCTTGCCGGGTGGATTCGTGGACTACGGGGAGTCCTTGGAGGAGGCTGCTGCGAGGGAGGCCATGGAGGAGACAGGGCTCGAGGTGCGGGACCTCAAGCAGTTCCACGCCTACTCGGACCCACGCAGAGACCCTCGCCAGCACAACGTCTCCGTGGTCTTCCTGGCCAGCTCGGAAGGCAGACCCAAGGCAGGCGATGACGTCAGCGACTGCCGGGTCTTCGCCCTGGACGCCCTCCCCCTGGAGATGGCCTTCGATCATCGGGAGATCCTCCGAGATTATGAGCGCTTTCTCCGCACCGGGCGCTGTCCATGAGCCTCGAGATCCTTGACTAAAGGTATCCCAATAGATAAAAAGGGGTTGGGAACCTGGGTGGTCCAACAAGCAGGAAGCAAAGGAGGATGGCCATGACACGGGGGGGCCGAGGGTGGATGTGGGGTTTTGGGTTGGTGCTGGTCGGGTTGTGGGCGTTCGGTTTGACAGGTTGCGAGTCCACTAGGCACGCGTTGGGTATCGGGGAGGAGACACCTCCCCCTGCGGCCAGGTACTACGACTTCCCTGACGTCCTGGTCCCGACCCAGTTGTCCGTGGATCCCAAGGGATCCGTGGTCTATGAGTCCGGTGGCGTCAAATACGGCATTCTCCTCTTCTCGGGCAGGGTCGAAGTGGAGTCTCTGGTGGAGTTCTTCAGAAACTCCATGGTCAAGGACGGGTGGACGTTCGTGAGCAGCGTGAAGTTCTCCAGGATACTGCTCAACTTCGCCAAGCCGGACCGGACATGCCAGATCCTCGTGTGGGACAAGACCCTGACCACCGAGGTGGAGGTCATGGTGCATCCGCTGAGACCGGCGAGCTGATGGTCGGTCCGGGGGGCCTTCCGATGCCCCAAGGCGGGCGATGCGCTGGGATGGCAAGAGCGGTGGGGGGCTCGATCGACTCGAAGGCATCGGCCGAGGCCGGGAGGCAGTGGCGCATGGAAATGGCGGTGCGGGTATGATCCGGGGCCGCAAGGTCATCCTCGGGATCAGTGGTGGGATCGCCGCGTACAAGGCCGCAGAGCTCCTACGCCTGATGGTAAAGGAGGGGGCAGAGGTCTGGACCGTCATGACCCGGTCCGCCACCGAGTTCGTCGCCCCCCTGACGTTTCATGCCCTCTCGGGGCATCCTGTGCGGGTGGGGCTCTTTGGAGCGGGGCAGACAGGGGCCATAGAGCACATAGAATTGGCCGACAGGGCCGATCTGGCTGTGGTCGCGCCGGCCACGGCCAACGTCATCGCCAAGATGGCCCACGGGATCGCCGACGACATGCTCACCACCACTTTGCTGGCGGTGAGATGCCCGGTGGTGGTCTGCCCGGCGATGAACGTGAACATGTACGCTCATCCGGCTGTGCAAGGGAACCTGGATATTTTGAGGAAGAGGGGGGTCGAGGTTGTGGAGCCTGACGAGGGGGGGCTGGCCTGCGGGTGGGAGGGCAAAGGACGGCTTGCGGACCCCGAGCGGATCCTGGAGGCCTTGCGGGAGGCGCTCACTCCTCACGACATGGAAGGGGAGCATGTGTTGGTCACGGCGGGACCCACCTGGGAGGCCTTGGATCCTGTGAGATTCATTTCCAACCGCTCTTCCGGAAAGATGGGTTTCGCCCTGGCCCGTGTGGCGAGGAGACGGGGGGCCCAGGTGACGCTGGTGAGCGGTCCCACCCATCTCCAGCCGCCCTACGGGGTGAGCTTCGTCCCGGTGACGTCGGCTCAGGAGATGTATGGCGCGGTCATGGGGAAGCTGGAGCACGCCACGGTGGTCCTCAAGGCGGCCGCGGTCAGCGACTTCAGGCCGGCTAGGTCCGAAGAGGAAAAGATAAAAAAGAAAGGGACCGAGCTGCTCTCCCTGTCGCTGGAGAGGACCCCGGACATCCTCTCCGCCGTCGGGGAGCGAAAAGGGGGCCGTATCGTGGTGGGGTTCGCCGCTGAGACCCGAGACCTCCTGCGCTATGCCCAGGAAAAGCTTCGGCAGAAGAACCTCGACATGATCGTCGCCAACGACGTCATGAGGCCGGGGGCCGGTTTTCAGGTGGACACCAACCTGGTGACACTCCTCCATCGCGACGGAACGGTGGAGGAGCTGCCGCAGATGAGCAAGGAGGAGGTGGCCGTGGCCGTCCTGGACCGGGTGGTGGGATACAGGGCGCGTGGCCGCACGGGAGGCGATCCCAAGGAGGCCGGCGAGGGATGAAGACCCTCCGAGAGGGGCTAGAGGTCCTGGAGAGGAGGTTGCGGTACAGGCTGATGGCAGGGGGGGATCACCTTCCGGCCGATCTGACCGCCCGGCTCCTGGATCTCCTGGAGCCCGTGGAAGGCCCCCTGGAGGAGGTGGCAAGGGAGCTCGGAGGGTGCACCAGGTGCCCACTGCACAGGTCTCGGCACAATATAGTCGTTGGGGAGGGCAATCCCAGAGCCCGCTTGGTCTTCGTGGGAGAAGGGCCGGGGGAGGAAGAGGACTTGCAGGGCAGACCCTTCGTGGGCCCTGCAGGGCAGCTCCTGGACAGGATCATCAAGGCCATGGGCTTCACCCGGGAGGAGGTGTTCATAGGCAACGTGGTGAAATGCCGCCCTCCGGGGAATCGCACCCCAAGCCCCGAGGAGGTGGCGGCCTGCGTTCCGTTTCTCTTCAGGCAGCTCAGGGCCATCTCCCCCAAGGTCATCTGCGCACTGGGGGGGGTCTCCGCCCAGGCGATACTGGGTTCCAGGGACAGGATCTCGGCCCTGCGTGGGAGGTTTCATAGGTGGGGGGAGATCGCGGTGATGCCCACATATCATCCCTCCTACCTCTTGAGGAACCCGGAGAGAAAGAGGGATGTATGGGAGGACATGCAGCGGGTGGTGGAGTTCCTGAAGAGAGGGTGATGCAGATGCACCGGGTTCCCTGGAGATGGTTCGCCTTGGGGTTCTGTGGGTTGGCGTTGCTCGCCGCGGGGCTGGGTGTGCCCAGGGCCCTTCCCCAAGGCGGCGGGGTGCCGGTGATCCATGTGGCAGGGGCGATCAACCCGGTCACGGCGGAGTTCATCGAGGAGGGGCTCAAGAAGGCCGCTGAACAGGGCTCGCCCATCGCGGTGATCCAGTTGGACACCCCGGGCGGGTTGGACACGGCCATGAGGGAGATCGTCAAGTTCATCCTGGCCAGCGATGTGCCGGTGGTGGTCTACGTGGCCCCGAGCGGGGCGAGGGCGGCCTCGGCGGGGGTGTTCATCACGCTGGCGGCGGATCTCGCGGCCATGGCCCCAGGGACCAACATAGGGGCGGCCCACCCGGTCGCCATGGGCGGCAAGGACATGCCGGAGGAGATGGCCAAGAAGGTGGAGAACGACGCCGTGGCCTACATCAAGGGGATCGCCTCCAAGAGGGGACGCAACGCGGAATGGGCCGAAAGGGCCGTTCGGGAGAGCGTCTCCATCCCGGCTGAGGAGGCCCTGCAGGAAAAGGTCATCGATCTGGTGGCCCAGGACCTCTCGGACCTTCTGAGACAGCTCCACGGGCGCGTGCTGGAGAGGCCAACGGGCCCGACCACTATCGACATACAGGGCCTGCCCGTGGAGCACGTGGAGATGGGATGGCGACAGCGCCTGCTCGATGCCCTGAGCAACCCCAATGTGGCCTACCTGCTGATGATGATCGGGCTGGCCGGGCTCTATTTCGAGCTGGCCCATCCCGGCGCCATCTTTCCGGGGGTGATAGGGGCCATCTCCTTGATACTGGCCTTCTACGCCCTCCACACCTTGCCGGTCAATTACGCGGGGATCATACTGATCCTGCTCGGGGTGATCTTCTTCATCCTGGAGCTCAAGGTGAGCAGCTTCGGCCTCCTCACGGTGGCGGGGGTGGTCTCCCTGGTGCTGGGATCCATAATGCTCTTCAGCGCACCCGGGGCCTATCAGAAACTCACGTGGGGTGTCCTGATACCGACGGTGGCGGTGGTGTCGGGTTTCTTCGCCGTGGTGGCGGCCCTGGCCTTCAGGGCCTACATGCGCAAACCGGAGGTGGGCAGCAAGGCGATGATCGGGCAGGTTGGGGAGGCCATGACCCGCCTGGATCCGCAGGGCAAGGTCTTCGTCCGCGGCGAGATATGGAACGCCTTCAGCGAAGAAAGGATAGAGTCCGGGGAGAAGGTCCAGGTGGTTGACATACAAGGCCTGAACTTGAAGGTCAGGAGGGCGTGACGAGAAGGGAAAGGAGGTCCTGATGTCTTTCGGTGCGATAGTGATAGTGATCTTGGTGCTCATGTTTCTGGCATCGGCCATCAAGATCGTCAAGGAGTACGAGCAGGCGGTGATCTTCCGGCTGGGCAAGTACATAGGCAGGCTCAAGGGCCCGGGGCTGATCATCCTCATACCGATCATCGACAAGATGGAGAGGAAGGTCGATCTCAGGGTGGTGGCCCTCGATGTGCCGCCCCAGGACGTGATCACCCGAGACAACGTCTCGGTGAAGGTGAACGCTGTGGTCTATTACCGGGTGGTGGACCCCAACAAGGCCGTGATCCAGGTGGAGCATTACCACCTGGCAACGTCCCAGAAGGCGCAGACGACCCTCAGGAGCGTCCTGGGCGAGGTGGAGCTGGACGAGCTGCTCGCCCACAGGGAGAAGATCAACGCTAGGTTGCAGGAGATCCTGGACAGAGAGACCGACCCTTGGGGTATAAAGATCTCATCGGTGGAGGTCAAACACGTGGATCTCCCGACGGAGATGACCAGGGCCATGGCCAAACAGGCCGAGGCCGAAAGGGAGAGGCGTGCCAAGATCATCCATGCCGAGGGGGAGTTCCAGGCGGCCAAGAAGCTGACAGAGGCGGCCAATGTGATCGCCACGAATCCCACCGCGTTGCAGCTGCGCTTCTTGCAGACCTTGGCGGAGATCGCC
>Ga0209162_1002551_pt1 | contig 15733 bp, 19 predicted proteins | sample YNPNPMetaG_FD_187121 | JGI IMG/M metagenome (GOLD analysis project Ga0209162, IMG submission 187121) | Anoxygenic and chlorotrophic microbial mat microbial communities from Yellowstone National Park, USA - YNP NP MetaG (SPAdes) (version 2) ... | reverse complement strand
CGTTCCTGTTCCTCAATATACCTCTTGATGTTTTCAGAGGTAATGTTTCCTGCTGTGCCAACATAATAACTCGGAGACCAGATATGACCACCCCTATAACTTTTTCCTCAAACCAGGATACTTCTTGAACAATTGCAACCCAGATACTCCTTTTAGTATCTTAACAATTCATCATCGGGGAATACTCAACCGATGCTGAAAGAAAGATATGCACATGGTCAGGCATAACTTCCATTTGTAAGATTTCCCAGCCTTTCGTTTCAGCAATGATATTGAAACGATCCTTGAGGAAAACCTCAATTATCACCAACAAGAACTTTTTTTTCTGTATTTCGGGTAGAAAACAATATGGTAATCTAGATTGTTATACTGCGGAACTTGGTCTACCCATAAATCTTAAATAACTATAGGGGTGTATAAGATTTGTGGCAGTGAAAACCATCACCGCAAAAATCGTAGCGTTGACTGCTACGAAACAACAACTACTTCAAACCGAGTATGATAATCTCCAGCGTTTTCTACAAACTGGAGAAGACTTTGGGGTGTATTCAGCGAACAAGCAACAAGCCAAACGATATTACAAGACTATCAAACCAGGACATCAATACCCTTTGAGCATCAGGAACGACCTTATACGAATCCAGCATAAGCCAAACACTATCGCGGAGTATTGGCTTAGGGTACCAGTGAAAGGACGCAGAGGTGGTCTGTGGGTCGCCATCAGACCACATCAGCCGATACCAGATGATGCGGAGTTCTTGGAGGCTAAAATCAAAAGAAAGCGGAAGGGATGGTTTGCTGATATCGTTATACAGAAACAGATTGAACCATTACGCACCAGGAACATTCTTGCTGTAGACCTCGGAGAACGTGTGATAGCAACTGTCTGTGGCAGTTTTGACAACCAGAGACCACGGTTCTACGGTAGAAATGTTCGAGGCGTAAGACGTCATTATGCATGGTTGCGGAAACAACTCGGTGAGAGGAAACTACTCGGTGTCATCAGACGTATCAAAGACACTGAGAAACGCAAAGTTAACGACACCTTGCATAAAATCAGCCGAAGCATTGTTGACCTTGCAGAGAAGCATAACGCAATGATAGTTCTTGGGGAACTCCAGGGGATACGAAACCATGCTAAGGGTCGTAGGATGAACCGTATCGTCAGCAACATGCCGTATCTGAAATTATCCCGGATGATAGAGTACAAAGCAGAATGGCTTGGCATCCCAGTGATAAAGATGCAGGAACATGATACATCGAAGACTTGTTCACGGTGCAATGAATACGGGGAACGACTAACACAAGGTGAGTTCAGATGCGATACTTGTTATAGAATAAGTTTCAATGCTGACTACAATGGTGCGTTAAATATCTTGAAGAGGGCAGTATCCTATATGGATATTGCTGGGGCTGTGAGTGAACCAGCCCATGACTGGGGCAATGATAATCAGACCTCAGAAGCCACTCAACTTGTTGAGTGGTAGTTCACAACTACGAGTAAGTGACTCATAAAAAAAAGGTTTCATATGAAAGCAGCAGTAAAACAGATATTAGTTAACCCTGATAATTACTCCTATGTTATCTACTCCCCAGTTAGTAGATCAGCTGCTATTGTTGATCCTGGCTTCGACGCTTCCCAAGCCTTGTATTTCATAGAGGAGCAGCGCCTCAGGTTAATCTACGTTATTGTTACTCATCATCACATGGATCATTTTTATTCTGTTAAACACGTTAAAAAGGTTATACCATCAGTGTTGGTTGTAGCATCAGAGATAGATAGTAGAAGGCTTGATGTTCAAGTGGATTTAAAAGTATCAGACGGTGACATCCTCAAGTTAGGGGAGCATAAATTACATATCATTTTAACGCCAGGTCACACTAAAGGTAGTATATGCGTACTGGTTGATGATGATGCGTTGATTACTGGTGATACATTGTTCATCGGTGACTGCGGTAGGACTGACCTGGATGACGGTGATGCTATGGAGATGTATAATACACTACATGAGAAGATAATGAAGCTACCTGGTCATGTGGTCGTATACCCTGGTCATGATTACGGTGATAAACCATTTGATACGCTCAGCAACCAGATTAAAAGTAATAAAACCCTGCGTGTTAGAAGCTTTAAAGAGTTCTTATCTATACCATGAGTTGGTGGATTTAGATATGATAAGGGTTTTAAACACTGCATTGTTTTTTTGATCCTATAAAACCTTATCTTGCTGTATTTTTTCATCAGGTTTTATCAGTTTTTTAACGTGTATGGTAACCCATATGAATGTTACAGCTGCTCCTAGTATATTAGCTAGTACTAAACCTATCCACACCCCGGTTAAACCTAGTTTAAAGTTTACTGCTAGTAACCATGCGAATGGTACGATGAATACGATGGTTCTTAGTACGGTTACAACTAAAGAGTTTAAGCCTTTGCCTATACCCTGGAATACTGATGTTGATAATAAACCAAAAGCAGTTGCAGGGTAATAAAAGCATATTATACGCATGAAGAGGATGATGTTATCCTTCAGTCTCAGCATATCCTGCGACTGCGTGAACGCTAATGTTATAGACGGAGCAAAGATGAATGTTACCAATGCTATCACGGTTTCTATTAGTAAACCTATTTTTATAGCGTATATGTGCGCGGTGTGTACATCCATGTACCGCTCTGCCCCGTAAGCTGCTCCTGTGACAGAGACTACACCGGTAGCTATACCTAGTAAAGGCATAGATGCTATAGTAGCTACACTCCAACCAGCTGAGAATACAGCTACACCATCTATACCGTTAACGTGGTTGACTATGATGTTAATTAAGAATAGCATAATGGACATGGAGATCTGCATGACTGATGCTGGTAAACCTACAGATAGTATATCCTTGATGATGTATCCTTTAAGCCTGAATCCTCTGAAGCTTATTGATACGTATGTATCGCGTTTCATAAAAAGCCAGTAGGATAATAGTAACGCTGATATCAGCATGGATAAAACCGATGCGTAAGCTGCACCAGGTACGCCTAAATTAAAAGTATATATGAGCAGAGGATCCAGTACGACGTTTAGTACACTACCTATGACCATAGCGACCATGGCTCTCTTAGCATCCCCCTCAGCTCTGAGTATAGCATTAGAGATAAAAACAAAAAAAGTTATCGGTGTGGCGATGTACATTATACGCGCATAAACTGCAGCTAGATTTGTAGTTCTACTTGCTCCTATAAGCGTGAATACATCCTCAGCGAATACAAATAATGGTGCAGCGTACAATAATGATATTACAAATAGTATCACCATGGATTGTGCAGCTGTATGATCAGCCTCTTTTTTATCACCAGAACCTATGCGTCTTGATATAGCTGAGCTTACACCTACGCCTATACCAGCTGCTAAAGCATTCCCCATGAATAAAAACGGGAAAACAAACCCTACAGCTGCTATAGCGTCTGCTCCTAATCCTGATACCCATATTCTATCCACGACTGTGTATAACGTTTGTATTATCATCGCTATCATCATTGGTATAGAGAGTTTTATAACCGCATCTTTAGGGTTACCTAAAAGTATCTCTACACCGTTATGTTTATCTCGTCTTTTTACTTTCTTCATCATTGTTTTAACCAGATTTTTTTGACAATGAAATAGGATTCAATTTATATAGATGACTAAAATTAGATTTTACTCACAGGACCAAAGAGAAGTACAACGTAAATACCCCCTCATTTTTCACTGTTTTAAACATGTTGAATTTGAATCAGATGATGTTTTAGATGAAAACCCTAGGAAAAAAACACTTGTCAACCTGACGAACGTATACTGCTGGTCAGACTATGAAAACATAGTCATCTGAACAGTAGTGGAACACATGATAAAAAAAACGTGAAATAATCAGATATGTTTTACTTTTAAAGAATAGTAAAAAAAAGTTAAAGAAAAAAGAGGGTGAGCTGGTTTTAGTTCGACACCCATAAACCATGTATGTTGCAGTACTCCCTAGCTGTGATCTTCTTCCCTTTAACTGGGAATTCTGCTTCAGGTTTATCACCAGGTTTAAGATGCTTCCGATAAGAGACATCATCGATTATAACCTGTATCCATTCTATGTAGTGTTTCTCCTCCATCGGGTGAGGCTGTGAGCCTACTTTCACTTTTATACCTGTTGTTGTATGCTCTATGACTGGTACGTGTTTCTCCTTTGAAGCGTCAACTGTATTCTCTTTTATAAGCGTCATTGGTTCGCTGCAGCATACGAGTTCACCTTTACCAGGGTGGATCACTTCTACTATGTTGCCGCATATGTTGCATTTATATATCTCTCTGATTTGCGTCATATACTTTATTACTCCTATAATCTTTTTTTAGTAAGGCTCAGTCCAGATTTCATAGTAACTCTGCGGATGCTGACAGGCTGGGCATTTTAAAGGTGCTTCTTTCCCTTCATGTACGTATCCGCAGTTCCTGCATTTCCATTTCACGACTTTATCCCTTTTGAATACCTTGTTGTTTTTTATGTTCTCTAGCAGCTTCCTGTATCTTTTTTCATGTTCAGCTTCAACCTTAGCTATGCTGCGGAAGCTCGCTGCTATATCAGGGAATCCTTCACGTTCAGCAGTCTCAGCGAAATTAGGGTATAACATGCCCCATTCCATTTTTTCCCCATCAGCTGCTTCTTTAAGATTCTCCATTGTCGTACCGATTACACCTGCTGGGTACTCAGCTGTTATTTTAACCATTCCACCTTGTAGGTATTTGAAGAAGATTTTAGCGTGTTCTTTTTCGTTATCAGCTGTCTCTTGGAATATAGCTGATATCTGCTCGTAGTTCTCTTTTTTTGCTTGTGAAGCGAAGTAAGTGTACCTGTTTCTTGCTTGTGACTCACCTGCGAATGCTGCTAGTAAGTTCTTCTCTGTCTGTGTGCCTTTTATATTTTTTATTATTTTTATTTCAGATTCCTGCTCCATAGGTTATACGTCACCTCCAATTTCTTTTTTTATTCTTCTTTTCTTTTACTTAATTCATGGTCAAGCATGAATAAACCATTAGTGCTATCCTTGATGAGTTTGAGTTTTCTCACTATTTGCTCTGTTTGATTCTCCTCTTCTACTTGTTCGTCGATGAACCATTGAAGCATGCTCTCAGCGGCGTAGTCGTTTTCACGTCTGGATAGCTCCACTAAGTCGTGTATCATCTTTGTTACTTTCTGCTCGTGTTTGTACGCCTCCTCAAAAGCGTTTAACGGCGACTTCCATGATACCGGTGGGTTGGATATGGATGAAAGGTTCACTCTACCTGAGCGTTCAACTATATGATTGTATATTCTCATAGCGTGTCCTACTTCTTCTTTTGCTTGTACCCTCATCCAATGTGCGAATCCGGTAAGGTTGATGGATTCATAGTAGGCTGACATTGATAGGTACAGGTAGGCTGAATACAGCTCAGCGTTTATCTGCTTATTCAGCATGTTTTCAACTTTTGCTTTTATCATTTTTATCTGTTCCTCCTATTTTTCTTCTTTTATTCTTTTTTTTATTGTTTTTCGAAAGCGTCTTTTCTAGCTCCACATATAGGGCAGACCCAGTCGTCTGGTAAATCCTCGAATCTAGTATTTGGGGGTATACCATTATCTGGGTCTCCTTTAGCTGGGTCGTATACGTATCCGCATACTGTGCATACGTACTTATCCATTCTTTTTTCCTCCTTTTGATTTTTTATTTTATCAACCATGACACTGTAGGTTGGCGCTGTTTCAGGTGAGTACCCGCCTTTGACCTTGTGGTAGTATTCATATGTTAGTACTTCTTCGTCGTTTATTATCTCAGCGTCTTCTATTTTACCTATGAATATGGTGTGTGAGCCTGCGTCTAACTTGTTTATCACGTTTGCTTCTATGTATCCTACTGTGTGATCTGTTACTATAGGTGTGTTTGTTTTACCTTTTTTATAGTGCGTCTCCTTGAATTTGTCAGTGTCTCTGCCTGATTTGAAGCCGAATGTGCCTATGAACTTCATGGGTGTTCTTTTTGATAGTATGGAGACTGTAAACACTTTACTGTATTCTATGTATGTATGGGTCAGGTTTTTTTTGTTTATGCTTACTGCTATTGTTGGTGGCTCTGCTGTTACTTGGAATAGAGCGTTCACTATCTGCCCGTTTATCTTATCATCTTTCTTTGAGCAGATAATGTATAAACCGTATGATATTTTATGGAGTGCGCTCAGGTTCATTTTTCAGCTCCTTTGCTTTTTTCTTTTTGCATTCTTTGCATATGCCTTTGAAGTATCCATGCACCTCTTTGATCGTGTATCCTTGTCTAGTTATCTTTTCGATGTTTTGGCATGGTAGATCTATATCTATGATTTTTCCGCATACTATGCATAAGAAGTGGTGGTGTAGATTTTTTTTAATGTCGTATCGTGTTTCTCCTGATATGTTTAGTGCTTGGATAACGCCTTCTTCTTTTAGTTTTTCGACTGTGTTATAGATTGTTGTCTTTGATAGTGAAGGTTGATTCTTTTTTAGGTCTTCGTATATATCTTCTGCTGTTGGATGGTTTTTGCGTTCATCTAGATATTTAAGTATTTCTAGTCTTTGATGTGTTATTTTGATTTTATGATCTTTTAAGAGTTGTATGTATTTGTCAAACATAAGAGAGCAAATCCACTTTTGTTACTAATACTAAATTGTAATTATTACAAACAAAAACATAATACAATATTGGTTTATATACTTTTCTATAATTTCCACATTCTACATTTTTTATAAGCATCGGTATCTAAAAGTGAACAGGGTAACCGAAAGGGTTTTTTATCTACCTAACAGTGTATCTGTATTCAATCTGGCAACTCCCCTCAACGCTAACCATACAAGGGCCAACAGGATGACTAGGTGTACATTCAACACCAAAAAGAGGGCAATCTCTAGAGGAACATAAACCCCTTAAAACCTCACTGCATCTGCAACCAGCAGGCTCAGCGTAATCCCTACTGTAAACCTCCTCCAGATCATCACTAAAAACCTCCCTAGCATCATACTCACTGAAACCTCTACGTAAAGATAAACCAGAGTCAACTATAACCGGGAAACCACGCCATTTAACACTGCATTTACTAAAAACTTTCTTAATGATACGTTGAGCTTTAACATTACCATCTGGTTTAACCGCACGTTTATACTCATTAATAACCCTTGATTCATGGTTTTTAACCTGCTGAGCTAGCATATAAACACCTATGAGTACGTCAAGAGGCTCAAAACCAGCTATAACCTGAGGTACATGGTACTCCTCTGAGATAAACCTGTAAGGATTCAAACCAATAATAGTAGAGACATGACCAGGCTCTATAAAACCATCAATACGAACCTCACCCATATCAAGGATAGCTTTCAAAGCTGGTGGTATAAGACGATGGCAACATAAAACAGAGAAGTTACAAGGCGGTTCAGATAGAAGAACAGAAGCTGTAGTAGGCGCTGTAGTCTCAAAACCCACAGCTACAAAAACCACATCCTTATCCTTATTCAACTTAGCTATATTAACAGCATCTTCAATACTGTAAACAGCCCGTACATCATAACCCTGAGAGTTCATCTCCATGAGGGAATAACACGAACCAGGTACACGGATCATATCACCAAAAGTCGTTATTATTTTACCAGCACGGGCAAGCTGCATAGCCTCTTCTATCTCTAAAGGTGTAGTTACGCATACAGGGCACCCTGGGCCTTGAGTGATATCTATACCACAATCTCTAAGGAGATCATCCAAACCATGTTTAACAATGGTATCCTGATGAGTACCGCAGACATGCATGAATTTAGCATGAACATTCAATTCTTTAATACGATTTACAATCCCTTTAGCTATCTCTTTATCACGAAATGAGAACAAAGAAGAATCACACCCCCTCTGATGATAACATCCCACGGAACAAATCTAAAGTCTCCTCCGCTTCTTTCTCATCAAGAACCTGGATAGCGAAACCAGCATGCACTAATACGTAATCATTAACCTTAACATCAACAAGTGACACATTCACCACACGCTTAGTACCACCGTAATCAACAACAGCATGCTGACCATCACGATCAATCTCAACAACCTTACCAGGTATAGCTAAGCACACAAATAAAAGGATAAACAAGATAAGTTAAAAAAATTAACCATCAAAATAAAAAAAGAAATTACAAGCACCTATATCATGATTTAAGATAATCAATTATATACTTAACAAAGAGCTCAGATTTGTCTTTAGGTACAACAGCACCCATAACATCAAACTTACCACCAGCTCTAAAACCCATAGATAAACCCTTATTAATCAACGGCGTCATGACTTTACAACTACGGACATAAACTTGATCATAAACATTAGAGAACCCGGTGTTAACAACAACTATACTCTTACCAGTCTCAGCGTATAAACGTCTTGTAACAGTGGATATAATATTATATGAACTATTAATCCTCTTCAATAATACACCTTCATCATCCTCAACCCCTTCTAATAAAACCCTGGATACCTCCCTGTCAACCCTTCTAAGATTCTGCTGCCATGTAATATTAGCAAGGATCTCAGAAGGGTACTTGTATTTTAATAACTCAGATGGTGCTTTCTCAACCGCTGATTTATCACCAACCTTATAATTAGAATCAAGCAGATGCACCATACATAATAAATCATCGAATTTTAACTTCTGTTTACTACAATACATATGAATCAACTGAGAGAAAACAGGGTTAGCGTTAACCCTCTCCTCGAGATCACCAATTACGCCTAACAAAGCATACAGGTTAACAGCATTCTGCAGATGAGTGTTAACGACCCAGCTAGCTGAAGGGTACTCCTCAGGTCTACCACCATCAACTATAGGATTGTACTGATTAACACCATCAACCCTGCCTTGTATATGATGATCAAAAATATACACTTTACTACTCTTAGCGAATGATAGGATCTGATCCAATGGAAGAGAGAGATCAACAATGATCACATAATTAAAAGAACCATAAAACCTCATCTCCTCATCTGTTAGATAATAATTACCAAGCGTAGGGGTATGATTAACCAAGTCCTTATCTTTTAACAGATCAAGTAGTAAACACGTTGAGCATATACCATCAGTATCCCAATGATGAATTATAACGCCTTTACCATCTAACGACAATAATTTATCATTCAATGACTTCTCCATAAATAAGATCACCGTTTTATATACTAAATCAAAACAATATTAATCAAAAATGAGAAACAAATCACAATTTAACAATATTTCGGAGAGACTTATATGATGTCAATCAATGATAAAAAAAAGTTTAAGATTATTTAGCTGATTCATCAGCAAAAATCAGTCGATCAGCAGAATTACTCGCATAAATACTTCTAAGATCGTTATGGTAACGCTCCATCAGTATAAGCCGACACCCTATATACACTCCAGATACAGCAAACACAATCTAATATTCATATTAAATCTGAAAATTTATTGCATAACCCGTTATAATTTAAAGAAAATCTAGTTGTATTTTATACATACCAATCCCATTGAATCTGAACTTTGATATAAATTTAATATCTCAGATTTCATAGGATGAGTTAACCCATCTGAGATTTATTTTATCACACCCAAAGAAGGATAGAAAAAAACAATCTATAAGATACGTGAAAGATACAAGAATCCTTTAATAAAACCAGCGATAAGGGGTTGATGCAACAGATAAACTAACAACGAATGTTTACCTAACCAAGAAAATAAAAACATTGATTTATAATGTGGGATCTCAGGAAAACTAAACTGTCTTTTACCATCTCTGTATAAAACACTACCAAAAGCAACACCAAGCAATGCTACCCCTAACCACGGTATCAAAGGGAAATAATCAATCGTGTATCGATACATACCGGAAGGATGAAGACCAACCGCAATATGCATTATACTTGCATTTTCCATTGGATACGCACCAAACACAAAACCAGTACATATAAACAATATCGCAAATACTATAGAAAACCATCTTAGACGTAGAAAAGGTAAACAGAGGATTATACACAATCCTATGCAATGCAACACACCAAAATAGATAGGGCGTTCAGGTATCAAAATAAATGTAACAGCTGATAGCATCATCCCTAAGCTAAAGATGTACAATCCACGGAATACAGTATGACGAAAGAAAACCCTTTGTGCGTATTTATAATACGTTATCACTAGACACATACCCATCAGAATGAAAAACATAGATGCAACAACATGCTGGATCTGATAGATAGACCTGTTAACTTTTAAAACCCCGAAATATTCAAGATCCCACCATAAATGAAGAAATATCATTAAAAAGAGCGAGACACCACGGAGCACATCAATCTCTATGAAACGTGTACGCTGCATTTTAAATGATAGAGCATCTGCTGCAGATGACGATGCAGATCCCATCCCACTGTTCTCCTCACATCAATCTCGCAGTAAATTATAGATAAAAAAAATAAATAAATTGTTTAAATGCTTTTTTATGCAGATACATATCCAAGAGGATATACGTATTCACACTGTCATGTTTAGCATACCAAATGAAGCCGGGTCTTCTCTCATGTTGAAAGTTTAAATATTATTTTAGAGAGTAATGTTATAACTAGGATAACAGGTATAAAATACTTCACCGCAGGGTATACTACACTAGTTAATCTCTTTGAATCTTTTAATTCATCGATCAGTATCCTTTTATCCAGGAACCATGCAAAAACTACAGCGGTGATAAACGCTGTGAGTAACAAACCATAAGTACCAAGAGAGTCATCCATTAGATCAAGAACTCTAACACCTCCTAAACTTAGATTCATTGATGTGTAACTAAGAGCAGCAGGTAAACCAATGAGCATTATCAGTAACATGAGTATAAGACTGGTTTTTCTACGTGACAGTTTAAAGACATCGGTAAACGCTGATACACCCACCTCTAACATCCCTATAGCTGATGTTAAAGCAGCAAAGAAAAGCAGAAGAAAGAACAATACAGCTAAAAAACGACCATACGCTATCATGTCAAAAGCCCTAGGCAGCGTTGAGAAAGCAAGCTCAGCACCCATACCTGGTTGTAAACCAAAAGTGAAGACTATAGGAAAAATAGTTAAACCAGCTAACATAGCTACTAACAAATCAGCTAACGTTACAATAAGAGATGAACGAGGTATATTAATACCTTTATCAAGGTAGCTACCATATGTTATAAGCACGCCAAAACCAACTGATAAAGAGAAGAAGGATTGACCAAAAGCAGCACCCCATAACAAAGGGTTAGATAAAACTGAAAAATCAGGTGCAAACAAGAAGCTTACACCCTCATTGAAACCATCAAGAGTGAAAGCAAAGATAGCTAACGCTAATAATATTATTATAGAGAAAGGTATCAGAATGGTTGATATCCTTTCAATACCTTTTTTCACACCGAGAGAGACTACTAAACCTGTTATCAGACATGCTATTAAAAAGTACAAAACCGGTGTATAAGATGATGTGAAATCAGAGAATACCATACTCGTATTGGTTAAATAAGAGAAGAAATAACCCAAGGTCCAACCAGTTATAACAAGATAATAGCTCAATATGAGGAGTACTACTAAACATATAAACCATCCTAGAATCCTGAAACGCTCCTTCACCTTACGGAACGCTGTGATAACATCCCCTTGGTAGTAACGCCCTATTGTTAACTCTAGAATCATCAAAGGCATAGCGAATACGAAGACAGCTATAAGATAGGGTATAAGATAAGCTCCTCCGCCGTTCTGCCCTACCACTGATGGGAAACGCCATACGTTACCTATACCAACTGCTGATCCTATAGTCGCTAGTATAAAACCTGCTCTGCTACCCCAACGTTCTCTTTTATCAATCATAATTAATAAGTTAAATTGTAAACATAATACATATATAAACGATGAGGGTTTACAGTTCATAATTTTCAAACCCTATCATAGATAAAAAAACACTAATTAGAGGGAGCATGCAGTGAAGATAAAGGATATACGCATCGGTATAATACGTATAGAAGGGACTAACTGCGAGCAGGAGTCATATGACGCTTTTAAACGTTTAGGAGTGAAACCAGAGTTCGTTCATCTAAAACAACTACTGCATATTGACTGCAACAAGGATGAGAAACGAGATCTCTTTGACTTCCAATGCTTAATGATACCAGGAGGTTTCTCAGCTGGGGATTATATACGCGCAGGCGCTATCTTCGCAGCACGGATAAAAAGCAGACTCTACGATCAACTAAAAGAGTACGTATCACAAGAATACCCTATACTAGGAGTATGCAACGGCTTCCAAGTACTAATAGAACTAGGATTACTACCAGGTATAGACACTGTTATAACTGATACACCAACAGCATGTTTAACCATTAACGACTCTAACAGGTTTGAATGTAGACCAACGCTACTTAAACACGAGAACAACGGCAGATGCATATTCACATCCAAGATTAAAAAAGATGAGGTTAGACTTATACCTAGTGCTCACGCTGAAGGTAAACTACTATTCCCACTGGATGAACAAGAAACCTACCTTAGGAAACTAGAGGAGAACGACCAGATAGTATTCAGATACGTTAACCCAGATGGAGAATACGCTGACTACCCATGGAATCCTAACGGTTCCACATCGAACATAGCTGGCATATGCAACCATATAGGCAACGTGTTCGGTATGATGCCTCATCCTGAGCGCGTCTACTACAAGCATCAGCATCCTAACTGGACGCAGACAGGTTTAGACGGTAACATAGGTGACGGTAAAGCAGTCTTTGAATCAGTCGTATCATACATAAGTAAAAAATTCTAAGCAAAAAATCATCCTCCTCTTAAGAGTAGTGACCAAATGCCTAACGTAGTCTCATGCCTGCTCCTATACGAAGAAAAACTACTTCTACTTAAAAGAAGCAGAAAGGTTAAAACATACAAAGGATGGTGGGGTGCTATAGCAGGGTACATAAACCCTGATGAGGAACCATACATAAGAGCGTTAAAAGAGATAAAAGAAGAGACAGGTATAAACCCTGACCAAGTTGAGCTAATCAGAATAGGTGAACCAGTTAAAGTTGAGGATACCTATGAGAACCAGTTATACGAATGGGTTATACATCCTTTCATGTTTAAACTTAGAAAAAAACATAAAATAAATATAGACTGGGAGCATACAGAGTACCGTTGGATTAAACCATCTGATATCAACAGATACCGTACAGTCCCGTATCTTAAAGAGATAGTACAAAGCATGATAAATGTAAACACGAAGTAGAATCCTCATGTTTTTTATGGGGGAGCGTGGAGGTGGATACAGTGGAAGGCTTTACTAGATTAATAGATAGAGGGAGTCTTATCTACCTCTTACGCTTTTGACTCTTTCTCCCTGTCAATCTCATCTAATATCCTTGATATATTAGCAAATGTTTCATCTACTGATCCTGATGTGTCTATTATATGCCAATGCTGCCATTTGTTAATCAATATGTAGGCTTTCTCACGTACTTTTATGAACTCCTCTAATGTTTCAAACATCTCAACCTCTGATCTCTTGCTAACACGTGAAACCAGTAAAGACGGTGGAGCGTCAAGGAAGAACATGTAATCTGACAATGGGACGAATTTAATGAAGAACAGATAAGCTAGAGGTGATAGCCTCTTAGGTAGATACGCTGTACCGATAAGATAACGAACCATGATCAACACGTCAACCCTGTTGGATTTAGAGTAATAGTAACGCTTCAATGAATAAAGAACATCAAGAGCATAAAACAAAGAAGCTTTTATCTGATTTATAAGGCCTGTTTTTAACAGAGACTTCTTAGCTGTTCTACCATAAAAATTATCAGACTCAGGATGTGAACGGATGATAACTTTTAAACCCTTATCCTCGTACTTCTTTTTAATAAGCTGAGCATGAGTATCCTTACCTACACCATCTAAACCATCAACAATGATAAGCTTCATGTCAACCACCTGATATTGTAAAATAACCAATATAAACCTGCGGTGATGAATGGTACGGTTATATTATCTATACCCTTCGGTGTTAAACCTTCAACCAGGGTAGTGATAAAAGCAATAAACACCAGATAAAACAAAACAATATGAGACAATGATACATCGTAAAAGATCAACGCTACTATCATGATGATGAACGTGGATAAAAACATGACGCAGGAACCTGCATAGCTTTTAACATCACCGAATACGTTATAAGTACGTCCACCGTACTTCACACCGATAACAGATGCTAAACCATCACCATACGACATAGCAAGTATACCTACAGCTATGATCTCTTTATGGTTAAAAAACAAGTAACCTAGTACAGTCCACGTAATAGAGTAGTAAACAAGACCTAAACCATGACCTGCTTTAGACGCTTTAATCTGCATGGATTTAACAGGGGAATAAGGACTGATCATGAAAGTGAAAAGTATAAAAGGAGCAGCAGCTAGAAAAACCATGATTTCACGTGTGTTAAACAAAGGTAGAATAAAAGCTATGTTACCAGTCATGATATGAAGAAATTTACGACCAAACATAGGGTACCTCTTAGATATAACCCTATCAGTGATAAGGATAAGAGATGCTACGTAAACATAGACGATGATGACACCTAGAGTATCACCCTGAGTCATAGACGATCTCATCCCATGAAAGCACCGAGTAGGAAACCTACTAAACCGATAAATAAAGCAAACAACGTGAAACGCCTATAGAAGAAAAGATCAGGTTGTTTCTTTAATATAAGATGAAGCGATGTACTAAGAAGCAGGATGTCAGCTACTAAGATGAAAACAAGATAATACATATTCTTATAATAAGAACCATAAACAGGTGAACTATACGGGAGAAAACTTAGAAGGATAGCTGATAAGTAAAAAAAAGCAGATACTATATTAGACGCGTGAGCACCAATATAACAAGGTAATGATCTAACACCACCTGCTTTATCACCACTATAATCCATAACGTCTTTCATTATCTCACGGCCAGCACCTGCAAGGAAAGCGATCAAAGCAAGTATAAACACAGCAGGTGCATTAATCATAGATGATAACCCCTCCTCTGAAACTGATACAGCACCGAAGATAAAAGGAACAGCCATCGTGTAAGCGATGAATAAATTACCTATCATTTTAACCTTCTTCAAAACTGTATCATACAATAACGCGAATAAAGCAGTGATAGAAGCTATTATGAAACATGAAAAGTTAACGAGGTAGGAAAACAGTATACCCAAAGGAAATAAAATGTAGAATAAGTATAAAGCAGATCTAGGCGTGATATCACCACGAACCAAAGGGCGGTCAACCCTATTATTCTTCTTATCTATCTCAAAATCATAGTAATCATTCAAAGAGAAAGTACTAGCTTCAAGAAACAAAGCAGTAAAGAAAGTAAAAATGAAAACATCAAACGGCGGGAATGACCTAGCAGAGATAACAGCTCCTACTAGAATAGCTAAAGCAATCATGAAACCATGCTCTAATCTCATTAAATCCCATGCGGCTTTTATTTTCCTCATCAAAGTAAACGATATGACTCATCTTCTTATAAATATTTGATGTCATCATTGCAAAAAAACCGTCTCCCGTTAAACTAGTGAAAAAAACAAGTTAAAACATGTTAACCATTTTTTTCCTGCCTCAGATTCTTTTAGTAAATAAGTTCATACATCTCAGTAGGTTACATTTTTT
>Ga0209162_1002550_pt1 | contig 15739 bp, 17 predicted proteins | sample YNPNPMetaG_FD_187121 | JGI IMG/M metagenome (GOLD analysis project Ga0209162, IMG submission 187121) | Anoxygenic and chlorotrophic microbial mat microbial communities from Yellowstone National Park, USA - YNP NP MetaG (SPAdes) (version 2) ... | reverse complement strand
CACTTCCACCATACTGATCGCTAGCATGGTCAGCGAAAACGAGCGGGCAACAGCCACAAGCATTGCAGCTACGCTCGAATATAGAGCTACAAGTGCTGCAGCGACAGCCGAGTTTAAAAAGTGCTCGGAGCAATTTGAAGACGAGATGTTGCAGCTTCTGAGCAAGTTTTTCCGTCAACAAAGCATTGCCGAAACCACGGCAAGAATTGCGCTACCTGAACAAATCAGCCGCCTTGAAGATATTCGCAACCAGGCCTGGGAGATGCCATCGAAAGTATGTCAGCCGACCACCCACAGTTTGTTGATGGATTACATGGATACCGTCATTCAAGCCTACATCGCTTTCTCAGGCGAACAAGATTTAGACTCGCTTGAGCTAACGCTCGAAAGCCTCAAGGCGTTAGTCAGACTGGATGATCATGTTGCCAAAAAGTATAACCCGGGTGGGCTGGTAGCAATGTTCCGTGCAAAAGGCTACTATTACTGGGAACAGCTTGACGACCTCAACTGGAAAGACGGATTTTCTGGCTAAACTCTTGGTCTTCTACCAGATTAGGTAACAACCTACCATTACAAGTAGTGTTGATGATTTGCTGAGAAAACCGTCCTCGAATGTACCACGAATAAACGAATGACAGCACTATTCGTGTATTCGTGAAAACTTCGTGGACGGTCTACCCTGCCAAGTAGAACCTATGGTAGGTAATTGCCAGATTAGCAATTTTCTTGATAGTGTTTTGGGTTTGGTTTGGCGTGCGGAAACCGTTAACGAACGTAGAGTAGCTCAACCGCTTTATCAGAGATGATTTCGCTGATCTTGAGAATCCAGAAGCGTCTAAGAAACTGTTCCAGATCACGCAATTCCGCTTTGTTTCGACAACCAATGAGCAGTTCCATTTGCGTAACGATACTCGTTGCCAATGAGGTGCGATTCTCAAGTTCATCGAGATAGTCAATCACTTCTTTGATACCTCGTCCAGCATCGATGAGGATATCTGTGTCAACAACGGTGAGACCATCCACAGACTCAACCCCATTCACGTGTTCGGACAGTGCGAAGCCTGGCGTTACTATCCGCCATATCTGGGCGGTCACACCACATGCCGACAAAGGGTTCATCCTTCAAAGCCAGCAACGCCTTTTTTCCTCATCAGGTTCCTAGGCATAACGAAGACGGAGAAATGCATCGCATTGCCAGAGCATCTCCTTCTGGGTATAGGCAGCAGCTCAATGTTTCACCCTTTAACCGCCGCACAGCGTAGCGGAGCGCGCAGAGCGGTCATCTGGAAGCGCGCTTCATTTGTCCTCTAGTAGGGACTCCAAAATCCCAGGAGTTAGGCACGCTCCTGTCCCTTTTGGTTGATTTCGCCTCCGTCACCTAAAGCATGGTGCTGCGCTGTGGAGAGCAAGAAGCCGTGGCTGGGAAGCAACAGCCATCACATCTGTCCAACATGCCTGTCCAGAGTTCGTCAAGGGAGACAAAGCCGCACGCCAGCTCTGACATGCGGCTTTGCTTGTTGTGGGTAACAAAATGGGACACAGATGCACACGATTTACAGAGCACATAACCAACGAGAGACTGAGGCAACTTGTTTCGGATCGTTCAAATTAGCGGCATTGGTAAGCAGTCCCCTTTCCAGTTGATCCCATATCTCGCTTGCCATTTTCTTCTCAATCGCTGCACCGATGAAGAAAGTGTGCGGAGAATGTTTCGTTTTGGAAAATGCTTCACGGATACGGTCAAGAGCCGTTCGCGCAGTTTTCCAGTGCTCGTCTGCACCTGCGGAGTCTATTCCGCCTTTAAGCTCACCCAATGCGAGATAAGCCCCGGCCAATTGATACCCTGTGTCCTGCAATTCATCCGGGCCGAGATTGAATAAACACATATCCACATTGTTTTTGACTAAAGGCACGGTCAAGTTGTAAACGAGAGTGCGTGGCTTGCCATCGCTTACCCAACTCAATCCACGTAAAGACAACTCGATCTCTGAATCATCATCGGCCATATCAGCCCATTGTCTGGTCTTTGAATGTTGCCACCTGTAACCGATACCAGCAATTGTCAATGAAGCAATGATGGCGCGAGTTAACTTTCTCTGCGCGATAACGCCGCCAATGTTTCGCATTGAACCGCCAAGTTGGTCTCCACGCGTTAGCAGAAACCTGAATACCAGTTCTTCGATAAATTTTTCTCCTGCTGGCTCAAGGAAATTCTTGATGAGATCGTTGATGGCTTTAACTTTATCTTCTGGTAATAGGTGACCAAGAGCTTTGTCAGATAATCCTGCTGCCGTGAAGAGACCTGCTTCTATACCTTTGATAGTCAGCAAGTCGGCAGGAGTTCTTGCCTGCGATGCAGCTTCTTGCAATGCTCTGGCTTCAGCAACACACGGCGTTGAGCGACGGTTTTTTTCAAGCGCAAGGGCAATGAAACCCGCACGCGTGGCTTCATAGCTTGTGACAAGATCTTCGCTGGAACGAAGATGATTTTGATAAGGGCGTGAGGGCATTACAATTTTTTCCAAACGTAAACACACTTGCGCAGCGCTTCTCGGCCATGCTCTCCCATCTGCTGGCTACTGTTGCCTTTGCCATTTGGCAAAACAAGGATGCTTTCGACAGAAAAGCCCAGTTTCTCGGCAATATCAGAGAGGATCATATCCACTGAAATACTTGCACCTGCATATCGCACATTGTCATTCACCATGAACAACATCGTGTTCGGTTTCAGAACGCGCCCACATTCTGCAATGACACAAGCCATTTCGTAAAAATAGCCCCTGACCATTCTGAGAATCCCATTGTTATTCAAATTCCCTTGTGCTTTTTGGTCTGCCAGATATTTCAAAATAGCTTGTAATAATTCTTGATCATCAACAACAGCCAGTGGTGTTGCCCATTGCGGATTAATGTGTAACAAATCCTTTGCGCGGTTCTCCACCGTGCAACTGATCATCTCCTGGCGAAGGCTCGCCAGCCCTTGTTCATCTACACCCAGCAACGCCAACTCCAACGCATACGTGCGTGTGTAATCGTAGCGGTTGCAGTAAGGTGGCGAGGTCATGACGGCATCATATGTACTATCAGGTAATGTGGGCAATATTTGAAGGCAGGAGCCATCATACAAACATATCTGGCCGCGAAGTTTTTCCACAGGGAATAGACTTGTTTGGGAAACGGGCGAAGTATCTGCTAATATTTCATTGATTTTTTCGCACATGGCTTGCTCGAAACTCGGAATTTCACCTTTGTCAAAAATCTTCTTGCCATGCGTGCGCCCAGAGCGATAGTCCCACCGAAGATATTGCCCATCCTTGCGAGTAAAACTGATGGACTCTAATATGCAGAGTAAGGCAAAGCGCAATACAGCTTGAACCCTGCTATTCTCTCGTTGACACGCGCTGATATACTTCTCAATAGCTTCTTTTGTTTTCTCGGGATAAGCCCCGCGTGTGATGCGCAGCTCTGGCAAGGGAACGCACCTTTCGGTCTGCTCCCAGATTTTCAACGCTGTCCACTGGCGCAATCTCTCGAAATCTTCGGGGGTGAACTCTGTATTCAGAATTTGCTTAGCCTTAATAATTTGGTGACCGATAGGCAACAGCTCGATACCGTCTGCATCTATGCCCATTGCGCTGGCAGCAAATAAGGCTGTTCCACTGCCTGCGAAAGGGTCCAAGATTCTACCTGTGGTAATGCCGTACTTGTGAAATAGATGCTCAACTAAAGAAGCCGAGAATGCTTCTTTGAATTTGTACCAGCGATAAACGGGTCTGGTTTTATTAGCCTGAAAACTGACTAGGGAGCGAGAGAGCGAAGGCTGGAGGATAAACTTGTCCTTGAACTGTTGAAACAGTTGTCTGTCGAGGCGGTCTATATCGCTTAGCGCCATGTCCCGTTTGCTCACCAAAGTATCAAAGGTGTTAACCAGATGCAGCATGACTTTGCACTCTCAAGAATTTGTTTAGGCAAGTATACCGCACCATTGACAATGCATCTATTGTTTAAACAGGATTCTTACCGCATACGATAAACTGATGTAGAGTGGGCGCGCCGCTTTCTCCGTTCCCACGCGCAACGCAACCCGGCCGCAACGGATACGACCGAAATCGCGCCTTTCTTCCTCTGATTACGTTATAATACCTCTATGATTGAGTTGAACATCCCCGGGCGGGGGTTGCTGCGTCTCGAGCATCTGGTGTGCGACTTGAACGGCACCCTGGCAGTTGACGGTCAGCTCCTCGAAGGCATTCCCCGCATCCTCAAAACCCTGAGCGACCGCCTTTCCATCCATGTCCTGACCGCAAACACCCGCAAAAATCTTGCCACGGTCGAACTGCAACTGGGGCTCAGCGTACAGACCATCCCGCGCGGGGAGGAGACGCAACGCAAAGGCGCCTATGTGCGCCAACTTGGCGCCGAGACGGTCATCGCCATCGGGCAGGGAGCAAATGATGCCGCCATGTTGCAAGAAGCTGCCATCGGCATTTGCGTCTTATCCCAAGAGGGCACCAGCGTGTTTGCTCTTCAGGCTGCCGATCTTTTGGTGCCCGACATCTACACCGCTTTTGAGTTAATCGAAAAACCCTTGCGCCTGGTCGCCAGTTTACGCCAATGACCCATCTCACCAGCGAACAGATTCCCGATGATCCGAACGCCTTGCCGCCGGCGAGGCGACGCCGCGCCCGCCGCCTGCTTGCCCCACTGGGCGTAGATGAACGGGCGAACTTTCTCGACCAGTTTGCCCACCGCGCCTCACCATCCTTTGACTATTTTCTGTTTTCCCTGCTGGCAGGGGTCGTCATCGGTTTCGGGCTGCTCGCTAATGCCCCAGCCGGGGTGGTGTTGGGCTGTGTGCTGGCGCCCCTCCTGGCTCCTGCAGTGGGGATGGCATTGGGAACGATCGTCGGCTCGTTGCCCTTTTTCGTCCGCAATTTGGGCGGCACTCTGATTGGGGCAGGCCTCACCCTTCTGGGTGGAATGCTGGGCGGTTTGCTGGCGCGCCTGCTCATCCTGATTGGGTATCCAGTGCGCTTCGATGAAGCTATCCGCCTGACCCAATTTGCCCTACCCGACTTCCTCGTCCTGCTGGTCTCCATGATTCTGTTAAGCGCCACGATGACCCACTCCGAACGTCCGGCTCAATTGCCCAGCGTGGGCGTTGCCTACTTGCTCTTCCCGCCACTGGCTGCAGCCGGTTTCGCTCTGGCAGCCGGCCAAGGCGCTCTTTTCGCCGACGGTCTGGCAGTCTATATCGTCCACCTCTTCTTTGCCGTCCTGGTGGGGGCGCTCACCCTGGCAGCCTTGGGCTTTCGCCCGCCCTCTCCCTTTGGCTACACCCTGGGCGGAGCAGTGGCTTTGCTCACCGTCGTGCTCCTGGTCGCTTTTGGCAGCGCCGGGATGGCAGCGCGCAACTACCTCGGATTCCCCACGCCCACGTTGACCCTCACCCCCACCCCAACGCTCACCCGTACGGTCACGCCAACCGTGCCACCGCCAACCAACACCCCCACCCTCACCCCGACTCCGACCCGCACCCTTACCCCCTCCCTCACGCCGACCCCCACGCCCACGCCTCTCTTTGCCGTGGTACAGGCTGCCAACAGCGAGGGGGTCCTCCTGCGCGATCAACCCGGTGGCGCCATTGTGGGCAGCCTGCTTAACGGCGCCCTGGTTGCCATCCGCGGCCCTGCCGCAGAGCATCAGGGGGCTGTCTGGGTGCCGGTGCTGTTACCCGACGGCAAAGAGGGCTGGATTCGCCTGAGCTACCTTGCCACTGCCACGCCACCTGCACCGTGAGAGACTTTCCCCTTTCCCCCGGCAGAGAAAACCAACGCTAACCCCAGGCTTGCACTAATCCGCTGTTTTCTCCGTTGCGCCACTGCCAATGCCTAGCGGCTGCCATTTCTTCTCGTCCTTCAAGCGGTGTTGGATGCCATGGCGATCGTGCACCTCATCAAAGCCTTCGGGTTTGATGAATAGCTCTTCTCCCTGCAACAAGCCATGGATGCCGCTCTGACCCGGCTCTGGGCGCTTGATCCCTTTGAATTTGGCAGCCTTTTCGGGCAGATAATCGACCGGCTCCTCATAGGTGGTGATGTAGCCCTCGTAATTGCGCAAAACCACTTTGTGATCGGAGTAGCTTAGCAGATAATTGGGCATCACCGGAATCTTGCCCCCTCCACCTGGCGCATCGATGATGTATTGATGTACCGCATACCCCGAAGTATGCCCGCGCAGCCCTTCCATGATTTCAATCCCTTTCCCTACCGGCGTGCGGAAATGCCCGGCCCCTTCGACCAGATCGCATTGATAGAGGTAATACGGCCGCACGCGGATGCGCACCAAATCGTGCACTAGTTGACGCTGAACATCCACGTTGTCGTTCACCCCTGCCAGAAGCACTGCCTGATTGCCAAGCGGAATGCCGGCGCGGGTCAGTTTATCGCAGGCTTCGGCCAGTTCCTGCGTGATCTCGTTGGGCGTGTTAACGTGGATGTTCATCCATAAGGGATGATATTTTTGCAACATATCACACAGTTCATCGGTGATGCGCATGGGCAAGAAGACCGGCACTCGGGTACCGATACGCAGAATCTCCACATGCTCAATCTCGCGCAGGCGACTGAGAATTTCCTCCAAAATCTTTGGGGCAAGCACCAGCGGATCGCCGCCCGAAAGCAGCACGTCCCGGATTTGCGGCGTGCGCCGAATGTATTCCAGTTGCAGCTCAAATTCACTGCGAGAAAAGGTCGCCGAGGGATCGCCCACAATGCGCGAGCGCGTGCAATAGCGACAATAGCTGGCGCACTGCGTGGTAACCAGCATCAGCACCCGATCAGGATAGCGATGCACCAGGCCAGGCACGGGGGAATGGCGATCTTCGGCCAGGGAGTCTTCCATCATCGCCGTAAACGGCACCATCTCGGCTGCAGTGGGAATCACTTGCTTGCGGATCGGGTCATCGGGGTCATCCGGGTCGATCAGGGAGATAAAGTAGGGCGTAATATCCACTCGAAAGAGGTTGGGGGCGTTGAGCGCTTTGCGCTCACTTTCGCTGAGCGGAATGACCTGACCGATCTCATCGGCAGTGTTCAGGCGATGGCTTAACTGCCAACGCCAGTTATACCACTGGTCATCGGGAACATCGCGGTATATGGCTGCGCGCTTGGACGGGAAAGGGTATTTTGCCATCGGTTAGCTCCTTCTGATGAACGCACGAAACAGAGGTTTTTTGTCGGTATTTGGATTCTAAATGATGTTCAATGGTTCGTCAACAAAGGTTGTAAGCCTTGAGCCGCCAACCCCAGGGTAGCGAGGGCAGAAAAATCGCCAGAAAACTGACCCTCCCGCTGCCCTTCCATTGACCGTCTTCTTTGGTAAAATCGGTCGATAGAACTCGCGGCAGAGACATTGCCGCCTCCGTCTCAAAGAAAACACCCGTTAACGACTGCTCTATGATTGGTTCAACAAGCCCGCTAACATTTAGGGCTTTTTGGTTGATCTTTTTCTCTATCTCTGGAGGTCCAAAATGGAAGCATTGAAACAAAGAATCTTGAAAGAGGGGCGCAATTTGGGAAACGGCATTCTCAAGGTCGATAGCTTTATCAATCATCAGGTGGATGCGCGGCTGATGGACGAATGTGGCAAAGAGCTGGCGCGGCGGTTTGAAAGGGTGGGAGCGACCAAAGTTCTGACCGCCGAAATCTCGGGCATTGCCCCGGCTCTCACCACCGCGATGCATTTGGGCATCCCGGTTGTCTATGCCCGCAAACACAAACCGATCACCATGCCCGATCAGGTCTATCTCACCCTGACGCCTTCGCACACCAAAGGGCGCACCGTGGAGCTCATTGTCTCGCCCGAATATTTAGCCGGCGGAGAGCGAGTTTTAATCATTGACGACTTTCTTGCCACCGGCGCAACGATTCTGGGTTTGGTTCGCTTGGCGGAAGCGGCCGGCGCCCAAATTGTCGGCATCGGGGCGTTGATCGAAAAGACCTTTGAAGGCGGGCGGCAAGCCCTGGAATACCTCAACGTGCCGATCGAAAGCTTAGCCCGCATCCGCTCGATGGACAACAACACCATCGTCTTTGAAGCCTGACATGGACAGCCTGGTTGTCCTGGATTTCGGCTCTCAGACCTCGCAACTGATCGCCCGGCGGGTGCGGGAGTGCCAGGTTTATTGCGAACTGCTCCCCTGGAACGCGCCGGCCGAGCAGGTTCTCGCCTTGCAACCCAAAGGCTTTATCCTTTCGGGTGGGCCAGCGTCGGTCTATGAAGCCGGATCGCCGCGCATTCCCGATTATGTCTTCCAGAGTGGTTTGCCTATCCTGGGCATCTGCTATGGAATGCAAGCCCTGGCAACCCAGCTCGGTGGGCAAGTCAACCCCGCCCCGCAACGCGAATATGGCTTTGCCCGCGTTGCTCCCCTGCAACCCAATCCGCTGATTGAGAAAGAAGAGCAAGTCTGGATGTCTCACGGTGACCGCATCGAAGCGCTACCGCCGGGTTTTGTCCCCATTGCAGTCAGTGAGCGTTCTCCCATCGCTGCCATGGCCGATTTTGAACGTCGCTATTTTGCCTTCCAGTTTCATCCTGAAGTACGTCATACCCCCAACGGCATGGCAATGATCCGCCAGTTCGCCTTGCAAATCTGCGCGGCCAAACCTGAATGGACGCCGGCCTCAATCATCGAACAAACCGTCCTGCGCGTCCGTCAACAAGTCGGCGATCAGCGAGTGCTCTCGGCGGTCAGCGGCGGGGTGGATTCCACTGTGGCAACGGCTCTGGTTCAGAAAGCAGTCGGGGAGCAACTGATCGCCGTGTTTGTGGACACCGGCTTGTTGCGCCAGGGAGAAGCGCGCCAGGTTCGCCAGGCTTTACAGGCTCATCTGGGGATTGAATTAATCGTCGTTGAGGCTGCCGAGACCTTCCTGCGGGCTCTAAAAGGCGTCACCGACCCCGAACGAAAGCGCCAGATCATCGGCGAAACCTTCATCCGCATCTTTGAAGCCCAGGCGCGGCAGGTGGGGATGCCGCCCTTTCTGGTGCAGGGGACGATCTATCCCGATGTGGTCGAATCGAGTGCTCCCGACCGCGCCCAGGCCCAGCGCATCAAAACGCACCATAACGTCGGCGGACTGCCGGCGGAGATGGCGTTTCAACTGGTGGAGCCGTTGCGCTACCTCTTCAAAGACGAGGTGCGCATTGTCGGGGAAGCTTTAGGGCTAGCGGCCGAAATCGTCTGGCGCCAGCCGTTCCCCGGTCCGGGCTTAGCGGTGCGCTGTTTGGGCGAAGTGACCGCCGAGCGACTGGAAATCTTACGCCAAGCCGATGCCATTTTCACTGAAGAACTTCAGAAAGCCGGCTATCTGCGCTTGCGCTATACCGATGAACAGGTCGAAGGCACAGCGCAAGCCTTTGCGGTGCTGTTGCCGGTCCAGTCGGTAGGGGTGATGGGCGATCAGCGCACCTACCAGGAGGTCGTTGCCCTGCGGGCGGTCACCACCGAGGATTTCATGACCGCCGATTGGGCAAGGCTACCCCATGACCTACTAGGGCGGGTTGCCAACCGCATTGTCAATGAAGTCAAGGGAGTCAATCGGGTGGTCTATGACCTCACCAGCAAACCCCCAGCGACCATCGAGTGGGAATGAGGGTGTAAAGATGACTGTTTACTCTTACTCCGAAGCGCGTGAGCGGCTTTCAGTTCTACTGGAAAGAGCCTTAGTGGAAGGACAAGTGAAAATCAGAAGTCGGGACGGACGAATCTTCGTTATTCGGCCCGAACGTCAGCCAGGAACTTCGCCATTTGAAGTGCGAAGTGTAAAACTTCCCATGTGCTATTTCTTGTCTAAACCCTCAAATTGCGTATTTCGAGTGCGCAAAATGGGGATAAAATAGAAGCAGTGAGGTTTTAAAGCCATCGTACCTTGTGGGAATGAAGGAGTGAAGATGACCCCCGATTTGACCGCTCACTTTCTCGAATTGATTCGCCTGGCAGCCACCGATTTGCCCCCCGACGTCGAAGAAGCCCTACGCCAGTCCGTTGAACAAGAAGAACCGGGTTCAGCCGCGCGGGGCGCCCTGGAGACCATTTTGAAAAATGTGGAGCTTTCGCGCCGCAACCAGACCCCCATTTGCCAGGATACCGGCACACCCATCTTCTACGTTTATTATCCCGAAGGTTGGTCAACGCGCCAGTTACGCCAACAGATCGAGCAGGCTGTCGTGCAGGCTACCCAAAAATCCTATCTGCGTCCCAACTCGGTTGATGCGCTGAGCGGCAAGAACAGCGGCAACAACCTGGGCGGCAATTACTTTCCCACGATCCACTTCGAAGAAGTAGAAGGCGATACCCTGATGGTAGATTTGATGCTCAAGGGCGGCGGGTGTGAGAACGTCGGCGCCCAGTATTCGCTGCCATACAATGCCCTCAAAGCCGGCCGCGACCTCGAAGGGGTGCGCAAGGTCGTGCTGGATGCCGTCCATCAGGCGCAAGGCCAGGGCTGCGCGCCGGGCATTTTGGGGGTTGCCATCGGCGGCGACCGCGGCTCAGCTTACTATGCCTCCAAAGAAGTTCTCTTCCGTCGTCTGGATGATGAGAACGAAAACCCTGAACTTGCCCAACTGGAGAAACGTCTGACCGAAGAAGCCAACCAGTTAGGCATCGGTCCAATGGGCTTTGGTGGCAAAACCACCGTTCTGGGCACCAAGATCACTGCCCTCAACCGCCTGCCAGCCAGCTATTTCGTCACGGTTTCCTACATGTGTTGGGCCTATCGCCGCCGTCGCCTGGTCTGGCAGGCCGGTCAGGTGACTTATACCTAAACCAACACCCAAACGCACAAAGGCACCTCGCTTTACTCCTCCCTTTGCCCACGGTGTCTTTGCGCTGAACCCGAAAGGAAGGATCAAACCATGCGCCAAGTAACCATTCCGATTTCCGATGAAGTCATTCGCAGCTTGAAGGTTGGCGACCCAGTCTCGCTCAACGGGGTGATGGTCACCGGGCGAGATGCGGTGCACAAGTGGCTGGTTGAAACCTTTATCTACCGAACCCGCGCACCGCAAGGCGATGATTTAGAAGTTTATGAGGCAATCAAACCGCTGTTGAATGGCGGCGTGATTTATCACTGCGGACCGGTCGTTGCCGGCATAGAGAGCAAAGAGTACCGCTTTGTAGCCGCCGGGCCAACGACCAGCTCCCGCGAAGAGCCCTATCAGGGAGAAGTGCTGCGCCATTTCAATCTCAAAGGTGTGATCGGCAAGGGTGGCATGGGCGCGAAAACCTTGCAAGCCTGCCAGGAAGTGCCGGCAGTTTATTTCCATGCTATCGGCGGCGCCGCGTCGTGGATCGCCCAGTCGGTGCAGCGCGTGCTCGGCGTGTATAAGCTCGAATTCGGTGTTCCCGAAGCGCTGTGGGTGATTGAAGTCAAAGATTTTCCGGCTGTCGTGACCATGGATGCGCACGGTCAAAGCCAACACGCGGTGATCGAGGCAAGGTCAAGGCAGATTCTCGAGCAGCTCTTAGCCAAATAAATTGCCAGACGCCCTCGATATCCCCGCGGCCTGGAAAGCGCTGCGCCAGAATCAGTTGCACGGCCTGGTCATGGTGATCGGCGCACCCGATTCGGGCAAAAGCACCTTCTGCCGCTATCTATATTCGCAACTGCTTGCCCAGCAGCGTCCCTGCGCCTATCTGGATGGCGATCCGGGGCAAGCCTTTCTCGGCCCCCCTACCACGCTCAGCCTAGCAAGCGGAGATCTGGAGCACCCAACCCAGGTCTGGCGGCGTTTTGTCGCCTCCCTGTCGCCGCGGGGCAACATGCTGACCATGCTTACCGCCATCTCGCGCCTGGTGCGCAAAGGCTTTCGCCAGAAAGCCGAAGTGATCCTCTATGACACAGATGGCCTGATTGATCCTCAGCAGGGTGGAATCTACTATAAATTCGCCCTAATTGAACTGCTAGTCCCCCAAACCATCTGTCTGCTCTCGATCGAAAACGAACTTCAGCCATTGCTGAACTACTTTCTCAGGCAGAGTCGGACGGCCGTGTATCATTTCCGCGCTTCGGCCGCGGTGCAACCGCGCAGTCCTGAAGTGCGCCGTCAGTATCGCACCAACCAACTGGCAGCTTACTTTGCCACGGCAAAGTTCCTGGAGTTGAACTGGCACGAGATGCCTGTCTGGCCTGGACCGCGCTTCTTCCCCAACCAACTGCTCGCCCTCACCGACCGCGACGGCTATTGCTTGAGCCTTGCCATCCTGCTGGATCATCAAGCAGAAACCAGGCAACTGCGCTTGCTCACCCCCCTCTCTACCCTCGAACCCATTGCCGCCCTGCACCTGAGCCGCCTATCACTCGACCCCCAGACCTTTCAGACGCAGTTTATCCCCAACGAAATCGCGCCGAATTAAGATTCTCCAGTTGTAATTACCTACCAAAGGCTCTATTTGGCAGGATAGACCGTCCACGAGTTTTCACGAATGCACGAATAGCGCTTCTATTCGTTTATTCGTGGTCAATTCGTGGACGGTTTTCTCAGCAAATGATCAACGCAACTTGTGATGGTAGGTTGTTACCTTCAGGTTCCCAATCCGCAATCAGAGAGCAGGCGTCAGCGATCGACCTCTGCGCTCAAAGGGTGGCTTCCAGCGTCACCAGCTCCACGCCGCAGCGCTTGACCTGGCGAAAGTTCCCGCCCTGGCGCACACAGCGGCGCACGGCTTCCACGTCCCGCACCAGCGAGCCGGAGAGGACGTGAATCCCCAGCGAAAACAAGCGCGGCGAGAGCGGTGTACTCGGCCCTAACAGCATGACTTTGGCATCTGGGCGACGCAGAGCAAACAAGCGTTCAAAAGTACCATTGATTAGAGTTGACGAAGTGATCGCCAGCACATCTGCCTGAGGGATGATTTCCGCGGCATGCTCGGAGGAAGTATCGCCGGGGCGGGGCTTGAGCTCCAGCACCCACAACTGGGCGACCCGGCTGCGCAGCCAATCGACAAACGGGAAGTGCCCGATTAGAGCGACGCGCGCCTGCTCACCCTGGCGGGCGATATACTCTTCAGCGGCTAAGGATACTTTTTGGGCGGGCTCGGGAAGCAAAGCGTTCAGAGTTGCCAGGCCAATCGCCACTTCGGTGGGGCTATCGGCGTGAACCAGTTCGGCTAACTCGCTGGCTTTCCACTGTTCCAATTCGCCAGCCCGCTTCACGGCCGGTTCGGTGTGCTCGTGCTCGGCCTGGTGATGCGTGGCAGCCAGACCGCAACGCACTCCCTGCTCACTCTGCACCGTCACCGCTGTCCAGAATAAGCCAACTTCAACGGAAAGGACTTTGCCTTCGTTCAAATTCTCGAGGAGGAGGTCAAACAACATCATTTTCTGCCAATTGAGCTGGTTTAGACATTGAATGGACAAACCGATGCGCTTGCGCATTATACCGCGTTCCAAGCCTCAACCTTTAGCTTGGCAGCTTGTCCTCAGAGTTCCCGTGCAACTTTACCCATCCCAGTTTCCCTTCAAATCGAGCCCCAAGGCCTTGCGCCTGGTGATTCGCCTGCATCAACAAGCGGAAGTGGGCGCTTTGCGGGGCAAATTGAAATGGGAGGGCGATTTGGAACAACAGCGTTTATCCCGCTTCGAGGGCTAAGTGATGTTAATGGTGGATAGCACAGTCTGGATTGATTATTTCAACGGTGTCAGATCGCCCCATACCGAAAGATTAGACGCCCTTTTAGATCAAGACTTGATTCTGGTTGGTGACCTGATTCTGGCAGAAGCATTACAAGGGTTTCGCAGAGATGAAGACTTTGCTCAAGCCTATCAGGCGCTGAACAAATTTGCCCAAGTTAGCATAGTCAGCCCCGAACTGGCGGTAAAAAGCGCCCAAAACTTTCGCCGCTTACGCCAAAAAGGACTCACGGTGAGAAAGACCATAGACAGTCTAATCGCTACCTGGTGCATCGAAAATGACGTGCCGTTGCTTCATCACGATCAGAACTTTGATCTCTATGCGATTTTGCTGGGTCTGCGGGTCGTAAGCGTAGAAGGAAGCGGTTGAGCCCTTGTCTGGCAATTGCGGGAAGAGTCGAGGCTGTCTCAGGCTTCAGAACGCTGGCGCAAACAGTCCAACCGGTAACAGTGCCATCCAAAGCCAAGCACGCCAAGTGCCGCCAACCCCAGGATAATCCAAGCTGCCGTTCGCCAGGCTGAGGGTGGTTTCTCTTGCAAGCTGAGTGGCAGCGCCCCTTCACCCCCCAAAGCTGCCACAGCAACCGTGCTTACCGGCTGCGGCGTTTTCAGCCCGGCTTTGGCGATAAAGGTGGCAATGCGTTGCGCCGCGTCCTGAGGATGACAGTTCTGGCAAACCGATCGATTTTGGGTAATCGGATGGGCGATCAGGTTTTGATGCGCAACTTCCATTTCCATGCTACCGACGACCCCACCATGACAAACCGAACAGCGCGCCCGAGTGCCACAGAGACAATACCATTTCCCGCTGTCGTGCAACTGATACAGGTTCGCATGGCATTTGAAACAGCTCTCATCCTGGTCAGGCTTGGGAGTCTGGGCGGCTGCACTTTGCGCTGCGACGCCTCCCAACCAGAAAGTCCAACCCAAAATCCACGGGACAATGGAAACCGATCGCCATCGTTTCATCTGTCACCTCCTTGCCCGCTTGAGCTGCGGGGCAGGCTCTCTAACGAAAAATGCCGCTCGTGTGGACGATCGCACTCGTCGGTAGGACAGAGGATCAGCAGAGACCGCGAAGGTTGCGAGCTAAAATTGCCCCAGCGATGGGGAAGGTGGGCTTCAAAGAGCAGGCTATCGCCTGCAGTCAACTCATATCGCTCTTCTCGAATAAAATAGGTCAAACAGCCATCCAGACAATAGACGAACTCCAGCCCGGTATGCACAATTGCCTCCTCACCGCTGTTGCTGCCCGGTTCAAGAGAAACCATCAGAGGAACCCCTCCGTGCAGCGAAAGCCCTCCTCCCAAATCTTCCAACACACCGTGTTCAAATGTCACGCGACGACGCTGGCCGGCGCGTTGGAAAACCACCGAACGCGGTTCTTGCTCTATCTTAAAAAAGGCGGTGATTGGCACTCGTAGGGCTGCTGCCAGACGCTGCAAGGTGCTCACGCTGGGGGAGGTCTTATTGTTTTCGATCATGCTCAACGTGTTGACATTCAAGCCGCTTAGCTCCGCCAGGGCGCGCATGGAAAGCCCTTGCTGGTTGCGAATCGTCCGCAGGTTTGCTCCCACGTTGACCTCGTTCCAATCGTCTTTCAACAAAGAGAAGGGAGGCGTGATCTCGGACAGGTTTAGACGGGGTTTGCGTCGCGGACGGGAGGACAAGGCGCTCATGGAAACTGTTCAACTCCTTTTCTATTGGGAATAATGGTGGTTTGGGCTTGAACGTAAGGCGCACTATAATTCTACTATTATTTTATATCATTTTAGGGTTTATGTCAATAGAATGTCATAATATTCTAGTACGCACTCCCTTCCCGCCTTGGTAGAGGGGTTGGAGGTGAGGGCAATCTCCCCTCTCCCGCCTTGGGAGAGGGGCTGGGGGTGAGGGCAATCTCCCCTCTCCCGCCTTGGGAGAGGGGTTGGGGGTGAGGGCTTTCTCCCCTCTCCCGCCTTGGGAGAGGGGCCGGGGGTGAGGGTCTCCCCTCTCCCGCCCTGGGAGAGGGGTTGGGGGTGAGGGTTCTCCCCTCGCCC
>Ga0209162_1002549_pt1 | contig 15744 bp, 16 predicted proteins | sample YNPNPMetaG_FD_187121 | JGI IMG/M metagenome (GOLD analysis project Ga0209162, IMG submission 187121) | Anoxygenic and chlorotrophic microbial mat microbial communities from Yellowstone National Park, USA - YNP NP MetaG (SPAdes) (version 2) ... | reverse complement strand
TCACGGTCGTGGCGGCCAAGCCGTCGGTGATGCTCTTCATCATCTTTACCCTCTATGTGCTTTCCGGGCCGGTGCGCTACGCAGTGCGGGCCGTCAGGCGGCCCAAGGCGCCGGAAAACGGAAAAAACGTTCAAGAAATCCCCCGGGAAAACGGATCCTCGACAGGCTGAACCTCCAGCGGAAGGAACATTCCATGCCCATGACGCTTGCGGAAAAGATTCTCGCCGCGCATACGGACCGCCCGGAAGTCCAAGCCGGTGAACTGCTGGAAGTGCGCGTGGATTTCTGTTTTGGAAACGACATTACGGCGCCCATCGCCATTAAGGCGTTTCGCGAATCCGGTGCCCGGAGGGTCTTTGATCCTCAAAGGGTCGCTCTGATTCCCGACCATTTTACGCCCAACAAGGACATCGCCTCGGCCATGCAGGTGAAGATGCTTCGGGATTTTGCGCGGGAATTCGGTATTCCGCACTACTTCGAAGTAGGCCGCATGGGCGTAGAACATGCCCTCCTTCCCGAACTGGGCTTGGTGCTGCCGGGCGATGTGATCATCGGCGCCGACAGCCACACCTGCACCTACGGCGCCTTGGGCGCCTTTGCCACCGGAGTGGGGAGCACCGATCTGGCGGCGGCCATGATCAGGGGCACCACGTGGTTCAAGGTTCCCTCAAGTATGAAATTCGTCTACCACGGGCGGCTGAAACGCTGGGTGGGCGGCAAGGATCTCATCCTTTACACCATCGGGCAGATCGGCGTGGACGGCGCCCGCTACATGGCCATGGAATTTACGGGCCCGGTGATCGAAAAGCTGCCCATGAGCCACCGCATGACCATGGCCAACATGGCCATCGAAGCGGGCGCCAAGGTGGGGCTCATCGCGCCGGACGAGATCACGAGGCAATACGTCCAGGGCCGAGCCCAAAGGCCTTACACTTTTTTCGCCTCCGATGCGCACGCCCGCTACGAGGTGGTCCACGAATGGGATGTGTCCGCCATGGATCCCATGGTGGCCTTGCCCCATCTGCCGGAAAACGTGAAACCGGTGACGGAGCTTCCCGCCATCCCCATCGACCAAGTGGTCATCGGCAGCTGCACCAATGGGCGGTTGGAAGATCTCAGGGAAGCCGCCGCGGTGCTCAAGGGCCGCAAGGTGCACTCGTCCGTGCGCTGCCTCGTCATTCCGGCGACCCAAAAAATCTATCGGGACGCCTTGAACGAAGGGCTTCTGCAGATTTTCCTTGATGCGGAAGCGGCGGTGAGCACCCCCACGTGCGGGCCGTGTCTGGGCGGTCATATGGGCATTCTGGCCGCCGGAGAACGGGCCGTGGCCACCACGAACCGAAACTTTGTGGGGCGTATGGGCCATCCGGACAGCGAGGTCTATCTCAGTTCGCCGGCCGTGGCGGCCGCATCGGCCGTTTTGGGGCGTATTGCCCATCCGGACGAAGTCCGCTAAGGGTGAGGGGGAAAATGACAAGATCGACGGCGAGTTATGGTAGCGGCGACGGCGCAACAAGGATGACGGGACGCGTGTGGATTTTCGGCGATGATGTGGACACCGATGCCATCATTCCGGCGCGGTACCTGAACACTTCCGATCCCCAGGAACTGGCCCGCCATTGCATGGAAGATGCAGACCCTGAGTTTCCGACCAAGGTCCGGACCGGGGACATCCTTCTGGCCGGCAAAAACTTCGGCTGCGGGTCGTCCCGGGAACACGCCCCCATTGCCATCAAGGCGGCGGGTGTTGCCTGCGTCATCGCTGTGAACTTTGCGCGGATCTTCTATCGAAACGCGTTCAACATGGGACTTCCCATCCTGGAATGCGCAGAAGCGGTTCGGGACGCGCACGAAGGCGACACGTTTTCCGTGTGCCTGGAAACGGGGGACATCACCAACGTCACGCAAGGAAAATCCTATCGGGCGGCGCCTGTGCCGCCTTTCATGATCGAGCTGCTGCGCTCCGGGGGGCTGATGGCTTACGTGAAAAAACGACAGGGATTGGAATCGAGGAGCTGAGGGGAGCATGAGCGAAGGGTATCGAGTGGCCGTGGTCGGCGCCACAGGCGCCGTGGGAACCATGATGATCAAGGTGCTGGAGGAGCGGAATTTTCCTGTGGCCTCCCTCAAGGCTTTGGCGTCCGCGCGGTCCGTGGGGAAAAAGGTGGCCTTTCGCGGGAAGGTCATCACGGTGGAAGAGCTCACGGAGCGGTCCTTCGATGGAGTGCAGCTCGCCCTGTTTTCAGCGGGGGCTGGGGTGAGCCGCCGCTTTGCGCCGCTGGCCGCCCAGGCGGGGTGCGTGGTGGTGGACAATTCCAGTGCCTTTCGAATGGATCCCCACATCCCGCTGGTGGTCCCGGAAGTCAATCCCCATGCGGTGCGCGAGCACAAGGGGATCATTGCCAACCCCAACTGCTCCACGATCCAAATGGTGGTCGCCCTGAAACCCATTCAGGATGCGGCGAAAATCAAGCGGATTGTGGTCACCACGTTCCAGGCCGTTTCCGGGACCGGACAGAAAGCCGTCTTTGAATTGGAAGCGCAGGTGCAGGCCATCGTCCAGGCACGGCCCGTCCCCCGTGCCGTCTATCCTCACCAGATCGCCTTCAATTGCCTGCCCCATATCGGCGCGTTTCTCGATACGGGCTACACCGAAGAAGAAATGAAGATGGTCAATGAGACCCGAAAGATCTTTGAAGACCCGACTATCCAGGTGTGTGCCACCACGGTGCGCGTGCCGGTCTATTACGGCCACAGCGAATCCGTGGCCGTGGAAACGCACCGGCCTTTGAGCGTTCAGGACGCGAAGGCTTTGCTGGAGAAGGCTCAAGGCGTCGTGGTGGTGGATGAGCCGGGTCTGAGTCGTTATCCCATGCCGCTGGATGCGGCCGGGCGTGACGAAACCTTTGTCGGCCGCATCCGCAAGGATATTTCCGTGGAAAACGGGCTGGTCCTCTGGATCGTGGCCGACAACATTCGAAAAGGCGCCGCCACCAACGCCGTCCAGATCGCGGAAATCCTGGAGCGGGAAGGCCTCCTGCGCGTCCCCGGATTTTAAGGTGCGCATCATTGCCGGACGGTTTCGCGGAAGGACACTGATGGCGCCCAAAACGGGGGCCGTTCGCCCGACGGCCGACCGGGTCCGCGAGGCCGTCTTCAGCATCCTTGGGGAGCGGGTGGTGGGGAGCCGGGTTTTGGACCTGTTCGCCGGCACGGGCGCCTTGGGGCTGGAAGCCCTCAGTCGCGGAGCATGCTGTGCCGTCTTCGTGGATAGTCATCGACCGTCGGCGGCCCTCATTCGAGCCAATCTGGAACGCTGCGGCATTCGGCCACCGGAAGGGGAAGTCCTGGTCCTGAGCGTGGCCGCCGCCATTTGCCGGCTCGCCTCGCAAAACCGCCTCTTCGACCTGATCTTCATGGATCCCCCCTACGGCAAGGGATGGGTCGGCAAGACCCTCGCCCTCCTTGACCCCGTCGCCGTACCGGACGCCCTGGTCGTCGCCGAACACCACGAACACGACCCTGTCATCGACCAGTTCCCGCCTTGGCACATGGCGGATCGGCGCCGGTACGGCACCGTGGCCGTTTCCTTCTTTCACCGCGGAAGCGACTCCTCCGGAAATCTGTAACAGCCGAAGCGCTCCCGCGCCCTCGTGCCGCCTCGCCGTAGATCGGACCTCGCCCTGAGTGTTTCGCGCCCGCCCGTTCCCGGCCGTCGTGGGATTCGACACCGACCATGGATGGGAAAAAGCTCCTTTTGGGGATCATTGTCGCTGTTTTCGCCTACGAAATCTTGGAGCACGTGATCGTGCCTTTGCTTTTTCGCTGGAAAATGCGGAGCCGGTCGCCTCTTACGGGCCTCGAATCCCTTGTGGGAAAGACGGCGCAGGTGGCGAACTGGGCCGATGGCACGGGAACGGTGCTGGTCGAGGGGGAGCGATGGAAGGCGGAAAGTGCCGCCCGCATCTCCCCTGGGGACAGGGTCCGCATCACGGCGGCACGGTCCCTGACCCTCACGGTTGTCCCCTTGGACGACAAGGTGACTCTTTGACTTTCTCGAGCCAAGGCGCTATGTTCCTCCCTTCCTTTCGAGTCGGCTGGACAGGCACGGGAACCAACGTGGCGAGCGCAAAGGAGGGGGCATGGACAAGCTGGCGGTCTATCCGGGTTCTTTTGATCCCATCACCAACGGACATTTGGATCTGCTCGAGCGGGCGCTGAAAATCTTTGATCGCGTCATCATTGCCGTGGCCAGTAATCCCGCCAAAAATCCCTTGTTTTCCTTAGAAGAGCGGATGGAGATGATCCGCGGCTCCCTGGTGGGGCATCCCCTGGCGAGCCGTATTGACGTGGATACCTTCGACGGTCTTTTGGTGAATTATGTGGACCGCGTGGGGGCCCGGGCCATCCTGCGGGGCCTTCGGGCGGTGAGCGACTTCGAATATGAGTTTCAGATGGCCCTTATGAACCGCAAACTGAACAACAATATCGAAACGCTCTATCTCATGACCGGCATGCGCTGGATCTACATCAGCTCCCGAATCATCAAGGAAGTGGTTGTGTCGGGCGGGGACGTCAAGGGGTTGGTTCCCGACGTGGTGGAAAAGAAGTTGATCGAGCGCCTGTGCTCCGCGCCCCGCCCCTAATCGTCCCCGGCAAAAGGACCGTTATAGGAACGTCGAGGGAAGCGCGGTTAACGCCTCGACGTTCTTCCTTTATTGCCTTCCCGCCATGAACCCCAACACCACCTCACCGCCATCCGCAAAATTCCCGCCCCCCTCCTCACGAGACCTAGCCCAACCCGCGCTCCCCACGACCTCCACAACCCGGCCCTTACGACGATGTCTCCCGCGCAGCCGGTGCCTCCACCACGGGAGCCCCGTGCGGCGCCGGTTCCTGGGCAGCCGCCGCCCGGGATTCGCGCAGCCGGCGAGCGGCCTTCAGGATGGTTTCTGCGTAAGGTCGGCTGTTGTTGTATCGGCGGATGACCTTTTCTTGCTGGTCCCACGGGGCGTCGTTTTTCCAGCCGTTGGCCTTGAGGTAACGGGCGATGCTGGCAAAGGCGTCGGGCGGGGCGTAGAGGTCCACCACACCGTCTCCGTCTCCGTCCGCTCCATAGTGAAGGAGGCTTGAGGGAAGGAACTGGGGCCAGCCCACGGCCGCCATGTAGGATCCACGCCAGCGGGCGGCGTCCGTGTAGCCCTTTTCGACCAGCGTCAAAAGGGCCTGCAATTCCCGAAGCGCCCAGGATGCCCGCTGTTGCAGCTTGGCGTCGAAGCCGCTTCGCGTCCATCGAGCCCGGTCGCTTTCTGAGAGCATTTGCCAGACGCGGTCACGCTCAGCCGGGTCAAGCATGAGGGCGAAGGTGGCGAGCGTCGTCGCCACGGGGTGCGTCCCGGTATTTTCGCCCAGGCGGGTTTCCACCAGAAGGACGGCCACGATGACCGAAGGGTCCACCCCATAGGTCGAGCCGATTTGGTGCAGAGTCTCTTCGTGGGTGTTCCAAAAAGCCCGGGCCCGGGCCAAGACGGTTGGCTCCAGAAAGGCATCGTAGTTGAGGGCGCTCTCGCGAACCTTCATGGATAGCGCCACGTTTCCATACACGGGATGCTCCATGTCGGAAAAGACCATCTCCAGCGATGGTGGCGCGCATCCTTCTGCTTCGAGGAGCTTGCGCACACCGAAAAAAGGGTCCGCGGCCCGAGCGCCGTCGGCTTCGACGGCGATCCACAGCAAAGCCGCGGCAACTGCCCACGAAAGAGACATCTTCCTCCTGTGCCATGGAACAAACCAACCCACCATGCGCCTCCGTTTGGATGAAAGAGGGAACCGATCGCCCGAGAAAATCCTTTTCTTTGGGTCCCGCCCTGGGTACCTTCCATCCTTACCACGGTTTTTTTCGGGCTGAAACCGTTAAAGCGCATTCCATACGAACGGCGCCCGGCGGATCGGGTGCCGTCGCGACCATCACGGACACGACGACGAGGAGGTTCTTTCCATGTCGCAATGGGGCGATTTCCGACTGGAGCGGGAAGTGTTCATCGAAGAGATCAAGACGACCGCCAAGATCTACGCCCACGGGCCGACGGGCGCCCGGATTCTTTCCATGGAAAACGATGACGAAAACAAGGTCTTCGGCGTCACCTTTCGAACGCCGCCCAAAGACGCCACGGGGCTTCCCCATATTCTGGAACATTCCGTGCTCTGCGGCTCGCGCAAGTACCCCGTCAAGGAACCCTTCGTGGAACTCTTGAAAGGCTCCCTTCAGACCTTTCTCAACGCGTTTACCTACCCGGACAAGACCTGTTACCCCGTGGCCAGCCAAAACCACCAAGACTTCTACAACCTCATCGACGTCTATTTGGATGCGGTCTTTTATCCCAAGATCACACCCTGGATTTTCAAGCAAGAGGGATGGCATTACGAACTGGAAAAGCCGGACGATCCCCTAAGCTACAAGGGGGTCGTCTACAACGAAATGCGCGGGGCCTATTCCTCCCCCGACCGTCTCGTCGTGGAATACAGCCAACAGAGTCTGTTTCCGGACACTCCCTACGGCTTGGATTCCGGAGGAGACCCCCGGGTGATTCCATCCCTGACGTATGAACAATTCAAAGCCTTTCACGAGAACTTCTATCATCCTTCCAACGCCTGGTTTTACTTCTACGGCGACGACGATCCCCAAAGGCGCCTGCACATCCTTCAGGAAGTCCTCAAAGATTTCCGGCGCCGCCCGGTGGACAGCGCCATCCCTGTGCAACCGCCTTTTGCCGAACCTCGAAGGGTTGCCAAAACCTATGCCGTGGGACAAGACCAGCCTCCCAAGGCCATGGTCACCGTCAACTGGCTTCTTGCGCCCACCGAACCCGCCGAGACGAACCTGGCCCTCCACGTGCTGGAATACATCCTCCTGGGCATGCCCGGCTCCCCCCTTCGGCGTGCTCTCATTGAATCGGGGCTCGGCGAAGACCTGGCGGGCGTGGGCCTGGAAGGGGAACTGCACCAGATGATGTTTTCCACAGGGCTCAAGGGTGTGGCCCCGGAAAACATGGAAAAGGTGGAAGGGCTGGTGCTCGGGGTTTTGGAAGACCTGGCCGAAAAAGGCATCCCGCGGGAAACTGTGGAGGCGGCCCTGAACACGGTGGAATTTCGCCTGCGCGAAAACAATACGGGCCAATATCCCCGGGGCCTTGCCCTGATGCTTCGCGCCCTTTCCACGTGGCTCTACGACGGCGATCCCCTGGCCCTGGTGGCCTTCGAAACTCCCCTGGCCGCCGTCAAGGAAAAGGCCTTGGCCGGAACCCGCTACCTGGAAGACTTGCTGATCCGATACTGGGTGCAAAACCCGCATCGAGCGACCCTCTTTCTGGAACCGGACCCGACCCTGGAAGAGCGCCTCAGGGCGGAGGAAGCCCGGACGCTGGCCGCCGTGAAAGCCGCTCTGCCGCCCGAGGACATCCACCGCATCGTCGAAGAAACCCAGACCCTTCGCCGACTTCAAGAAACGCCAGATCCTCCTGAAGCTCTGGCCACCATTCCTCGGCTGCGTCTGGAAGATCTGGACCGGGAAAACAAGAAAATCCCCGCGGCGGAAGAACGCCTGGCCGGCGTGCCCGTGCTCACCCACGATCTTTTCACCAACGGCATCTTCTACCTGGACTTGGCCTTTGATCTTTCCGGCGTGCCGGCGTCCTTACTGGGCTACGTGCCGCTCTTGGGGCGCGCCCTCCTGGAAATGGGGACGGACAAGGAAGATTATGTCACTCTCAATGAGCGTATCAGCCGAAAGACGGGGGGTATCTTTGTCCAGACGAGCACGGGCGTATGCGCCGACGGCGAAACCCCCGGAGCGTGGCTCTTTTTGCGGGGCAAGGCCCTCGTCCGTCAGGTACCCGACCTGTGCGCCCTTCTGCGGGATATGATCACCGGAGTTCGGTTGGATCAGCGAGACCGCTTTCGGCAGATCCTCCTGGAATCCAAAGCCCGCAAGGAAGCCCACCTCATTCCCGAAGGCCACCGGTTCGTGGCACGACGGCTCAAGGCGCGATTCCATCGGGCCCACTGGGTCGAAGAAAAGATGAAGGGGATCGAGTCGCTCTATTTCTTGCGAAAGCTCGTGCAAAGGGTGGAGTCGGACTGGGACGGTGTCTTGGCGGATCTGGAAGAAGTACGCGGCCGCATTCTGGCTTTTCCTGGGCTTCGGGCCAATGTGACCGTGGATGCCCCATCCTGGGACAAAACCGCCGCTTCTGTGGAAGCCTTGCTGTCGAGTGTCCCCCGTCAGGCTGTGGAGCCGGCGCCGTGGAACCCCGATCCGTTGCCTGCTGACGAAGGCTTTACGGCCCCGGTTCACGTGAATTACGTGGCCAAAGGGGCCAATCTTCGCGAAGCCGGCTTCCAGTTTCGAGGATCGGCCCTGGTGGTGAGCCATTATCTGCGCACGGCCTACCTGTGGGATCGCATAAGGGTCCAGGGGGGTGCCTACGGCGCTTTCAGTCAACTGGACCGCTTTTCCGGCGACTTCGCCCTTGTTTCCTACCGAGACCCCAATGTGCAAAAGACCCTGAAAACCTACGATGAATGCGCGGATTTTCTAAAAAGGCTGACCTTGCACGAAGACGAACGGACCAAGGCCATCATCGGCGTCATCGGCGATCTGGACCGCCATCTTTTACCCGACGCCAAAGGATTCACGTCCTTCGTGCGGCGCCTTACAGGCGACGACGACGAGGCGCGCCAACGGATGCGTGAGGAGGTTCTAGGGACGACGGTGGAGGATTTCCGCGCCTTTGGGGTCGTCCTGGAAATCCTTCGGGACAAAGGACGGACGGTGATCCTGGGGTCCTCGGAATCGCTCCAGAGGTTAAGCGATCGTCTGCGCATCACGCAGGTCCTGTAGGCACGGCCTGGGATGCCACCTGGGCGGAGGCATTCGTCGGCTTAGCGTTCCGAGGGCTTCGGCGCCGTCTTGGATGAAAGAGGCTTGACGGCCGCCATGAAACGATATATTACCATATCGCAATGTATCGGTAGGAGGCGCCATGAAGGAATTCATTCGGGTCATGAAGGCCCTCTCGGATCCCAACCGAGTGAAAATCTTGAAGATGCTCAACCGCCGCGAACTCTGCGTTTGCGAAATTCAGGCGTGTCTCGGGCTGGCGCAGCCGACCGTATCGAAGCATCTCAAGATCTTGGAAGATGCGGGGCTTGTGGAAAAGCGCAAGGAGGGGCTCTGGGTCAACTACCGGCCCGCCGACGGCCAGAGCAGCCCCTATGCGGCCATGCTCCTGGGGAGCCTCAAGCACTGGCTGAACGACGATCCTGAAATCCAGGCCGTGCTGCACAAGGTCCCCCGATTGAATCGCGGCATCATTTGCGCGAGGCAGGCGGGAGAAGGGTGATGAAATCGGTCCGGCAAATTCGCATCGGCAAACAAACCGTGGGCCTGGTGGGTCTGGATGAGGCGCTCCAGGAATTGGCTCTTTCCTTGGGCTCGAGCCGCTCCCCCGACGAGGTCAAGGAAGCCCTTCTGCAACGTCTTTCCGAGGACAACTACATCCCTTTCGGGGCTCGAGCCGATTACGGCGAGGCCCTCTATCGGGAATGGCAACGGTTCTTGGGAGAACCCGTGGCAGAAGGCGAGCCGTCGGAAGAGATGTCGATCCTCGTGGTCGGGCCGGGCTGCGCCCAGTGCGACGCCCTGGAGCGCACCGTGATGGATATCCTCAACGAGGAAAGAATTTCGGTCAGTGTGGATCACGTGCGGGATCCTGTGGCCATTGGGGAAATGGGGATCCTGGGGGTGCCCGCTGTGGTGGTGGGGCGGCAGGTTCTGTTTTCCGGCCGCGTTCCTTCAAAGCCGGAATTGAAAAAGCGATTGGTCCAGGCGCTCAAAACCGCCTCATCCTAAGGCGCCGGGCAGATCACAAAGGCTCGTCCCTTATTACAAGGGGCGAAGAAGACAAAGAAGGGTTGAGAGACTCAGGAGGATGCTCATGGACATCAAAGTGCTTGGACCGGGGTGCAAAAAGTGTCAGCAGACGGAAGCGATCGTCAAAGAAGCCGTGGCGGAAGCCGGGCTGCAGGTTTCTGTGGGCCACGTGACGGATGCCATGGAAATTGCGAGCTACGGGGTTTTCGGCACGCCGGCCGTGGTCATCAACGGCGAAGTGAAATCCGTGGGAAAGATTCCCAAAAAGGAAGAAGTCCTCGCATGGATCAAGGCGGCGTCGTGACCGATGGGGAAAGGAGGTATAGGGCGAAATGGCGGAACAATGTTGTGAAGTCGGGGCTTCCCCGCGCGGTAACGTCATGATCCTCGCCTGTTCGGGCGGGTCCAACGTGGGCCAACTGTCCAACCAGGCGGCGGTGGAACTCACCGTGGAAGGCTTCGGCAAAATGTTTTGCCTGGCGGGCATCGGCGGGCATCTTTCGGGCTTTGTTCAGTCGGCCAAAGACGTTCCCGCCATGGTGGTCATCGACGGCTGTCAGGTCGGATGCGCCAAAGCCATCTTGGCCCATGCCGAAGTGCCCCTGAAGGCCTACCTGGTCCTCACCGACCTGGGGATCGAAAAGAACAAGAATTTTCAACTGGACCGGCAAACCGTGGAAAAAGTCAAAGCGGCCGTGAAGGAAGCCTGCGAAGGTCTTCCCGCGGACGCGCCTTCCGGGCCTGCGTGCTGCAGCTGATGCGGATGTTTTTGCCGAGGGGCGTGTGACGGTTCCTCTTTCGGGACGGCTCCGCGCCGACGGCGGTTTTGGCGCCGGGGCCGTTTCGACCTGGAAGGTACCCCGACAAAGGAGGTGCCTTATGTTGCTTCGCAGCTACCGAAAGGAAATTTTTCGACCCGAGTGCAACCCCAGTTTCCAGTCGCTCCATTGCATTGCGCACTTGGATCAGGACGTGGGGGAGGTCATCCCGTACCTCAATGCGGTGCTGGGAGGATCCCAGTTCACGCGGGAACCGCCATCGGTGACCTTCAAGGCTCACGGCAAACTCATCACCGTCCACCCCCGGGAAATCGCCATCAACGCCTTGAAGGAACCCGAGGAAGCCGACAAGATTCTTCAGTGGCTTCGCGATGAAATCAATAGCATCTGGGAAAAGCGCTCCGAAATCACACCCAAATACGAGCCGCTCAAAAAACCCCAGGTGTTCACGATCCTCAAGCACCTGCCGAAAACCAACTGCAAGGACTGCGGCTATCCCACATGCACCGTTTTTGCCGTGCAGGTGGCCGAAGGAGGGCGGAGCCCGGAACACTGCCCCCATCTCAGCCCGGAACAGCTCCACGCGCTTCGATCCTACCTGGAACCTTTTGAGCTGAACGGCTGAGGCCGCGCAGAAAAGGAGAAATTATCGTGGCCGAGCGCCCACGCATCCTGTTTCTTTGCACCGGCAATTCGTGCCGAAGCCAGATGGCGGAAGCCTGGACTCGAGCCCTCAAAGGGGACCGCTACGAAGCCTTTTCGGCAGGGGTGGACCCCAAGGGGCTCGACCCCCGCGCCGTGAAAGCCATGGCGGAAGTGGGAATCGACATCAGCGGGCAGCGCTCCAAATCGGTGGATGAACTCCCCGCCCAAGACTACCACTACGTCATCACCCTGTGCGGCCACGCTCAGGAATCCTGCCCCTTTTTCCCCGCCACGACGAAAAAGATGCATGTGCCCTTTGACGACCCGCCGGTTTTGGCTGCCGGAGCCGCCACCGAAGAAGAAGCCATGGCCCACTACCGCCGCGTCCGCGACGAAATCAAGGCCTTTGTGGAAAGCCTGGATCTTTAACGTTCCCCGGCGCACGCCTTAACCGATTTTTCCCAAGGATCCTGCAAAGGCTTTTTCGGACGCGCTCCTACGGGCTCCTGGCTGCTAGGGCTAGGATCCAGTGCATCGGCTTGACCGTGGCGGCGCGCCGAAGGGGGCGAATTCCGGCTCATGGCAAACCGATGACCGCGGGGAGCTCCTGAGGCGTTGCAAGGGCCCCGAAGGGGCGCGGGATTCCAGCCCAGGGCCGAAGCCCAGGGTTGCGTTTCGGGAACACCTCCCTGGTGGCTCAAGCCCCGAAGGGGCGAAACATTCCACCCCCCCCTCTCGCCGTAAGCAGGATTTCCGGGATTTTTTCCGCTTGTCCACGTTCAGAAGAAATTTCCGAAGATCAGGCCGGCGATGGTGGACATGACCACCACGAGGCTCACGTAAACCACTGTCTTTCCCGTGCCGAGAACGCTTCGAATGACCAGCATGTTGGGAAGGCTCAAGGCCGGCCCCGCAAGGAGCAGCGCCAGGGCGGGTCCATGGCCCATGCCCGCGCCCAGAAGGCCCTGCAAAATGGGCACTTCCGTCAAGGTGGCAAAGTACATGAACGCCCCGACCAGGGCGGCAAAGAAATTGGCCGCCAGGGAATTGCCCCCCACAAGGCCGCTCACCCACCGGGACGGAATCAGGCCCTCGGCGCCCTCCGGACGGCCGAGGAGCAGCCCCGCCACAAGGACACCGCCGAAAAGGAGGGGCGCAATCTGCTTGGTGAAATCCCACGTGGAAAGAAACCACGTTTCCGTCTCCCCTCGAGTGGTCGTGAGGCAGACGACGAAAAGAACGATTCCCGCTGAAAAGGCGATCAAGGGTTCATGCGGGAAAAGGTAGGCAAAGGCCGCCACGACCACTGCGGAAAGGACGATCTTGTAAGCCTTGACTCGAAACCATTGCACAAGGAGAAAACCCAAAAAGAGGGCGAAGGCGCCGCAGAGATACCACTTGATGTTGTAGACCGCGTTCCAAAAACCCACGGGAGCAGAAGACTTTCCCCAAGTGGCGAAAATGAGCACACCCACCATGCTCGCAAAATAGACAACGTTTTGCCACAGGGGCCGTTCCACTTCCGGGACCGGCATGTGCAGAGCCGCCGCGGCCTTGGCCTGCTCTTCTTTGTGGAAAATAAGGTGCATCAAGAGCCCGATGACGATGCTGAAGGAGATGGCGCCCACGGCCCGGGCGATCCCCAAGGGAAGGCCGAGAATGCGGGCAGTGAGGACGATGGCCAAGACGTTGATGGCCGGACCCGAATACAAAAAGGCGATGGCCGGCCCCAGGCCCGCCCCCCGTTTCCAAATGCCCGCAAAGAGCGGAAGCACCGTGCACGAGCAGACTGCCAAAATGCTTCCGGTCGTTGAGGCCACGCCGTAAGCGAGCACCTTTTTCGCCCCGGCCCCTAGGTATTTCATTACCGCCGCTTGGGAGACGAAACAGGAAATGGCGCCGGCGATGAAAAGGGCGGGAACCAGGCATAAGAGCACGTGTTCCTGAGCGTACCACTTGGCCAAGGCCAAGGATTCCAAGACGGCCCCTCGAAACCGCGCGCTTTCCATGGGCAGCCAAAAGAGAACGAGAAAACTGCCGACAATGAGGCTGAGCGGTTTCCATAGGGCCGACCACTGAATCTGACTTTCTTCCTCTTCCACTCGGTGAGCCTCTGTAAGGCTCGCTTCCGTGGGCGTTGCCTCGATGCGTGCCATGATGGGTCCTCCTTTGTTGACGCTTCGATCCGAAAAAGCCGGGTGAGCCTTCCGGCTGCACCGTATTACTATCTAGCAATATAATGCCTTTTGTCAAGCCCTATGGCGATCCATGGAACCGAATTTTTTGCCCCTTTGAGGGGCCTTGACAGGGCGGTCAACTGCCTATATGAAAATGAAGCCATGTGCAGGTCACCTTGTGCCTTAAGGGGCAAAGAAATCCGTCCGTAGGGTGCACGAAGGGCTGCGGGTGGCGCGGCGAAAAATATATTGCTTAAATGGAATCTAGTCGATAGAGTCGGCAGCACACGGGAGGCGATGTCATGGTGGCAGAAACGGATGCACGCAAAGAAGGGCGCGGACTGAGCTTTTTCGAGAAGTACCTTTCCGTCTGGGTCATTTTGTGCATTGCCGCGGGCATTTTTCTCGGGCGGGTGGCGCCCGGCGTGGCCCGATACTTGGACGGGCTGGCCATCACCGTCAACGAGGCGCCGGTGGTGTCCATTCCTATTGCCGTCTGTCTTTTCTTTATGATGTATCCCATCATGGTGAAGATCGACTTCGGCGAAGTCCTCAGGGCCGGAAAGAGCCTTAAGCCCGTAGGACTCACCCTTTTCGTCAACTGGGCCATCAAGCCCTTCACCATGTATGCCATCGCCCTATTCTTTTTAGGCTATGTCTTTAAGGGCTTCATCGGCCCGGAGGCGGTGGATTACGTGAAGATGCCCTTGGGGTTGAACCTTCCCGTGGGGGCGACCCATGGGGTGGGCACGGTGGTTGTCCACGAAGGGGTGAAGATGCTCCAGGTGCCCCTGTGGCGAAGCTATCTTGCGGGGTGTATCCTTTTGGGGATTGCCCCGTGCACGGCCATGGTTTTGGTGTGGGGTTACCTTGCCCGTGGAAATGATGGCCACACGTTGGTCATGGTGGCCATCAACAGCCTGACCATGCTTTTTCTTTACGGCCCCCTGGGCGGGTACCTTCTCGGCGTGGGGCGACTTCCCGTCCCATGGCAGGCCCTGGTCCTTTCCATCGGAATCTACGTGGCCCTGCCCCTGGTGGCCGGCTATTTTTCGCGAAAACTCATCATCCGCGCCAAGGGCGCCCGCTGGTTCGAGGAAAGGTTTCTCCACGTGCTCACCCCCGTGACCATCGTGGCCTTGCTCATCACCCTAGTTCTTTTATTTTCCTTTAAAGGGGACGTCATCATCGGCAATCCCCTGACGATCCTGTGGATTGCCATTCCTCTGTTCATCCAGACCAATTTCATTTTCTGGATCGGCTACGCTCTGGCCAGGGTTCTGAAATTGCATTACGAAGACGCCGCCCCGTCGGCCATGATCGGGGCCTCCAATCACTTCGAAGTGGCCATCGCTACGGCGACGTTACTCTTCGGGCTCTCATCGGGGGCGGCCTTGGCCACGGTCGTGGGGGTTTTGATCGAGGTGCCGGTGATGCTCATGCTCGTCAAGATTTGTCTCGCCACGCGCCATTGGTTTACGGATTGGCTCAAGGGAATGAATCTCCATGAGGCCGTAGCGCGCCTCATGGAGGATGTGGCGTCCCTGCGGCGAGAGCTGGGCGAGCTCAAGGCCAAAATGCGTTAGGGGGCTGTCCGAAAATGCCTTCGCAGGACCCTTGGAAAAAAATCGGTTAAGGCGTGGTGGGGGGTCGCGGCTGAAGCCGCTCCTGCAGGTTCCATCTTCCAAGAGGTGCCTAGGGACCTTTTGAACAATGTTTTCTTGGCCTTATTGCGCATGGATCCGCGAAAGGGACGGAATGACACAGCAGGGGAAGACAAGTCCGTGGCGGGAAGCCATGCGGCAGGGGGTCGTCCTGGTGGTGGCGGCTTGTGTCTTGGCGGGCGTATCCAACGGCCTTCGATCCGACGGCATTCCATGGGTCGGGGATTGGTCGGCGGCATCGTCGGCGACCACGGACGACGGGCTCGGGCTGGAAATTTCCTTGGAGGAAGCCCAGATTCTTTTTTTCACCAAAGAGGCCGTGTTTTTGGATGCGCGCAGTCCCGAGGCGTACGCTCGGGGACACATCGAAGGGGCGCGCAATCTGCCGTGGGTTTTCTTCGAGGAGCGCGCGCCCGCCGTGCTTGCGGATATTTCCAAGGAGACGCCCATCGTGACGTACTGTGACGGTGAAGGCTGCGCGCTGAGCGCGGAACTGGCCGTCGCCCTCATGGCTCGGGGCTACGACCAGGTGAAGGTGTTGGCCAACG
>Ga0209162_1002548_pt1 | contig 15751 bp, 14 predicted proteins | sample YNPNPMetaG_FD_187121 | JGI IMG/M metagenome (GOLD analysis project Ga0209162, IMG submission 187121) | Anoxygenic and chlorotrophic microbial mat microbial communities from Yellowstone National Park, USA - YNP NP MetaG (SPAdes) (version 2) ... | reverse complement strand
TCTTCCAGGGTTGTGACTCGTCCTTTGTGGCTCATCGTATCCTTCCTGCCTTGATCTGGCAGGTAAGTAATACGACTTTATGAGACTTTTGTTAAGGTGCCTGTATACGACTTTATGAGACTCAACAGCGGATTCTCCTGATCCTCAGCCCAGCGCTGGGGGTTGGATTGGATGTAGGCGCGGATGCGCGCCAGGGCGTCGTCGGTGCGGATGATGTGTTCGTAATAATTGCGTTGCCAGACAGTGTAAATCGTGGTGTTTTGACGAAACCATTTGGTCACGCCGATTTTGAATCCCCGTACCACCGAACCGATGGTTTTGGACGTGCCGTGCGGCTGCGGGGCGGCGTCGGATGAAACACCCAAAGGTTGGGACGATATGGGCGGAACGTTGGATGGTAGGGGCGGGGACGGTAGGGGCGAAAAATCTTTCGCCCCTACCGTCCCCGCCATTGTCCCCGCCGTCGTCCCCATTGGCGGCGTTTCCACGATCCACAAAATCCCGTGGACGTGATTGGGCATGATGATGAACGCGTCCAATTCCACGTGGGGAAAATGGGAAGGGATGTCCAACCAACATTGTTGGGCCACGCGGCCGGCGTCGTTCAACCGCATTTCCCCGTCCGCGATGTCGCCGAACATCGGCGTCCGCTCGTGGGTGACGACGGTGACGAAATAGGCGCCGGGTTGGGTGTAATCGTACCCCGGCAGGCGGATGGACCGCCGATGGTGGCGTTGCGGGTCATAGGGCATGGGAATCTCCTCCAAACCACCACTTACGACGTCCCCAGCGCCCGCTCGATCTCCGCCAGGGTTGCCTGCGCCTCGGGCAAATCTTTGTGACGCAGGCGCGTGAAAATCTCCACGGCGCGGCGGGCGAGGGCGAGCGCCTCTTGCAGGCGCGCGGCTCGGCTTCATCCTGTGCTACAGAGGTACGTTCGACTCCGGCGCCGGCAATCTGAACGCCGCCCCCGCTTTGTAGACGCCGTGAACGACAGCCTGGGCCTGCGCGCAGGTTCTCCGGCCATTGACGTCGGCGATAACGACGCCGTGCCGGGCGGCGTCACCACTGGCTGGACGGCAACCCGTGGATTGCGGATGACAACAGCGATGGGGTAGAAACCGTGGGCGCGGCGCGCGCCAACCGCCGGGCAGCGCGAGCGCAGAGGTCTGGCTATCCTCACCAGGAGCGCCTATGGCTCGCCCAGCACCTGGATCACGACCTGGCGCGCCAGCGGACCGTCATACTCGGCGAAGTAGACCCGCTGGCGTCCCCCTTTCACCAGGGAGCCGCCAGCGATGGGGAAGGTGGCAAAGTAGCCGCTGAGGACGCTCTTCAGGTGCGCCCCGGCGTTGAACCCCAACCGTCCGTCGAAGTCCAGGTAGCGGTTGTGGTAGTAGCCATACTCCTGCGGATGGTCGGGCGCCAACCGCTCCAGATGGTCGAGGATGTCCTGTTCCAGGCACTCCAGCCCCTCTGTGACCAGGATGCCCGCCGAGGTGTGGCGGGTCAGGACGTTGACCAGGCCATCCCGCACGCCGCTCTCTGCCACGACCTGTTCCACCTGTGGGGTGATGTCCACCAGTTCCCGCTCCACGCGCGACTGTACGGTGATCTCCACCAGCCTGATGATCATCCCGACACCTCCCCCAGCACCCGCAGCCCGTTGTCGTGGAAGAGCAGGCGCAGCGTCGGCTCGCTCAGGCCCGCCCGACGCACGGCGCGGGCCATGTTCTTGATCTCCACGCGCGGGTAGTTCGAGCCGAAGACCACCTGGTGGCGCAGGCTGCGCTCGATCAGCGTCAGGGAAAGCCGATGGACGAACAGGTCGGCGATGAAGTCGTCGGGGTTGTCGAAGTACAGGGCAGCGGTGTCCACGAACAGGTTGGGGTACTTCAGGGCCAGAGCGGCCAGTTCCAGCGACCAGGGCCAGGCGAAATGGGCGGCCACCACGCGCAGGTCGGGGAAGTCCGCCAGCACCGGCTCCAGCCGCGCCGGGTGTCCCCAGGCCAGCCGCGCCCGCGGCTCCCAACTCATCCCGGTGTGCATAACCACCGGGACGCCCAGCCGGCAGGCGCGCTCGTACAGCGGGTAGGCTCGCGGGTCGTCTGGGTAGAACTCCTGCGTCGGCGGGGAGAGTTTCAGGCCGCGTAGCCCCAGGTCCGCCACGGCACGCTCCAGACGGTCGGCGGCGTCCGTGGCCAGAGGGTCCACGCTGGCGAAGCCCACCAGCCGTCGTGGGGCCAGCGCCACCAGTTCGGCCACCTGCTCATTGGTGTAGACCGGCAGGCCTCGCGTGCGCGTCGCCTCGATGGGCAGGAGCACCGTCCGCTCCAGGCCGGAGACGTCCAGTTCCAGCAGGAGGGTCTCCAGCGGCTGAAACCGGTTGCCGATGGAGAAGACCTGGCGCGCCGCCCGTTCCAGTTCGGGATGGCGGGCGACCATCTCCTCGACCAGGACCGGGTGGCAGTGAAAGTCCATCATTGCGACCGCTCCTTGATGAAAGCCAGCGCCTGCGTCAGCGTGGGCTGACCGGCGGTGCCGCCGAAGGCGGTGGTGCTGAGCGCGCCGCAGGCGTTGGCGAAGCGCAACGCCTGCAGCAGCGGCAACCCCTGGACCACGTGGGCGTGGATGAAGCCGGCGTCGAAGGAATCGCCCGCCCCGGTGGTGTCCACCACATTCACGCTGAAGCCGGGGCTGTGGATGATCTGGCCCTCGGTGAGGGACATGGCCCCCTCCGGCCCGCACTTGACCACCACCAGCCGCGCCCGCTCGCTCAGGGCTTGGAGAGCCTCTGCGGGGGTGGCGCGGCGGGCGATGGCGCAGGCCTCCTCCTGATTGGGCAGGAAGATGTCCACCTGCTCCAGCAAGGTCAGCAGGGCTTCCCCTCCCCACCTGCCGGCGGGGTCGTGGCCCGTATCCAGCGAGACGGTCAGCCCGAGGCGGTGCGCCTGACGGAACAGGTCGGGCAGGCCTGGCTGGAGCCGCTCCTGCAGGAAGTAGGAACCGACGTGCAGGTGATGGTAGCGGCGCAGGATGGTCAGGTTGACGTCCTCCAGGCTGAGGTGCGGGATACAGCCCAGGTAGGTGATCAGCGCGCGGTCGTCGGGGAAGGTCAGCGAGATGGTGACGCCGGTGCGCACCACGTCGTCCCGCTGCACGTGCTCCACCCCCACCTGCCGCTGACGCAGTTGATCCACCACGAAATCGCCGTAGCCATCTGCTCCCACCTTGCCCAGGAAGTCCACCCTGGCGCCGAGGCGGGCCAATCCGGCGGCGCAGATCGCCGACGAACTGCCCAGCACCACCTGCAGGCCGGCGGCCAGCACCTCCTGGCCCAGAGCCGGGAAGGCGCCCAGGCCGCTGACGATAATGTCCACGTTCAACTCGCCGATGACGAGGATCCTTTTTTCTACTGGCACGGACCTCTCCTCTTTCCGTCGGGCGCGGTCAGGAGACCGCGCCCAACGCCGTCCACGGGCGGGCCAGCGCCCGGCACAGGGCGGTGACGCGGGCCATCCGTTCGCGCGCGACGGTGCGCAGGAAAGTGCTGCGCTGCGCCCCCGACCGTTCGGTGGCCTCCTGCCAGACCGCCCGGCCCACGGCGACGCCGCTGGCCCCGGCGCGCGCCGCCACGGCCACCTGACGCAGGAACCCTTCGAAGTCCGTCCCGCCGCTGAGCAGCACCCACGGCACGCGCGAGGCCGCCGTCAGTTCGCGGCAGGCGACCAGCCAGGCCCCCTCGTCGGGCTCGGCGGCGACATCCAGGGGGAACTCCGCCTTGAGCATATCCACGCCAGGGATGGCGGTCAGGCGTCGGGCGGTCTCCACCACCACGTAGCGACGCTCCGTCGGAGCCAGGCGCGGCTGTTCCGGGTGCAGCGAGTAGGAGAGCGGCTCCAGGAAGAGAGGGAGATCGGCCTCGCGGCAGGCCTCAGCCACCTGCCGCACCAGCGCCTCGGCCTGCGGCGCGGTTGGCGCGTCGGGGTGGTAGTAGACCAGCAGTTTGACGGCGCTGGCCCCGATGCGCCGGGCGCGCGCCGGGTCCCATCCCGGCAGGAGCAGGCTCTGGCGGGCGACAGGGTCGCCGCCGTAGCCGGTGCGCTCCAGCGCCACCACCAGGCCGGTCGCGCCGGGGAGCACGCCGGAGGAGATGGCCTGCTCTGCGCCGTACTCCGGGTCGAGCAGCACGGCGGAGGCGACCGTCGCCAGGGCGGCGACGGCCTGTCGCTTGAACGCCACCAGCGCCCGGTCGGGAACCGCCGCGGGGTCCTGTGGGTTCAGCGCCCGCCGCAGGTTCTGGCGGTGGTCGAGCGCCAGGATGGAGAAGACCCCTTCCGGCGTGGCGCACTGCTGCAGGCCGCGCCGCTTGCCCACGCTGATCCGTCGGTATGAAGGTCGTGCGCTCATGGCCATCCCCAATAGGCTCAATCCGGCTCGTGTCCCTCGTTGATGATGAGCAGGCCCAGCGAGCGCACCGTCACGAAGGGGACGTAGCCGCGCGCCTGGGCGCGGGCGTAGGCGTCGTCAATCTGCGAGGGGACGCGGGTGTACTCGATGGTCAGCACCAGCCTCCCCGCCGCCACCCACTGGTCGAGGATCGCCTCGCGCTCGGCCACCCAGTCGGGCGGTGAGGGCTCGTGGTCGCGCGGGTAGCCGTAGTAGAGCGGCTCCGCCCCCACGCCGGTGACCGTCTCCATGTAGTCGGGGAAACGGGGACCCAGTTCGATGCCGTTCTGGGGGAAGACGCCGAAGCCGGGATGGCGCTGGCGGGCATATCGGGCGATGGCGATGACGAAGTCGGCCATCTCCCGCGCCGCCGTCTCCCGCCCCTGCTCCTCATAGTACTGGTAGGCGTCCACCCGATCCAGGTAGACGCCGTCGAAGCCCAGCGCCAGGACGCGGTCGAGGTACGCCGACGGCGAGCCGTAGATGATGGCCTGCCAGTCAGGGTCCCAATACCGCACCCACCGGTCGCCTGTCCAGACCGGGTCGTGCGCGTCCAGCCAGGCGGGGGGATTGTCGTACCATTCCCGCTGCCAGTAATACTCGAACGTCGCCGCCTGGCCGATGCTCATATAGCAGAGCACCAGTTTATCCCCGCCGGGGCTGTGGCGCAGCCGTTCGATCACCTCTCGATGGCCGCCAGCCGTGCCGAGCGGCACCACGACCAGGTCGTAGGCGGTCTCGCCGATGCGCTCGGGGTCGGCGTACTGCAGTTGGTAGAGAAAGTCATCTACCGCCAGCCAGTCGGGGGTGGGGGCAGTGGGACGGCAGGCGACCAGCAGCACGGACAGCAGCAGGAGGGGCGCCACCCAGCGGCTCATCTCACACCTCCAGGTGCCGGAACTGTGGCAGGTGGTCGCGGTTCTGGCGGAACATCTCGTTGACCATCTGGCGGATTTCGGCCAGAGAGAGCACCGCTGCCGTCAGCGGGTCGTGGGCGATGGCCTGGAAGGTCAACACGGGATCGCCGGTCAGCGCCGCCTCGACGGCCATCTCCTCGATGGTGGCGTTGAGGTGGGTCAGGGCGGCGCACTGCGGCGGCAGCGGGCCGACATAGACCGGATGGAGGCCGCCGCGATCTGCGTAGACCGGCACCTCGACGCAGGCGCCGGGCGGCAGGTTGGGGATCAGTCCGGTGTTCGGGACGTTGCCGTTGAAGCGAAACGGCTCTCCACCCTTGAGGGCGTTGATGATGTACGCCGCGTACTCCTCCCCTCGACCCAGGTTGATCGGGCGCTCGCTTTCGAACCAGCGGCGGGCCTCGTCCCGCCAGGTGTGCTCGGTCCGCTGGTACTCTTTCAGGATGTAGGCATACTCGCCCGGGTTCCAGCCGGTGCCGTGGGTGCAGTACTTCTCGATCAGGTCAGGCCGCTTGCGGAACCAGGGGTTGTACTCGGAGTTGTGGCCGCTGGACTCAGTGACATAGTAGCCCAGGGCCAGGAACATCTCGTTGCGGACGATCTCCTGCTGGTAGATCTCCGGTCGCTGCACCGCCTGGCGGATGAGGGGATAGGCGTCCTGGCCGTTCCACTCGAACTTGAGATACCAGGCCTGATGGTTGATGCCGGCGCAGGTGTAGGTGATCTCCGGGAACGGTGCGCCGATCCAGCCGGCCAGCATCATGGCCGTGCCCTGGACGCTGTGGCACAGGCCGGTCAGGCGGATGAACGACTCCCGCTGCATCGCCCGGCAGAGCATGGCCATCGGGTTGGTGTAGTTGAGCAGGGTTGCCGTCGGGCAGTAGCGCTCCATGTCCCTGACGATGTCCAGCATCACCGGGATGGTGCGCAGGGCGCGGAAGATGCCGGCGGGACCGCGCGTGTCGCCGATGTTGATGTCCACCCCGTACTTCTTGGGGATCTCGATGTCGTGCCGCCAGACCTGGGTGCCGCCGACCAGGATGGTACAGAGCACGGCGTCGGCGCCGCGCAGTGCTTCTGCCCGGTCCATCGTCGCCTCGACGCGGGCGGGGTAGCCGCCCATGTCCACGATGCGTTGCACCGAGCGGCGGGCGAAGTCGAGCCGTTCGGCGTCAATGTCCATCAGCGCCAGCGTCGCATCCTCCAACAGCGGGAAAGTGAGGATGTCCCGCGCCAGGTTGCGGGTGAACTCCAGGCTTCCCGCTCCGATAAAGGCGATTTTCGTCATATTCTCTCCGTCGCGTGTTGACTCAGCGGCTCCCGGCGGGCAGCATATTTGCAGTTTAGCAGGCAAACCCGGCAATAGCCTTTGCCTGGGGGGACCCCCTCATCCCCCTGCCCCCTTCTCCCCCGCCAGCGGGGGAGAAGGGGGAAAGGTGTGGGGGTTTGGGGCGGGCGGCGAAGCCGCCCGCCCCAAACCCCCAGTTCCCCCTCCCCTCTCCCGCCGCCGCAGGCGAGCGGGAGAGGGGAGGGGGCAGGGGGTGGGGTGAGGGAGTCTCCCAGAAAGGACGCCGGCCTTTGGCGGAAAGCCAGCCACTATTGCCGGAGCAATTTGTCAAACTGCAAGAAAGCCGCTCTACGGTGATTCAGATAGGCCCCTGGTCTGCCTCTTCGAAGATTGCTTACTTGAAGCCGGTCATCGTGACGCCGCGCACGATCCAGCGCTGGAAGAAGAAGTAGACGAAGAGGATGGGCACCACCACGAGCACCGCTGCGGCCATGGTGATGTGCGGGCGGGTGGTGTGCTGGGACTGGTACCAGGTGAGGATGATCGGCAGGGTGCGGCGTTCCACGCGGGTGATGACCACCATCGGCCACAGGTAGGCGTTCCAGCTGCCCATGAACTCGAGCGTGCCCAGCGTCGCCAGCGCCGGGCCCAGTTGCGGCAGCACCACGCGCAGGAAGATCTGCCACTCGGACGCGCCGTCAATGCGCGCCGCGTCCAGCAGTTCGTTGGGCAGGGTCTCGATGAACTGCCGCATCATGAACAGCCCGAAGGCGTTGATGAAACTGGGCAGCACCAGCCCCCAGAGCGTGTTGACCAGATGCAGCCGCACCAGGATCAGGTAGCCGGGGATCATGGTCATCTGCGAGGGGATCATCATGGACAGCAGGAAGAAGCCGAAGAAGGGCCGCTTGCCACGGAACTCGTACTTGGCGAAGAGAAAGCCCAGCAGCGCGCTGGTGAACAACTGACTGACTACATTGCCGACCGCGACGAAAAGGCTGTTGCCGTAGAAGCGCAGCAGCGGCAGGCGGGGGTCCTGCAGGATGGTGCGGTAGTTGTCCAGCGTGGGTTGCTGGGGGAAGAAGGTAGGCGGGACGCGGGTGATCTCGGTGGCGGTCTTCAGCGAGGAGAAGATCATCCACAGGAACGGCGTCAGCGTGACCGAGAGCCCCAGCAGCAACACGAAGTAGGCCAGGAAGCGGCTCAGATGACGCGGCGAGAAAAACAGCGGCGGGCTATGATGCGGGGTCGTCATGTCAGTACTCCCACTCGGTGCGCAACAGGCGCATCTGTATCAGGGTCACCGCCATCACGACCATGACCAGCACCAGCGAGGTGGCGGCGGCCCAGCCCATGTTCTGGTAGCGGAAGGCGTTCTCGTAGATGTCAAGCACCAACAGCCGCGTCTGGTGATTCGGCGCGCCGTTGGTCATCACCTGGATGATGTCGAAAACGGAGAAGGAAGAGAGCATCGTCATCACGCAGACGAAGAGCAGCGTCGGCCGCAGCAGCGGGATGGTCACGCGGGTGAAGACCTGCCAGGCATTGGCCCCGTCAATCATCGCCGCCTCCTTGAACTCCTTGGGGATGCCCTGCAGGGCAGCGATGAAGATGACCAGGTTGTAGCCGTAGTCCTGCCACAGATAGGCGGCGATGACGGCCCACATGGCCACGGAGACCCCCAGAAAGGTGGCGCGGGGGTCCGAGAGCCAGGCCACCGGCGTGCCGCCCAGGCCGCGGATGATGGCGTTCAGCAGGCCCTGCTGCGGGTGGTAGAGGTAGCCCCACATGAGCGCCACACCCACTGATGAGGTGACCACCGGCAGGAAGTAGATGGCACGGAAAAGGGCCTTGATCTGGTCGTGCACCGACTCGATCAGCGCGGCCAGGGGCAGGGTGATGGCCAGGTTGAGCGGCAGCACAGCGAAGGCGAAGATGAGCGTGTTCTTCAGGCTGACGCGGAAGAGTTGCGCCTCCATCGAGGTGCCCACCAGCATCTCGCGAAAGTGGTTCAGGCCGACGAAGGGGTTGTTTCCCCCCAGACCCAGGAACGGCCCGCCCACGCGTTGAGGGCTGTAGTCGAAGAACATCAGCACCAGCGCCCAGACGAGCGGGAACAGCGACAGCCCTCCGATGTACAGCAACGTCGGGATGCTGACGCCGAGGATGAAGCGCCGCTGCGCGGCCCATAGCCCGCCGCGCCGTTTCGCACCTTTCGTCATAGCGGCCTCCTCGCCCTCCGGCGGGTGGGGCGACCCGGTGGGGTGCCCTCACCCGCCGTTACCCCAGGGCGGGCTCGGGGCCCGCCTCTACCGGAATGTGGCGTTGGCCTCGGCGTCTATCGCTGCCAGGGCCTGGTCCACCGTCTCCACCTGCTGCAACACATTGAGGATGTGCGGGTAGATGATCTGGTACATTACCTGGTCGCGGTCGGGCATGGTCCCCAGATAGCGGCCATAGGGCAACTGGCTCAACTCCTCGGTGATCCAGGGCAGCGCCTGCGCCAGTTCGGCCGATTCGGCGTTCTCAGGGATGGCCGGGATGGTGCTGGAGGTGATGTTCCACTGCAGGGCGTTCGCCGGCTCTGCGGCGGCGAAGCGGACGAAGTCCCAGGCGATGTCCTGGTGCTCGCTGTTGGGGGAGACCGACAGCCCCCAGCCGGAGTCGGCGACGAAGATCGGCTCGTCCCCCACATGCGGCAACACGAAGTAGCCGAACTCGCCGAAGTCGGGGTAGTCCGTCAGGCCCATGGAGACCGCCCACGGGCCGATGTAGGCGATGGCCGCCTGTCCGGAGAAGAAAGCGGTGCCGACCCAGTTGGTCGTGTCGTTGAACAGCACCGGATCCACGACCTGCCACTCCGTGACGGTGGAGAGCATCCACTCCAGCGTCTCCCGTGCCTCGGGGGTGTTGAAGGTGAAGCCGGTGTGGTCGGCGTTCCAGTAATCGCCGCCGCGCTGCAGGATGCCGGCCAGGAAGGAGAAGGCGGTGGGGTCAGTGCTGATGAAGTCGAAGCCGGCCACGGTCATCACGCCAGCGGCATCCCGCTGCACCAGCGCCTGAGCATCCCTCAATACGTCATCCATCGTCTCCCACTGCGGTGGATAGGTCAACCCTGCGGCTTCGTACATGGCACGGTTGACCAGCACGCCGCCGTACTCGATGTTGAACTCCTGGGGCAGGCCGTAGAGGGTGTCGTCGCAGATGTAGCCGCCGATGGGCGCGGCGTAGTAGAGTTGTTGCGCCTGCTCGACGGTCATCACGTCCGCCGGGGCCGGGGCCAGGCGGCCCGCGTAGCCACACACCCACGTGCCGAACATCTGCACGATGTCGGCCTCCTCTCCCGCGGGCATGGCCGTCTGCAGGGTCTGGATGTAGGTGCTGTAGTCGAAGGTCTCCATCGTGATCGTCACATTGGGGTGGGCCTGGTGATAGGCGTCAATCAACGCCTGGTAGCCCGCCTCGAAGGTGGGGTTCTGATGCACCCATAACCGCAGCGTCACCGCCCCGGCCTCGGGGGAAGCGCCCGTGCTGGGACGGCAGCCCGCCATGCCGAGGATCAGTAACCCGCTGAGGAGCAACGTCAAAACGCGCCTGTTCATCTCTTCCCTCCTGCTTTATGGCTATATCACTTGGTCGAACCTCGCTGCCAGACCCTGTATCCCTGCCGATCACCTCCTCTCATCCCTCAGGCGTCGCCTCGATGAGCAACGAGCCGCTAAAGTCCACCGTCAGCGTGGCGGTGGGCCCCTGGACGATGCCCAGGTCCTGCCCGTTCACGTAATCGAACAACCGGTAGCCCCGTCCTTCCAGCCCGCGCAGTTCGACCGTGCCGGCGAACTCCTCTTCGGCCGTCGGAGTGTAGAAGGCGTAGTAGAGACGCTCCCCCTGGCGGATGACGTGCCCCTCCGGCACGTCGTAGGCGATGTCGTACAGGTTCAGGTATTCCCCTTCCGCCAGACGGTAGGTGTTGTAGATGCCGAACCACCGCGCCCACAGCGCCTCCCGCTCGGGGCTGAGTCCGTGCCACTCGCTCACCCGCGCCCGCACCGCCGGGTCCTCCGGCCAGACGAACTTGGTACCGGGCACGCCGCCCGCGCCGATGGCCGAGGCGAAATCGCTCCCGCCGTCGGAAAGTTCCACGTGGTCGGCAAAGACCGCCGCTCTCGGCCCCAGCAGCGCCTTGTAGAACTTGATGCGCTGCCGCACCTGGGCGCTGGAGGTGGGGTCGGCGGTGACCGCCTGATCATAATGGGGGAGGAGGCTGAAGGTGGGCGGGGTGCCGCAGGGACAGACCTGGGTCACGCTGTGCGGCCGCAAGGCGCGCGTGGTCTGGTGAATGAGACGGTAAACCTCGGCGAAGGCGGCCAGCGAGTCCTCGGGCCGCTCGTGGTAGGGGGAGTGATAGCATGGCGGCACGAAGTAGATGTTGTCCAGCTTGTGGCCGTCGAAGCCCCAGTCCTCTATGAAGCGGCGCGTCAGCGTCGCGATGTAGTCCTGCACGCCGGGGACGGCGGGGTCGAGCATGGCCAGGCCGCGGTTGTTGCGCGCGACGCTCCCATCGGCGTTGCGGCACAGCCAGTCCGGATGCTCGCGCACTACCTGAGCGATGGCGTAGTCATGGGACTCGTAGCCGCCGACGCCGTCCTCGACCGCCAGCGGGTACCACCAGATTTGGGCCCGCAGGCCCGCAGCGTGGATGGCCGCCACCATCTCGCGCATCTGCGCCTGGCCGCCGGGGAAGGTGTCGCTGCGGGGGTTCCAGTCGCCGTAGGCGTCGAACCAGCGGTCATCCAGGGTGACCCAGCCGATGCCCAGCCGCTGCAGTTCGGGGATCACGCCCAGGACCTCCTCGGGGCGCACGTCGAACTCGTACCCCCAGGAGCACCAGGCCGGCTCGTAGTCCGCGGCGTCCGGCGTGGCTGGACGCAACCCCTGGGCGGCCAGGAGGTCAGCGTAGAGGGCCAGCGGGTCGTAGAAGTCGCCGTGGTGGAGCGACAGGAGGGTGCGCAGGCCGGTGAACGCGCCGCCCGGAGGGAGGGTGACCCCCGCGCGGTCCTCCAGCGCCATCCGCACGCCGTTGCGGGCGCCGGCGGTGACGGGCATATACCACGGCTGCGGCACCGGCTCGATGTGCGCCAGGGCCACGCCCAGTTCCCGGTTCCAGGTGTAGAGCAGGGGGATGCCGCCCCCCTCGCCGCCATCCACGTGGCCCAGGCCGTTGTCGCGTGAGAAGAAGGAGGGCAGCGGGAAGGCAAAATCCTGCCCCCATCCCACCGCCGCGCCCTGGAAGGACCAGAAGTCATGACTGGCTGCGGATGGCTCCGCCAGCGCGCTGTCCAGCCGCAGCACGGGGTCGGCCAGGCGGCTGACGACGAGCGGAGCGGCGCAGAGGTTCTCGTAGCGCGCCTGGACGATGAGCGCCTGCGGCCACTGCGGGTAGGTATCCACCGTGAGGGTGCGCCGCAGGCACCTGCCGCCGGCCGTCTCCGCCACGCCGCTGACCGTGAGCCGCTGGCCCTGGCCCAGGTCGGTCGTCACCGCCTGGCGGCGGACGCTCTCCGGCGCCAGCCCGAAGCGGTCAACGACCTGCCCATCCGTCTCGACCTCCGTCCAGCCGTCGGCGACGATGGTGAGGCCGCTGGGCAGCGCCAGGCGGAAGTGCATCCCGTCGTCCAGCGTCATCACGATGCCCGCATGTTCGATCGTGAGCATGCTCTCCTCTGCCGACGGCTGACAGCCGACCAGGCTGGTCAGCAGGCTGGCGGCCAGCAGGCCGCAGACGCACCGCCAGGCGCTCTTGCTCATCCGCTCAGGCCAGGGATCAGCCGTCGTGCGTTGCCGATGGCCAGTTTCTCCAGCACCGCGCCCGGCAGGTTGAGGGCGTCCACCTTCCACCGTCCCTGGAGGGGGTAACCAGGGTACTCGATCTGCCGCTGGTCGGTCCCGAAGAACTGCCAGTGCATCTCGTAGAAACGGCGTGCCTCGGCCATGCCCTCTTCTTCGTCTTCCGTCTCGTCGAAGGCTTCCCACCCCAGTACCAGGTCGGAGCCGAAGAGGACGCGGTCCTGGTGCTTGATGAAGAAGGCGCGCGCCTCCTCCGCCGGGTGACGGCCGATCTCGCCGATGCGCGCCGAGGTGTCCACGTAAAAGTTGGGGTAGCGCTCCAGGAGGCCGTCCACATAGGCCAGGTTCTCCGGATACTCCCCCAGGTGCGCGCCGATGAAGGTTGTGCGGGGGTGACGCTCGATGACACGGCTGCGCTGGGCCAGCAGGCTGTCGTGGTCGGGGAACTCCGGCCGGCCGAAGTGCCAGTCGGGATGGCGCTGCAGTTCCTCCCAGCGCTCGTTGTGCTCGTCCAACGGGCCGAAGAAGGCCAGCGGGTCGGCGGTGTGGATGAGCACCGGCACCCCCAGTTCGCCAGCCTTAGCCCATAGCGGGTCCAGCCGGGGGTCGTCCACCGGGATGAGCCGCCCGTCGGCGTCCCGGTGGCGCAGGCCCAACTCCTTGAAGATCTTGAGGCCAGCAGCACCCGCTTCGACCTTGCGCTCCAGGTCTTCCGCCATGCGCTCACCGAAGCCGGGGGCGGTGTCCCGGAAATCGGGGGCGGGGAAGTAGACGAAGCGCCGGCCCAACGCCCGGCGGAAAGCGCGCATCCCCTCGGCGAAGGGAATGTCCAACACCTCCAGCAGGCCCAGGTTGACGACAGCCTCCAGGTGGTTGGCCTCCATGATGCGGGCCATCAACTCCGCCCGGTCGGGGCTGAAGTGGACGTGGGCGTCAATCGCCGCCGCTGGTTGCATGCCCTCACCTCACAGTTCGACCACCGCCGTCAGGTTGCGGGGCCGGTCTGGATCGAGCCCTTTCGCCAGGGCGCGGTGGAAGGCGAGACGTTGCAGCGGGGGGAGGAACAGCGGTCCTCGCTCCCATTCTTCCAGGCCGCTGCGCAGCTCGACGACCTCATCCGCCGGGTGGCCTCTCAACATCGCCGCCGACTCCACCAGCGCCAGTGTGCGTGCCCCCAGTCGTCGCATATCCTCCAGCACGCGCTGCTCCTCCGTTGCGGCGGAATCGGAGAGCAATCCCACAACCAGGGCGTGATCGTCCACCAGCGCCATCGGCCCGTGACGCAGTTCCAGGGGATGGTAGGCTTCGGCGTTGGAGAGGGACATCTCTTTGACCTTGAGCATCGCCTCACAGGCCAGGCCGTAGAGCGGGCCGCTGCCCAGGAAGAAGAAACGCTCGATGGAGAGATCGCCCGCCAGCCGCTCCGGCAGGTCTCCCAGGCGGGTCAGCAGGTCATCCAGCGCGTCGGGGAGGTGCTGGAGGCGCTCGACCGCCCTCCGATCTCCGGTCAGCACGGGGGTCAGCGCCTGGGCGAGCAGGAGCATGCTGGTGAAGGAGCGGGTCTGAGCGACGGAGCGCTCCTGGGCCTCGGCAGCGACCAGGGCAAAGTCGGCCTGGCGGGCCAGCGGGCTGTCCGGGTCGCAGGTGATCGCCAGGGTCGCTCCCGCGCTGGCCTGGCGGAAGCGGGCCAGCGCGCGCAACGTCTCCGTCGTCGTGCCGGAGCGGGAAACCGCCAGCAGCAATGTTTGAGCGGGTTTCGAGAGGGTGTTGGGGAGGAGCCACAACTCGGAGGAGGGCAGGGCGCGGGCCACGCCGCCGAGACGCCCGGCGAGGGTCGCCGCGACGCTCTGGGCCAGGTAGTAGGTGGAGCCGCAACCGATGACGATGACCTGCTCGAAGTCCAGCCTGGCCAGGAACGACTCCAGCGCGGGACGGACGCTGGCGAAAGCCCGCAGGGCCGCCCGCCAGGCCTGTGGCTGACTGGCGATCTCGGCAGCGGTGTGCGCGCCAGCGGTCACGCGGTTCCCTCCTCTCTGCCGGCGACGATGACGCGAACGCCCAACGCCTCCAGGCGCGCCAGCACCTGTGGATCCGTCTGCGCGTCCGTGATCAGCACGGTGATGCGCTCCACCGGGGCCACGTAGGCTGAGGCGGCCTTGCCGAACTTGGTGTGGTCGGCGACGACGATCAGTTCCGGGGCCATGCCGATGATCGTGCGGTCGGTCATCACCTCCGGCAGGTAGTCGTTGGTCATCCCTGCCTCCAGGCTGATGGCGCGCATGCCGATGATGACCTTGTCCACCCGCACCTCGCGCAGGGCCTGCTCGGTGATGTGGCCGACCAGCGAAAGTTCCGAGGCGCGCAGCATGCCGCCGGTGACGACGACGGTCACGCCGGGGAAGGCGGCCAGTTCCATCGCGACGTTGAGGGCATTGGTGACCACAGTGAGGTCCTTGCGGTCGGCCAGGCAGCGAGCGACGCAGGCGGCGGTGGAGCCGGAGCCGATGAAGACCGACTCTCCGTCCCGCACCAGGGCGGCGGCGGCGCGGGCGATCTGCTCTTTGCAGTCCTGCTGCTGGAGCGCGCGTTGGATGACCGGGGGTTCGGGGGCGGGGTGGGCGAGGGTGACGGTGCCGCCGTGGGCGCGGCGCAGCAGCCCACGGGCGGCCAGTTCACGCAGGTCGCGGCGGATGGTGGCCTCGCTGACGCCGAAGTGGCGGCTGAGCGCCGCGACTGTGGCCTGGCCATTGTCCACCGTCGTCTCCAGAATCTCACGCAGGCGTGCCTCTCTGAAAGTGGCGCTCATCTCTCCCCCAGGAGTGACCGATTCTGCTCGATTTCGAGATCATTGTAGCAAATTTGGTCACATTTGTCAAGTGATTCGTTCGGTTTTTTTCGTTATCGGTCGTTATTGGACACGAAAGGGACACGAAAGGGACACGAAAGGACACGAAAGGACGCGAAAGGGCGCTCCCTTTCGTGCCTTTCGTGCCTTTCGCGTCTTTCGCGTCTTTCGTGCCTTTCGCGTCTTTCGCGTCTTTCGTGCCTTTCGTGTTCTCTGCTTGCCCGACCTGCCAGCCGTGCTATAATTGACTCCACTGAAAAAAGGTAGCGCCTTGGCACCTCATGCAAGTGTGGTACAATAGTGCCACGCATGGTTGAGGGGATCGGTATGTTTCGCAATAACGATAAGCACCTCCAGTGGCCCTTGTTCAGCAGCATTGATTCTCTGCCCCAGAAGCAGCAACAG
>Ga0209162_1002547_pt1 | contig 15752 bp, 11 predicted proteins | sample YNPNPMetaG_FD_187121 | JGI IMG/M metagenome (GOLD analysis project Ga0209162, IMG submission 187121) | Anoxygenic and chlorotrophic microbial mat microbial communities from Yellowstone National Park, USA - YNP NP MetaG (SPAdes) (version 2) ... | reverse complement strand
TGCTTCTTCCCGTCGTCCAGCTTCCCACAGACACTGGGCCAGTCCGGCACGGGCCCGCATGTAAGGACGCGTCTCCAAGAGGCCCCAGAAGTGTCCGGCGGCTTTCTTGAACGCCCTTTTCCCGAGCGCGCGCTCTCCGGCTTCGACTCCTTTCCGGTAGAGTTCAATGGCCTCTTCGACCGATTCCGCCGTCCTCTCGGCGAGAAGAACGTAAGCGTCGGCACAATCCTGAGACAGCATAAGAGCCTTTTGAGCCAAGGCAACCGCCCGTTGGCGGGTAGGGGCCTCCCAAGCATCGTAGATGAGATCCTGGGCCTGGTCCAAAAGGCTTCGCTTGCCCTGGATCATGCCGCCGAGGCTGGCCAGCAGAGCTTCCATGGAGGGCAAAGGCGGCAGCGATTCAAGGGGCGTAGAACTCGATTGTCCTTTCTTGGCTCTCTTCTTCGACGGTTTTTCCTTTTTCGTGGACTTTTCCTCGCTCATTGGATTCCCTCCAGGTGACGTGTAAAAGTCTCATCATAACGGTTCTGTCCAGACGGATCCAGCCGTCACTCATCCCCACCTCCAGCCAGCCCGATTTTTTGTCCTCTATTCTCTCGCCTTTGATTCATCCCCGCTCATGAACACGCGCCTGGCCCCTTCCGGCGTTGTCTACGAGGCTAGAGGCTTTCCCCTTCGGCAACTCGGCCAACCTGGGATATCCAGCGCGGAACCGGAATTTGTGCAAATCAGAAGTTAAACTTGCTTTTTGCACAACAGGCTTTCTTTGCTATCAGCCATGGTCATTCGACGCATCGCACAGAACTGGTTCCATCCGCCTTTGCAGGTTTTCTGCTGCGGCGTTTGGTTTGTCGCTGGCGGGAAAGGTCGAAACGGGGCGTGCACACAGGCACGGAAGGGCGGAATTCGAAAGGATCTTCCGGAGGGGCTGACACGAAAAGAATGCGATCCCTCCCCTCCTGCCCCCGCGCTCCTTCCTCTGCGGCCATGACGGAGCATGGCCCTCCACCTTGGAGGGACGCGCTCCGTCGCGTCCGTCTTCGGGGCGGTGGTTTAGGATCGCGGCCACGAGGGACCGTGGCCCTCCACCGATTTTCCCGTGGAGGGACGCGCTCCGTCGCGTCCGTCTTTAGGCCTTCCCCCGACCTCTCCCTTACCCTGCGGCCATGGCAGAGCATGGCCGTCCATTTTGGAGGGACGCGCTCTGTCGCGTCCATTCTGGGGAGGTCCCATTTTGGAGGGACGCGCTCCGTCGCGTCCGTCTTCGGGGCGGTGGTTTGGGATCGCGGCCACGAGGGACCGTGGCCCTCCACCGATTTTCCCGTGGAGGGACGCGCTCTGTCGCGTCCGCATTGGGACCTGCCACCACGGCATCCCTCCCAACGGCCATGACGGAGCATGGCCCTCCATTGCCTGCGGCCACGAGGGACCGTGGCCCTCCACCTGGGACTTTGCGCCTCCGCGCGAATCCGTAAAATGAAGGACTGACCCCTAGCTGGAGGCTAGCCCTGAAGCGGCAAGACCCCGAGGGGATCACCCCACGGGGTCTTGCGTGAAACGAAAAACCGCTGAATTCAGCGGAGGGGATTTTGGCTCCCCGGGACGGACTCGAACCGCCAACCTAGTGGTTAACAGCCACCCGCTCTGCCGGTTGAGCTACCGGGGACCGTGTCGGTGGAAAGTTTCGGGGCATTCCGGCTTCGTTGTCGACGGGTTCGATTATTCTAGAAGGCGGCGTCCTTGTCAAGGTCGGCCGGCAGGCCGGGCACGGTCAGAACAGATCTTCCTGTCTGTCGTCCAGGAGGTCCCGAACCCATTTCCTCACGATTCCGGCCTCGTCCCGGCGGGCCGGCTCGGCGAAGCGCCTGCCGTAGAGGGAGAAGCCGAGCTTGTATGCGGCCAGCCGAGTCCACGGCGACCCGCATCGAATCATGCGGTCGAGGAATTGCTGCAGATGGATCTTGGGGAAGGCTTTTGGATTTCTCCGGATGCGGCCCAGCATGCGGGCGTAAAGGCCCTCGGTGTCCGGCCGCAGCGGGCAAACCGAAAGGAAAGACCCCAGGGGAAGCGTGTCGATGCCCTGCCACGGATCCGGCGGCACGACTCTGCCTGCTCCCCGGCCGGCCGATCCCCCCCGGTTTGTCTTTCTTTGACTGTCCTGCATCGGCCCCGCGGCTCCGCTCGGCCCGCGTCCGCCCGTCTCGTTCTCTTGTTCCCCTTCGGCCACGATCCGCCGAAGCCTCGTCCTCAAATCCGCCGGCACAGCCGCGATCCTGCAGCGCCTTCCTCTTATCTCAGCCTTTCCGACGTACACGAGTCCATGGAGCCTGAGAAGCCCGAGCGGCGTAACCGGCTCCTGGCCGTCATTCCACCACCAACTGATGTCCCGATCCACGCCGTATCTTCTCGAGAGCTTCTGGACAGTCACCCATCCGCCCTGCTCCGTGAGGATCCATGCGAGCATCTCCCGCGAAAGAACCGGCAGGGTCTGCCAGATCTGCCTGAGAAGCGCATCGTTCGAAAGCCGCCGGGCCAGCTCCTGCACCGACTCTCTGCGCGTGGCGAGCTTCCTCGCCCGCAGTCTCTGCCGGATTCCCTCCAGCCAGGGCGCCGGCAATCTGGCCAGCGCCGAGGCCAGCCGCGTGGACGGGCCGACGGGCACGTTTTCCGCTTCGCGGCGCCAGCGGCTCTGAAACTCGCCCACGAGAAGGCAGAGGACTTCCTGCGCCAGGCTCTGTCCTTCCTCGGCTCCCGTCCCCTCGGTTTTCCTCGAGGGATCGATCACGGGTGCGGCCCCCACCTTCTCCAAGAGCAGCGGATACTCCTCGTGGGGCTTGGCCGGCTCGATGGCCAGCACCTGCACCAGATGCACCCACTCCCCAACCGTACCGAACCAGTAGCCGAAAACCTGGCTCTCGCCGAGCCCGAGGGAATCGATGGAACAAAGGCGGGCGCTCCGGACCTTCTGCCGGCCCAAGCGTCCCAGGTCTTCCAGGGGCGGCCAGCCGGCATAGCGCGGACCGCTTCGAACCGACGGGTTTTTGCCGAAGGAGTACTCGTAACGCTGTTCCTCGAGCCGGTCGAAGGAGCAAAAGATCGCGTAGTGCAAATCCTCCAGGCTTTGATCCCCCCGGATCTGAAGGGTGCGGTAGATCTCCTGCCCGACGGCCTCCTCGCCGTAAGGGCCTCGGGTCAGGTACACCCGAAGCGTGTAGACCTTGGGAAGACCGGCCGCGATCGGCGTTCCGGTCCCACGCGGACAAAAGGGAATGACCCTTCCGACCCGGGCGTCCGTTCCTGCTTCGTGAGACGGGCTTTTCGTTTCCAAAGAGAAGGGCCCCTGGACTGGAACAAGGACCTTGCCGGCATGGAAGGCTGTGGGGAACAACGCCGACTCTACCCTTTTCATCTTCGAACGGAGTGGAGGATTTGTCAAGGCGCGCGGGGGCGCGCAAAGGAACGCGCCCTCAGGCGCGGCCAGAGAGCTCGGTGAGGTCCCGCAGGCGGCTGGCCAGGGAATCGGTCACCTGTTCTTCGAGAAGACGCCAGGTCCAGTTCCCTTCCACCGTGGAGGGGCGGTTCATCTGGGCTTCGCGTCCCAGGCCGAGCACGTCCTGCATGGGCAGAATCACGAGGTTGGCGACCGACCGCATGGCGAGCCCGATGAATTCCCAGTGCACTTCCTCCGCCGGCACCCGCCTGCCGATGTAGCGGAAGAACCGCTCCCGGTCCTCGTGGGAAGCCTCGTGATCAAACCAGCCCCGGACCGTGTTGTTGTCGTGGGTGCCCGTGTAAACCACGGAGTTCTTGACGTGGTTGTGGGGCGCGTAAAGACCCTTGGGCAGGTCGGGTCCGAAGGCGAACACCAGCACCCGCATCCCGGGCAGATCGTATCGCTGGATGAGTTCGCGCACGTCGGCCGTGATATAACCCAGGTCCTCGGCGATGATGGGCAGAAGCGGAAACCGCCTGAGCAGCGTGTCGAAGAAATCTTCGCGCGGCCCGTCGACCCAGCGGCCGTTCACGGCGGTCCTTTCGCCCTCGGGCACTTCCCAGTACTGGACAAATCCCCGGAAGTGGTCGATCCGGATGAGGTCGAAGAGCTTCAGGTTGTGCTCGACCCGATCGAGCCACCACGAGTAACCCGCTTGCTTCAAGGCGTCCCAGTTGTAGACCGGATTACCCCAGAGCTGGCCGGTCCTGCTGAAGTAGTCCGGCGGCACGCCGGCCACCACGGCAGGCCGCCGGTCCGGCGTGAGCTTGAAGAAGCCCGGGTGGGTCCAGACCTCGACGCTGTCGTAGTTCACGTAGAACGGCAGATCGCCAATCATCTGAACGCCGCAGCGGTTGCATTCTTTCTTGAGCGCTTCCCACTGCCTGAAAAAAACGTACTGGAGAAACTTCTCCAGGCCGATCCGGTCCGCAAGCCTGTCACGGGCCTCTTTCAGCGCGTGGGGGTCCCGGTAGCGGACTTCCGGGGGCCACTCGCCCCAACTGCGACCGTGGAAATGCTCCTTGAGCGCGGCGAAGAGCGCGTAATCGTCCAGCCAGCTTGCATGCTCGGCCAGAAACCGCTCGTAGCCGGGCTCGCGGTGCCGGCTCTCGGCCAGAAAGCGTTCGTAACCGCGGCGGAAAAGGCCCTGTTTGAAGGGAATGACCGCGCCGAAATCAACCCTTTCCCTGGGGAAGACCTGCTGGGGGACGATCTCCCCGGTCAAAAGCAGACCGTCCTCCACCATGCCCTTGGGGCTGATGAGCAAGGGATTGCCGGCAAAGGCGGACGGACTGCTGTAAGGCGAATTCCCGCAGGCCGGGTCCGTGGGGGTCAAAGGCAAAACCTGCCAGAAGCTTTGCCGGGTTGATACGAGGAAATTCAGGAAGCGCCTGGCCGCCGGTCCAAGGTCCCCGATGCCGGAAAAGGAGGGAAGCGACGTGATGTGAAGAAGAATGGCGCTGGCTCTTCTCTTCATGAACTGCCCTGACCCAAGGGAACACCTCCTGCCTTTCCAGCTAATCGAGCTGCGCGACGAAGGACTGGATCTGCCACTTTTTCTCGAGTTCCCGGCCGAGACGGCGGGCCGCCTCCGGGGTTGAGAAACGGCCCACCGAAACCCGGTACCAGGTGCCCTTGTCCGGCAGGCTCACTTCCGTAACCGTCGCTTGGATTCCCTTTTGTTCGAGGTCCTCCCTCAAGGCCTCTGCGTTCTTGCGGGCCTTGAAGGAACCCACGTTCAAGGTATAGGCTACGGCGGGCTTTTGGGCCGCCGGTTTGCTGTAAGCAAGCTTTTCGGGCTTGGCGGATTGTGCCTTGGGCTGCGGGGCTGGGGCCGCGGGCGCGGACGCAGCTCGGGCCGCTGAAGCACCTGGAGCGGCTGAAGCAGATGGAGCGGCTGGAACAGCAGAAGAACCGGACGCTCCGGCAGCGGTCTCCGGGGCCTTGGAAGGAGCGGAAAGAGGCTCCTCAGGCTGCGGAGGCGCCGTCCCTGCGGCGACCTGGGGCGCCTGCGGCGTGACCGCAGCCTGGGTGTCGCCTCCGGCGCTGGAGCCGCCGCCCGCACCAGCCAGCGGCGTGGCCAGTGGAGGTGCTGCCTCCTTCCCGGCCGAGGGTTCCAAGGCCACCCGAACAGAACCTTCCTTCCCGACAGGGGCAGGGGCTTCCACCCTTGGAGCCTCGATGCCGCCGGGTCCAGGGGCCTCTTTCCGCGTTCCAGGCTTGAGAAGAAAAATCATGCCCAACAGACCCAGAAGAACCAAGAAAACACCCCAGAGCATGCCCTTGGGGATACCATTTCCGGACCCCTCATATTCTTCAGGCTCTTCTGGCTCTTCTGGCTCCTCAAGATCATCGTCAAGATCTTCTTCCTTCTTCCCAGAATCCCCCTCTATGCTCAAAGCCGAGCCGGCGGCCTGACCCGCTTGAACCTCTTGCCTTGCTCCGATCGAAGACCCTTCGATGGGTATTTCCATCGCATCCGCAGGCTCTTCTCTATTTTCCCGGCTTTGAATGGCCGCGCCGCAGGACGGGCACTTCCATTCTTCCCCCGGGGCAGGCCTGGGAATCCGCAGAATCTCGCCGCAATCGCACCTTACCTGTATGGCCATGATGTTCCTCATGCAAGTGCGTTTTCTAAGGGCTTCAGCCCTGGTCGATTTCTGATGCCCCCCCTCGCGTATCGCTTTCGGACGCCCCTTCGTTCCGAAACTGTAACCGCTTTCCAATCCTGTTTCAAGATCCGCCCCTCGAGTGTACGGCACCGAAACGGCCCTCTGCCGGCTTGCGAACCCGTGCCGCGCGGCCCCAGAACCAGCCTCAGGCCCTCTGGCAGCCCGTCCGCGGAGGCGGGTGCGCGCCGCGCCCGCCCGCACCCAGACAGATTCTGCTTGCGACCACCGTGGCACCCGAGTTGCAGAAGCAGGATTCCCGATGGCTGCTTCCTCGAAGGAAAAAGGAGACCTCCCCAAATGGCCGAAGAATGGAGCGGCAAGGAACGACGCAGGTTCCCGCGGATCAGCGAGGCCATCCCGGTCAACTACCGGATCCTGGCCAACCTGTCCACCCCGGATTTCCTGGCCCTAGAGCAGACCGCCTCCCGCACGTGGACAAAGGACTTCAGTTGCGGCGGCGTATGCATCAAGGCGGCTCGAAGAATCTCGCCGGGCACAGTTCTCGAACTCGTCCTCGAGTTTCCCGGCCACCCGATCAAGGCCGTGGGCCGGGTCGTCTGGTGCGCCGAACAGCCCAGAAGCGGCGAGTTTCACGCAGGCATCGAGTACATCGCCATGGATCAGAACCAGATGGACGAGATGGCCCAGACCGTGGCCGAATGCCTAATCGAAACGTACAAGCTCAAGGAAAGCGCTTCCCGGAACAAGCTCAGGGACCTGCTCGCCGGCCTTTTCAAGGGGCTCAGGGGCAGGTAGGAGCCGGCGGATCCTCCAGGCACGCGTCCCGGCAACCCATCCCGGCCCCATTGACTCGAGGCTCGCACTGCGCTATTCGAATCCGTACGGTTTTCGGTACGATTCCTGATTTAACCCTGTGCCGCGTTAAGGACGACTCCTTTGCGGTGCGAATCGCTGCTTTCTGTCAGTCGGGCGGTCCGGATGGCTATTGTGCTCGCCGTTTTCACGGCCGGCGCAGGATGCGGGAGCACCGAGGACCAAGAGGTCTCTTGCGCGTATCTCGAGCCCTGCCTCGGACTCTCGTGCAACAGCTGCGGGTGGCCGCCTGCCGAAAGCTGCAGGATCTCTGACGGGATCCTGGCAGAGGCGCAGGTCCCTTCGAGCGGCCACGAGCCCTTCTTCGTTCTTGTGGATATCGAAGTGCCGGGCGAGGTCCCCGAGGCAGACGAGAAAATTTGCGCGTCCCCCCGGATCGTGATCCGCAACCCCCAAGGGGAGCTGCTGAATCAGAGTCTCTCCCTGGATCAGCCGGCAAGCCTTTGCACGCCCTCGGGCACAGCCGGCCTCCACACGGTCGAGCTCCAGTGCCCTGACGGATTTCCGAGCAGGGTCCGGTACCGGATCAGCGCCGCGGATTCCAGGGCTTCCTCGGTTTACCCCTAAGGCTGAAACCATCCGGGCTCTTCTGGCTTCTCACTAAGAAAAGCGGAGCCGAAGCTCTTCCCTGGGTTTCGCGCGTCAACCCGAAGTCCCGAGCCGGAGGTTTCTGACATGAAAAAGATCCTGATCGCGTACGACAGCAGAACCGGGAACACGGAAAAGATGGCCGAGTACATCGCGGAGGGGGTCCGGATGGCCGGACACCAGGCCGAGCTCAAGAAGATCAGCGCGATTAAGAACGAAAAAGATCTCCAAGGGTACGACGGGTATATTTTCGGCTGTCCCACGTACCACCGCGACATGACCGGCGGGATGAAGACTTTTCTTTTTCTCGTGGAGAAGGCGAAACTCGCCGGCAAGGTCGGAGGCGCCTTCGGCTCCTATACGCACAGCGGAGACGCGCCGGGGATCATCTTCGACACCCTGGAGTACGTGTTCAAGATGAACGTGACCGATCTGGGCTCGTTCAATCTCAAGGAGCACCTGATCAATCAGAGGGAAGGGATCAAGGCCTGCCAGGATTACGGCAAGAGCGTCGCCGCCAAGCTCGAGTGAAACGCGACTTTTTCTCGGAGATCGCCATGGGAAGTCTCGAAGGACGAACCCTGTTCATCACGGGCGGCAGCCGGGGCATCGGAAAGGCCATCGCCCTGAGAGCTGCGGCAGACGGCGCCCGCATCGTGATCGCGGCCAAGACAGCGGAGCCCCATCCGAAGCTCCCCGGAACCATTTACACGGCGGCCGAGGAGATCGAGCGGGCCGGCGGCCGCGCCCTTCCCGTGATCGTGGACGTGCGGCGGGAGGAGCAGATCCAGGCTGCCGTGGATGCCGCGGTGCGGGCTTTCGGCGGGATCGACATCCTCGTGAACAACGCCAGCGCGATCTTCCTGGCCGGAGTGGCCGAAACGCCGATGAAGCGCTTCGACCTCATGTACCAGATCAACGTGCGGGGCACTTTTGCCGCCACCCAGGCCTGTCTGCCGCACCTGAAGAAATCCTCGAACCCACACGTCCTGGTTCTTTCCCCGCCCCCGAAGCTCGAGCCCAAGTGGTTCGCGAGCCACCTGGCTTACACGCTCTCCAAGTACGGCATGAGCATGTGCGTGCTTGGCATGGCCGAGGAATTCAAGCCCTTCGGAATCGCGGTGAACGCCCTCTGGCCCCGGACCGTCATCGACACCGCGGCCGTGCAGAACCTCCTAGGAGGAGAGGCCACGGCCCGCAGGGGCCGCAAGCCTGAGATCATGGCGGACGCGGCCTACGCGATTCTCACCCGGGACAGCAGAACCACGACCGGGAATTTCTTCATCGACGAAGAGGTGCTCAGGTCCGAGGGCGTGACCGACTTCTCGCGGTACGCGGTCACGCCGGGCGCGGACCTGATCCAGGATCTTTTTCTGTAGAACTGGTGGAGGGCCACGGTCCCTCGTGGTCGTATGGAAGGATCGGTCATCCAATGGAGGGCCATGCTCTGTCATGGCCGCAAGAAAGGCATCTGCCGATTGTCAAGGATCAGGTTTGGCCCTTGCCCTTAACGGACGCGACGGAGCGCGCCCCTCCAAACCTGGGGCCGCGCATCGGCAGGCCCTCTACAACCCGTGGATCCTCGTGAGTTCCTTTTTCAGATACTCGAAAGCCTCCACCGGGTCGTCGCAGTAGTGGACGAGCCTGCGGTCTCCGGCGGAAATCGTCCCCCACCGTTCCATCATCTCGAAATCCACAACCGATCGCCAGTATTCGCTGCCGTAGAACACGACCGGCATCTTCTTTCGGGTCTTGCGCGTCTGGGTCAGGGTGAGGACCTCAAAGGCCTCATCCATGGTGCCGAATCCGCCGGGAAAGATGACCATGGCCTTGGCGAGGTAGACGAACCAGAACTTGCGCATGAAGAAATAGTGAAATTCGAAAGCCAGCTCGGGCGGGACGTACGGGTTGGTCTTTTGTTCCGTAGGCAAGCTGATGGAAAAGCCGATCGACTGCCCCCCGGCCTCGCGGGCCCCCCGGTTTGCCGCCTCCATGATCCCCGGGCCTCCGCCCGAACACACCATGAGGCGCTTCATGCCTCCGTTGAGCGTCTTCGCCCACTTGACCACCATGGCCGCCAGGCGAACAGCGTCCTCGTAATAGCGGGCCAGCTTCATCCGCTGCTCCGCCCTCCGGAGCTCCCTCCTCAGAGCCGGGCCGGGCTTGTCAGTCGACTCGATCTTCTTCTGGATCTCGGCGAGGCGAGCCTCGGCCTCCTGAAGAGGGCAGGCCCTCGCGGAGCCGAAAAACACGATCGTGTCGGTCACGCGCTGCCACTGAAGCCGGCTGGCCGGCTCCAGATACTCGCTCAAAATGCGGACAAGCCGCGCATCCCTGCTCTTGAGAAAACCGAGGTTGTAATACGCCTTTGTAGGACGGTACCCGGAGGGGTCGACGACCGTGGTGTTCTTCATTCGCCCTTCTCCTGACAGGCTCGCAAACGCCCGTCCGACACGCTCCGTCCGGCCAGCGCCTTCGGAAACCGGAGGTGTCGGATCCCTCTCTGTTCTTTTCGGCAGCGCCCCGGTCAGGGCTTAGAGGCCCGCACCGGCAATGACCCTGCGGGCCGTCTGATCGAGTATGATGACTCCGAAGACCATGGCCTGGAAACGGCTGTCCTTGGTCTGGCCTAGGTAGTAGCGCAGGTAGATCTGCTGAGCGATCACGGCGAGCCGGAAGAGACCGAAGACGTAATAGAATTCGACATGATCCACCTTGCGGCCCGAGATCTCCTCGTAGAGCCGCACCACTTCCTTGCGCGTCGGGGCGCCCGGGACGTGCGTCGGAGCCTGCCGCATGGCCTGAACCTCGGGCGGATCGTCGGCCTGGACGAAATAGGGCAGGGAAGAGCCCAGGTCCATGAGCGGATCTCCGATGGTGGCCATCTCCCAGTCGAGGACCCCGATGATCCGGAGAGGGTTCTTCACGTCGAGCACGGCGTTGTCGAGCCGAAAGTCGTTGTGGATGACAGAAGCGCGACCGGATTCAGGGGGCATGTGGTCCGCCAGCCACGCCATGACCTCTTCGCAGTCCGGCGCGTCCGGCGTCCGGGCGTTCCGATACCGCTGGCTCCACCCTTCGACCTGGCGCCGCACGTAGCCTTCGGGCTTTCCAAACCCGGCCAGGCCGGCAGCCTTGTAATCCAGGGCGTGGAGTTCGCATTGCACGCGGATCAGGTTCGTGAAGAGTTCGCGGACCTGGGACGGGCTCAGGTCGAGCCCCGGGGGCATGTCTTTACGCAGAATGATGCCGCGGATCTTTTCCATCACGTAGAAAGGGCAGCCCAGGATCGATTCGTCGTCGGTGTAGAGGAGAGGCTCGGGGCAATAAGGAAAGACCGGCCGCAGAGCCTTTAGGACCCTATACTCCCGGGACATGTCGTGAGCCGTCTTGGCCTTGGTGCCGAAGGGCGGGCGCCGCAGAACGAGTTCCCTGTCCCCGAATCGGACCGAGTAGGTCAGATTCGAATGGCCTCCCGGGTACTGCCGGATCTCGATCTTGCCTGAAAGTCCCGGAATGTTGGCCTTGAGAAAAGCCTCAACCTTGGCCTCGTCGAGTTCCTCCCCTGGCCGGATTTCCCTCGGTTTGTCGACCAGATCTTCCGTCATTGCGGTCTCTCCCACGCTCCTTTGTTGACAAACCTCTCACGGGCCGTGCCCGGCGGCCTTAGGCGCCCGACTCTGCGCGCCGGCGTTGAGAGCATAAGAAGAACGAGCCCCTGTGTCAAAAAGCGCTTGCCCACGGCAAGGCCCCCTTTTCCCCCTTGGAGGGACGCGCTCCGTCGCGTCCGCTAAGGGCGGGCCGGAACCTGATCCTTTGGAATCGGCAGATGCCTTTTCCTGCGGCCATGACAGAGCATGGCCCTCCATCGCATGCGCTTGCCTTGGGTTTGCGGCCACGAGGGACCGTGGCCCCCCATCGGGACGCCGAATTCGCCCTCGGCCGCGAGGGACCGTGGCCCCCCATCGGATTTCTCTTGGAGGGACGCGCTCCGTCGCGTCCGCCTTGTGCCGTTGACAAGGGCCGCCGATGCTTATACCGTACATTAACTTTAATTCGCTTTGTCCCTTTTCGGTCCAACAAGGCCTCTAGATCGCCATGGCCATCGACCCGGCCAACCCACCGGAAACGAACCAGCCACCCGGCGGCCGGACGGCTCCGACTCGAGTCCGCCGGGAGGTCCGGATCCGGCGGAAAAAGTCCCGCCGAGGGCCTCTGCGCAAAATCCGCCGGCGCCTGGAAACCCTCACCCCGGAATCCGTGGCAGCCACGATCGATCGAATCATCCAGGCGGCCCTGGTCGCCCTGCTCGTCCTGGCGCCCCTTCCGCTCGGTTCCGTGGCCCCCTGGGCTAGATCCATCGTGTTCGCGGCCTCCGCGCTTCTCTTTCTCCTCTGGATCCTCAGGGGCTCGGTTCTCGGACGAATCGAGATCGTGCAAACCCGCCTCTGGGGACTCCTCGCCCTCTATGTGTGCATCCTTTTCTTCCAGCTCCTGCCCCTGCCCCACGCTCTCCTTTCCATCCTTTCGCCCAAAACCGCCGACCTTTACACCCGGCTCATCCCGGGCTACCCCGACGATCCGTCCTTCATGCCCCTCTCTCTGAGTCCTCACGCCACGGCCCAGGAGATCCTGCGGGTCTCGTCCCTCTTTTTGCTCTTTTTCGTCCTCGTCCACCACCTGCGGGACCGCAGCCGCGTAAACCTCTTCCTTTGGGTCCTGGCCGCCTTGGGTCTCTTTGAGGCTCTCTACGGCCTGGGGGAGCGCTTCTCCGGGAGCCCGCACATTTTCTGGATCACACCGCCGGACCGCTTGAGCGTCCACGGAACGTATTACAACCGGAACCATTTCGCCGGGCTCATGGAGATGCTCACGCCGGCCGTGTGCGGCCTCCTGATGAGCCTGTTTGCCACGAGGCAAAGAGTTTCCTGGCGCCGGTCACGCCTCTCCTTGGGCCGGCGCCTCACGGAAGGCCTATCAAAGGCCTCCACCTATCGCAACCTTTTGCTTGGCCTGGTCGTGGCCGCCATGTTCGTGGCCGGGTGCCTGTCCCTCTCTCGGGGCGGCATGCTCGGCCTCGTCGTTGGCTTTTTCATTCTTTTTCTTTTCGCAGCAGGCCGCGGCGGGGAATCTTCCAGAAGAGCGTCCCTGCCGGCGGCCGCTGTCGTCGCCGTGCTCATCGTCGTGGCCGGCCTCCTGCTCTACCGGGGCCTGACCCCCCTTATCGACCGCTTCGAGCAGCTTGCCGAGGAGGACTCCTCCTGGACGGGCCGTGCCGCCCTGCGCGCGGCCGGTCTTGCGATGATCCGGGACTTTCCGGCCCTGGGCGCGGGCGGAGGCGCTTTCGGCGACGTCTTTCACGCCTACCAGCCAGACCGATACGGCGACAAGATCGCTGTCTACCTCCACAACGACTGGCTCCAGGTGCCTTGCGAAACCGGCCTGGCTGGCGCCCTGGCCCTGTACGGAGCTCTGGCGATCTTTCTCGTTCAGATCCTCAGGCGCATCGCAGCCCGCAAGGACAGTTACTGCCGGTTCGTCTTCGCAGGCGCCTTCGCGGGCTTGACGGCGATGCTCGTCCACAGTTTCTTCGACTTCAACCTCTATATGGTCACGGCCAACGGCATCGTCTTCGTCACGCTCGCCGCGATCTGCCACGCCGCCGCGTACATGCAGGGCCGCCGCAAAGACTCGGCCGAGACGTTCCGGGTGGTCGCGATCCCCCTCAGCAACCGAACAGGACTGCTGCTCCGGGCAGCGCTTCCGGTTCTTGTTCTGGCCGGGGCCCTCGCCGCATCGAGCGCCGCGGTCCGGGCCGGTCTGGCCGACAGGGCTTTCAACATCTACCTAGCCTGGGCTCTCGGGGAACCGGAGACGTACCACTTTTGGAAAGTTCGCGCGCCGGATGACGCCGCCGAGGCCAAGACCTATCTTGACCGCGCCACCGTCCTGGATCCGGGATCGCCGGCCTATGCCTTTCACGAGGGCTTGTTTCGCATCCGGACCGTGGCGGGCGAAGTGGATGCCTTGGCGCGGGAACTCGCCCGAAGCGTTCTCCTCAAAGATCGCGCCTTGGACGGCGAGGATCCGGTCCAGCGGCTCGCCCAGGAAATGACTCGGGAGTTGACTCGCCAGCAGCTTCAGGTGGACGAAGACTCGGAAGAGTTCAAATCCCTGAGCGCGGCTTTCCTCGTGCCGGCCCGCAGGCGGCTTGAGGAAAGGATTCTCTCGGAGCTCGAAGCGGCCGAGCGGGAGATTCGGAGGGCCATCCGGACGGCGCCCACGGTGCCATGGCTGCACATGGACCTGGCTGTCGCCTGGGCGACCCATCTCGCGCCTGGTCCGGAACTCGATCGGCAGAAACCCAAGATCGAAAAACTCGTGGAAGACGCGCGCTTCTTGGCGCCCGCGCGGCCCGCGACCCTCTACCGGGCGGGCTGGTATTACGCCATGGAGACGCTCTACTTCCCTGCCGGGAAGACCGAAGAGGAACTGCAAGCCAGGCGCGAAGAGGCCATCGCTCTTTTCCGCAAGGCCGTCCGGGGCGAACCCCGCAAATACGCAGTCCCTGTTTACAGCATGCTCTTGGACGAGATTCGAGCGGACCCGCAGGTCCTTCTCGACCTGACGCCCGTGACCTTGCCCTCGCAGGCTGCTCTCCACAGGTTCCTCTCTTCCAGGCGCCTTTGGTCTGAGGCCTTCGAAACGACCGGCAAGATTCTCTCGCTGCTGGGCATCGATCCTGCGACAGACGGCGTTGGGCCCGGCTACCCTCCAGGGTCCCAGGAGTTCGAGACCGCCGAGAAATTCACCCGCACCAGGCTTCAGCTTGCGAGAAGGCTCGGCCGCGCCAGTGACGCGGTCAGAGAGCAGGCCAGGTTCGGCCGCTTTCAGGCAGACCGGTGCGCTCTGCTTCTCCAGGACGGCCTGCGTCTCGCGGACCTCGGGCGATATCTGGAGGCCGTCAAGGCCTGCCGGGACTGCCTGGCCCTGGACCACAACCACCTGGACGCCCTTCTCACGCTTGCCGAGATCCATGCCCGGCCCGGGCAGGATCGAACGGGCGAAGCCCGTGGGGAGATTCTTCACCATCTCGTGAGGGCGCTCGGAGCGCAGTCCGCGGCCGTGGCGCCTGCCCAGTGCGAACGGATCTTGCAGGTCCTCACTGCACTCGAGCCTCGCAGCCCGACTGAGCACCTGGAGCGTCAGTTCGTTGAAGCATTGGCCGAGCTGCGGTGCGGACAGCCGGAAGAGGCCGCGCGGAAGCTGGAGGCCATGCTTCTCGTCAAGGTTCCAGCCTTCGCCTACTGGCAGCAGAGACACCTCATCCATTTCCAACTCGGCCAGGCCCTGGAATCCTCGGGTAGACCCGAAGAAGCGGCCGCCCAGTACCAGGAGGCCTTGAGCCGAGCGCCGAACTGCCGGGCGGCCGCGGAAAGACTGGCGGCGCTCGGTGGCGGTTCTACGACCCAAGACGTTCAGCAGCAGTCGGTCGAAGACCGGCTTTGGGCCCTCACGCCGAAGACGTTCTGGCAGATCGATTTCTCCGGAAGGTTCCAGCTTCTCGGCACAACGATGACGCCCGTCCGTGCAAACGCCGAGCAAGCGAACGGAATCTCGGATCTAGGCGCGGTCGCAGCCAACCCAGATGGTTTGTCCGCCCCTTCCGCAGAGGCAGAGGCGCCCGAAGCCGGCTGGGCCCCGGCCTTCATCGCGAACTATTATTGGATCGTGCTGGACGACCTCGATCCTGCCCTGTACGACGTGACCTATCGTTACCTCGACGCCGAGGGGAACGTCCTTTTTGTCGACCGAAAACCCCTGACCCCTGAGGCCAGCCCGGGCGCCTCCTCCCCGCCCGTCTCTGGCATCGGCGTAGTTTGCGTCCACCAGAGTGCGGTGCCCCTGCCCCTCGGCACGGCGCGGGAAGTTCAGATGCAGGTCCGCAGGGCTCCGAGGGACAAAGTGCCGGCCGAGACCCTCGCGCCCGACACCGGCGAACCGTTGATGACCCTGGGCCTGGTGGCGAGTTCAAACCAGGGCGGCTGACAAGGCCCGGCCGGCGCCACAGAAAGCATCCGGCAAAGAACGCCAGAAAACGGCGCAAGACGGACGCGACGGAGCGCGTCCCTCCAGGGGGGGGCCACGGTCCCTCGTAGCCGCGT
>Ga0209162_1002545_pt1 | contig 15783 bp, 12 predicted proteins | sample YNPNPMetaG_FD_187121 | JGI IMG/M metagenome (GOLD analysis project Ga0209162, IMG submission 187121) | Anoxygenic and chlorotrophic microbial mat microbial communities from Yellowstone National Park, USA - YNP NP MetaG (SPAdes) (version 2) ... | reverse complement strand
CATGTTGTTGCGAATCTTGCGCTGATCACTCCCGACCCGCCAGGCTCATGCCGGCGGGTCGAGTCATTATTCAGGCTAAACAACATGATGAACAAGCCATCAGCGGGTGTGCACCTTGTGGAGGCCGGCTGGCTACTGCTCGCCGCCGGCCTGCCCCTGTGGTGCGCGCCCTGGGGCCGTAACCCTTTCGAGCTGCCCAAGGCGTTGCTGCTGTGGGCTGTGGTGGCAATGATGGGCGCCGTCTGGCTTGCAGGACGCAGGATGCACGATGGACAATGGACAATGGGCAACGCATGTTCTTGCAGTGTATCCTGCATCCTGTACCTTGCATTTTGCATCCTGGCTACGTTCTTCTCCGTAAATCCCCTGCTCAGCGTGCAAGGTTCTTATGACCGGGTGCAGGGGGGTGTGACGCTGCTGTGCTACCTGGCGTTGTTCCTCCTGGTGGCCGACCAGCTACGAACGCCAGCCCAGATCTATCGCCTGCTGGCTACCATCGTCTGGGGCAGTGTGCTGGTCGTGGCCTACGGGCTGGTGCAGGCCGCCGGGCTGGACCCGCTGGGCTGGCGCGTGGACGGTTCGCCGGTCATCAGCACGTTGGGCCGGAGCAACTTCCTGGGCGCGTATCTGGTGCTGGTGTTGCCGTTCACGCTGGCTGCCGCGTGGCTGACCCGTGACCGGCGCTGGCGTATCGCCTATGCCGCGCTCCTCGTCGCCCAACTGGCGTGCCTGCTGGCGACGACGGCCCGGGCCGCCTGGCTGGGTACGTTCGCGGCCGGCGTTGTCCTGGCCCTGGCCGTGGCCTGGCAGCAGGACCGGCGTCGCCTGGCGCTGGCCGGCGCGACGATGGGTATCGCGGGCCTGCTCGCGGGGCTGGTGGCCCTGGCCCTGCTTCCGGGGCTGGGAGGCTCCATCGGGGCGCGGTGCGTCATCTGGCGGGTCACGCTGCCCCTCATTGCCGCCCGGCTGCTCCTGGGCTATGGCCCGGAGACGTTCGCGCAGGTCTTTACGGCTGTCTACCCGCCGGAGTTGGTCTACCTGCAGGGCCGGGCCGTGCTGGTGGACCGCGCCCACAACCTGGTGTTGGACACGCTGGTCTCCACCGGCCTGGTTGGACTGCTGGCCTACGCGGCCCTGGTGGGGACGGCGCTGGCAGCCGGCGGGCGGGCTTTGGGCCGGGCGCAGGATACGGCGACGCGCATCGTGCTGGCGGCCGGGCTGGCGGCTGCCATCGGTCATCTGGTGGAGACCCAGCTCAGCTTCCCGGTGACGACCACGGCGACGCTGTTCTGGCTGGTGCTGGGGCTACTGGTGTCATCCTTTGCTCGTCGGGGGTCTGAGACCCCCGACGAGCAGGCCCCCCTCCCCTTTGTAGGAGAAGCCCCTCGCTTCGCTTCGGGAGGCTGCGCACGGCCGGGGTGGGGGTTACGTCATGTCCTCGCCGCCATCCTGCTCCTGACCGTGATGCCGGCCAGCCTGCTCTTCCTGGTCGCCGATGCCTGCGCCAACAGCAGTGATGTCGGCATGGTCCGGCAGGCCACGGCCCTCTGGCCCACCCAGCCGGCCTGTCACGTGCACCTGAGCTGGCTTTATCTGCAACGGGCGCGCCAGGGAATCCACCCCCCGGCCGAGTTTCAGGCGGCGGAGGCGGAGCTGGACGTGGCCCGGCGGCTCATGCCAGGCGACTACCGGGTCTGGGCCGGGTACGGGGAGCTGTACACGGAGTGGGGCCGCTGGGCCGAGGCCGAGGCGGCGTATGAACAGGCCACCGTGCTCTTCCCCGGCAGCGCGATGCTCCATACCGGCTGGGGGCTATGCTACATGGCCCAGGGCCGCCTGGCGGACGCTGAGGCGCAATTCCACCAGGCCATCACCCTGGACAATACCGATGCCTGGGCCTATCGCTACCTGGGCGACGTGCTTCTGGCCCGGGGGGATACGGCCGGTGCGGAGCAAGCCTATCGGGACGCCCTGCGCTGGGTCCCCACTATGGCCGAGGCATACCGGGGCCTGGGCCATGTCTACTACCAGCGGGGACAGTTGGAAACCGCGCTGATCGCCTACCAGCGCGCCCTGGAGCTGGCCCCAGATAACCCGGACCTGTACCTGGACGTGGCCCGCTGTGCCTGGGACCTGGGTCAGCGTGAGCTGTCGTGTCAGGCTGTGGCGCGCGGCCTGCTGCTGGCCCCGGATCACCCGGGCCTGCTGTCGCTATGGGCGGCGTGCGCCCGATGAACTCACCCGGCTCATCGCCACCGGCCTCATCATCCTCAAGCGAACGCTGGATGCGGCACGAAAATATGGGTGTAGGGGCAGGGCTTGCTCCTGCCCTGGGGCGACTGCGTGTGGAAATCTGCCCTACATATAGTGGGTCCCATCCGCGCAGGGCAGCATCCTGGCGGTGACCACGGTTAAATGTGGAGCTACCAAATGGGCGTTTACAAGCAAAGAATCACTGACAGCCGCCGAGCTGCGCGCCGAGGTGCTGGAGCACAACCGGCGCGCCCGGGGTCAGACGCGGCCATCCTCACCTGGCCGGCCATCAGCTATCCCTACCGCCATCTCTACTATGCCCGGCTGGACAATACGGGGACCGTGCTGCTGGCACCCACCATCTACCGCCAGACGCGGGGCAGCGTGATCTATGCCACGTCGCGGGGCTATGGCGTCGGCGGGCTGCCGCCGTATCAGTTGTACCTGCCATTGGTGCTGCGCCAGTCCCCGTAGGGGGCGTGAGTACCTCGACAATGTTAAATTAGCGTAAACGCCTACCCTCCCGCAGGTTTGGGCGCACTGAACTCACCGCAGAGGCGCTGAGGCCGCGGAGAAAATCCATAAAAACCTCTGCGAACTCGGCATCTCTGCGGTGAACAAGTAGAACTAAACCTGCGGGAGGGTTCAGGGTAGGCAGCCCCCCGGCCTGGCTCGCGGCGGCGACCACCGGGAGTGTAACCCGCCGCCGGCGCGGGGTCGCAGACCCCGCGCGAGCACACCGGCGTATTTTCGTGTCCATGGGGTGCGCCCCGCACGCGGGAAACTGCCGCCAGCGCGGGGTGGCACACCCCGCGCGAGCAAAGGTCTCACGCCGGGACGGCCCTCGCGGTCGCCCCGGGCAGGAGGACCGTTTTCATGGTTCTTCTTGCAAGGGCTGGAACCCTTTGCCCAGCACTTCCTGGACCGGGGTCACGATGACAAAGGCGCCGGGGTCCTCGTTGCGGACCAGGCTCTTGAGGATGGGCACTTTGGTTACCGTCAGGGCGCACATCAGGACGGTGTGGGGCTGCCCGGTGTACATCCCGGTGCCGGCCAGGGCCGTCGCGCCCCGGCGCATCTCCCGCAGGATGCGGTTGGCCACAACCGGCGCGCGGTCGGTGATGATGAGGGCCAGGAGCTGCTGCCGCTGGCGATGGGGTCGGAACCAGGCCCGCAGAGAGCGGCCGGTCGGCGGGTGTGCCGGCCAGATTGGCAGGGGCGGAAAGTCGTAACGGGGCAGCACCTCGCCGGTAGCCTGTTGCAGGCCCACGGTGAGCAAGCCCAGGAGCAGCAGGGCGGCGTTGAACGCCAGGCCGGCCAGCAGCACGATCTCGCCGGGCACGCCCCCAATCGCGCAACGCGCGACGAATTCGGCCCCGGATGCGGCCGGCACGGGCGAGAGCCAGTTCTTCGCCAGCTAGGCCAGGTCTAACACCAGGTACAACCAAAAGTAATTGCGCCGGAAACGCCGCCCCGGGGCCTCCCAGATCGAGATCGGGAACGTGGGGTGCAACAGGCTTTCCGCCCAATCTGGTGCCGGGTGGAACGGTGGCACCAGCATGGCGGCGAAAAAATCGGTCTCCAGCAGCCGGACACGCGCGCTCCACAGCTCATAGTAACGATAGCGGTGGGCCTCGATGTACAGGAACAGGGTGACCAGCAGGATGCTCAGGATGATGACCCCGTGATGTCCCTGCGGCTGACCGAAGGAGAAGCTGATCGCGGCCCCGGCAGTGACCACGGCCCAGTTGGTGGTGGTGTCCAGCCGCTGGCGCCAGACGTTGGCCCGCTGGACCTCGGCCCGGAAAAAGTGCACCATGGCTGTGGTGAACTCGCCGGGCCGCAACTGGTAGCCGCGATAGGTCCAGACCGGTTCTTGAGACGTTTCCTCGTCCGCCATCCTACATCATTCCCTCATGAATCCTCACCGGAGCGTCAGAGGCCAGAAGACCGGCAACAATAGCATCACCACCGCGAACAGGAGCAGCGTCAGCGGCAGCCCCATCTTGACGTAGTCGCGGAAGCGATACCCGCCCGGCCCCATCACCAACACGTTGACCGGGTGGCCCAGCGGCGTGAGGAAGGCCATGGACGTTGCCAACGCCACCCCCATCGCCAACGCCCGGGGGTCCACGCCCACCTGCTGGGCCGTCTGGATCGCTATCGGCACTACCACGGTTGCCACGGCCGCGCCGTTCATCGCCTGCGTCAGCAGCACCGTCACGACGAACAGCCCGGCCAACAACGCCAGTGGCCCGACCGGCCCCAGAAACGTGACCAGCCCGTTCGCCAGGAGCGCGGCCGCGCCCGTCTTCGTCATGGCGATGCCCATCGGCAGCATCCCGGCGACGAGAAACACGCTCTTCCACTCGATAGCCTGATACGCCTGGTCCATCGTGAGCACACGAACCAGGATCATCGCCAGTGCGCCCCCCAGCATCATCTCTCCCACCACCGCCGAGTTGACTGCCGCAAACAGCAGGGTTACGCCCATGATCGCCAGCGCCAGCCAGCCCTTGCCCATCGCCGGCGCTGTGTCCGCGTCACCATTGCCCAGCACGATGAGGTCTGGGTTCGCCAGGAGCACGGGCAGCCGCTCGCGCGGGCCATGCAGGAGCAGGGCGTCGCCGAACTGGAGCGGCAGCTCGGTTAGCCCGGTGCGAATCTGCCGGCCGGCCCGCCAGATCGCCAGCACGGTCAGGCCATACTTCTCGCGGAAGTGAGCCTCGCGCAGCGTATGGCCGATCAGGCCGGAGCGCGGCGCCAACACGGCCTCCACCATCGCGATCGTCGGCGATTCCAGGTCCCGCTCGCGCCACTCGCGCGGCGGCAGGATCTCCAGGTACGGCTCCACGTCCCGGCGGCGAAACTCCTCCAGCTTCCCCTGGAGCAGAACGACGTCATCTTGCTGGATCGTAGTGTCCGGCGACGGACCGAGCGTCACGTATCCATCATGCTCGATGGCGACGACGGTCAGGCCATACGTCTCTCGGAAGGTGCTTTGGCTCAGCGGCTTGCCGATCAGGTATGAACCGGCGGGCACACGCGCCCGGAACAGGCGCTCGCCCAGGCGATACACGCCCACCAGGTCTTCCTCGGTCGGGTGGACGGCGCGCGGCTGCTCCGCCAGTGGCCTTGCCGGGAGCAGTCGCCGGCCCCACAGAGCCACGTATGCGATGCCTACGACGACAATGGGCAACCCCAGCGGCGCAAAGTCCAGTACGCCATAGCCCGCCAGCCCCCGGTCGCGCAGCAACGCGCTGACGACGACGTTCGTGGTGGTGAACAGCGTCGCCATGCCGCCCAGGATCGTGGCGAAGGCCAGCGGCATCAGCAGGCGCGCCGGGTTGACACCGCCCTTGCGCGCCGCCCCTGAAACCGCCGGCAGCAGGACCGACGCTGCCGCGATGTTGTTCATGAACAGGGACAGGAAGGCCCCGGCGAGCATGACGATGACCACGAGCCGGCGTTCTTCGGTCCCGCCGAGACGCAAGAGCAGGTTACCCACTTGCTCGGTCACGCCGGTACGCCGCAGCCCCTCGGCCAGGACAAAGATCGCCATGATGGTGATGACCGCCGACCGGCTGAACCCGGAAAAGGTTTCCTGGGGCGTCAGGACACCCGTGACGCCCAGCGCGACAACGACCAGGAGTGCCACCAGGTCGGGGCGCAGCCGGTCACTCAGGAACAATCCCGCCGCTACGATCAGAATGACGAATGTAATGACCAGTTGACTGCTCATGGAAGCTCACGGCTCGTTGGCCAGCGCGGCCAGGAGTCGGCGGGCGATGGGCGCGGCCACCGACTCGGCCGGGCCGGCCTGTTCCACCAACACCACCACCACGTACCGGGGATTCTCGGCCGGGGTCAGCCCCACGAACCAGGCGTCCGGCGCGCCGCCGGCCGGGGTGGGCGCGGTAGCAAACAGGCCAGCGACATCGCTATCGCTCAACACGCCCTGGCGTAACGTGGCCTGGGCCAGCAGGCGGCGCAGGGCCACAGCCGTCTCTGGCGATACGGCCGGCGTTGCCGGGGCCGGGGTGCCCGGCGTCAGATGTGGGACGCCCGGTCCGGCCAGGGCCAGCGCCGCCTGGGCCACCTGTAGCGGCGTCACGGTCGGCCCATCCCCAGCCGCAGCCCGGGCCAGGGTCGTCGGGTCATCCAGCGACTCCCGCAAGTCCGTCAACTGGCCGGCCAGCGTGGGCAGCTCAAACGGCAGGCGTGTGCCCAGCCCCAGTCGGCGTGCTCCGGCGCTCCAGCGCGCCGGTCCCAGCTCCAGCCCCAGCCGCGCGAACGTAACCGGGCAACCGTCGGCCAGGGCAGTGGCCAGGTCCGTGTGCCGGGCATGGTCGGGACAGTGCAAAGTGACTTCACCGGCCAGGAATGTGTCAGTAGTCGTGAGGGTGGCCGTGGGGGCAAGCAGACCGGCGTCCAGGGCGGCGGCCAACGTGACCAGTTGCATCAACGAACCCGGCGGATACAGGCCCTCGGTGGCCCGGTTCAGCATAGGGCGTCTTCTGTCCTGGCCCAATAACTCCCAGTCGTCATCCACCCGGTTGGGGTCATAGGCCGGGTGCGAGGCCAGAGCCAGCACGCGCCCATCGCGCGCGTCCATGATCAAGACCACGCCGGCCTGTTCGCCCAGCGCGTCATCGGCCACTCGTTGGAGGTTCAGGTTCAGGGTCACGTTGACATCCTCACCGGCCGGGGGCCGACCCACCACGCTATCCCAGAACCGTCCCCAGTCGGTCATGGGTCGCAACCGGCCCATGAGTGCGTCGTCCAGGGCGCGCTCCAGGCCCATGCTGCCGTGGCGAAAGCTGGCGTAGCCCACAGTGGTTGCCAGTGGGGGGTACGGATAGACGCGCCGGGTGGGCATCGCCTGGCCGACCTGGTCGAACTCGGTGTAAGCCAATACCGCGCCCTGAGCATCCAGGATGCGACCGCGCTGGGTGCGACGCAGGGCCTCCACGCGGCGAGGGTTATCAGGCCGGGCCAGGAGACCCGGGGCGTGCCAGACCTGCCAGTAGGGCAAGACCACCGCCAGGGTCAGGAAACCCAGCAGGGTGAAAGCAGCCAGGCGATGCACTCGCTGGTAGAGAGCCGCTCTCCCGCTCGCCGGGGCGTCTGGTCCGGCGGCCGACAGGCATAGCAACAGACCCACGGTCAGATAGCTGATGACCAACGAGCTGCCGCCATAGGAGATGAAGGGCAGGGTAATGCCGGTGAGGGGAATGAGACGCAAGACACCAGCGACGATGGTGAGGGTTTGCAGGCCCAGGATGCTGGTGAGGCCGGTGGCCAACAGAACCTCGAAGGGCTGCACCGCGTGCAACGCGATTCGCAGGCCCCGGCCCACCAACAGGGCATACAGCGCCAGCAGGGCGATCAGGCCGGCCAGTCCCAGTTCCTCGCCCAGGGCGGCAAAGACATAATCGGTGTGGACAAAGGGGATATAGCCGGGGTAACCCCGGCCCAGGCCGGTGCCGAACAACCCACCAGCGGCCAGGGCGATAAGGCCCTGCACGATCTGATAGCCCTCGCTCTGGCTCCTGGCCCACGGGTTCAGCCAGATGTCGGCGCGCACACGCACATGATCGAAGAGGAGATAGGCGACTCCGGTCCCGGCCAGAAACAGGAACAACCCACCGAGCACATAGGCCAGCCGCCCCGTGGCGACATAGAGCATCGTCAGAAAGACGGCCAGGAACAGCAAAGCTGCCCCCAGGTCACGTTGCCAGACCAGCAAAGCCATGCTCAGGCCCCACATCACGACCAGAGGTCCCACATAGGCCGGTGAGGGCAGGCGCAGAGGGCCCAGCCGAATGCCGGCCTGGGTCAACAACTCGCTCTTCTCGGCCAGATAGCCAGCGAAAAAGACCGCCAGCAGTACTTTAAGCAACTCGGAAGGCTGGAAGTAGAAATCGCCCAGGGTGAGCCAGAGGCGTGGCCCGCTGCCACTGGGAGCCACGCCCACCACCAGGGTCAACACCATCAAGACCAACCCCAGCAACACCCAGGTATACTTGTACCGCCGCAGGCGCGCTGGCTGGCGCAGGTAGAACACCACGGCCAGCATGACTCCCAGTCCCATGAGCGCCCAGGTGGTCTGCGCCCACAGGAGGTCCGGCGCCAGACGGCGGGCCATCACCAGACCCAGGGCTGTGAGCACAGCAACCAGGGGGAACAACAGGGGATCACCATAGCCACCCAGAGCGTTGGGGGAAAGTGGTCGGCGCACTGAGAGGAGCGCCAGGCCAGCCTGGGTGAGCAGCAGACCGAGGGCAAAGACCAGGCCCGGCAACAACGCGCCCAAAGACAGGCCCTCCTGAAAGACCAGCTCGACGACGGCCAATCCCAGGAGGGCCAGGGCGATAGGGAAGACCAGAAATCCCCAGGTCAAAACCGGATACGTAGCCCGCATGGCTCCCAATCTGCAATCCGCAATTTGCAATCTGCAATCCGCAATCCGCTACAGGTACTGGCCAATAAGCGGCGCCAGTCTCTGGCGTACCTCTGCCGGAATGAGATCCCGTTGCGTGATGATGGCGTCACGGAGGGCGTGGGCACACTCGCAGCTACGCCGGGCTGGCAGCAACGGGATCAGGTTTTGGACCCCCTGCTTGGCCACCTCAGCGTTGGCCTGCAGGTTACGGATGACGGCTTCCACAGTAACTGGTTCGGCCGTCTCATGCCAGACGTCATAGTCTGTCACGTGGGCCATGGCCGCGTAGCAGATCTCGGCCTCGCGGGCCAGTTGGGCCTCCGGCACGGCGGTCATACCGATGATGTCACAACCCCATTGGCGGTAGATGCGCGATTCGCCCCTGGTAGAAAAGCGTGGTCCTTCAATGGTGATGAATGTCCCGCCCCGGTGGACTGTGGCCGGCGTCCGCCGCACCGCCTGATAAAGGGCCGCGCTCAACTCCGGGCAGAACGGGTCCGCCAGCCCGATATGGACCACCAGGCCCTGGCCGAAGAAGGTGTGCCTGTGCCGCAGGCGGGTGTGGTCGAATAGCTGGTCTGGGATCACGATATCGCGTGGGGCATAGTCCTGGCGCAGGCTGCCACAGGCAGTGATGGAGATGAGCCATTCCACACCCAGCAGCTTGAACCCCCAGATGTTGGCCTGGGAGTTCACTTCCGTGGGCATGTGCCGGTGGCCCCGCCCGTGTCGGGGCAGAAAAGCCACGCGCATCCCGGCCAGCGTGCCCACGATGTAGGCATCGGATGGCTCACCAAAGGGGGTGGTGAGCCGCACCTCCTCAACCTCGGTCAACGCCTCCATCTCATAGACCCCGCTGCCGCCGATCACGCCCAATTTCACGTCGTTCATGTCTCCTCCTGTCTCGTATTGTGTATTTCATATTGCGTGTGGGCGTGGTATGAGCACAGAATACGCAATAAGAAATACGGAACATGCTTCAGTAGTCTATCCCTCTCCGGCTCACAATTCCCTGCTGATATGGGTGTTTGATCTCTCGCATCTCTGTCACCAGGTCGGCGATGGCGATGAGTTCGGCTGGCGCGCCGCGTCCGGTGAGCACTAACTCCACGTGCCGGGGCCGATGGGCGATCAGGTCCAGCACGTCGTCCAACTCGATCAGGCCCCAGTCCAGGGCCACGTTGATCTCGTCCAGGATGACCAGGCTATGGGCGCCGGTCTGCACCACCTGGCGGGCGTGTGCCAGGGCCTCCTGGGCCATCTGCACATCAATCGGCTCAGGGTGCTGGCGGTCTACGAACCCGGCCCGGCCGAACTGACGCAGGGTGATGCCGGGTTGATGCTGCAAGGCGGCCAGTTCACCATAGTGGGGCCAGCCCTTCATGAACTGGATGATGTAAACGGGCAGGCCGTGGCCGGCCGCGCGGAGCGCCTGCCCTAACGCGCTCGTCGTCTTGCCCCGGCCATCACCGGTATAAACCTGAACCAGGCCGGGGCCTGGTTCTGGTGCGCTCATGCTCTTCCCTCCGTATCTGGCTCCGGCACGTGGAACACATAGCCCCGACCGCGCACCGTGCGAATCCAACGCGGCTGCGACGGATCATCCTCAATGCATTGCCGGAGCATACGAATATGCACGTCCAGGGTCCGCGTATCGCCCAGCCAGTTGGTTTGCCAGATCTCCTCCATGATCGTCTGCCGGCTCACGATCTGGCCCGCTCGACGCACCAGTAAGGCCAGCAGGTCATATTGCTTGGGTGTGAGGTCCAGCGGTTGACCATCCTTGCTCGCCCGACGATGAACCAGGTCCAGGGTCAGGGGCCCAACCTGTAACACGGCCGACCGGCGGCGCCGTTGTTGCCAGACCTTGCGGATCAACTTGCTGACCGCCACTTTCAATTCGGTAGGGCTGCAAGGTCTGATCAGCACCACGCTTAATGGCAGCCGGGCGCATAGCCGACTCAATTGGCGGCTATGTGGCTCGGAGCGGGCCAGGATGACCACGGGGACAGGTGGGTCCTGGGCTTGCAACGCCGTACAGATAGCCTGGACATCACTATGAGGCCCGGTGGCATCCAGGAGCACCAGGTCGGGCGGGTCCTGACACAATCGCTGCCCGACCTCCCCGGTATCGGCCATCACGGTGACGTGATAAGCACGTCGGGATAGAGCCTGATATGGGATGCCGGCCTGCGGGTCAGCACGGCCGATGAGCAGGATTTGTTTACGCTTGAGCACGTTATATTCCCTGCCGTCCAAGTCTACGGATTCAATCGAGGCTCATCGCGCGCCAGTATATTATACCGGATGCAGAGTTTGACGGCAAGTGTCGTTTTGCAGAAAGCAGAGTCCTTTAAAAGTGCGCCAGGTAAACCGAATAACAACATTCTATTCACCGCTGCTGGCTCGTGGTCTCGAACCGCAGATCCCAGGTATAAGCCATGTGGTTCTGGCCCCGGCTGCGCGGCGCGGGAGGGGAAAAGCCTCAAAGAGGTCTTTTTGAAAGAACCCTACGGGGGCATAAAACGGGCTTGACCACCGGGGGACGCTGGTGTATAATTATTATGCTTCCCGGCTAGCTCAATTGGCAGAGCGGGCGGCTGTTAACCGCTAGGTTGTAGGTTCGAGTCCTACGCCGGGAGCCAGTTATCATAATACCTGACCAGGTGGTCAGGTATTATTTTTGTGGTGAGGGGGGAAAGATCATCTCGCAGGTTGCTCTCCTCCAACTCGCGGCAGGGCAAGCTCTTTTTCAACTCGACCTGCTAACCTGTTAGACTCTTGCCCCGGCCGCTTCCTTGACAGCCCTCCCCCATAGTGCTACAATCCCTGGCGTAGACCCATAGCGACCGGGAGGGAAACAGTCATGGAGAAACGAACCATCTACCTGGATCACGCCGCCACTACCGCCGTGGATCCCCGTGTGGTGGAGGCGATGGAACCGTATTTCACCATGCATTATGGCAATCCCAGCAGCATTCACCACAAGGGCCGCGAGGCGCAAAAGGCGTTGGAGGATGCCCGGCGCACCGTGGCAGAGATACTCGGCTGCGCACCGGGCGAGGTCATCTTTACCTCTTGTGGTACCGAGAGCGACAACCTGGCGATCCGGGGCGTGGCCCTGGCCGCGCGCCATCAGCGTGGCGTGGCACGCCCGCACATCATCACCAGCCCCATCGAGCACCATGCTGTGGGCCATACCTGCGAGCAGTTGGAACAGGCGTTCGGCTGTGAGGTGACGTACCTGCCAGTGGATGAGTATGGCCTGGTCAGTCCGGCCGAACTGGAGCGCGCCATCCGGCCCAATACCGTTCTGGTCACCATCATGTACGCCAACAATGAGGTGGGCACGATTGAACCCATCGCGGAATTGGCCGCTGTGGCCCACGACCACGGCATCCCCTTCCACACCGACGCGGTGCAGGCTGGCGGAAGCCTGGACCTGAACGTGGATCGGCTGGGCGTGGATTTACTCTCCCTTTCGGCGCACAAGTTCTACGGGCCGAAGGGAGTGGGCGTGCTCTATCAGCGTCACGGTACGGCGATGCTACCCATGCAGACCGGCGGCGCCCACGAGCGCGGCCGCCGCGCTGGCACCGAGAACGTCCCCTACATCGTGGGCCTGGCGCAGGCGTTGGAGCTGGCCGTCACCGACCAGGCCGAGGAGAACGCCCGGCTGACCCGCTTGCGGGATAAGCTCATCACCGGGATACTGGAACGTGTCCCCCGCTCCCGCCTCACCGGTCACCCCACCCGGCGTCTGCCCAACAGCGCCAGTTTCGTCTTCGAGTACGTGGAAGGTGAGAGTATCCTGTTGCTCCTGGATAGCGAGGGCATCTGCGCCAGCTCCGGCTCCGCCTGCACCTCGGCCGAGGTGGAGCCGAGCCACGTGCTCACGGCGATGGGCATCCCCAGGCAGGTGGCCCCCGGCAGCCTGCGCCTCACCCTGGGCCGTGAGAACACTGACGCCGATGTGGACCGGGTGCTGGAGGTGCTGCCGCCCATCGTCCAACACTTGCGCGATATGAGTCCGCTTTATCCGGGGTGAACTGCCGGGGTGACCCGCCGGCCACCGACCGCGGACCGCCAGGAGGATGGTCTTCACTCGTTGGCCGTCGGCGGTCATTCATCGGCGGTCAATACAGGAACGTAACGTGATCGGCGAACAATACGCCTACTTTGTGCTCCACAACCTGCGGTGCCGTCTGCTGGGGCACCGCATTCCGTTATTGGCGAGCTTCAAGCTCACGTACCGATGTAACCTGCGCTGCCGGGGTTGCCCCTTCTGGCGCCTGCCCCACGACGATGAGCTAGACCTGGCCGGCGTCATCGCCACCCTGGACCGCCTGCACGACATGGGCGTCCGGCTGATCATCTTTGAAGGTGGCGAACCGCTACTCTGGCGTGACGCGGCCGGTCACACCGTCCAGGACGTGGTGCGCGCGGCCCGGGAACGCTTTTTCTGCGTGGGGATGACCACCAACGGCGTTCTCCCCATCGCGCCCGTCACCGACATCACCTGGGTCAGCGTGGACGGCCTGCGTGAGACCCACAATGCCAATCGCGGCCCCACGTTCGACCGGGTCATGGCGAACATCGAGGCAACAACTCATCCCCGGCTCTACGTCAACGTCACCATCAACCGTCTGAACTGGCAGGACATCCCCGATCTGGTACGCCTGTTGGCCGCCAGGCCCACGGTCAAGGGCATCACCATCCAGTTCTACTACCCCTATGAGGGCACTGAAGACCTGTGGCTGCCCCGTCCCGAACGTCGCCAGGTGTTGGACGAACTGATCGCCCTGAAACGGCAGGGCTATCCCATCGCCTGCTCCACGCCCAGCCTGGAGGCGCTCAAGGACAACACCTGGCGTTGTCACCCCTGGCTCATTGCCAGCGCCGGGCCGGACGGCCGCATCACCCACGGTTGCTACCTGGAGAATCGCACCGCGAACATCGCCTGCGACCGTTGCGGCTTTGCCGCCCACGCCGAGATCAGCCTGGCTTATGACGCCGGCCTGCGCAGCATCAACGCCGGGCGGCGCATCTTTGGGTTTCGGTAAAAGGGGGTATCCATGCGCCCTCCCCATATCGTCCTCATCGGCGCGGGCAGCGCGCTATTTGGCCCGGAGACGCTGCGCGACATCCTGGTCTGCGAAGCCTTGCGCGGCAGTCGAGTCACGTTGGTGGACGTGCACGAGGAGCACCTGGCCCGGGTCCAGGCTTTCGGCCAGGCGTTAAACCGGGCGGCCGGGGCCGGCTGCGAACTGCAAGCCACCACGGACCGCCGCCAGGCCCTCCCCGGAGCCGACTTTGTGATAGTCAGCGTGGCCGTGGAACGCGAGCGGCTGTGGAAATTGGATTGGGAGATCCCCCTCAAGCACGGCGTCCGCCACGTCCTGGGCGAGAACGGCGGGCCGGGTGGCCTCAGCCACGCCCTGCGCAATATCCCGCTGATGCTGGACATCTGCCGGGACATCGAGGCGTTGGCCCCGAATGCCTGGCTCCTCAATTATACTAATCCCCTGAGTCGCCTCTGCCTGGCCGTAGCCCGGCACACCCGCCTCAAGTTCGTGGGGCTGTGCCACCAGATCGGCGCCGGCTACGAGATCGCCAGCACCATCCTGGGCGTGCCGGCTGCGGATCTGCACATCCGGGCCGCTGGCCTCAATCATTTCACCTGGATCACAGATTTGCGCTTCGCCGACGGGCGTGATGCGTACCCGGCCTTTCGGGAGCGGTTGGCTGCCAGCGACCCGGCGTTCATGCCCCTGTCGCGCCGCCTGCACGACGTCTACGGCCTCTACCCGGCCGTGGGGGACAGGCACGCTGGCGAGTACATCGGCGATGCCTGGCGGGAGGTGGGTCTGGACGGGTATGAATTCGGCATGTACGAGAATTGGGTGGCCGGTGTGTGGGAAAGCATTGATGCTGTGTTGGCCGGTGATGAGGCTGAGGTGGAGACCTGGCTGAGCGAAATCTCCGGCGAGCGGGGCGTACCCATCATCGCTGCCCTGTGGACCGGAGCGAACCAGTACGAGGAGGCGGTGAACGTGGTCAACGGCGGGGCCATCGCCAACCTGCCGCCGGGGGCTATCGTGGAGGTGCCGGTCGTGGTGGGTGGCGGGGACATCCGGCCGCTCTGCGTGGGCGCGTTGCCCACCGGCATCGCTGCCCTGTGCGCGCGCCAGGTGGTGATCCAGGAATTGACGGTGGAGGCGGCGGTGACCGGGGATCGCCGGGCCGCGCTCCAGGCGTTGTGCCTGGACCCGGTAGTGCCGGATACGCCCACGGCCCAGGCTGTCCTGGACGAGTTGCTGACCGTTCACGCGCCCTATCTGCCGCAGTGGTTCTGAGCGCAGTTGGTCACTCACCAAAACACGGCCGTGGCCTTTGCCACGGCCGTGCCATTGGCTGAGGAGAACAGACGTGGGGTTATTTCTGGCCCAACATCCCACCCAGGCCCTGGACCAGGCTGCCCAGGTCCCCGGCGGCCCCGGCGCCGCCCAACAGCGCATCAATCTGCCCGGCGAGCGGGGCCGGCAGCCTGGTCTTGAGATAGCCGATCACAACTTCCACGGCCCTTCTCGACAGTTCCTCCGAAAGGCCCGTCTTTTGCGACACGAGCTTGACCAGTTCGTCCATCCGATTCTCTCTCGTAAATAAACGGGTGGTCGTAGGGCGCGCCTGGCGTTCCCACGCGGAGCGTGGCGTACTCCTCCGTCCTTGCGCCCACGCTCTGCGTGGGCGTGGCACTGCCCCCAAGACCCGGCGCGCCGGCCTGGCGTTCCCACGCGGAGCGTGGGAACGAGGAGAACTCCTCCGTGCTTGCGCCCACGCTCTGCGTGGGCGTGGCACTGTCTGCACGACGCGGAGCGTCCCGCTGGCGTTCCCACGCGGAGCGTGGCGTACTCCTCCGTGCTTGCGCCCACGCTCTGCGTGGGCGTGGCACTGCCCCCACGACGCGGAGCGTCCCGCTGGCGTTCCCACGCGGAGCGTGGCGTACTCCTCCGTGCTTGCGCCCACGCTCTGCGTGGGCGTGGCACTGCCCCCACGACGCGGAGCGTCCCGCTGGCGTTCCCACG
>Ga0209162_1002543_pt1 | contig 15792 bp, 12 predicted proteins | sample YNPNPMetaG_FD_187121 | JGI IMG/M metagenome (GOLD analysis project Ga0209162, IMG submission 187121) | Anoxygenic and chlorotrophic microbial mat microbial communities from Yellowstone National Park, USA - YNP NP MetaG (SPAdes) (version 2) ... | reverse complement strand
CGGCGAAGAACACCACCTCCGGCACCCGCGACAGCGCACCCGACCACTCCGCCTCCGGGGCGCCGGCCGGCCGGTTGCCCGCCTCGACGAGTCCCGCGAGGGCGCCGAGCGCGGCGGCGAGCCCCGCCAGCGCCAGCAGGCGTCGCAGCGCCCCGGCCAGCACGTAGCGGGTCAGCGTGCGCACGCCCCGATCCTTCTCCGTCCCTCTCCGCCGCGCAAGCCTTGGGTCGCGCCCGGGTCCAAGATCCGCGAGAATGGTCTCCTCGAACGCGTCCGCGAGAATGTCCTCCCCCCGGGTCCTTGACCCTTCTTCCTCCGCAGGGCTCGGTCGCCCGGCCCCCGCGCCGCCTGCGGGGAGAAGAAGCCCACGCCGTTGGGCCACGGCCTCGTCGGCGCGAACGGCACCGAACGCCGTGACAGGCCGCCGTGCCGAGAACTTGCCCTCGGATCCCGCCCGCGCCTACTCTCCGTTGCGTGCGCGCCCTGGTGCGATCCCTGGACCTGCTCCGCCGAACGGCGCGGACACAGGTGGCCTTCCTGTTTGCGGGGGCGTTCGCGGGGCTGGTCGCGGTGGGGGCGTTCCGTCCCGATGGGCGTCGGCTGGCGTGGCCGGCGCTCGCGGCGCTGGCCTTGTGGGGCGTCCTGTTCACGCGGGCCGCCTGGCGGCGCTTCCGCGAGGAGCGCGATGCGGCCGACGCGGCGCCGGCGGCTTCCGAGCGTACGCTGCGTTTCTTGCTGCGACCGCGTCTGCGGCTGGACCTGGAAATCGGCGCCCTGTTGCTCGTGCTGACGCTGGCGCTGATCGAATTCACCGGTGGGGCGCGCTCGCCGCTGCATCCCACCCTCTACGTGCTCGTGGCGTTCTTCGTCTCCTTCTACCCCCGGCTGCTCGGCCTCGCCCTCACGTTCGCCGCCGCCGTGCTCGACGCCGTGCTGGTGCTGGTACGCTTCGGGCCCGACCGCGAGCTGCTCCTCGTCCACGGGGCGTTCATCGTCTTCTTCGCGGCGCTCAACTTGGTGTTTACCCACACGGAGATCTTCCGGCTCCGGCACCGCGGGGAGACGAGGCTCCGGCACGCGCTGGAGCGCGTGCGCGAGGCGGCGCGGGACTTCCGGCTGACCGAGGCGCCCGCGCCGACCCTTTCGATGGTTCCCCCCTCCTCCGCCCCGGGTACGCCGGACCAACGCCCGACGGCGGTTCCGGGCGCCGACCGCCGAGCCCGCGACCCCCTCTCCGGCACCGTGGCTGCGGTGCACCAGATCCAGGAGACGCTCCTGGACACGCTCGAGCTGCTCCGCCAGAGCCTCTCGCTCCGCACCTGCGTCGTGCTGGTGGTCGACCGCGAGCGATCGACGCTGAAGATCGCCGAGATCGCCACGGAGGCCGAGGAGATCGATGTCGGGCCGTTCGGCGTGGCCGACGGCGTGGCCGGGGCGGCGATGCGCGCGGGGGCGCCGCTGACGATGGGCAACCTGCGTCCCGACTACCGCGGCCTGCCGTACTACCGCGGCCCCCTGCGCGCGCGCTCGTTCCTGGCCGTCCCGTTCCGGGACGGTGAGGAATGGCGCGGCGTCCTGGTCGCCGATCGGACCGACCCCGACCCGTTCGGCGACCGCGAGCGGGGGATCCTGGTGCGAGCCGCCGAGCGGGTGGCGCGGACGATCCAGAACGAACGCGCGTTCCTGCAGCTCGAACGGACCAAGCGAGAGCAGGGCCAGCTGCTGACCGCTTCCGAACGGCTGTCGGGGGCGATCCGCGAGGACGACGTGGTCGAGGCGGCCCTCGAGGCCGCCCGGGGCCTCGCCGCGATCGACTTCGGCGCCGTCGTCGCCTGCGACGACCGCGCCAGCCGGTTCCTCGTGCTGCGCGCGGAGGGGGAACGGGCCGAGGAATTCGGCCGCCTGTCCTTCCCGGACAACTCGTCGCTCGTCGCCATCGCCGCCCGCACGCGGCACTACCTGCCGTACCGCGGCGACTTCGACGACGCCAACCAGGTGGTGTTCGAGCGGAAGGGCGAGCTGCGTGGCATGAACTCGTTGCTCGTCCTGCCGCTCGTCGTCCAGGAAAAACCGACGGGCGCCCTCGTTGTCGCCGCCCGACGCCGCGGCGCGTTCCGCGACGACGTCCGGCCTCTCCTGCAGGTCCTTGCCAACCAGCTTGCCACCAGCCTGCTCAACGCCCGGATGGTCCGCCGTCTGGCCGAGATGGCGACCACCGACGGCCTCACCGGTCTGGCGAACCGCCGTGTCTTCGACGCCGAACTGGAGCGGCAGGTGAAATCCGCCGAGCGGTATGGCAAGCCCCTGTCTCTCGTGATGTGCGACATCGACTTCTTCAAGCGGGTGAACGACACGCACGGGCACAAGGTCGGCGACAAGGTGCTCCAGGGGTTCGCCCAGGTGCTGCTCGCCTGCAAGCGCGACCTCGACGTCGTCGCCCGCTACGGCGGCGAGGAGTTCGCGATCCTCTGCGAGAACACCGACACGGCGGGCGCGAAGCAGTTGGCCGAGCGCGTCCGGCGGGAGCTGATCCAGCGGTCGTTCGCCGCCGAGGCCGGCGCGTTCCACGTCACCTGCTCGCTCGGCGTCGCCACCTTCCCCGTCCACGCCCGGACCCGCGAGGACCTGGTCCGCCTTGCCGACGAGGCCCTCTACCGCGCCAAGCACGCGGGCCGCAACCGGACCGTCACCGCCTAGCGCCCTCGGGAACCGCGGCCGGACACCGTCCCCGGGGCGGGCGGCGAGGGTTCGGGCTTCCGCGTGCCGTTCCGGTCCTCCGGAGGAGTCGCCTCCGCGACGGTTCGACCTTCCGCGCAAGAAGCCCGCAGGACCCCCCGACGCGGCCGGTTTGCCGCCGGTTCGTCAGGGGCGGACGATCTTCCTGCGGTCGAGGAGCCCGCGGCGGTAGAACAGGTCGAGGACGACGCGGACCGGGCCGAAACGGTACCATCCGCCCTGGACCGCCGCGCGCAGCGCGTCCCCGGCGCGGGAGCGGAGGGCGGCCTCGCGGCCGAATTCGCGGGCGCACGCCCGCTCGTACCGCTCGGCCGCCCGGCGGCGCCCCGCCTCGTCGCCCGGGTCCGCCGCCACCGCCTCGGCGGCGATCTGTCCCGAGCGGAGCGCCTGCCAGATCCCCTCGCCGGTGAGCGGGTCGGCCAGTGCGGCGGCGTCGCCCACGAACAGCAGCCCCGGTTCCGCGCGGGGCCAGGGGGCGGGCGCCAGCGGCAGCGGCCACACGCGCACCGGCGAGACCGCGCGCGCCCCGGCGAAACGCTCGGGATGCCGCCCCAAGAAGCGATCGAACAGGGTCCGCAGCGGTGCGCCGCGCGGGTCGTGGGCATCGGCGCGGACCCAGACGCCGGCGTTGGTCCGCCCGTCCACGGCGGGGAAGGCCCACCCGTAGCCGCCCGGCAGATCGGTCTCGAGCCAGTGCACCGCGGCGTCATCGTCGGCCGACGGCCGGACCCCCTCCAGGTACCGCGTGGCGGCGAAGCCCAGGGCCCGAGCGCGGGGATAGGCCCGACCCGAGGCGCGCCAGGCGACGGACCCGGGGCCGTCGGCGGCGATCACCGTGTCGGCCTCCCAGTGCAGGCGCGGCCCGGTGGCGACGAACCGGCCCGTCGCGGTTCGTTCGAGCGACGTGACGGCGGTCTCGTCGAACAGGCGGGCGCCGGCCGCGGCGGCGGCGTCGTGGAGGGCGGCGTCGAGCCGGCGGCGGGGGACGATGCGGCCCGGTGCGTCGTAGCTCCGGGCGAGACGCGTGCCGTCGGGGAACCGGACCACGCCGCGGCGCACGGCGCCCTGTCCCTGCACGAGAGCGGCGGGGTCGATGCCGATCGCGGCAAGCAGGGCGCAGGCGCGGCTGGACAGCGCGTCCCCGCAGGTCTTGTCGCGCGGGAAGCGGGCCCGGTCGACCACGCAGACCTCGATGCCGCGCGCGCAGAGCGCCAGCGCGGCGGCGGCGCCGGCCGGACCGGCGCCGATCACCAGCACCCGGCTGCGACCCGCGATCCTTGGCATCCCCTTCGCCTACGGCCCGCACCCGGCGCCGGCGAGCCGCACCTTGCCATCGCCGTTCGCGTCGACCCAGATGGCACCGGTGAGCGCCCAGGGGCGGATCGGCGACTCGGGATCGAGCACCGGCAGCGGCGCCGATCCCTCGACCTCCGCCCAGACCGCCGCGTCGCCCTCGATCGGCAGCGGCGCCTGCATCTCGAGCCGCACGGTCTCCGGCGGCCGGGCGGTTGGCGCCGCCGCCAGCGCCTCCCGGCCATTGACCCGGATCCGGACCCGCGTCACCTCGACCCACGGCGCCGCCTCGACGCGCACCGAGACCAGGACCCCACGCCCGCGCGGCACGGCGGTGCCGCCGACCGGGACGTCGTTCACCCGCAGCGCCACGAACGGACCGCTCGACACGACGACGCGACCCGAGCGGAGAGCGGCGGCGAGGCTGTCCGGCGAGAAGCCCCCGGCGTCGTCGCGGGCGGCGAAAACCCACGTGCGGGGCCATCCGCACGGCGGCGCCGCCAGCGCGTGGGCGTTCGACCCTCCGGTCGGAACCACCCGCCGTCCGCAGCCAATCAGGCCGGCCCAGTCGGCGACCGCTTCCGCCGTTCGTTCGAACGCCAGCCCGTCGGCGACCTCGAGCAGATCGAAATCGAGCACCGGGAGGGACGCCGCGTCACCGGCCGCCAAGCCGAGCCGGGCGAAGGCGCCGTCGCGGGGGGCGCGCGGGTGGTTCCACTGGAGCAGGGCGCCGGGGAGCCGGCGCGCTCCGGCGGTCAGCTCGGCGAGCTCGACGTCGAGCCAGGGGACGGGCGTCGAGACACGGGGGGCGGCCGGATCGATCGCCAGCGGGAACAGAGCGAGGTGACCGACGGGGACGCGCGATCCGTCCGTGGTGAGCTCGGTGCCGACGACCGCCAGCATCCGATTGGCGAGCCCGAGCGACTCGACGTGGGGCGCGAGGTCGGTCGCCTCGTTGTGATCGGTGGCGGCGATCACTTCGATCCCTTCCGCGGCGCAGGCGAGCACGCGGTCCCGGGGAGGGGTGCCCGCGTCGGTGGAGGCGGTGGTGTGGAGGTGGAAGTCGGCGGCCAGCCAGCCCGCCGTCTCGATGCGGCGGGTCAGCGTGCCCTGGAGGCGGGCGGCGCCTCCCGGTGGCACGTCGATCGTTTCCTCCAGCAGGTCATACTCCGGGCCGCGGGTCACGACCACGGCGTAGGTGCCGGGCGGCAACGGCCGGCTGGCCCGGCCGTCGGCGGCGATGAACGTGTGGCCGGCGCCGCCGGCGGAGAACGGCCCTCCGAACGACGGATCGGGGGTGGGCGGGAGGCCGCGCACGAGCACGCGGACGGGGGCGCGCGCGAGCGCTTCGCCGGGGGCCTCGGTGAGCTGCACGTCGAGTTCGAGGCGGCCGGGGGGGCTGAGCGGCAGTTCGAGCGGTTCGGGGAGGGGGGTCTCGAACGGTGCGACGCCCGCGCCAGCGCGGGCCTGGGTTTCCGCGGTGGCCCGCCAGTGGCCGGCGGGCAGCCGGGCGAGGCCGCGCCCGCCGGCGTCGGTGCGCAACGTCTCCGGCGACGTTCCCGGCGGCCCCGACAGCCGCACCGTCGCCTCGGCCACCGGTTCGCCCGCGGCGTCGGTCGTGCGCACCGCGACGCGCTCCAGCGGGTCGCCGCGCGCCTCCCGGGCCGCCGCCGTCGCCGACGTCGTGTCGGCCCGCTCGCCGACCGCGATCCAGCGAACGACGGTCTTGCCCCGCGCGTCGCTCCCCGATGCTCCCGGATCGAACGCGGCCAGGGCGGTCCAGGTGCGGCCGGTATCGTCGCCGCAGCGGAAGCCGACCGGGTCGGCGGCGAGGTAGGCGTAGGATCCCGCCTCGCCGACGGCGGCGAGGTGCGGGACGAGGGCGGGGGGGGGAGGACAGGCGGGCAACCCGGCCGCCTGCGGCGACGCCGCGCCCCACAGGATCGCGTCGCCGACCTCGAACGCGGCCGGCGGCGGCCCGTCGGCATGGCGCAGGACCGTGGTCAACCGCAGGGCGGCCACGCCCGGCCCGAGGGCGTAGATGGTCTCGATCTCCAGGCGAGGGTCCCGGGCGTCGGCGCCGCGCGCCACGACGACCGCTTCGCCGGGCGCCCCCGGCACGAACCCGAGCTCCTCGTACGCGACCGTCCGCCGCCCGTCGTCCAGGTACAGCAGGACTTCCCCCAGCTCGTCGCGCCCGTCGGGGAGTGCGGCGGCATCGACCAGGTGGCCGCCGGTCCGCGCGAGGCCGGAGGGTTCGCCGAGCGCGCGAACGATGAAGGCGGCACGGCCGTTGTCGATCCGGACGTCGCCGAGGCGTCCGGAAGCGCAGGGGCCGCGCAACAGGTCGGCGGGGTCCTCGATCACGAACGCCCGCGCCGGCGGACCGCTCGGAAGGTGCGACAGGGCGCCGGGACCGGCCGCCGGCACCGCGCGCGCGCCATCGCGCCGCGGCGCCCGGGGAGGCTCGCGGCAGGCGGAGACGACCGGCAAGAGGCCGGCGAGAACAAGCCAGCCGGCGTCGGCCCATCCCATCTCAAAGCTTTTGCTCGGCCAACCACCGGTTGGTGAACCGCTCGGAGGCGTTCCAGCTCGCGACGATCTCCTCGGCCAGAAACTTCTCGACCTTGCCCCCGACGAGCAGGAGGTCCACGTGCACATCCACCTCGGCCACCCGAATCATCTTGTCCGGTCCCGACGGTTCGGCCCGGATCGACCCGGCGACCCGGATCTTGTCGGCCATCATCGAGGGGATGGTGTGGAACCGGTAGACGCCGTCGGCCGCGGTCCAGGTGCCGACCTCCTCGTAGGAGATCGTTCCCGACACCAGCTTCCGGATCAGCTCCGGCGCCTTCTGGGGCGGGGTCGCCCGCACCCGCCGTTCCACGCGATCCGGTCCCTCCCGGAGCTCCAGCACCTCGTACGACGGGAACCGCATGTCCCGAAGGAACAGCGCTTCGTTGTACCCGCGGTCGAAGAAGACCTTCTTCCAGTAGGTTTCCGGGGTGCAGTCGAGCGTGTGACGGACGGACACCTTCATTTTCAGCCTCCGGGAACGCGGCACCGCGGGTCGCGCCGGGTCCGGGCGCCCCTACCCGGTTCCCCGATCCTCGTCGGACGTTCCCGTGGTCGACGTCCGCGATCCGCGGTTGCGCGGCGCCAAGCTCTTGATGCGCATCAACACAATCGTGATGTTGTCCTCGCCGCCGGCCTCCAACGCGCCGGTGACGAGGGACTTGAGGGAACGTTCGAGGTGGTAGTCATTTTCGCGCAGCAGCTGGAGGATCCGGGCGTCGCTGATCATGCCCGACAGCCCATCGGAGCACAGCAGATAGATGTCGCCCGCCTGCGCCTCGACCTGCTTCAGGTCGACCTTGACTTCCTCCTGCATGCCGAGCGCCCGGGTGATCACGTTGCGGGGGAGGGCAGCCAGCCGCTCCTCGCCCAGCTCGGGCATGCTCTGCGCATACTCGTTGTACAGGGAATGGTCGACCGTGAGCTGCTCGATCGAATCGTTGCGGATCCGGTAACAGCGCGAATCGCCCACGTGGCAGATGTAGAGGCGGTTCTTCGTGCGGGAGGCGATGACGGCGACGATCGTGGTTCCCATCCCCTGCTGCTGGCTCTGGCTGCGGGCCTGTCGCAGGATGGCCGCGTTGGCGAGCTGGATCGCCGTGAGCAGCCGGTTCTCCTCGAAGGTGATCGTCGGGTCGAAGCGGTACGGCCACGTCGAGTCGCCGCTCTCGGAGGCGCGGAAAAACTCGGCGATCGTGCGGACGGCCAATCCGCTGGCGACATCGCCCGCCCGGTGGCCGCCCATCCCGTCCGCCACCAGGACCAGATCCGCCTCCGGCATCAACAGGAAGGCATCCTCGTTGTGTTCCCGCTCCAGCCCGACGTCGGTGATGCCAACCGCCTCGAGTTCCATCCCGGCACTCCCCGACCCCCCGGGTCGGCGAGACGGAGTGTAGAACGAGCCGCGACGGAGAGGCAACCCCGGAATCCGGCCGGGGTGCGCGCCGAGCGGTGACCCCGGCTCCGGGTGCACCCGCGGGTTCCGCCGGTTGCCGGGACTCGGGTCAGGCGGCGAACCCGCCGGTCGACGGGTGCGGCCGGGGCGGGGTGGCCGCACGGTGCGTCGCGGCCAGCGGCGCGAGGAACGCGGGGCGTCCGGCGACCCGGGACCCCGCCCGAACCGGCGACGGGACGACCTTGACCCCCGCCGCGGCGGTTGCCTCCGCCGCCTCGACCGCCTCGGACGGCTCCGTCCAACGCGGGGCGACGTCGTGGACGCGGGTGGCGGCGAACAGCGCGCCGTAGGCGAACAGCAGGGCGGCGAGCGACGCGGCCTGGACGAGAAGCGTCAGCGACGGGCGCCGCACGCGGGGCCTCGGGGCGAGCCGCGCGACCGGCGCGGACGCCTCGCCCCGCCGCAGCCGTGCCAGCACCCGGTCGCCGAACCCCTCCGACACCCTTGCCGGTCCGGCTTCGCGCAACGCGGCGCGCAGCTCGCGCATCTGCCCCAGGACCCGGCGGGAACGCGGGTCCAGATCCGCGTCGGTCGCGGGGTCCGCTTCGACCCGCTCTGCCAGCGCCGTTCGTTCGTCGAACCCAGGATGTTCCGTCGCCACGTCCGGCCTCATCTCGCGGTCGTCTCGTTCCGTCATCGTCGGCCTCCTCCAGGTCGCGGTGACCCGAGGTCGGCAGGCTCTCTGACAGCCTCCAGGCGGAACCGTTCCCGGCACGGCCATCGCTCGGCGCTTCTCCCGGCGAGTCGTGTCCGGCCAGGGCGGCTCACGGCGCTTCCCCCTCCCCGGTTGGCTCGTCGCCGAACACGATCCGGTGCAGAGCGGCGCGCGCCCGGTAGATCCGGCTCTTGACGGTCCCCTCCGGAACGCCCGTAATTTCCGCGATTTGCTCGTAGCTCAACCCCTCCACCTCGCGCAGCACCAGCGCCTCGCGGAACTCCTCCTCGATCCGGCCCAGCGCCTCGATCGCCTTGGCGGCCATCTCGCGGGCCGAGCTCTCCTGGTCGGGACGTTCCACGCGCCCCACGGTCGGGAAGTGGCCGTCCTCCGCCGCCTTCGGTTCCCAGCCGGGGTGGGCATCCCAGGCGACCTTCATCCCCTGGCGGCGGCGCTTGAGGTACTTGATGTGGTTCTTGACGTGGTTGACGGCGACGCGGAACAGCCAGGTGGAGAAGAGGGATTCGCCGCGGAACGAGTGGATCGAGCGGAGCAGGCTGACGAACACCTCCTGCGCGACGTCCTCGGCCTCGTGGCGGTTCCCGAGCATCCGGTAGGCGATGGTGAAGACGCGGTGCTGGTAGAGCCGGAACAGTTCGCGGTACGCCTGGTCGTCGCCGCGGCGAAGGCCTTCCACCAGCGCCTGGTCGTTCTCGTGCACGGGCCACGGTTCCGCGAGCCGCCGCACGACGGGCTTGGTCGTCGGGCCGCGGCTCTTGTTTCCCGGAGGGCATCTTCGCATATACTCGCCGCCCGGGGAACGCCCGGGGAGACGCGGGCCCGGGCCGGCGGGGAGCCGGGGCAGGGAAGGCGCGGAGGCGAGGCGATGGCCAGGCGGGGTTGGCGGATCGCGGGAGTGCTGCCGGTCGTGCTGGCGGTGGCCGCCGGCTGCCGGAAGGGCGAGACGTTGCCGGAGGTGCCGGGGGCGAAGCACGTCGTGCCGTTTTCCGCGGTGCTGCTGTTCCGCGAGACGCCGGTTTCGACGCGCGAGTTCGAGGATTCGACGCGGCGGTGGAAGGAGCCGACCTCGCCGCGCTTCGACGAGGGGGTGTTGCGCTCGCGGGTGCAGCCGGACGGCACGCGGGAGTTCCTCGAGTTCCCCCCGAAGATGGCGTTTCGCAACCGCGGCGACGACTGCGGTCCTTCCTCCGACCGGCGGATCTGTCCGCTGGCGTGGGACGACGCCGAGCTGACCCTGTGCGGCCGGCCGTTCGTCGGCCAACTCGAGCTGGTCGACGACCAGCTCGGGCACGCCGCGCTGATGGTCTGCCGGCTGCTCACGCCGGCGCATCCCGCGGAGGACGGCGCGTGGATCGGCACGCAGCGCGACTGCAGCCGCGCCCGCCGGGTGCCGCTGGCGACCCTCCATCCGCAGGACTTCTCGTTCCGCGTTGGCGACACGGCGCTGGTTTCGGACCCCGGGGCGGCGCACGACCGGACGATCTGTGAGCGGTTGGCGGAACTCTTGGTGGAGCCACCGCCGCGGCCTGCCGCGGCCGTCGCGCCCGCTCCGGACGCCACGGGCGACGGGGCGGCGGAGCCGGACGCGGGCGGAGAACCGCCGGGCGAGATGGCGGCAGCGCCGGCGGCGGCACAGGGCGCGATGGCGGATTCGACGGCGCCGCCCGAGGCGGCTGCGGCGCCGCAGGACGGTGGAACATGACGCAGCGCACGATCGGAGTCGTCGGCGGCTCGGGGTTCTACAAGCTGCCCGGGCTGGAGGACGTGCGGGAGGTGACGGTCGAGACGCCGTTCGGACCGCCCTCGGACGCGGTGGTCTCCGGACGGCTCGGCGACACGAACCTGCTTTTCCTGCCGCGGCACGGCCGGGGCCACCGGCTCACGCCGTCGCAGATCAACTACCGCGCCAATCTCTTCGCGCTCAAGCGGCTCGGCGCGCAGGCGGTGATCTCCGTCTCGGCCTGCGGCTCGATGAAGGAGGAGATCGGCATCGGCGACATCGTGATCGCCGACCAGTTCTTCGACCGGACGCACGGCCGCAGGGACAGCTACTTCGACGACGGCGTGGCGGCGCACGTCCCGTTCGCCGACCCGGTCTGCGCCGACCTGGCGGCGACGCTGGCGACCGCGGCCGAGGAGCTGGGCTACAAGGTGCACCGCGGCGGAATCTACCTCTGCATCGAGGGACCGGCGTTCTCGACGCGGGCCGAGTCGCGGATCTACCGCGGTTGGGGCGTCGACGTGATCGGGATGACGAACCTCCCGGAGGCCAAGCTGGCCCGCGAGGCCGAGCTGTGCTACGCGACGATCGCGATCCCGACCGACTACGACTGCTGGCACGACGCCCATGCCGATGTCGATGTGTTTGCGGTGATCCGGGCGCTCCGGGAGAACGTGCAGCGGGCGCAGGCGATCGTGGCGCGCGCGGCGCCGCGGGTGAGGATTCCGCGGACCTGCGGCTGCCCCACCGCGCTCGACACCGCCCTGATCACCGACCCGGCGGTGATCGCCCCGGCGACCCGCGAGCGGCTCGCGCCGATCCTCGACCGGGTGCTCCGGGCGCGCGGGGCGTGAACGCGGTTCGCGGGGGCGGAGGGAGGAGGGGCCGGTGAGTCTCCTGATCGTCGGCTCGATGGCGCTGGACGACCTGGAGCTGCCCGCGGGCCGCTTCCGCAACGTGCTCGGCGGGTCCGCCACCCACTGCGCCTTCGCCGCCTCGTCGTTGACGAACTGTCGGATCGTGGCGGTCGTCGGGCGCGATTTCCCGGCACGGGCGCTGGCGCGGCTGCGGGCGCGCGGCGTCGACCTGGCCGGCGTCGCGCGGGCCGACGGGCCGACGTTCCGCTGGTCGGGGAAGTACCTCGACCAGTTCCGGTCGCGCGTCACGCGCTTCACGCGGCTCGGGGTGTTCGCGCGCTTCGCGCCGGAGATCCCCGCCGACTGGCGCACCGGCGGCACGGTCTTCCTCGGCAACATCTCGCCCCGGCTCCAGGCCCGGGTGCTCGACCAGATCCGCCGGCCGCGCTTCACCGCGATCGATACGATGAACTTCTGGATCGCGCGGGAGCGGCCGGCGCTGGAGGCGGTGGTGCGGCGGGTCGATGCGGTGTTCGTCAACGACGAGGAGCTGCTCGAGTGGACCGGGACGGGGAACATCTTCCGGGGCATGGAGGCGCTGCACGCCCGCGGGCCGCGGGTGGTGGTGGTGAAGCGGGGCGAGCACGGGGCGTGGTTGTCGGACCGCGGCCGCCTCGCCTTCGCCCCCGCGGTCCCGGTGCGCGAGCCGCTGGACCCGACGGGGGCCGGGGACGCCTTCGCGGGCGGGTTCCTGGGGTGGGTCGACCGCGCGCGGCGGGTCGATCGCGCCACGCTCCGGTCGGCGCTGTTCGCCGCGGCGGCCGTCGCGAGCTTCGCGGTCGAGGGGATCGGCGCCGACGCGCTGGCGCGCGTCACCCCGGCCCGCATCGCCGAACGACGGCGGGTTCTGCGGGCGCTGACCGCCGGCGGCTGAGACGCCGTCTGCCGCGCGAACGAGGCGCACGGCGACCTGGACGACGACGACCATCTGTAGCATACTGTGTCCGTTTTCGCCGCCGATCCTGCCGCGATCGCAGGACGGCGGTTCGACGAGAAGGAGGAGCGATGAAGAACAAAGGAATCTGGATCCTGGCCGTGTTGTTGGCAGCCCTGGCGGTGGCTCCCGGGATCTCCTGCGGTGACGACGACGATGACGTCACTCCCGACGACGGGGGTCGGGACGACGCCGCCGACACGGGCGAGTCCTCGGGTGAACAGTGCCCGCCGCCGCCGAACCCCGACGTTCCCGAGATGCGGTTGCGAACGCTCACGATCCAGACGCCGGAGGCGATGACCAACGCCGTGCTTCAGCAGCTGATTGCCAACTCGATGAACAACGAGGACTTCATCTGGCTGATCCGCTTCACCGGTAGAGGAACCGGGACCATGACCCTGCGGACCGGCTCGGGCCAGAAGGTCGCCGGCCGGACCTGCACCTATTCCTTCCTGCCCGCCCCGTACGCACCGGGCGAGATGCAGATGACCGAGACCGGGCTCAACTTCGCCTTGTCCGGCGACCCGATCCCGCGGCTTGACGTGCCGATGTGGTCCGAGGGGACGGCCTACCCGCAGCCGCCGTTGCTGGTGCTGCCGCTGCGCAACCTGAACATCGGCGGCACGTTCAGCTCGGATTACCTCTACATCGGTTCGTACGACGACGTGACCGAAGAGTGGACGGAATCCGGGACGCTCTCGGGGGCCGTCACCGCGGCCGATGCCCAGGCGACGATCATCGAGGCCCTTGGGATGACGATGTGTGGCCTGCTTTCCGGATCGACCGGTGTGGCGGGCAACCCGGCCGACGATTGCGAGGGCGGCCCGCCCGGGTGGAACCCGTCGAGCTGGCCGCGGCCGCCGGACACGACCGTCGGCGGCGAGCCCGCGTATTCGATGACCGCCACATTCGCCGCCTCGGCGGTCCACATCCAGGACTAGGCGGCTGCGGGAGCGGCGCATCTGCGGGGCGCCGGGCGCGCATCGCGCGGCGGCGACGCGGACGGCGGTGCGGATCCTCGACCGATATCTGTTCCGCCGTTTCGGCTCGGCCGTGCTGGCCGTCGGGTTGGGCCTGACGCTGGTCGCCGGGGCGCTCCAGGTGGTGCGGACGGCTCCCGAGGTGCTGACCGACTCGACGCCGTGGCCTGCGGCGCTGCGCGTGCTGCTGCTCCCGCTGGTTCCGATCGCCGCCTTCATCCTGCCGATCGCCCTCGCCGGCGGCCTGCTGCTGGCGGGGCGCACCCTGCGCGCCGAGGGGGCGTTCGACGCGCTGGTGGGGAACGGGGTGGCTCCGCGCCGCATTGCCCAGCCGCTGCTCGGGCTGACGCTGGTCGCCGCCGTCGTTGCCGCCGGTTTCTCGCTCCTCGCCGAGCCGCTCGCGCTGGGCGCGTTGCGAGACGACGTCCCGACGCTCGCCGCCTCGCTGCTCGCCGGCCGCGTCGTTCCCGGCTCGTTCGCCCCGGCCGGACCGGGGACGGACCTCCATGTCGAGCGGCGGGAGGGCGACCGGCTGGAGAACGTGCTGCTGGTGCGGCGCGACGGGCGGGGTGCGCTGGAGCTGGTGGCGCGCGAGTTGCGCCTGGGGCGGGACGCGGACGGGCCGGTGCTTCGGCTGCGGGACGGGTCGCTGCGGCGCGAGACGGCCGGCCTTGTGGTGCGTGCGACGTTCGCCGAGCTGGTCCAGCCGCTCGAGGTTTCGGCCGTGCGGGAGCGGATCGGCGCGCTGTTGCCGGCGGGGCTGGCGGCCGGTCCCGCGGCCCCGTTCGACCCCGCGGTTCTCGCCTCGATGGCGCCGCGGGACCGCTACCTGCTGGCGCGGCGCTGGGCGTCGCCGCTGCAATGCCTGCTGTTCGGACTGCTGGCCGCAGGGCTGGTGCTGGGCCGGCGGGCGGCGGGCTGGAACGCGGTCGTCCTGCTGGCGGTCGCCGCCGCCTCGCACGCCGCGCTGCGGCTGTTCGAGCCGGTGGCGGCGGCCGGGACGCTGGATCCTGCGGTGGCGGTGCTGGCCGCCCACCTCCCCGCCGCCCTTGCGCCGGGCGCGGTCGGCGCGCACCTTTACTTGATCCGGGCTGTCTGGTAGCGTGCGGTCGGCCGCGCGCCGACCGGGAGGGAAGCTGAGGGACCCGATGGAACGATGCCCCCATTGTGGACAGACCCACGGCCCGGATAACCACTTCTGCGGGGTCACGGGTCAACCGCTCGACCTGGGCCCGCGGCTCCTCGGGCAGGTTCTGCTGGACCGCTTCGAGGTCAAGTCGCTGGTGGGCGAGGGACCCGTGGCGGTGGTGCTGGGCGGTATCGACCGGCAGGCCGGCGGCCGCCCGGTGGCGATCAAGATGCTGCACCCGCGTTTCGCGCGGGACGCGGCGGCGACCGAGCGGTTTCTCGCGGAGGCGCGGCGGGTCGGCGAGCTGGGTCATCCTGGCCTGGCGCCGGTGTACGCGGTGGGGCGCGACCCCGGCGGCGCGCCGCTGGTGGTTCGCGAGTTCCTCGCCGGTGTCTGCCTCGCCCGCCTCGTGCGCGAGCGCGGCCCGCTTCCCGTGGACCTGGCAACGTACATCGTGTGCAGCATCCTCGACGCGCTGCAGGCGGTGCATGCCGCCGGCCTGTACAACGGCGACCTGACGGCCGACGACGTGTTCCTCACCGCCGGGGCGGATGGCGCCCTCCTGGTCAAGGTGCTCGACTTCGGCGAGGCGCCCCTCAAGCGCGCGCTGGTCGCCGGCGGACTGGCTGGCCCCGAGGCGACGCGGTGGTGGGCGCCCGAGCAGAAACGCTCGGGAATCGTGAGCGACCGGTCGGACATCTTCGCCGTCGGCGCGCTCCTGTATCTGGCGGTGACCGGCAAGGCGCCGTACCCCGACGGCATCCCGCCGGCGCCGGCGGTGATCGCGATTCCCGAGAACCCCTCGGCGCTGGTGCCGACGGTGAACCGCAAGATCGACATCGTGGTGCGTCGCGCCATGTCGCTCTTGCCGACCGACCGGTATCCATCGGCGACCGCATTCCGCGAAGCGCTGGCGCCTTTCACTCCGCCGGTGCCGCCGAGATTCGCGGAGACGGCGGGGGCGCCTGCGAAGGTCGTGGCCGCCCCGGCGGTGTTGCCGGTCGGGGTCCAGCCGCCGGCGGCGTCGGGCTCCGCTCCGGCGGCCGCGCAACCGCGGCCGAGTCCCAAGGCCACGTTGATCGGCGCTCCGCTCCTTGTGCCGCCGGGAGCGAAACCGGCTGCTCCGGCGGCAAGCGTTGCCGCGGTTCCGGGAGCGCCGTCGGCTCCGGCCCCCGGGGCGGCGGCTCCGACCCCGGCGCCCGTGGCTCCAGCTCCGGCGGCGCCCGTGGCTCCTCCGGCGCCGGCGGCGGCTGTTCTGACTCCGGCCACGGTGGCCGCGGCCCCGGGAGCGCCGTCGGCTCTGGCCCCGAGGGAGGAGGCGGCTCCGGCGCCCCCGGTTCCCTCGGCGCAGGCGGAAGAAGCGACCGAGCCGGCAAC
>Ga0209162_1002536_pt1 | contig 15821 bp, 15 predicted proteins | sample YNPNPMetaG_FD_187121 | JGI IMG/M metagenome (GOLD analysis project Ga0209162, IMG submission 187121) | Anoxygenic and chlorotrophic microbial mat microbial communities from Yellowstone National Park, USA - YNP NP MetaG (SPAdes) (version 2) ... | reverse complement strand
TCCGCAGGCACTCTGACCAGCATGTGAAAATGATTGGTCATCACACAGTGGCTCACCAGGTCTATCCCGCAGAACCGACACTGTCGCTTGATCAATCCCTGCATCTTGTATCGGCACAGTTCATCCATCAGATGCTCCTTGCCCACTATTCTGGACATGCAGTGATAGACTGTGCTTTTACCCTGAAGCTTAATTCGGGGCAGTCTCATTACAACCTCCCTGATTGTTGTGTTTCTCCTTGTAACAGGGCGACAAGCCCGAGGCCGGCCTCCTCTGGCCGGCAGGTGTCCGGGCATGTCCGGGTCAGAGCCCTGGGCGCCCAAACACCGTGCCTGTCACCGTATTTGGCAGTAACATGCCACAAGTCGGGCTGGGAATCAAGGGGGGGGACCGGAGTGTCAGCGCGGTTCCGCACCAATACACATCGTGTCTGTCCCCATATCCAGCCCAGCATGCGCCCTTTCGGTCACCCTGTTGAACGTTGAGAGTTGAACGTTGGACGTTGAACGTTCCTGATCGGTATACTAGACATCGTGCCTGTCCCCATATTTGGGCGCCGCAGCCGGCTTGGACCGCCCGACCGGCGCTTGGACAGGTCCAGCGGGTCAAGTGTCAAGTCGTCCAAATTGCGTGTCTGTCCCCATATTCGGCCCAGCATTCGCCCTTTCAGTCACCCCGTTGAAAGTTGAGAGTTGAACGTTTCACGTTGAGCGTTCCTAATCGGTATACCCGACACCGTGCCTGTCCCCATATCTCGGCGCCCCAGCCGGCCTCGACGGCCCGACCAACGCTTGGTCAGGTACAGCGGGTCAAGTGTCAAGTCGTCCAAATTGCGTGTCTGTCCCCATTTCAGGCGAACCATGGGCCCTTTCGGTCACCCCGTTGAGAGTTGGCACCAATACACATCGTGTCTGTCCCCATATCCAGCCCAGCATGCGCCCTTTCGGTCACCCCGTTGAAAGTTGAGAGTTGAACGTTGGACGTTGAGCGTTCCTAATCGGCATACCCGACATCGTGCCTGTCCCTATATCTGGGCGTCACAGCCAGCCTCGACCGCCCGAGCAACGCTTGGTCAGGTCCACCGGGTCAAGCGCCAAGTCGTCCAAATTGCGTGTCTGTCCCCATATTGGGCCCACTATGGGCCCTTTCGGTTACCGCGTTGAAAGTTGAGAGTTGAACGTTGAACGTTGGTGCGCTCGGAGAAGTTGTGTGAATCCGGGGGTGAAAGTCCCCCCAGGCCGGCGGTGAACCCGTCGGCGTTCGGAACGAAAGAACTGAATGGCAAAGTCTAGCCAACAGCCCAAGACCGAGGGTTGCTCGACCCAAGGAGGACCTGTGGACCTGTGGTTCTACTGGTCCGAACAAAGGCCGAGAAGCATACCCAGGAACAAGCGTGAGCCGCAGGCCCGACCCGCATCTGGCCAAAGCGATTCAGCCTCGAAAGGACGTAACGCAAGCGGGGACGAAGTCAACGTATCGGAACCCAACATGGTGGCGCCCGGTTTAGGCGAGGGCGACACCGGCTTGCCAAGGTCTAAGAGCGTGGCGCGCGCGGAAAGGCAAATAGTGTGCCAGGCACGATGTCCAGGGCTATCGGGCGGGCGTGGACTCCGAACTTGGCGCGCTGGGTGGAAGCGCGCTTTTTTGGTGTTCGGTCCATGAAACAACCGCAGCACCAAACACGATCAGCAGCACGCCGCACCATCGCATCGCGGAAACCTGTTCGCGCAAAATAAACCTCGCGGCCAAGGTTGTCAGGACGAACCCCAACGACGTGAGCGGCCAGATGAAACTCACGTCGCTGCGCGACATCAGGTACAAAAGCCCGGCAAAAAAAAGCGCCTCGAAAAACACGCCCAACAGTAAATTACTGTTCGTCAAGCCCTGTCGGGCAATCCTCATTATCTCGGCGCTCGAGACTCTTTCGACGTTTCCGATTTGGTGAAGCCCTTTGCTCAACAGGACGACCCCTGTGGCTTCGAGCACGAGGGCAACGAGCAATATGACGAGGAGTTTGGCCATCTCAGAGTTCTGAATAACGGATTAACCTGATGTTCAACTGCTGCGCCAGCTCGAGAACACGATCGCTCACCAGCGCTTCGAATTCGACACGAGACTGATCGAGGGATGGATGCGAGTAAAGCTCGTAGTCGCCCGCCGGCAGCCGCGGCATGAGTCGCAGGAGGTAGTCTTCATCAACGCGCCCGTTCTCTAGCAGCCCGAACACTGCATCCGTGTGCCGGATACCTGCTTTTCGAAGGCGCGGACGTGCCCACGCAGACAGACAGGCAAAGATGATCGCATGACTGCTTCGGTAAAAGTATCGACCGCGCGCGATTTGGCAATTGAGCCGGAAGAGGTCCCTTGTTAGGCGAATCGGCACCGGGCGCGGCGTGGTGATGAAAGGGAACAGAAGGTCTGTCACCGTCGGGTGGAGGTGGATGTTGAGGTGGCCGTTTACATGATCCAATGTGAGGCCTGTTTCTTTGAAGCGATTGAACTGGGCGGCGATCTCGCGGGCCAACTGGCTGCGCAGTGATCGGTTGAAAAAGTATCGCAGCCCTGTGCGTACCGGGTTGTCGCTGAATCTGCCACGGTCGTCCACAAGGTCGGGTATCTGGTGCTGCGGCGAGCAGGCGCGCCCGCAGAGAAGCGTCAGGTGAAGTCCAACGCCCAGACCCGGATTTGCTCTGGCGATTGCGACTGCTTCGTCGAACGCGTCGCCTGTGACCATCAGACTTGCGGTTGTCAGAATGCCCCTCTGGTGGGCCATTGCCACCGCATGGTTTGTCGCCGACGACTTGCCGAAGTCATCAGCGTTGACCACAAGGCGGATGGTTCGGTCACGGGAGACCATAGTTCGGCAGGGAAGAACGTGTTCGAATCCGCCACCACGTCCGAAATACCAAGTACAGCTTCTCGAGCTTGGGAAGCCGGGGGCACTCGGGACCAAAGCAATCAAAGCCTGTGCGTTCCATCTTCAGCAAGAGACGCCAATAGACGGCTCCCATGAGCTCGGCTGCGATCATTGAAGGACGGTCTGTTGTTGGAAGGCAATCGTTTGCCTTGCGGTAGAACTCGCGGGCGCGCCGCGCTGTTTCAGCGGCAAGGGCACGAAAACGGTCTGTGTACTTGTGTTCGAGAATCTCCTCGGGCGCGACGTCGAACCGGCGCAGAGATTCAGTGGGGAAATAAATGCGACCCCGGTCGGCGTCGATTCTGACGTCTCTGAGTATGTTTGTTAGCTGGAGAGCCTTGCCCAGAAACACGGCGTATTCTTTGCAGACCGAATTGCGGTAGCCGAAAATCTCGATGCTCAGCAGTCCCACGACCGACGCAACTCTGTAACAATACAATTCGAGGTCCTGCTGTGTTTGGTACCGCTGCTGATCAAGGTCCATGCCGACACCGTTGAGCAGTTCATCGAAAAGCTCCTTCGGGAGGGCGAACTGGTGGACGACGCGTTGAAGCTCGCGATTGACCGCGAAACGCGGTTTGCCGCCGGAGTAAATCGTTGCGATGTCATTCCGCCACTCGGCCAGGGCTTTCTTTCTTTCCTCAACGGACTGGTTTGTCTCGTCGGCGATGTCGTCCACCTGGCGGCAGAACGCGTACAAGGCAGCCATCGCTGCTCGTTTGGCCGGAGGCAACAAAATGAAACCCAGAGCGAGATTGGATTCGCTCCGGCGCGTAATGGTTTGGCTGACGGACCGGCTCAAAGTGACGGAGGCAGTTCGTCCGTTTGCCGGGGCGGAGGCAATCCGCCCGTTTCAGCAAGAGTAGGGTTGCGCGGTCGGTGTTCTCGCCGATGGCGCCGCCGATGATGATGGTGCTTGTGCTCGGAGGACTCGGCCATGCCGGTCTCGACAAGAACATGTGAGGCAACTCTGAGGTCAGCACGCCTGCGGGAACGGCGCCGGAAAAACCGCGCCCACAGCAGCAAAACCAAAAGCAGCACCAACGCGATCCCGATCAATACCGGCACATCCTGCAAAAACGCCGGCAGACGGAATCCTCCGCCCCCGCCTGATGGTGGGACGGGTAGCTGGTCAAGCGACGATTGCGCCAAGAGCTTCATGACGATGACCTGCGGGTTGCCGGACCGGGCTCGTCCTCGGACAAATCCTTCATGCTGATACCGAGACTGACCATGCGGTACCGGAGTTGGTTGCGACTGATATTGAGGTACTCAGAAGTTCTGGCAAGATTGTTGTTGTTTTCGCGAAGCGCAGCAAGGATCAGCTCACGCTGGTAGCGATCCACCATTTCATCCAATGAAAGCCGTCCGGGGCCGGGTATGGAGGGCTCTTTATGGAGCCGGTTTTCAACAATGAAATCCGGGAGGTTTTCGGGCTGGATGGTGTTGGAGGTCTCGAGAATCACAGCGCGTTCGATGACGTTCCGCAATTCGCGCACGTTGCCCGGCCAGTGATGGGCGAGCAATTTGCGTTGGGCGGCGGGACTGATTCCGGTGATGTGCTTGTTCATCGAGCTCGCGTAGAGCGAAAGGAAATGTTCTGCCAGCAACAGAACGTCGTTGCCGCGCTCCCGCAATGGCGGGGGTTGAAACTGCACAACATTCAACCGGTGGAAAAGGTCCTCTCGGAACTGGTCGTTTCGAATTGCCTGCACGATATCCCGGTTTGTGGCTGCTATGAGCCGCACGTCAACGCGCAGTTCCTGGTTTCCGCCCACCCGGGTAAACGTGCCGTCCTCCAGAAACCGCAGCAGCTTGGCCTGCAACGGCCGGCTCATGTCGCCGATCTCGTCAAGAAATATCGTTCCGCCGTCGGCTTCTTCGACGCGCCCGATTTTCTGACGCAGTGCGCCTGTGAACGCGCCCTTTTCGTGGCCGAACAACTCGCTCTCGAGCAATGTGTCTGGGATCGCAGCGCAATTGATCCGCACGTACGGCCGGTCACGTCGATGGCTGAGCGTGTGCAGAGCACCTGCAATCAGCTCTTTGCCTGTCCCGCTTTCACCCAAAATAAGAACAGTCGCGTTCGTTGGCGCCACGGTCTGGATCAATTGCCTCAAAGACCGCATTTTGGGTGATTCGCCGATTATCTGTTCGAGGCCGTAGTTTTCTCCTGCCTTGGCTCTGAGGGTGGCGATTTCCTGTCTTTGCTGGTACTCACGGGCGCAGCGCTGGACTGCGTGAACGAGCTCTTCCGGAGCGAACGGTTTGGCCAGATAATCCTCGGCACCGGCTTTGATGGCTTCGACGGCGAGTTTCGGGGTGGCATAAGCGGTGATGACCAGAACCGGGAGGTTTTGGCGCCGGCTTTTGATTTCCTTCAGCAGATCGTATCCGCTCATTCCGCCGAGCCGCGCATCTGTTATCACAAGAAAGAACTCTTCCTGGGTCAGAAGCTGGAGTGCTTGTTCCGCGGACTCGGCGGCTTCGACCTCGAATCCCTCGCCTTCCATGATCGTGCGCAGCGACGCGCGCATATTGCGCTCGTCGTCAACGATCAACAACGGTGGCAAAGGCATTTTCATTTTCGGATCGTCAACAGTGTCCTGGCGGGAAAGATTATGGTGAATCGCGCTCCTTTTCCAAGCTCGGATTCAACATTAATTGTTCCGCCATAGGTCTCGACGTTGTGTTTGACTATTGGCAGGCCCAGCCCGGTCCCCTTTTCCCGCGTCGTAAAATAGGGCTGGAATATCTTTTCCATGTTCTCCGGGGGAATGCCGGGGCCGTCATCCGCGATGCTGACTTCCACAGACCGGTTGGGTCCGTGAGCAATCTTAACCCAGACATTGCCGCGACCGTTCATTGCTTCTCGCGCGTTTTGAAGAACGTTCGCGAAAGCTTCCTGGATGTTGTTCCGATGCGCCAACAGCGGCGGAATGCCGGGAGCATAGTCGCGGTGAATTTGGACCTCGTATTTGACCGCAGGCGGGAAAATGTTTCTGATTGCTCTCTCAAGTTCTTCCTGGAGATCGACTGCCTCGACGAGCCCCTCGTTGAGTTTTGCGTAACCCATCAGATCGGTTATGAGCCGGTCCGATTTTTCGACTTCTTCGCGAATGATCTGTATTTGCTGGGTTATGGTTTTGCCCTCGCGAACGGTCTTTTGCAACGTGTAGGAGGCGTTGTTGATGACCGCGAGCGGGTTCTTCAACTGGTGCGCGATTTCAGCGGCAAGCCTCGCAGCGGCTTCGAGTTGTTGGCGTCGCAGTTCGAGTTCGGCTTTCAACGCCGACTCTCGCTGCTGTTTCTCGAGCAGAATCTGCAAGCCGCGGCACCATGCGGCCACGCCAACCAAAAGAGCCAGCCTGAGCCACATTGTTGTGCCCATTTGCCGGATGTCATCCGAAGTAATTACCGGGCCCTCGATCTCGGTGCCGGGCGGGATCGCATCAAGATTGGTGATCGCGATGTCGGTCAATACACCCGCCAAATAGAACAGAACCATCGAAGCATTGAGCACATACTGGGGCAGAGCCGTGCTCATGCTAGCGCAATTGCGGATAATCAGGAGCACGTACAGCAGATACAGCGGACTTTGCAACCCGCCGGTCATTGCAATCAAACCCGCGAGAAACAGACCGTCCACCAAAGCAATGATGAAAACGGTCCACGGTACAACCGGAAAAGAAACCTGCGCTATCCCCAGAAACACAAAAGCAGCGCCAATGTTGAACGCAAGGTAAACCAGAAAAGCATGCTGCAAAACCCGCTGCGCAAAAACCCATGTCGGGTTCTCAGGAACAAGGTTTGGGTTGAGTGAATAATCCGGCGCCCACTTGCTCCAGTACAGGAAGTAGAAAAGGATGACCAACACCAGGCCCTTGACCACAAGACCCACATCGCGCTCGACAAGGACGATCCTGCGCTCCATCTGCGCGGGCTCTGACGAAACCAGCGCCCGTAAATCTCCCAGCGACCGTACAGGTTGTGCCCGGGCTTGGTGCATTTTCGCTCAACTACACGGCCTCGGCCGGCAATCCCAGCAACTCGAGAGTTCTTGCCGCAATCTTGTTCACGTCATACAGTCTCCCAACACCTTCGTATCCGCAAGCCAGAGCACCCGCCTCAGGACCAATGAATTCCACTCCCCGTTGTTGCAATGTGGCAACGTTCTGTTGTGTGGCCGGGTGCAACCACATTTTGCCGTTCATGGCCGGTGCCACAAGGACACGCGCCTGCGGATTGAGCGCAAGGGCAATGCAACTTAATGCGTCATTTGCAAGGCCAGCCGCCATTTTGGCTATGAAGTTTGCCGTGGCCGGCGCCACAAGTAACAACCGGGCCTGATCTGCCAATTTGATGTGCGCCGGTTGCCAGTCATCCACATCGTCGTACAGGTCGGTGATCACCTCGTTCCTTGACAGTACCTTGAACGGCGATGGGTTAACAAACTTCTGCGCGTCTGCGGTCATCACCACCCGTACATCCGCACCTGCCTTTGTGAGTGAGCTGGCAAGGTCGATTGCGCGGTGCGCGGCGATCGAGCCTGTAACGCCAAGTATGACACATTTTGAGTCTTGCATCGGTTGTCCTGACATTCCATACACGAAGACGGCGATAAAATCCAGCGCGGTTGTCAGGAACCGAGCATTCGGTTGCGGCTCGGCAAAATTGGCTTGTTGTTCGCAATTGAAAGCTTCATCATACTCAAGACGTCCGGGCGTGAGGAACGCTGCTGGATGCGGTCTTTTTGAAACGGAGCAACGTTCTATGCCATTGTACCGCCAACAACACTTGCAGGCGATATCCCAGCAGTTTCAGATTTACGGTCAGATTCTGCACGCCGAACCCTGTAAGATCGGCCATATCAACGAGACATATACCGCCACCTACGACCAGGGTGGCATCTCCGTCAGATACATCCACCAGAAGATCAACCGCGCCGTTTTTCAGGACCCGGCCGCTGTCATGGACAACGTCGTCCGCGTAACCAGCCACTTGCGAAAGAAGCTCGAGACCACAGGCGCAAGACAAATCACCCGCAGAGCGCTCACGGTTGTCCCCACTCGCGACGGCAAATCCTACTACTGCGATGGCAACGGCGATTTCTGGCGAACCTACGTTTTTGTCGAGCGCGTCCAGTCATTCGAAAGCGTGCAGAGCCCGGCCCAGGCCTACGAAGCAGGCCGCGCATTCGGCGAATTTCAAGCGTTGCTGGCCGATTTGCCCGGTGAACGGCTCCACGAAACAATCCCCCATTTCCACGACACCCGAATGCGATTCGCCGCACTGAAACAAGCAATCCAGGAAGACAGCCACGATCGCGCCCAGTTCGCCAGGCCGGAAATCGAGTTCGCATTGGCACAGGAACCATGGATCGGGACCCTCCTCGACGCTCACGCGCGCGGCGATCTCCCTGAACGAATCACCCACAACGACACCAAGTTCAATAATGTCATGCTCGATTGGGAAACCGGCAGAGCAGTGTGCGTTGTCGATCTTGATACCGTGATGCCCGGACTGGTGCATTACGATTTCGGTGACATGGTGCGCACCACGACCAGCCCGACTCTCGAAGACGAAACCGACCTCTCGAAAGTGCAGATGCAGATGCCAATGTTCAAAGAATTGGCAAGGGGATACATCGACGCTACACGCGCTTTCCTCACCCCCACCGAGAAACAGTACCTCGCCTTTTCAGGGCGGCTCATAACCTTCACAATCGGTATCCGGTTCCTCACAGACTATCTCATGGGCGACACGTATTTCCGCGTGCACAGACCACATCACAACCTCGACAGGTGCCGTACCCAGTTCAAACTCGTCCGCTCGATAATGGAACAGGAAGAAGAAATGCAAAAATACGTTGACAGCTTGTGAGCCCGGCCAGTCGCCGGCATCATTGATCGGCTTCCGTTAACCCAAAACTCATCAGACAACATGACAACACGATACCTTGCTTGCGACCTCGGCGCCGAAAGCGGGCGCCTGATCCTCGGCACACTCGAGAACGGAAAACTCCGGCTCGAGGAACTCCACCGTTTCCCAAACGGCCCGGTTCAGTCCGGGAATTCGCTTCATTGGGACATTGCCAGACTCTTCAACCAGTTGCGCGACGGACTGCGCGTCGCTTCTAAACGCAATGTGCCAATCGCGAGCATCAGCACCGATTCATGGGGCGTGGACTATCTTCTGTACGACGACCAGGGGAAGCTGGTCGAGCCGACTTTCCATTACAGGGATTCGCGGTGTCCCGTGGGCGTCAAAAACGCTTTTGCCAAAATCCCATGGGAAGAGATATTCGCAGAAACAGGCCTCCAGTTCCTCCAGTTCAACACAATTTTCCAGCTCGCCGCGGAAACGCCAGAACGGCTCGCCCGGGCACGATTGATTCTCGGTATTGGAGACGGTTTCAACCATTGGCTCAGCGGCGTGGCGCGTTTCGAGGAATCCCTCGCCAGCACAACCCAACTCTACAACCCCCGCACTCGCAACTGGTCCCCAAAACTGCTTTCGGCCCTCAGCCTGCCGCCGTCCATTTTCCCCAAGATTGTGCCGTCAGGAACACGCCTCGGCCCATTGCGTGCCGATCTGGCAAAAGAAACCGGACTGAACGACGTCGAGGTCGTTGCCAGTTGTTCCCATGACACCGGAGCGGCTGTCGCGGCTGTTCCTGCTGAAGGCCGTGACTGGGCATATCTGAGCTCGGGCACATGGTCGCTCATGGGAGTGGAACTGGCGTCGCCCATAATCAATGACGCCTGTTTGTCCTTGAATTTCACGAATGAAATCGGGTTTGCCGGTTCGGTAAGGTTCCTCAAGAACATCATCGGCCTCTGGCTCGTCCAAGAGTGCCGACGCGAATGGGCGCGCCAGGGCACGGAATACGATTATTCAACGCTGACCAATCTTGCGGCGAAAGCCGAGCCGTTTGTGTCGCTGATCAACCCGGCTGATCCGCGGTTCATAAGCCCGGGTGATATGCCGGGGAAAATCGCTGCTTTCTGCCGTGAATACGGTCAACCGGTCCCGTCAACCCCCGGCGCCTATGTCAGATGCGCTCTCGAGAGCCTTGCCTTGCTCTACAAGCGGACTCTCATGCAGATCGAGAAGTTGATCGACAGGAAAATCGCCCGGCTCCACATCGTCGGAGGCGGCAGCAAAAACGCTCTTCTCAATCAGTTTGCCGCCAACGCACTTCAAATCCCGGTTTACACCGGCCCGGTGGAAGCAACCGCCGCCGGCAATATTCTGGTGCAGGCGATTGGCTTGGGTGAACTCGATTCTCTCGCCCGGGCACGTGAGGTGGTGCGCGCCTCGTTCGAAATGGGCGTCGTCCAGCCAGCCGACAAACCCGCGTGGGAAACGGCGTATCGACGCTTCGAAGATTTGCTGGCCACATCGCGGTAACGAGCGTCATCTTTGGCGTTGGCGATCGACCGCATCAGCTTAACCGCATGTCACTATCCAGTTTTGCAGAGCACCGACCGCAGATAGCCCTGCTCCAGTCCAGCCTCGATGCAGGACGGTTGGGGCACGCCTATCTTTTCAGCGGGGACAGCGTGTCGGCCCTTGAATCGGTCGCGTGCGCCCTTGCCAAAGTTCTCAACTGCCAAAACCCGCCAGCAGTCGGGCGTGCAGGCCTGCCGCTTGACTGCTGCGACACCTGCTCATCGTGCAAGCGAATCGATGCCCACGAACACCCGGACGTCCACGAACTGCGCCCGGAATCAAAGCTCAGACAGATCAGAATCGAACAAATCCGAGAGCTTATCCGCGCTGTTCATCTCAAATCACACGAGGCGCGGTTCAAGGTCGCCATCGTTTCATGGGCCGACAGACTAAACGACCAGGCCTCCAACGCTTTTCTCAAGACACTCGAAGAACCGCCGCCAACGTCGCTCCTGCTCCTGCTAACCACGGAGCCCTCCGCGCTCCTCGATACCATCCGATCCAGATGCCTGCACCTTGCTTTCGGCGAAGGCCACGCCGCACCGCATGACCCCGGTGTCGTGGCATGGCTCGAAAGTTTTGTCGAGACCGCCGCACAATCAAAGGCCCAACCGCTGGCTCGATACCGGCTTTTGAGCCTGCTGCTCACCGAGCTCGCCAACCGCAGAAAAGCAATCGAAAAACAGCTCTCAGCCGATTCGCCCTTGCAGAAGTACACGGACATGGAAGCTGAAACAGAAGAGAAATTCGAAAGCGAACTGAACGCGTCAATCGAGGCCGAATACCGCCAGCAACGCGGAGAAGTGCTGGGCGCTTTGCTTTGGTGGCTGCGCGATGTGTGGTTGCTGGCCTCTGGCACAAGCAGCTCGGCTCTTGGATTCCCCAACCTCCAAGAAAAGTCCGTTGCAATTGCACGCCGGATTTCCCCAAAGCAAGCCCTCGATAATCTGAGAATTGTCGAACAAACACACCTGATGCTGGCCCGCTCGAATGTCCAGGAAACGCTCGCATTGGAAACCAGCCTCTTGAAGCTCGATCTCTGATCGCCGCATCCGGATTGCCCGGTCAGAAGACCGTTCAGGTTGAATGCCAAGTCAGCCCGCCATGAATCAGTCCGGTAAAAGCCGCACTGCCAGCGCGTTCGCGCTGTGCTCGGGATTGTTCCTTGCTGTTTCCCTTCTGAAGTTCGGGAATCCCGCAATCCTTGAACATGCAGTGCAGATGGCACAGTTAGGGGGCCAGCCGCCGCCAGCCAACGTCGGGCTCGCAGAAATCCTCATCGGCAGAAATACGAAAGGCCCCGCCGACATCTATGAGTTGTTGTTTCAAGCATGGCCGATTCACTGGGGCTACTGGATGATCGGGGCATTGGCCTGCCTCGGAGTTTGCGCGGCCCGTTGGCGATTGCCAAAGCCCGCATGGCTGGCTGCAACGCCATTGATTTGGTTGGTCTGGCTGTTCGTGAGCGCTGTCGATACGATCGATCCTGTATTGACCCGGCTTACGATGGTTCATTTGACAGCGGTGGTCTTGTGTTACTGCCTCGGCCTTTTCGTGCTGTCCAAGGTGGAAACAATAAGGCTGTTCTGGACGCCGATCTTGCTGGGTTTCCTGCTGATGATCTACATCGGGTTCGAACAGCATTTCGGCGGCCTCGAAGCCACCAGAAGGTTCATTTATTCTCAGCCGGGCTGGGAAAACCTCTCACCGGAATACCTGAAACGGCTCGCGAGCAATAGAATCTTCGCCACGATGATCTACCCGAACGCTCTTGCAGGAGCACTGCTTCTGCTGCTGCCGGCAATGACAATCGCAGCGTGGCAAATCGCCCACTTCCTCACCAAACCAACACGTCTGGTTCTTGCAGGACTTGTATTGATCGTTGGTTTGGCCTGTCTTTTCTGGTCCGGTTCGAAAGCCGGCTGGCTCTTTGCGCTCGTTCAAGGGGTGGTCTTGTTGCTCGGCACGCGTCTGCAGAAACGCTGGAAGATCATGGTCGTTGCTGCCGTGGTGTTTGTGGGGCTGATTGTATTCGCCTTCAGGTTCTCTGAGTACTTCCAAAAAGGCGCTCCCAGCGCCAGTGCAAGAATCGAGTATTGGCGGGTCGCGGTGCGTGTTTTCCTTGATCACCCGATAACTGGCACCGGGCCCGGCACGTTTAAGACGAACTATCAAAGGCTCAAACCACGCGAAGCTGAAATGGCGCGATTGACCCATAACGACTATTTACAGCAAGCCTGTGATTCCGGGTTGCCCGGTGCGATGGCATATGCTGTTTTCATCTGGGGCACTTTGCACCGGTGCAGGCGAATTTCTTTGAGCGACAAAATGTCCCACGCCGTGTGGCTTGGGTTGCTGGGATGGTCGCTCCAAGGGTTGACCGAGTTTGGGCTTTATGTGCCCGCATCGAGTTGGACGGCTTTTTTTCTGTTTGGATGGCTGATGGGCAAATCGGAATCGACAGAATAGGCGATTCGGGTAGTATCAAGTGCGCTCGAGCAACCGGCGCGTGAGACAGTCACGATTTTTCAGGTCTGCGACTTGAGATATCGCTTTGACGATGCGCACCGCAGCCTTAATTCTTGCTATCATCAGACCGCGGTCGGCCTGTTGGTCTGGGTGCGAGCATGGCGTGCAACTTTTATGAAGATACTGTTCCTGAATGGACCGAATTTGAATCTGTTGGGGAGCCGTGAACCGGAAATTTACGGACGGCTTAGCTTGCGGGAAATAGAATCCGAGGTGCGGAAGCGTGCTACCGAACGCGGGGCGGAAGTGGAATTTGCGCAATCGAATTCCGAGGGTGTTTTGGTGGATTTGATCCAGCAAGCGCGGGGTAGATTCGACGTAATTGTTTTCAATCCAGCGGGTTACACACATACAAGCGTTGCTTTGCGGGACGCGATCGCGGCATGCGGGATACCGACCATTGAAATCCATTTGTCGAACATTCACGCGCGTGAACCGTTCAGGCGGGAATCGCTGATTGCGCCGGTGTGCTGCGGGCAGGTGCTTGGTTTTGGGGCTGGGAGCTATCTCCTGGGGCTTGAGGCCGCGATAATGGTTGCCGGGCAGAACAGAACCGGCCATTGAATTGCGAACATAGCAGGCGGCTTGACCGATTTTGCCCGAGAACGGAATGTTTACTTGACGGGGACCCGGGGTTTGCCTAGTTTCTTGGCCGATTCATACAGTTAGGGTTTGGAGCAGGGTCGGTTTTCGGCCTCTGCTCTTTTGCTTAATGAATGTGAATACTAGCAAGTCTAGGCCAAACCAACCAACGCGGAGGCTGCTGTGGACCTCAAAGACATCAAGGCGATCATCGACCTGATGCGGAAGAACTCGATTTGTGAGTTCGAGCTGGAGAAAGAGGGGTTCAAAATCCGGCTGAAGCGGGGCCCAAACGGCCAGAACGCAGGCGCCCAGCCCGATGAACAAGTCGGCGCTAACGCCGGCCCTGGCCTGTTCACGCCTTCTCAGCCCGTGCAACCGATGGTTCAGCCGCCAAAACCATCACAACCACCGGAAATTGACATCAAATCGCCAATGATCGGCACTTTTTACCGGGCGCCTTCACCCGAAGCTGAGCCCTATGTTGATGTGGGCAGCGAAGTGAATCCTGACACGGTGGTCTGCATAATCGAAGCAATGAAGGTTATGAATGAGATCAGGGCCGAAGTCCGTGGAGTCGTCACCCAGGTTTTGGTCGAGAATGGTAAGCCGGTCGAGTTCGGCCAGCCGCTTTTCAAGATTCGCCCTGCTGAGTAAGGTGTCACGGTTGCCTGCGAAACATGCCATGGACTTTCCGAAATGCCCCGTCCAGCTCTGACACCCTGATGTTCGAGAAGATTCTGATTGCCAACCGCGGGGAGATTGCAGTGCGCATCATCCGCACTTGCAAAGAGATGGGTATCAAGACCGTTGCGGTCTATTCCGAAGCCGATGCCGACTCAATGCACGTGCAGATGGCTGACGAGGCAATATGCATCGGCCCGCCACCCAGCAGCGAAAGTTATCTCCGAATTGACCGGTTGATAAGCGCCGCTGAAATCGCAGATGTCGATGCAATACATCCAGGGTACGGATTCTTGTCGGAAAACAGCCATTTCTCCGAAATATGCGAGAAATGCAACATCAGGTTCATTGGACCAAGTTCGCGCGCCATGGAAGCGCTTCGCGACAAGGCCGTAAGCCGCGCCCTTGCCAGAAAAGCCGGAGTTCCTGTCCCCCCGGGCTCTGAAGGCACGGTCGAATCCGAAGAGGAAGCCCTGAGCGTTGCAAAAAAGATCGGGTACCCGGTATTGATCAAAGCCGTGGCCGGTGGCGGCGGACGCGGCATGAGGATTGCCCACAACGACATTTCACTCAAGAAATGCTATCACACGGCCCGGACAGAGGCTGAAACGTGTTTCGGTAACTCCGGCGTGTACGTTGAGCGCTACTTCGAAAACCCGCACCACATCGAGTTCCAAATCATTGCCGATACACGCGGGAACATCATTCATCTGGGCGAGCGCGATTGCTCGATCCAACGGCGCCATCAAAAGTTAATTGAAGAAACCCCATCCCCGCTTATCGAGAACAAATACAAAGACTTGCGCAAGAAAATGGGGCGCGCAGCCATCAAAATCATCGAGCTGGCCCAGTACAACAGTGCCGGTACTGTCGAGTTCATCGTGGACGACAATGGCAACTTCTATTTCCTCGAAGTTAACAAGCGTATCCAGGTCGAGCACCCAATTACCGAGGAGGTCACGGGAATAGACATCATCAAGCAGCAAATCCTGATTGCGATGGGCGAGCCGCTCAAGATTTCACAGGGGGATGTGCACCCGCGCGGCCATGCAATCGAGTGCAGAATCAACGCTGAAGACCCCTACGACGATTTCAGACCGTCGCCGGGCCGAATTGAAATGTATTATCAGCCCGGCGGTCGGGGCGTGCGTGTGGACAGCCATGTCTATAGTGGTTATAGCATCCCCGCCATGTACGATTCACTCATCGGCAAATTGATCAGCTACGGGCGTGACCGGCGTGAAGCCATTGACCGCATGAGCCGTGCTCTGGGCGAATACTTGATCGCAGGCATCAAGACCACCGTCCAATTCGAACAAAACATTCTGCAAGATCCCGATTTCCGACGCGGCGTCTATTCGACCGGTTTCGTTGACCAACTCCTTCGCCGCGGGTCGCAGTGAAGCCCCGCGTACACCGCGCTCACCCCGTGATACAAACCGCACCGGCTTGTAGTGCAGGCTTTAGCCTGTGTTCCAACCGCGCGGACCCAGCAGCTCGTTTTGCGCCGCCTAAAAGGCGGGACGACAAACCGCAGCAGTTCGATAGAGGTAGGGATGGCGGGGTTAGCGCCACCCCTCCCTCCGAACCGGACTGGCGGATTTCCCGCATCCGGCTCTCCAGTCAGTGGGGTCTCAGTGAGACTAACCATAGG
>Ga0209162_1002531_pt1 | contig 15844 bp, 10 predicted proteins | sample YNPNPMetaG_FD_187121 | JGI IMG/M metagenome (GOLD analysis project Ga0209162, IMG submission 187121) | Anoxygenic and chlorotrophic microbial mat microbial communities from Yellowstone National Park, USA - YNP NP MetaG (SPAdes) (version 2) ... | reverse complement strand
GGGGGAGGGGGCGTGTCGGTGGGCGGGACTGGCGTCTCGGTCGGCGGCGGGGTGTTGGTCGGTGCCCCCGTCTCGGTCGGCGACGGGGTGTCGGTCGGCGTCTCTGTTTCGGTCGGCGGCGGAGTGTTGGTCGGTGCCCCCGTCTCGGTCGGCGGCGGAGTGTCGGTCGGCGGCGGAGTGTCGGTCGGTGCCCCCGTCTCGGTCGGCGACGGGGTGTCGGTCGGCGAGGGAGTTCCGGTAGGCGTCTCCGTCTCGGTCGGCGGCGGTTGCAGGGTGCCGGTGACGGTGGGGGTGGGGGTCTCACCGGGGAGCGGAGTTCGGGAGGGTGTCGGCGGCATGGGGATCAGGCAGGGCAGCCATAACCTGGCCCCGACATAGAGGGTGTCACCGGTCAGGCAGTTGGCCTGTTTGAGGCGGGCCACAGAGGTGCTGCACCGCACCGCCAGGGAGGAGAGGGTGTCGCCCCGCCGGACGGTGTAGGCGAACCAGCCGGGTGGCCGGCCGCAGGCCGTGCGGGTGGCCACGTCGGGCACATAGAGGAGCTGCCCCGGTTCCAACCTTTCCTCCTCCAGGCAGTTGGCCTCCCGCAGCGCCTCCTCTGTCGTCCAAAAGCGCCAGGCCAGGATGGCCAGCGTCTCGCCGCGCTGCACCCGATACTCGCGCCAACCGGCAGGCGGCTGGCAGGAGGGAGTGACGGTGGGCAGCGGCAGGGAGGTTGGCGTCGGACAGGGGGATGGGGTCGGGGTTGGCGAGGGCACCGGCCGGGTGGTGGGCTGTCCGGTGGGGGGTGGGGGCGAGGGGGTGACCGAGGCGGTGGTGGGTACAGGGCTGGCCGTGGGGCTCACACCGGCGACCAGCGATTGCTCCTGCACCCCCAGGACGATAGCGATGAGCAGGGTCAGGACTATCAGGGCGGCAATGAACACCCCGCCCAGCACCGGTCCCAACCCCGGCATCGGCCGCTCCGGCCGCACCGGTCCCCGCCCCTGCGCTGTCTGGTCAGGATCCATGGCGCTCTGCCATCCCATTCCCCTGGTCATCGAGCCGTCCGATGGGGGCCTTGTTCATGGGCAGGACAAAGCTGAAGGTCGTGCCCACACCCCGCTCGGTCTCAACCCACAGCCGGCCGCCATGGGCCTCCACCAGGGCTTTGACCAGGGCCAGGCCGGCCCCCGATTCGCCCAACCCTTTGGGTGTCTGGCTGGGACGCGCCCGGTCAAAGACCCGGCTCAGCGCCTCCTCCGACAACCCGCCGCCTGAATCGCGGACCGACACGATCACAAACCCATCGCCGTCCAGGTCGAGCTGTTTTCCCTGCCACGTGGCCCCGTCCGACCGGGCAGCCGTGATCGAGATCCGTCCCCCCACCGCCGAGGCCAGGCAGGCGTTCGACAGCAGGTTGGTCAACACGCGCCGCAGGTAATCGGGATCGGCCCGGATGGGCGGCAGGTTGTCCGGCACCTCCAGGTCCAGGTGAAGGGCCTTCTCTTCGATAAAAGGGTGCGCTCCGGCCACGGCCCGGTCTATGAGCTGACCGACATCCACCGGCTGCCACTGCGGGCCGATCCACCGTTCCTCAGGCATGGCCTTCTGGGCCAGTTCATCGGTCAGGCGGGCCAGTTGTTCGGCGCCGGCGCGGATACGTTGCACAAAGTTGCGTTGGGCCTCGCCGAGGATGCCGATCGACTCGCTCAGAAGCAGATCGGCATAGCTGAGGATGGTGGTGATGGGAGTGCGCAGTTCACCGGCCAGAGAGGTGATCCTCTCCAGCCGCATCCGCTGCTCTTCGGCCTCGACCGAAATGTCTTGCAGGATGGCGACCAGGCCCTGGATATCGCCCTGAGCCCCGTTGGGGGCGGGCAGGGGGGTGATATCGCACAGCAGCGAGTTGGTGCCGATCCGCACAGTCAGGCGGACCGCTTCGCCGCCGATAGCGGTGGCCACGGCCTGTTGCCATCGTTTGTCATGGCTGACCGTCGCCAGGGCCAGGCCGTGCAGCTCGCTGCTGTCGCGGTCCAGGAGGATTTCGGCAGCGACGTTCGCTTCCTGGATGACCCCCTCGGCATCGGTCACCAGGATGCCGGTGGTGATGCCCTGCAACAGGGTCTGGAACCGTTCGGCGAGCTGGCTGGCCTCTTCCCACTCGGCCTGATAGCGGGCCAGTTCCTCCTGATGCCAGCGCAGTTGGGCTTCGGCGTTGGTGTGGGCCTGGGCCAGGTCGGTTTCCAGCACCGCCACCCGCTCGGCCAGTGCATCGGCCTCGGCCCGGCTGCTCACCAGTTTGATCTCCAGGGCGTTGCGTGCCTCACGGGCTATCTCCTCACGGCGGCGCAGTTCCTCCATCTCCGCCTGAAAGCCGGTCAGCCGCTCGGTCAGCTTCCGAAGCTGGTCCCTGGTCTGCTGGGCAGCGCGCCGCTCCTCGGCCAGGGTGTGGTTCAGTTCTTCAATGCGGGTCTGGGCGGCCTTGTATTGACGGGCATTCTGAATGGCAATGACCACCTGCTCGGCCATGGACTGGCACAGCTTGGCTTCGTTGGGAGTAAAGGGGCGACGTGAACGGGAATTGCCGACGATGATGGCCCCGATCGGTTCCCCCTCGGTCAGCAGGGGTTGCACCAACAGCGGGCCGATCTCGCTGGAACCCATGAGGGCAAAAAGGACTTTGAGCTGGACGTTGTCCGCCTCTTCGCTGAGGACATATTTCCGGCGACGAATAGCCTGTTGAACGATGAACTGATATTCGAGAGGAAAGGTGACGACCTCCCCTCGACCCTGGCGTGCCGGGTTATAGATGGCTACCAGGCGCATCTGGCCGGGGTCATTTTCAGCCGGGAAGGCGATGGCACACTGGTCGGCCTGCAGGGCGCGGGCAATCCCCTCCACCGCATTGTCAAGCACAGCCGGCAGGTCCAGCGAGCCGGACATCCGCCGGCTGGCGTCGAACAGGAAGAGCAGGCTCTTGATCTGGTCCAGGGAGGCCTGGCTGATGTCCTGCAATTGCAGGCTGCGCAGGCGCAGGCTGACGACGATATTCTGATAGACGGCAACGGTCAACAGCAGATAGGCCACCAGGTTCGTCAGCCGCTCCCAAATGGGCAGGTGAGGGATGTCACCCGGATAGGCGATCTGGAAGGGCCGGCCCAGGAGCATAAGGAGCAGGGCCAGGAACAGGATGCTCCAGCCTTCATCCCGGGTGCGCAACAGGGCCAGGCCGGTCAGGAGGATCAGGCCGATCTGCCACAGGCTCCAGACGAGGGCCTGCCAGGAGGTGTTATAGTTGGCCGGGGCGGGGACCCGGCTCCAGAGCAGGATGAAGACGATGCAGGCACCTGTGGCCAGGAGCAGGTTGGCGCTCAAGACAAGGTCCCAGGCGCGTGTACGGCGTTGGACCGGAGGCGTGAAGGCCCAGCCCAGAAACACCAGGCTGGCCGTGTCGGCAAACCGCTCGACAGGAGGGAGCAAGGCCCAGGATGGGACCCAACCGGCCGACGCGATCAGGGCGGCGATGAGGTAAGAGGCGCGCACCCCAGTCAGGCCGGCCATAGCCAGCAACAGGCGGCGGGCCTGCTCGTGCCGGGCGCGGCGCCACTCGCCCCAGGCCATGCCCAGGGCAGCCTGGACGGCCAGGAGCAGCAGCAGATGGTAGACCAGACTCCCCAGGGGGGAGCTCAGGATCTCACCGGCTCTGGACAAAACCCACATCACTGTCACACCCATAGAGTAGGGCGAACTCTGGCCTGCCAACAGAGCACCGTCGGGCCGGACCGGGTTCTTGCCCGGTTCTATTATACCAGCTTTTGAGTTCTTTGGCAAGAGTCCGTTGACAAATCAAAGGCCGTACAGGCCTGACCATCCTCCTGACGTTGGTAGCTTTGTTGACAATTCAACCAATCTGTGCTATAAATGCCGGTGACGGGGGAGCCAATGAAGGGCTGCGGGAACCTCTATACCAGGATTTACAGCCAAGGCGCAGTCTTGAATTTTCATTTGTCGAAAGGAGGGCAAACGATGTGGCGTTGTGGTGTGTGTGGTTATGTATGGGACGGTGAAGAACCGCCCGAAACGTGTCCAAAGTGTGGGGCTGCCAGGGAGCGATTTGCCGCGCTGGATGACAAGGCTGTCGAACTGATTGACCGCTCTCGCTTCACCAACAGCCTGCACCTGCAGCTTTACACCCTGCTGGAACAGGTCCTGGATGTGGCCGAAGATGGCGTGGATGACAACCTGGACCCGGGTTGCGTCAAGATCTTCCAACGGGCGATGGAGCAGGCCGAGATCCTGCAACAGTCAATCAAGGCCGAGCTCCAGACTCACATGAACAAGGGCAAGTGGGGGTAGTCAACAGACCTCCTGCCCTGTCCATGATGGTGCAGAAAGACCTGGAAGGTCCTGGACCTTCCAGGTCTGACTCCCCCTGACCTGGATAGACCCCTGCCCAGGGGGACAGTCCATTTGACGGCTGCCCTCAACTGTGCTATAGTTGTCCTGATACCCCTGGGGGGTATTATTCAGGCTGGAAAGGGGGGAGCCGTATCCGTGCTGGAGACGATCAAGACCCAGGCCACGGCCGTTCCGCGCGTGGTGGATGAACTCTGCCGGGCGTGCCGACGCTGCCTGGCCCGCGACCTGTGCCGCAGCAAGGCGATCTTGCAGATCGATCCGGGAGAGCCGCCGTTTATCGATCCCGGCCGCTGCTATGGCTGCCACGCCTGCATCCCCGCCTGTCCCAACGGAGCCATCGTTCTGAATGGGCGCTGATCCGTAAGAAGGTGCGGTCATTCTTGCCACCCTCGCCGCGCCGGGTGTTCGCAGCAGAACATGGGCGTGGGGCACCCCATCCGGCGCAAGGCTGGTGCGTTTGTAGGGCAACTGCTCGCAGTTGCCCTACTTGCGCTTTTCGGCCTCTTCATCGCTCGGCGGGGGTCTGTGACGCTCGGCGGGGGTCTGTGACGCTCGGCGGGGGTCTGTGACGCTCGGCGGGGGTCTGTGACCCCCGCCGGAGGGGGGCCGCCGGGTCACAGACCGGGCGGCGTTTGTAGGGCAACTGCTCGCAGTTGCCCTACTTGCGCTTTTCAGCCTCTTCATCGCTCGGCGGGGGTCTGTGACCCCCGCCGGAGGGGGGCCGCCGGGTCACAGACCGGCCGGGAGCAGGGCAAGGTGCGGTCATTCTTGCCACCCTCGCCGCGCCGGGCCGGTTTTTGCCTTTTCTACAATTTGGCGGTATAATAGAATCGGCACCGAAGCGGAGACAGGTTCGATGTTCCGTTTGTGCGGCCCAAACCATCATGCAGGGGGAGCATCCATTTTTATGGAGGAGAAGCAGATCAGCGAGACATCTGACAGGGAAAGGGAGGAGGGCGAGCAACAAAACACAGGCCATCCCATGAACGCCTTGATGGAGGAGGCGTTCACCTTCCGGAAATTGAAAGCGGGGGATATCATCGAGGGCGAGATCGTCAGCGTCAGCCCCACCGAGGTCCTGGTGGACGTCGGTGCCAAGTCGGAGGGGGTGGTTCCTGGCAAGGAGTTGGAGCGCCTGGGGAGACAGGGGTTGGAAAGCCTCCGCGTGGGCGACATCGTGCCGGTCTATGTCGTCAAGCCGGAGGATAGCGAAGGGGAGTTGATCCTCTCCCTCCGCCGCGCCGAAGAGGAAGGCGACTGGCATCGTGCTCAAAAGATGTACGAGTCGGGTGAGGTGTTTGAAAGCCAGGTGGCCGGGTTCAACAAGGGGGGGCTGATCGTCCGCCTGGGGAAGCTACGGGGTTTCGTCCCGGCTTCCCAGCTTGTGCCCGACCATCAGGGCCAGGACGGCCAGGAACCGGAGCAGCGTTGGGCGCGGCTGGTCGGCACCCCGATTCGCGTCAAGGTCATCGAATTCAACCGCAAGCGGAAGCGGCTGATCCTGTCGGAACGGGCGGCTGTGCGCTCCTGGCAGGAGAGGCAGAAGGACAAACTCCTGGAGGAGCTGCGAACCGGGGAGGTGCGGCGCGGCGTGGTCAGCAGCCTGTCCGATTTCGGGGCGTTCGTGGACCTGGGCGGGGCCGATGGGCTGATCCACCTTTCAGAGCTGTCGTGGAACCGTTCGGCCAGACCTCAAGACCTGCTGCATGTGGGGCAGGAAGTAGAGGTGTATGTCCTGAGTGTGGACCGCGAGAAGAAAAAGATCGCCCTCAGCTTAAAGCGCCTGGAGCCGGAACCATGGGCTACGGCGGAGAGCCGTTATTACGTTGGCCAGTTGGTTGAAGGGACGATTACGCGCCTGACAAATTTTGGCGCCTTCGCCCTGGTCAACGACGAGATCGAGGGGTTAATCCATGTCTCGGAGTTGAGCAGCGGTCGGGTCAATCACCCCCAGGAGGTGGTCCACGAGGGGGAAAAGCATGTCATGCGCATCATCCGCATTGACCCCAAACAACGGCGCATGGGTCTCAGTCTCAAGCGTGTGGCCGACCCGGCTTACGCCGATCTCGACTGGCGGGCAGAGCTCGCCCGGGAGGAAGAGCCGGCCGGCCAGAGCCGGCTGTGAGCCGGTGGAATTCCATTGTTCATCGGTCCCTGCTCCTTGATCAGGGGGTGTGTGATACGGCTTACCCACGCCTGGGCCAGATTGGGATATAATGGGCCATGCAGGCCAGATCGGTCGGTGAGAGGATGCAAAAGTGGCTGACAACTTTGACCGCTTCACCAGGTCGGCGCGGCGCGTGCTGACCAGTGCCCAGGAGGAGGCCCGTCGCCTGAATCACCGCTACATCGGCACCGAGCATATCCTGCTGGGGCTGGTGGCCGAAGAAGGGAGCGTGGCGATCCGGGTCTTGCAGGATCTGAACATCTCCCCAGACCAGGTGCGTGCAGCCATAGAACGAGCCGTGGGCCGGGGTCCCCGCGCTCCACTGACCCAACCCATCCTGACCCCCCGCACCAAACGGGTCATCGAGATCGCGGTGGAGGAAGCCCGGCGGCTGGGGCATCATTATATCGGCACCGAGCATCTGCTGTTGGGTCTGCTCCGCGAAGAGGATGGAGTGGCGGTGGATGTATTGCGCCGCCTGGGCGCTCCCCCGGAGAAGGTGCGGGAACGGGTCACCCACCTCCTGCAAGAGGTTCCGGTCCACGCCGGCCAGCGACGGGAAAGCAGCACCCCGACCGTAGACCAGTTGGGGACCGATCTGACCGCCCTGGCCAGCGCCGGCAAGCTCGATCCGGTGATCGGCCGGCAGATGGAGATCGAACGGGTGATCCAGATCCTGGCCCGGCGCACCAAGAACAACCCGGCCCTGATCGGGGAACCGGGGGTGGGCAAGACGGCCATTGTCGAGGGGCTGGCCCAGCGGATCGTGGTCGGCGACGTGCCGGAACCGTTGCTGCACAAGCGGGTGTTGCAACTTGACATCGGCAGCCTGGTGGCCGGCACGATCTATCGCGGTCAGTTCGAGGAGCGCCTGAAAAAGGTCGTTGAGGAGATCAAGAATTCACGCAGCATTCTGTTTATAGATGAGCTGCACATGCTGGTCGGGGCGGGCGCAGCCGGCAGTTCGGTGGATGCAGCCAACATTCTGAAGCCGGCTCTGTCGCGTGGGGAATTGCAGTGCATCGGCGCCACCACCCTGGATGAATACCGCAAACATATCGAAGGGGACGCGGCTCTGGAACGCCGCTTCCAACCGGTCTATGTGGAGGAACCCACCGTCGAGCAGACGATTGACATTCTGCGCGGGGTGAGGAGCCTGTACGAAGAGCACCACAAGCTGCCGATCACCGACGAGGCGTTGGAGGCAGCCGCCCGCCTGTCGGCCCGCTATATTACCGACCGGTATCTGCCCGACAAGGCCATTGATGTGCTGGATGAGGCGGCGTCGCGGGTGCGCATGTACAAACTGTCCCGCTCCTCTCCACTGCAGGAGACCTTCACCGAGATCAGGTCGGTACAACGCCAGAGGGAGGAGGCCATTGACGCCCAGCGATGGGCCGAGGCGACGGCGCTGCGCGACCGGGAACAGGAGTTGAGATCCCAACTGGAGCAGGTGCGGCCCGGCTGGGATGCCGGTGCGGCGGGCGCGGCCGTGACGGCCGACGATGTGGCCGAGATCGTGTCCATGTGGACCGGCGTGCCGCTCATGCAACTGGAAACCGAGGAGTCGGAGCGGCTGCTGCACATGGAAGAGGCCCTTCACCAACGGATTGTGGGTCAGGAAGAGGCGATCCGCAGCATCTCGCGGGCTGTGCGCCGCGCCCGGGCCGGTCTCAAGGACCCCAGGCGGCCCATCGGCTCCTTCCTGTTCCTGGGGCCAACCGGCGTGGGCAAGACAGAGCTGGCTAAGGCGCTGGCCGGGTTTATGTTTGGCAGCGAAGAGGCCCTCTTGCAGTTTGATATGTCGGAATTTATGGAACGACATACGGTGGCGCGGCTGGTCGGTGCGCCGCCGGGATATGTCGGCTATGAAGATGCCGGGCAACTGACAGAAGCCGTGCGCCGCCGCCCGTTCACGGTGATCTGCTTCGACGAGGTGGAGAAGGCCCATCCCGAAGCCATTAACATGTTGCTCCAGATCATGGAGGATGGCCACCTGTCAGACGCCAGAGGACGCAAGGTAGATTTTCGCAACACCATCATTCTGATGACCTCGAATGTGGGGGCCGAAATCATCGGGCGTTCGAGCGGGCTGGGCTTTATCCGGGGGCACGACACGGTCCAGAGCGAGCAACTGGCCTATGCCGAGATGAAAGATAAGGTCCTGGATGAGCTCAGGCGCCTCTTCCGCCCCGAGTTCCTGAACCGGATAGACGCCACCATTGTGTTTCACGCCCTCAACCGGGAGCAGATCAAGCAGATTGTAGACCTGGAGATGAACAAAATCCGCAGTCGGCTGGTGGAATTCGACCTGGACCTGCGCCTGACCGATGCCGCCCGCGACTATCTGGCCGACAAGGGCTACGATCCCCAACTGGGGGCCCGTCCGCTGCGGCGGGTGATGCAGACCGAGATCGAGGATGCTCTCTCAGAAGGGTTGCTGGCCGGGCGCTTCCGGCAGGGAGATGTGGTGATCGTGGATTATGCCCAGGAGTTGGTCTTTCGCCCGGCCAGGGCTGACCTGGTTGAACCGTTGGCGCAGGTGGACGGCGAGCCGATTCCGCAGGCGCTCACCCCGGTCTTTCGCTGATCGGCTTTCCCCTCCCTCGGTGTGGTGGGGAAGATAGGGAGAGAGAGGGTTTGGGGCGGGCGGCTTCGCTGTCTGCCCCAAACCCCTCTTTTTCCTCCTCAAGGTGCTAGAAATGCCCAAGAAACGGCTGCAATACATATGCGAGTCGTGCGGGGCGACCGCCATCAAGTGGACCGGCCAGTGCCCGTCGTGCGGCGAGTGGAACACCCTGGTGGAGACGGTGGTCGAGCCGCAGAGGGAACCGGCGTTGGCCCGGTCGCTGGCACCGGGCAGCCGGCCTCAACGGCTGCCTGACATCCGGTCTGATCAGTTCCAGCGGCTGCCGGTGACCATCGGCGAACTGGCCCGGGTGTTGGGCGGCGGCCTGGTTCCAGGTTCGGTGGCCCTTATCGGTGGGGAGCCGGGGATCGGCAAATCTACCCTGCTGCTCCAGGCTTCGGCCCGCCTGGCCGGAGAGATCGGCCCGGTCCTCTATGTCTCGGCAGAAGAGTCGGTCCATCAGATCAAGATGCGCGCCGACCGGTTGGGCTTGCAGCAGCCCGACCTGTATCTTGTCGCCGAGGTGTCGTTGGACCAGATTGTGGCCCACGTGGAGCAACTGCACCCCCGCCTGGTGGTGGTGGACTCGATCCAGGCCATCGCCGCTGACGAATTGGAATCGCCGGCAGGCAGTGTCAGTCAGGTGAAGGCGTGTGCCACCACCCTGCTACGCCTGGCCAAAAGCAACGGGGTGCCCTTCTTTCTGGTAGGCCATGTGACCAAGGCAGGGGCTATCGCCGGGCCGAAGGTGTTGGAACATATCGTGGACACGGTGTTGTATCTGGAAGGGGATCGCTTCCATGCCTATCGCCTGCTGCGGAGCGTCAAGAACCGCTTCGGCTCGACCAACGAGGTGGGGGTGTTTGAGATGACGGAAGAGGGCATGGTCGAGGTTGCCAACCCCTCCGCCGCTTTTCTGGCCGAGCGGATGCCCAATGCGGCCGGTTCAGCCATCGCCGTCACGATGGAGGGCACACGGCCCCTCCTGGTCGAGATCCAGGCCCTGTCGAGCACCACCAGCTTTGGCCTGCCGCGACGCACGGCCAACGGGGTGGATTTCAACCGGCTGCTGCTGCTGGTGGCGGTTCTATCCAAACGGGTGGGGTTGCGCCTGTTCGACCAGGACATCTTTGTCAACGTGGTGGGGGGGCTGCGCATCAATGAACCGGCAGCCGATCTGGCCACCGCCCTGGCCATCGCTTCGAGCCTGCAGAACCTGCCGCTGCCCGGCGATCTGGTGGCCGTGGGGGAAATCGGCCTGTCCGGCGAACTGCGGACCGTCAGCCATCTGGCGCGACGGCTGGCCGAAGCGGCCAAGCTGGGCTTTGGCCGTTGCCTTGTGCCGGCTTCCCCCCGTCCCCTCCGAGAGGTGCCGGCCGGGTTGGAGGCCCTCCCCGCCCGCTCCCTGGCCGAGGCCCTGGCCATCGCCACGGGCAAGGAGGCTTTTTCCTCAAAACATTGACAATTGCTCTGGAATGTGTTAAGATACAGGTGGGAGCGAAGCCTGCCCCGGCTTTGTCCCCCGACCCCCTCCTAACGTCCTGACGGGCGGGAGGAGGGCTTTCGAAGCAGAGGAACTGGGCGGTGGGGGTCACAGACCATTGGCATCAAGTTAAGGCGCGGGCGATTGGAAATCGCACCGGTAGGGACAGAGCGGCGCTCTGCCCCTGGCCGTCCGCCTGCGCGGACGGCGGCATCCACGCAGGTGGATGCCTGGCCGCAGGCCCCTGAGGTGCGACTTGAGTCGCTTAGCTTGATGCGGATGGGGTCACAGACCCCCGCCGAACGGGGGCTGTTCTGCTTCGAACACCCGAGGAGGGGAAGGAGGGAGAAGGGGCGCTGAACACATAGAGGTCTGACTTATCGAACCTTTATACTCTTTGTACCCCTGGTCAGAATTTCACTACGGAGGGGGAAAAGATGTAATGGACTGATGTTTATCTCTGAAAATGGAATAGGAGGTTTCCGTGCAATGATTCTGGATCTTTTTGTACGATTGATCGGCGCGGCCATTTTGGGGGTCGTCGGCTGGCGGCTGGGAGAGTATATTGCCGGCCATGAACCCCCAGAACAATCCCTGCGGCTCATTGTGGTGCTGATGCTGGCCGGTGTGGCCCTGGGGGCCCTCATCACCCCCTGGATGACGATCCAGCCGATCCGCTGGCTGCGGCGCAGGATCCGCCAGCTCCCGGCCCAGGAGCTGTTCGCCATTATCATCGGCCTCATTCTGGGTCTGATCGTGGCTGCCCTGTTGTCACCCATCCTGTCTCACCTGCCGACTCCCTTTGGCGAGGTCCTGCCTTTGATCGGCGCGATCCTGTTTGGCTATCTGGGCATGGCCATCATGATCATGCGTCAGAAGGACATCTTTGCTCTCATCGGCGGCCGGCTCGCCGGCGAGGCGATGCCCCTGGATGAAAGGCCGGTGCTCCTCGACACCAGTGTGATCATAGACGGACGGATTGCCGACATCAGCCAGACCGGATTCATCAGCGGCACCATGCTGGTCCCGCGCTTTGTGCTGAATGAGCTGCAACATATCGCCGACTCCCCCGATGTCCTGCGGCGCAACCGGGGGCGGCGGGGGTTGGACATGCTGAACCGGCTCAAAGAGGAGTCGGTGGTGCCGGTGCGCATTACCGACATGGATGTGCCGGAAGCGCATGAAGTGGATGACAAGTTGATCATGCTGGCCAAGAGCCTGCGTTGCCCCATTGTCACCAACGACTATAACTTGAATCGGGTCGCGCAGTTACAGGGGGTGGTGATCTTGAATATCAACGAACTGGCCAACGCCGTCAAGTCGGTCCTGTTGCCGGGAGAGAGCCTGCAGGTCAAGATCAGTCAGGAAGGCAAGGAGCTGGGGCAGGGGGTCGGCTACCTGGACGATGGGACGATGATCGTCGTCGAGGAAGGACGGCCCTACATCGGCCAGACCATCCCGGTAGTGGTCAAAAAGGTTTTGCAAAAGACAGAAGGGCGGCTGGTGTTCGCCCAACCTGATTTTGGAGGGACAGGCAACCGATGACGGTGATCACCCTTTCGCGCCAGATGGGCAGCCACGGAGAAGAGATTGCCGTCCAGGTGGCGCAGGCTCTCGGCCTGCGTTTGATTGACGCCGATACGATCAATCGGGCGGCGCAGCGGGCTGGCGTGCCAGAAGTGGCCCTGGCCGAACTGGAACAGGAAGGGGAGCGCGGGCTGGTCAACCAGATGCTCAAGGCGCTGCGCATGATGCCCGGCCTGCAGAGCCTGGCCCCTCTGCCCGAACCGCAGATCGGCGAGGCCGACGTCGCCTATCCTGTGCTGCCTGGCCTGACCCTCCCCTTCGCCGGGCTGTTTTCGCCCACAGCGCCTCCCATCAGCGCCTCGCTGGATGCCTATGTGCGCATGGTCGGGCTGGTGATCCGGGGGCTGGCCCGCGAAGGCAACGTGCTGATCCTGGGCCGGGGCGGACAGGTTCTGCTGCGCAAGCACCCAACAGCCCTGCACGTGCAGGTGGTTGCCCCTCTGGCCTATCGCATCGAGGTGGTCATGAGCCGTGAAGGATTGAACAGACGGGAGGCTCAAAACCGGGTGCGGGCCAGCGACCGGGCCCGCGCCGACTATCTGCATCGCTATCACAATGTGGATTGGCTGGACCCTTTGCTATATCACCTGGTGATCAACACCGGCCGCATTCCGGTGGCCAGGGCGGTGGAGTTGATCTTGAGCGCCCGGCAGGCCGTCGCTCAACAGCCGGCTGCGGCCGAGGCGGATGGATAAAGGCATGGCCATTCTGTTGATTCCACCTCGGACCTGGAAAAGGACCTGCATCTGTCTGAGGGGATGCTGCCGTGGGGCATGGCAGCATCCCAACACCGCTTCGATTCCGATCCCTATCCAGCCAGGAGGTGAATGACATGGCATTAACCGTATACAACTATCTGACCCGTCGTCACGAGGAGTTCAAGCCGATCCGCCCGGGCCGGGTCCACATCTATGTCTGCGGGCCGACGATCTATGACCATGCCCACATCGGCCACGCCAAGGTCTATGTCTCGTTCGATACGATCGTCCGCTACCTTCGCTCTTGCGGCTATCAGGTGCGCTATGTGCAGAACATCACCGATGTGGGCCACCTGACCGACAATGCCGATGAGGGGGAGGACAAGATCCTCAAGCGGGCGGCCAGGGACCGGGTTGAGCCGATGGAGCTGGTCGAGACCTACATGCGCAGTTACTTTGAGGATATGGATGCCTTGAATTGGGTGCGGCCCAATATCTTCCCCCGACCCAGTTGCCACATCACCGAGCAGATCGAGCTGGTCAAGCTGTTGTTGGAGCGCGGCCATGCCTACGAGGTCAACGGCTCAGTCTACTTTGACGTGTCAAGCTGGCCGGAGTACGGCAAGCTGTCGGGGCGCAGGGTGGAGGAGCAGGAGGAAGGCACCCGGCTGGCGGTCAACCCGGAAAAACGCCATCCGGCCGACTTTGCCCTGTGGAAAAAGGCCGAACCGGGCCATATCCTGCGCTGGCCCAGTCCGTGGGGATGGGGCTATCCAGGCTGGCACCTGGAGTGCTCGGTGATGGCCACCAGGTATCTGGGCCAACCGTTCGATATCCACGGCGGGGGTCTGGAGAATATCTTTCCTCATAACGAGTGCGAGATCGCCCAGATCGAGGCGGCCACCGGCCTGCCGTTCTGCAACTACTGGCTGCTGAACAATATGGTCACCGTAGATGGCGTCAAGATGGGCAAGAGCCTGGGCAATGCCATCTACCTCAAAGAGATGTTCAGGCGCTACCGGCCGATGACCCTTCGCTTCTTCATCCTGAGCAGCCACTACCGCTCGCCTACCGATTTCAGCCAGGAGGCGTTGGATGCTGCCGACCGGGGGCTGGAACGGCTGTACGGCGCCGTGAGTCTGGTCCGCGAGCGGCTGGCCGGCGCCCCAGAGGGTGGCCTGGATGCCGGATGGGCGGCCCGGCTGGAGGAGTACAGAGCCCGCTTTGTGGCGGCCATGGATGACGATTTCAGCACCCCTCAGGCCATCGCCGTGCTGTTCGACCTGAGCCGGGAGGTGAACGCCTTGCTCAACCCGGGCCAGCCGGGAGGCGCACGAGAGGTCAGCCGGGGGACGCTGGAGGCGATAGAGGCCCTCTATCGGGAGCTGGGCGGCGACGTGCTGGGCCTGGTGCCCGCCGACCTGGGCCGGCAGGTGGGGGGGGAGCTGGTGGATCGCCTGCTGCGGTTGCTGATTGACCTGCGGCAAGAGGCCCGCCAGGCTCGCGATTGGGCCCGGGCCGATGCCATCCGCCACCGCCTGGCAGAGTTGGGAGTGGTCCTGGAGGACGGGCCGGAGGGTACCCGCTGGCGACTGAGCCGATAAAGAGCGGTGTTCAGACCAGGGGATATGGTCAGCCGATGCGCGAAATCCTCTACGGCCGCCAGCCGGTGCGCGAGGTGTTGCGGGCCGGGCGGCGGCAGGTGTTCAAACTGCTCCTGGCCAGGGGCCTGGAACCTGGCGGCCTGGTGAAGGAGATCCTCACCCTGGCAGAACGGGCGAAGGTGCCGGTGCAGAGCGTGGACCGGCAACAACTGGAGAAACTGGGCGGCGAGGTCAACCATCAGGGCCTCGCCGCCGAGGTTTCCGGCTACCCCTATGTGGATGTGGCCGAGTTGCTGGCTGCGGCCAGGCAGAGGGGCGAACCGCCCTTTTTGTTGTTGCTGGACCACATACAGGACCCGCAAAACCTGGGCTCCCTGCTGCGCACGGCTGAAGCGGTGGGCGTCCACGGTGTGATCCTCCCCTCCCGCCGGGCTGTCGGTGTCACGCCGGCGGCGGTGCGGGCCTCGGCAGGGGCGGCGGAGCATGTGCGGGTGGCCCAGGTACCCAACCTGGTGCAGATCATGGAGCGGCTAAAGGCCGCAGGGGTGTGGCTGGCCGGGCTGGAAGCGCGCCCTGACGCTCAACTCTATACCCAGGCCGACCTGCGTGGTCCCTTGGGGGTGGTCGTCGGCAGCGAGGGAGAGGGCCTGACCCGCCTGGTCCGCGAGACCTGCGATCTGCTCGTCCGGCTGCCGATGCACGGCCGGGTGGGGTCGTTGAACGCCGGGGTGGCCGGTGCGGTGGCCCTGTATGAGGCCCGGCGGCAGAGAACAGCGGGTTGAAAAATGCGCGGAACCGGTGATCATCCCCACGTTCCGCGCATCTGTTGGGCTGGTGGGCAGGGGAGGGATCGAACCTCCGAAGGCTGAGCCGACGATTTTACAGACCGCCCCCTTTGGCCGCTTGGGTACCTGCCCGTCCAGGTGCTATTATACCGATCCTGCTCCAAAAGTCAACCTGCGGCCCAGGTGTGGTTGAACTTGCTGCCCAGGATGAATCCTGGGCTCCCCCCGCTCCCGCCAGGTCTGTGACCGGGCGGCCCCCCTGGCGGGGGTCACAGACCCCCGCCGAGCGATGAGACCTCACCCCTATCCCCTGGCCCCCTTCCCCTCTCCGCCGCGGAGAGGGGAAGGGGGTTGGGGGATGGGGTGAGGTCCACCTTGCTGCTCCCGCCCGGTCTGTGACCTGGCGGCCTCCCCGGCGGGGGTCACAGACCCCCGCCGAGCGTCACAGACCCCCGCCGAGCGTCACAGACCCCCGCCGAGCGTCACAGAC
>Ga0209162_1002529_pt1 | contig 15853 bp, 13 predicted proteins | sample YNPNPMetaG_FD_187121 | JGI IMG/M metagenome (GOLD analysis project Ga0209162, IMG submission 187121) | Anoxygenic and chlorotrophic microbial mat microbial communities from Yellowstone National Park, USA - YNP NP MetaG (SPAdes) (version 2) ... | reverse complement strand
GGGGGGGGGGGGTGGCGCAAAAGCGAGGGGCGGAGGCCTTCACAGGGGCCTGAGTGGAACCGGTGAGAACAGGGCGGGGCCCTGCCTTCCATGACCGGGGAACACCCTAAGGTTTGCCTGCCCACGGAGAAAATGCTAGCATCAAGGCAGCAGACTCGCACAGCGCATGCGCGGTTGCCGGGGGGGATATGGCCTCTTCCAAGAAGACAGGCCTTCGGAGTGGTCACGTACGGAAATACAGGCAAGTAATCGAGGCCCTCAGGAAGGCTTTTGGCGAACGGTTCATGGCTGCGGTACTGTTCGGATCTCACGCCCGGGGATCGGCCCGGCCTGGGAGCGATCATGACCTTTTCGTCGTGATTCGGGACGTGCCCGAGGACCGGCTCAGACGCCAGTGGTTGGTCAGGGAGACGCTATTGCCCATCTTGGACCGGCTGCCTGGCCCCATTGCCTTCGTGATCAAGACGCCGGAGGAGGTCGACGCCAACCTGACACCGCTGTTGCTGGACATATGTGAGGAAGGGATCTGTCTCTACGGCGAGGAGTTCTTCGCGCCTTATCGAAGAAAGGCCCTCGAGGCGGTGCGACAATCCGGCCTTATACGCACGCAGATCGGGGACACCCTCATGTGGGTCTTTCCGAACTTTCGTTACCGCGACTGGGAACTGACCTGGGAAGGCTTTCGTGAACTCCCGCGATGAAGTGGAATTCAGGCTGGCCCTGGCGGCAGGCTTTCTTCAGGAGGCCGAGCAGGACGTAGGCCTGCAGAGGCGTTCGTGTGTGGACAACGCGCAACTGGCTGCTGAGAATGCTGGAAAGGCTGTCCTGGCACTGTTTGGGATCCCGCCGAAGACCCATGAGCCGGCAAAGGAGATGGCTACGCTGCTGCGGACGGCCGGGGTCACTGCGGATGTTCAGGGGATGGTCGGTCGAATGCTCCCCGATCTGTTGGCGCTGGGGCATGCCGAGCATTTCATGACTGATTACGGGGATGAGACGACTTACACCCTGCCGTGGGAGATCTTCACTGGCGAATCCGCGGGTGCTGCCCTTGAGAAGGCTCGAAGGGCCCTGTCCTCTGCAAGGGAGATCGTCGCAATGGCAAGATCACGAGAACCGCGAACTCCTGCCAGGTGAGGACCGGTCCCGGGGATGAGCACAAGGGCACTGGGAACGACCAGCGGGGTCACCCAAGACGTCTGGCCGGTGGCCCGGGGAGGAACCGCCCTGGAGAGCGAAGACGTCGTAAATTCCCGCCCATTGTTGTCCGCCTTACAGGAGAATCGTTTGAACGGTCTTCCGGGGAGGCCGTGGCCGTTGTCTCGGGACCCTATTTGTAGGACTCCCCGGCCACGCCCGTCACAAACAGCAAGGGCGGGGGGAACCCCGCCCTTTGCTAAAGATCTCTGTGGAGATTATACGATCCGCTCTAAGCGCTCCTCTTCCTCCTCCACGCCACCACCCCCAGCCCCGCCAGGCCAAGGCCGAGAAGGAGGAGGGATGCCGGCTCAGGGACACGACTGTTGGCGTCGTGGGAGAAAGGGGCAAAGAGATTCCTGTCGGTATCACCGCCTTTGATCTTTGCGTTGTACAGGTCGAAGTGGATACTATAGCCAGCGCTCAAGCCCGAGGTGTCCACGAGGAAGGCGAACCAATACATGCCGTTACCGGTCTGTGGACCGGTCCCAGGGTATTCCTGAACGTCGTAAGGCGCGCAGGTGTTGGCATCTTCGAACTGAAAGCTGAACTCCTCGAAGTAGGTCTCGAAGATTCCGTGCTTGGCCAGATCCCCAGGATCGAAGGAGATATAGGTCTCGAACGGGGGGACACCGTAATCCATGTCAGCGGTGACATTCACAGTGGTGCCGTCGAAGACAAAGCTCCCGGCATCTGTGCCCGGGGGCCCGGTCGCCGGCCTCAAGGCCGCAGAAATGAAGTAAGTATCGGAAAGGTCGTTGCCGTCAGGCATCAGTAAAGCATAGAGGGTGAAGGTGCTCGCGGTCGCAAAGACTGTTTCCTCCTCGCCCCCGACATAGATACCGCCACCGATGTCCAACTGCAGGGTGGGAATGGCGAAAGCGGGCTGCGGGGCCACAAACGCACATACGGCCAAGACAAACAACCCCAGCCCCGTGGCTGTCCTTCTTCTGAGAAACTCGCTCGCCTGCCCCGGTTTCAACGCTATCTCCCGTTCGCGGATAAGTTGTAAAGTTTTCCGACTTTCGCCTCGGGTCAGAGAAAGCAGGGGCGGGGTTCCCCCCGCCCTGCTGAAAAGCCCGTGAAGACCATGGAACCCGGGACTAGGCGCTCCTCTTTCTCCTCCACGCCACCACCCCCAGCCCCGCCAGGCCAAGGCCGAGAAGGAGGAGGGATGCCGGCTCGGGGACTGGCTGCGAAGTCAGGCCCCACATGTACTTCGTCTCACCACTAGCGTCTTTGTAATCTACAAATGCCCAGCCAATCTTCCAACCTGTCGATGGGTCGGCGACAGCTATCCTGAATTCACCTGTAGAGCCGTCTATGAGTTGGTCTCCCGGGTCTGCGCTCCAGTTGTAGAATCCAAAGGCGTCAACAAAAGACCAGGAGAGAGTGTTATACTGGATTTGAGCAGGGATCCCGTTGTTGGCCACAGAAAAAGAACTGAGATCAAAGGGCACGTTGTCGTTGATTACGGTCCACTGAAAGTCGTTCATTGTGCCGTAGTTCCCCTGGGCCTCATCAAAATACTTCTCTATCACTTCGACCAACACCGTGCCGCCAGGATTTTGATACGAGATCTGGAGATTATCCATGTTGACCCAATAGTAAGCGAACGTCGGTTCACTTTGAACGACTAGAACCCATTCTATGTCCAGATCGGCGTCTGTATTGATCCACTTGTAAGTAGCCTCGTGGATGATATCCGGGAAGGCGCCAATCGGCCCCATCAGAACCAGTCCAATCACCGCGAAAGCACCCAAGATCCTTTTCATCATCAACCTCCTCATCTTCCAAGGTTTGCTACCCGGGTTTGCCTGGATACCATGCAACATACATGCCACTCCTTTCGTATCCGCGAAAAACCAAGGTTCTCCGGAGGTTGGATCCAAATGCCAGTGCAGCGAAGAGTAACGAAAAACGTAAAGGATATCGACGCCAGTCAGAACGCAGTGGGGCCAAACCTTGATGACCTCGCGAAGAGTCTTCGCCCCGGTGGATCCCGGATCGAGGCCGGGAGGGGTCCGTGTATTTTGTAACCATTTCAAATGACTGGATTCCGGCGCCTGCCCCGGACCCCGACCCGGAGGTTCGCCGGAATCGCGCACAAACGGCATTTGCTGACTTTTTTGAGATCCTAAGGATCGCCTTCCGGGGTCAAGCGACGCGGCAAGGACAGGGGGGGATGGCGGTGACGGCCGGACAAGCGATACCTGGCGCGAGGGGGTACCGCCCGCCAGTGGCGGCGGGCGGGGCTGAGAAGCACAGGATTGTGGACTCCGAGACCGTGATCCGATCAATAAGACTATTGATGGGTTGAGACGCCTTTCTTGGAGAGGAATTCCTCCGCGATCCTCATGACCTCCTGCAGGTCTCGGCAAGCCTCCTCAAGATCCTTCGCCGAGTAAACCTGATAGAGGACGCCGCCTGGCAAGCCAAGGAGCCCGAGGGGGGGAAGCCTCGCCCCTTGTTTGGGTTGCCTCGGGTCGCTCGAGTGGCTCGGGTCGATGGGGCAGTCGGGTCGATCGGGTGAGGCCGGTTGGTTGAGTTCGCCTGGGTGCAGGCGGGGGTGGTCTCACTCCTTTTTCTTGATCACGGCTTCGCACAGCTCGTAGATAAAGGTGGCATCCAAAATGGCCTTGTCAGCGTCTTCGGCTGTGTAAATCTCTTCCGGCCCGAACCCGGCCTCCTCGTCTCCGTAAAAGCTCATTTCCCGCTCCTCTCTGAGAGCCCTGGAAACCTGTGCGATCTTATCGAGGTCTTTGTCCAAGGCTGAGGGCAATCGGTCTCTGTGTCTCCGCAGAAACCCGCTGACGTCGTGAATCCTCGGCACCTCCAGCCCCAGGAATCTCAGCACTCCTTTGAGGGCAAGCTCGACAACTTCCTGACTCCGGCGGACGGTAAGGCCGTGGGCCCCTTCCGCATGAAGCCTTTTGGCCTCCCGGAGAACCTGGCCAGCAAGGCGGATGGCACTCTCAGCCATGTGCTGGTTGGTCATATACTGAACCTCTCGAACGGCTTCAGATCGGGCTTGAGATCCCAGTACCGGATCCCGCCCGAGGAGATCCTCTTTGCCCCCATTTCCTGGAGTCGATTTCGAAGTCGGGACATCAAGGTCCGGAAGAAGTCGTCCTTGTCCACCAGGAATACGGCATCCTCCACAAGGTCCAGATAGAGGGGGACGACCCGGAGTGCTTCCTCCCGGGTCTTCAGTATCCTGCAGAACGAGGCATCGATCCCCCGCGCCCACAAGTCCTCCAGGACCGGGGCTATCTTCTCATCCGCCGCCCTGAGGCGCTCTTTCCTGAGGAACCGCCCTCTTGGCAACTCCCTGACGATGATCAACAGATCCACGTCCGATGTGGCGGAGGCCTCCCCCCGCGCCACGGAACCGAAGAGGACGACAGAGACCAGGTCCTCGCCGAGGCACCTCTGCAACTCCTCCGAGTACCTCGACGCGAGTCGCCGGAGCGCGCTGTTGACTGCCTCACTTGTCAGCGCCATAGCCTGATCTCACCAAGCAGTCGGTCAAGGCGGGGGCGGCACTCGTCCCTTCCGCCTGTCTGGTCTATCTCGTCTGCGCTTGGGCCGGATCCGCCTGAGGCGGCCCCCAGGTTCAAATCCTGGAGAATCGAGGCCCCTCCGCCCTGCCTGCGCCAGGTGGGGCGCCTGCCTGTGCGTTGCACGCAGACAGGCGGCAGGCAGGCGAGCCGCTCCGAGAAACACCGCCACCCCGTGACCGCTTACATCACCAAGACCTCTGTGCGTCGCGGTTTCGGCGGTACCCAGAGGGGATTCTAAGCAGGATCGGCTTTCAGGGTCAAGGAACCCGAGGGGGGAAGCCCCGGCCCTTGTTTGGGTTGCCTCGGGTCGCTCGAGTTATCTGGGTCAGTGATGGGTGGAGCCGTACTTGCCGTACTTTCCGTACCTACCATACATGCCGAGGTAGTCGAGGCCGCTGCCGTTTAGGACGATCCCGATGATCTTGTCCTTTTCCAGGAAGGAAACGGCGTCCCTGACCGCATTTCTATGAGTCACATCGTGACGCACCACCAGTATCACCCCATCGACCACCTTGGCCAGGATCCGGGGTTCGTTGGTCAGCACGACGGGGGTCGTGTCCAGGACGATGAACCGGTTGTTGTCCTCCGCTCTGACCTGCGAGATCAGTCCGCCCATCCCCTCCGATGAGATGAGCTCTATGGGGTTCTTCTTCCTGCTGCCCCCGGCGATGAACTTCAATCTGGGGATCTGCGTCTCCTGGATCACGCCCTCCAGGCCGGCCTCGTTGGCGAGGTAGTCGGAAAGGCCGGGGCTCTGCGCCCTGCCGAAATATTCGTGGAGGGTCGGGTTTCGCATGTCCGAGTCCACCAGGAGGACGGATTCGGTCAGGCCCTGGGCGATGGTCACCGATATGTTGGCCGCTAGGAGGGACTTGCCTTCGCCGGAAAGGGCGCTGGTGACCATGATGGTCCGCGGCGGGCTCGGGGTCTTGGAGTAGTGGAGGATGTGCGTCCTTATCCTCTTTATCTGCTCCACAATGGGGGACTCGGGCTGCCAATGCACTACGATGAGGGGACTGAGTCGCCCCCTGAAGTGCTTGGACTCCTCGGTGGAGGCCGCAAAGGAGACCAGGGTCTCCAGCCCGGCGAGATCCGCCTCCTGTGCCGAGACCTCGGGCTCGATCTCCTTTCCGGCAACCGGAAGGGCCGCCCCTTGTTCCTTTTCCGCCCTCTGGAGGGCCTCGAATACCTTGCTCATGACACATTCACCTCGTTTCATGAGCGGGAAGGGTCCAACAGCCCGCTCTCACTTCGGCCACACCCCATGGAGTCCCCGCAGGAACCCGTCCGGGTGAATCTGCGGGGAGAGGAACATCCAGACCAGGCCCAACAACAGCAAAACGATCCCCCCGATGGCCCACATCGTCCCGCTCCCCTTCTTCTTCCTCGGCCGGGTCCACTCCATGGCCAGGTCCGACTCGTCCCTGGGCCAGGCCCCCTTGTCCTTGGGGATGGCCCTGGTCCCCTCCATGTCGAGGATGACCTCCTTCACCACCGGGAGATCGATCTGTTTCTTCTCCAGGGCGTATCCGGTGAGGAGGGCATTGTCGCAAAGGACGTTGACGAGCCTCGGGACCCCTGCCGAATACTTGTGGATCCTCCCCACGGAGCGGAGCGTGAAGAGCGGCGCGCCGTGATAGCCCGCCACCTTGAGGCGCCAAGCTATGTACTCGGCCGTCTCTTTGCGGCTCAGGGGCTGGAGGTGGCACCTCAGGCTTATGCGCTGCTTGAACTGCCTGAGGCAACTGAAGTTGATGATCCGGTGAAGCTCCGGCTGGCCCGAGAGGACCACCTGCAGGAGCTTCTCCTGGGATGTCTCGAGGTTCATCAGGAGCCTGAGCTCTTCGAGGATCGGGAGGCTCAGGGTCTGTGCCTCGTCCACTATGAGCAGGGCCCTCTTCTTCTTCCTGGCAAGATCCAGGAGGAATGCGTTCAACTGGCCGAGGAATTTCCCCTTGCTGCTGAGGTCGCCCCCCAGGCCGAACTCCTGGGCCACGGTCCCGAAGAAATCGGGCAGGTCCAGCCTGGGGTTGAGGACATAGGCGGTCTTGGTGTCCGAGTCCAGGACCTGGAGGAGGGAGCGGATGAGGAGGGTCTTGCCCGTTCCGACCTCGCCCGTGAGGACCATGAGCCCCTTCTTCTCCTTGACCCCGTAAAGGAGCGTGGCAAAGGCCTCCTTGTACTGGTCGCTGGTGTAGAAGAAACGCGGGTCGGGGGTTATCTCGAAGGGCTTGCGCTCGAGCCCGTAGAACTGGAGGTACATCTCATCAACCCCGCGCCTGCTTGAGTCGAGGCAGGGATCCCTTCGCCACCTTGGTCGGGGACTCCTTCTCCCCTGTCTCTATGGTCGGCACCACGGCAAGGACAGGCAGGCCGGTGAAGGCCTGGAGGTCCTCAGGGTCCCTGAAGGAGCGATTCATGTACTCGAGGAGCAAGGCAAGTCCTAAACCGGACCCCAGTCCCAAGGCGATGGAGAGGGCGAAAAGTTTGGTCATATCGGGCTTCCACGGCTTGGAGGGGAGCTGCGCCGGATCCAGGACGCGGAACTGCTCGCCTTGCTGCCGCTGCTCCATGGCCTTGGCCTGCTCCGAGTCCAACTTCTTGGCAAGGAGGGATTCGTAGAGCTTCTTGGTGTTCTCGTAATCCCTGGTCAGGGTGGTCATCTCCTGCTCGCGCCTCGGGGCGTTCTCTATCCTCTGCTCGAACTCCCTGATCCTGGCCCGGACCTTCTCCTCCTCTGCCCGCAGTTGGCGGATCTCGGACTCCGCCGCCGCTATCTGCGCCTGCACACTGGCAATGGATAGCTCCCCCTGGCCGATCTGGGGCCGCGGCGTCCTTATGACCCTCCTCTGCGCGGGCGAAGTCGGTTTGGTCTCACCCCCCTGCCCCTGTTCCAAGTCAACCTCCTCCAGGCGCTTCCTGGCGGCGACCACGTCCGGGTGCTTGTCCGTGTACTTGGCCCTCAGCTTGGCCAGGTTCTCCTTCAGGGCCTCCTGGCCGGGCGCAGGAGGGGAGGGGGGGAGCTCCTCGACCGGGGCCGGCTCCTCCACCCTGGAGGCCACGGCGTACTTCCTCAACTCCGCCAACTGACTGCTGTAGAGGACCTTTCGGTCCTCAGCGGACCGTATTCCGTCGACGACCCTCTGGTACTGGATCTGAAGCTGCTGGAGGATGCCCAGATTGGCCTGCATCTGTTCGGGTAGCTCCCCCATGTGCTTGGTCTTGTAAGCGGTGATCTCCTGCTCCTGCCTCTGGAGGTCGGCCTCGGTCTTCTTGAGCTGGTCCGCCAGGAAGGAGGCCGTTCCCTCGGCCTGCTGCTCGCGGATCTTCAGGTTCTGCTCGATGAACAGGGAGGCGAGCCTGTTGGTCACCATCATCACGGTCTTGGGGTCGGACCCTGCGAAGAAGACCTCGAAGGCGTCGGTCCTCTGGCCCCGCTGCTGCCCGCCTTTGAGCTGGATCTCTACATTCTTCCTCATCTTCTCGATGAGCTCCTCCTGGCTGAGCTTGCCTGCCTCCTCCTTGTAGAGGCCGAACTCGTTGATGACAGTGAGGAGGTTCGTGCGGCTCAGGATCTGGGTGGTGATACTGTGGATCCTCTCCTCGATGGACTCGGTCACAGTGGGCTTGATGTACTCAGTCGGGACCCGCTGGGGGATCAGGAGGATCAAGGTGCTGGACCTGTAGACCTTGGGGAGCTGAAGGACGACGGCTATGCCCGCCAGGCTGACCACCACGAAGGGGATGAGGATCCACCAGAAACGCCGTTTGACCATGGCCAGGTAGTCTTCTGGCCTCAATGGCCTGGAAAGATTGAACATGGGGATGACTCCTTTCCACGATCTCAGTCCGAGGGGATGCGATCAGCCACTGGAGGTGGTGGCCCACAAGCCGGCTTTGGGTGCGACACAAGAGGTCCGTTGTCCGCGGCCGGTGGTGGGTTGTGGACCACAAACGACTGGCAACTGACAACCGGCGATTTCGAGAGATAGACCCTTCCCCCTCTCGCCCCGCAGCGATCACGCTGATATCTATGGCACGACGATGGTGTCCCCGGACTTCAAAACCACGTTGTGCTCCAGGGCCTCTCCGGATATCACATCCTTGTAATTGATCACCCTGCGAGCGTCTTTTCCTTTTTCCCGAGTGATCAGCACGATGTTGTTGGAGGCCCAGTCATTTAGCCCGCCGGCCATGGCGATGGCCTGAAGGAACGTGACCTCCTTGACGGTATCGTAAGTCCCTGGCTTGTTGACATTGCCCAGGATGTATATCATGAGCCTCCTCGGCTCCTTGACGATCACGGTCACCTGCGGCTCGGAGAGGAAGTCCTTCAACTTGTCGGTGACCACCTTCTTGAGTTCCATGGGAGTCAGCCCGGCGGCCTGGACGTCGTCCACGAGGGGCATGGATATCATGCCGTCCTTGCGCACCAGGACCTCCCTGGTCAGATCGCTCTCCTTCCACACATGGATCTCCAGGCGATCCTCCGGCTCTATCACGTGGGAGTCGCCCCCCCTGGCGGCCCTCTGAGCCTCCTGGGCCGAGACCTTCGAAAACGCCAGGAGAAAAGCCATGCCGAGGATCACAAGAAACCGGAGCTCTCTAAGATTCATCTCCCCTCTCCTTCTCGCTGACATGGTGGCGCCGCCCTGGAGAAGGCCTCTCGAAGGCCTCGCCTCGTCCGTCCAGGAGCGCAAGCCCGAGACGTATCAGGAAATCTCTCACGTCGATGGCCCTTAGTCAATCGGTCTTCTCCCCCTTCGGCCATCGGGAGATTCCTTAGAGTGAGTGGTCCGTTGTCAGTAGCCAGTGGTGGGTCGTGGACCACGAACAACTGGCGACTGACCACTGGCCGCTAGTAAGGCCTTTGGCCTTCCGAGCTCGAAATGGCTTGCAAAGCCCGCGGGGGCCTGATATATACTCGGCCATGACCGGTGGTCTTCACGGTGGGGATGGGAGCCATCTCCCGAGGAAGTCCTCGCGGGCTGGCCAACACCTCCCAACGTCGGCACTCCTCAACCGCTGTCATTCCCTTCTCCTCCTTGCCCTCTTGGCGGCCTGTTTCCCATGGAGCGTTGCCGCACAGTACCGTCTGGAGTGGCACGTGGACGGGACCGTCCAGGGACAATACGACGACAACATAAACCTGTCGGCCACGGATCCCGAGGCCGATTTCATCACCACCCTGTCTCCGGGCGGGCAACTCCTCGTCGAGACCAAGACCGGTAGGGCCTTCCTGGACTATCACCTCAACGCCGTCTTCTACGCCTCCAACCCGATCCTCAATTACCTGGGCCATCAGGCAAACCTGGATGCCCACCAGATGCTCACCAAGGACCTCACGTTTCGATTCAAGGATCGTTTCATCAGGTCCGATGAGCCCAGGGAAGTGAGCGCCCAAGAGGCACCTCCTGACGGAGGGCCCCAGGCCACCGAGTTCCTCATCGGCACGAGGCTCCAGCGCAGCCCTTATATCCGGAACAACCTCAATCCCTCCCTGGAGTGGCGCTATGGGAAAGACGACATCCTCAGGGTGGGGTACAGGAACGAGATCTACAGGAACGATGAGGACCCGGCCCGGGACAGCTCTCGCGACACCTACTCCGTGGGGATGGACCACTGGTTCGGACCTAAGTACGGACTGGGTTTGAAGCTGGACTACCTCAAGGCCCAGTTCAACACCTCCTCGGACTTCGACGGGCAAGACGGGCTTGCCACCTTCACGAGGAGACTCGATCCGCACACATCGGTCTTCCTGCAGACAGGGATCTCCAACAGGGATTTCGCAGACGGGACCACTGACTACAGGGTCTACAAGCCGAGCGTCGGCGTGGAGCACGCCTTCAGCCCCATCGTCTCCGGGCGGCTCAGGGCAGGCTACTTCTTCTTGGTCCCCGAGCATGGTCAGGACGACGGCGGGCTGGAAGGGGAGGCCTCCATCACCGTGAGGTGGCTTCGTCTGCTGGGGACGGCGTACGTGCGCGCGGGCTCCACCGAGAGCTACCTGGATGCCGAGAACCTGGGCTTCGCCAAGTACTGGGGCACGGGAGGGGTGGTGCGGTACCAGGCCACCAAGATGGTGAGCCTGGGCCTCGATGCCGCCCTTTCCTCCTATGACTTTCCCTCCGGGCAGCAGCGAACCACGTGGCACGCCAAGACCGACGTCTCCGCTGTGCTCCTGAAGTGGTTGACCGGGTCGGTGGAGTTCCTCCATCAGGAACAGCTAGGGGAGGGGACCTCGGAGTACACCAATAACCGCATCACCTTTCGCCTCACTGCCCGGTACTGAATGACGACGCCCGTTGTGGGTGGCCGTTGTCCGTTCTTGCCGACAGAAAACTGGCAGCCGGCAACAGACACCCGGCGGAGATCCCAAAGGTTCAGGGCTTGCCCCGTACGGCCGTCCGCCTTCACCTGCCCAGGGACTTGAGGGCCTGGCTTGCCTTGTCAGCATCGGGGAAGTCGGGGCTGATCTCCAGGGCGGCCTCCAGCTCCTTTCTGGCCTGGTCCGTGTTGCCCATCTTGAGATGGACCATCCCGAGGTGGTACCTGATGGTGGGGTTTTGCGGCATCTTGTTGGCCGCCTCGTTCAGTTGGCTCAGGGCGGTGATGTAGACCCCCTTGTGGTAGTAGGCCCATCCCGCGGTGTCTGCTATGGAAGGGTTGTCCGGGGCGATCTCCCTGGCCCTCTGGGCGTAGGTGAGGGCCACGTCTATGTTGCCTCCATGCTCCATCTCGATCCAGGCCAGGTTGTTGGACGCCGGTGCGAAGTTCGGATCCACGGCCAGGATCTGGCGGTATCTCTCCTTGGCCAGGTCGATCTTGCCCTGCTGCTGGTAGATCACCCCCAGGGACATGAGGGCCCGAACGGACCGGGGGTTCTTCTCCACGGCCCTCTGGTACTCCTTGACCGCCTCGTCCAGGCGGTTCTGTCTGGCGAACAAGATGGCCAGGCTTTCGTAGAAGGATGGATCGTCGGGGCCGAGTTCCACGGCCTTCCTGAGGCTCGCCTCCGCCTCCTTTTCCTTTCCCTGTGCTGCGAGGAAGTTCCCCCTGAGCTGATGGAACTTGGCGTTCTGCGGCGACCTCTCCAACTGCTGGTTGATCCTCTTGAGGGCGCCATCAGGGTCCTTTTTCAGGACGTAGGCGGCAGCGAGGATGCCCAGGGATGCACCGTCGTTGGGGTTCAGGGAGAGGGCCTTCTCCAGGGAAGATATCGCCTCGTCGAAGTTGCGAAGGGCTAGGGCGAGCTGGCCCAGGTAGTAGTGTCCCAGGTGGAGGTTCGGGGCGAGGCGGATCACCTCCTCGATGGACTTGCGCGCGCTGGCCGCATCCTTCCTGGCCAGGTACACGCGCCCCAGCGCGAGATGGGCCCGCCAGTTCTGCGGCATCAACTCCTTGAGCTTCTGGGCCTCAGCCAGGGCGGAGTCCTGCGCACCGGTCTGTTCGTAAAGATCTATCAGGAGGAGCCTCGGCTCTGCCAGCTTGGGGTTGATCTCCAAGGTCTTGATGAGGGCCCCTTTTGCCTGCTGGGCGTCGCCCTTTCCCAGGTAGGCCAGGCCGAGATAGTAGTGGGCCATGGGGTTCTCTGGGGTCTCCTTGGCCATCTTCTGGAACTGGGCGATGGCGTCGTCGAACCTCCTTTGATCCAGGTCCAGTCGGCCCTGAAGAAAAATGCCTCCGATGTGAAGGGGGTTGGCCTTGAGGATCTCGTCTATGTAGCCCTTGGCCTTGGCGTGGTCTTTGGCCTCCAGGTGGAATGCCGCAAGCTTCTCCCTGGCCCGTGTGTTTCCATGGTCGACCTCGATGGCCTTCCTGTACTCGGCCTCGGCCTTCTCCGGTTTCTGCCACTGGATGTAGAAGTCGCCCAGGGCGAGCCGGACCTCCGGATTCCTCGGGCTCGCCTTGGCCGCATCGAGCAGGGCCTTTTCGGCCTGCTCCTCGCGCTTGGTGGAGAAGTAAAGCTGGGCCAGGCTGAGGGTGACGTTGAACTCCTTGGGATCCAACTCCAGGGCCTTGAGGAGCTCGCGCTCCGCGTCGTCCCACCGGTTCCGGCTCAAGTAGAACCTGGCTAGGGCCCACCTGGCCGGGATCGACTTCTCGTCCTTCTTTACGGCCTCTCTGAGGACCTCCTCCGCCTTGGCGTAGTCCTCCTTGAGGCTGTAGATACCGGCCATCCTGATGCCCAGCTCCGGCCTCTGGGGGTCTATCTCCATAGCCTTCTTGCCTTCCTCCAGGGCCTGGTCGAGCTTTCTCTGGGCCAGGTATATGTCTCCCATGAGCACGTGACCATCGGCGTTCCGCGGGTCCTTGCCCAGGACCAGGTTCGCCTTTTCCCTGGCTCGGGTCAGGTCCCGGGCGAGCAAATAGATCCTCCCGAGGAAGACCTGGGCCTCCAGGATCTCCTCGTTGAGCTCCACGGCCTTGGAGAGGGAGGAGAAGGCGTCGCGGATGTTCCCCTGCCTCATCTGGCAGGTCCCCAAGAGGTGATATGCCTGCCCGTTGCCGGGGTCCAACTGGATCAGCTTCCTGAACTCGATCTCCGCCTCCTTGAGCTTGGACTCGGATAGGTACTTGGTCCCCCTCTCCAGGTGCTTGGCCTTCTGTGCCTCGGGCTTGCTGCAACCTGAGACGGTCAAGGACAACACGATGGCCAGGATCCCCATGCCCCAAGTGGCCACAAGACGCGAGGGCCCGCGGCGGCTTCCGACACGGTGCCTCTCGGATCCTGAATCAAGAGCCATTTCCTTCATGTCCGCTCCTTTTCGGTATGATACGCCCGGCTTGATGTCGCGCTGCTGTGCCGCCTTGATCATCTCCTCTTTTCCATCCCCAGTTTCTCCATGAGGTCGTAGAGGGTGGGGCGGCTGATCCCCAGCTCGGCCGCGGCCTGGGTGAGGTTGCCCTTGTTCCTGTCCATGGCCCTCTGGATGAGCTCCCTCTCCAGGGCCTCCCTGGCCTCCCTCAGTCCCATGTTGCGGAACCTGGCGTGCCCTGCGGGGGCCAGTTCCAGGTCCTCGGGGGTGATCCTGGGGCCCTCGGCCATGATGACCGCCCGCCTGAGCCTGTTCTCCAGCTCGCGCACGTTGCCGGGCCAGTCGTGGGCCTCCAGGGCTGCCAAGGCCTCCTTGGAGAATCCGGAGACCTTCTTCCTGTATTCCGCTGCGATCCTCTGGAGCATGGCCGTGGCGAGGAGAAGGACATCGCCCTCCCTCTCCCTGAGGGGAGGGAGCCCTATGACCACGACCCCGATCCTGTAGTAGAGGTCCTCCCTGAAACGGCCCTCCTTCAGCTCCTCCCGCAGGTCCCTGTTGGTGGCGGCCAGGACGCGGGCGTCCACTGCGATCTGCTCCCGCCCTCCCACCCTCTCTATGGTCTGCTCCTGGAGGTAACGGAGCAGCTTGACCTGCAGGTGCGGGGAGATCTCCCCTATCTCGTCCAGGAAGAGGGTCCCGCCCTCGGCCATCTCCACCCGGCCCTTCCTCTGGATGTGGGCCCCGGTGAACGCCCCCTTCTCATGGCCGAAGAGCTCGCTCTCCAGGAGGGTCTCGGGTATGGCCCCGCAGTTGATGGCCACGAAGGGCCCGTCGCGGCGCTGGCTGAGCCTGTGAATGGCCAGGGCCGCGAGTTCCTTTCCCGTGCCGCTCTCCCCAACCACCAGGACAGGGGCATCGGTGGTGGCCACCTTCCGAATCTTGGAGAAGACCTCCTGCATCTGGGGGCTGCTCCCCAGGATCCCGTGGAAGCCCTGCTCTTGGGCGCCGGCCAGGAGCCTCCTGTTCTCCTCCTCCAGTCCACGGAGGTAAAGCGCCCTCTTCAAGACCAGCTTGAGCTCCTCGATATCCACCGGCTTGCAGAAGAAGTCGTACGCCCCGCGCGCGATGGCAGCCACGGCGTGCTCCTTTTCCTGCCTGCCCGTGACCACGATCACCTTGAGGCCGGGAAAGGCATCCAGGGATTCGCCCAGCACACGGAAGCCCTCTTCCACCCCCATGGGGTCAGGGGGAAGCCCGAGGTCCAGTGTCACCACAGGGGGCCTCTCCTTCCTGAGGATCTCCAGGGCCCCTGGCCGGTCGCCCGCGGTGAAGACCTCGTAGTCCTGGGACAAGGCCCACTTCATCTGTGTGCGCAACTCGGCATCGTCCTCGATCACGAGCAACCTCGGCCTCAATGCCTTCTCCACCTCCTATCTCCCTTCTCGGGATGCAGGAAGAAGGACGCGGAAGGTGGAGCCCTTGCCGGGCTCGCTCTCCACCTCGACCCTCCCCCCGTGGGCCTCGACTATGGCCTTGCTGTGATAGAGCCCGATGCCCAGCCCCTTCTTCTTCGTGGTCTTGAACGGCTGAAAGAGCGACTTGCGGATGAATTCGTCGGGCATCCCGATCCCGTTGTCCGTCACCTCGAGCACCACCCAGCGGTTTTTCTGGTATGTGGCGATCCGGATCAGCCCTGGGTCGGTCCTGGCCTCGTCCGCGTTCAGGAGGAGGTTGTGCAGGACCTTCTGGATCTGCTGCGGGTCGGCCATCACAAGGGAAGAGGCGCCGAGGTCCAGGGAAACGCCGCTTGCCAAGGCCCCGTTCAACTGCCCGAGGAGTTGGGTCACGACCTCGTTGAGCTGCACAGGAATCCTCTGAAGGGCGATGCCGTTCCTGAAGGAGGACAACTTGGTCATGAGGCCCTGGATCTTCCCGACGTTGGCGGAGATCAGGGAGAGGGCGTCCTTGCGGAACTCGGGGTCCTCGTAGTGGAGCGGGAGGTTCTGGAGGAGGAGGGACAGGGAGGCGGCCAGGTTCTTGAGGTCGTGGACGAAGAAGGCGGATACCGTCTGGAAGGCCTCCATCTCCTTGGCCCTCTGCAACCTCTGGGCGAGCCTGAGGTTCTGGAGACTGGCCGCGGTCTGGTCGGCCATGGTCTTCAGCAGGTCGAGCTCCTCCGGGGTGAGGGGGACGCCCTTCACCCGATCGTCCGGGGTGAGGAGACCCAGATACGCCTCCCCGGCCCTGAGGGCCACACAGTACCTGATCTTGTTGGCAGTGAGGTACTGGGCATGGGAGCTCCTGAGCTCCGCGGCCCATCCCCCTTTGCCCTGG
>Ga0209162_1002528_pt1 | contig 15858 bp, 21 predicted proteins | sample YNPNPMetaG_FD_187121 | JGI IMG/M metagenome (GOLD analysis project Ga0209162, IMG submission 187121) | Anoxygenic and chlorotrophic microbial mat microbial communities from Yellowstone National Park, USA - YNP NP MetaG (SPAdes) (version 2) ... | reverse complement strand
CTGGGCCAGAGGCCGCCCGCGCCGGAGGCCGTGATCCCTGCCGGGGGCCCCTGCGGGGCGGAAGGGACTGTCACTCTATGACTGGTCCAAAGAATGGGGGCAGGCCACATGCTAGACTACAGTCCAGAAACAACGTCTTCCGGGAAGCCACTCAGGGAGCGTCTCCTGAGCTTCTTGAGATCCTCACAAACGCCCAGGAGTTCCTCTCAACAACCGTCGCCGAGAGCACCAAGGAAGTCTACTCGCGCGACTAGCGAGCATTCAGTCGGTGGTGCGGTGAACACTCGCTTACCGACCTGCCTGCCGCGCCGGAAGTGGTCGCCTGGTATCTCACTTCCCTTGCGATGAAAGGCTTTCGTGTGCCTACCATTCGCAGACATTCGGCAGCGATAGCCGCTGCGCATAGGTCATCCGGCTATCCCACACCAACGAGCCACCCAGCTATTAAAGAGCTACTCAGGGGAATGACACGAAAGATCGGAACTCCACCGAAACCGGTGGACGCGCTGCTGTCTGAAGATATCAAGAGGATCGCCCGGGCGCTGCCGGATACCCTTATCGGCACACGGGACAAAGCACTTGTCCTCCTGGGTTTTGCCGGAGCCTTTCGCCGCTCGGAGATCGTAGGGCTGGATGTCGAGGACATCAGCCGCCGAGACGAGGGACTGGTGATCCTGCTCAGGCACAGCAAGACGGATCAGCGGGGCGAGGGCAGGTGGGTCGGTATTCCTAATGGCAAGAATCCTGATACCTGTCCCGTGACTGCTCTCAAGATATGGCTGGAGAAATCCGGCATTTCGGAGGGCGCTATATTCAGAGGTCTCGACAGGCATGGCAACATCGTATCAGGACGACTGTCCAGAAGGTCTGTCGGGGAGATCATCAAGCGGGCTGCACGGTCAGCAGGGCTGGATGCATCGAAATACAGCGGGCATTCTCTCAGAAGCGGCCACTGCACTGAGGCATCTCGGTCCGGCGTCGCCGAACACATCATCCGTCAGCAGACGGGCCATTGTTCTGCTGCCTCACTCCAGCCTTATGTGAGGCTTGGGAGACTCTTCGAAGAGAACAGCGCAAACTCGCTCGGCCTCTAAACTGGAGCAATCAGTCCAGGAAGTAGAATGATATGTCGCAGCTTACGGTTCGGAGATCATCAGATCCGCCTCGGCTGCAGCGATCAGCGGACCGGGCGTGAACGTGTTGTGGGTGTCCGCAGCGATGTGGCGAGCAGCGCCTTCACAACGGCAGGATGGAAATGCGTCCCGGTTCGCCGTCTGATGTCTTCTATGGCGTCGTCGAGTCCTGTTGTCTCCGCGTCATCGTGCGTGATCGACTCATTGAAGTGCTAGGCTACTGCGAGGATCGCCGCCTCGACGGGAACCTTCTGATGAGCGAGTGAGGCAAGGCAGCTTACTCCGTTGTGCCAGGTATGATGGTGCCTGATCCAGTCAGCCGTCTCGCAAAGGACCGGCAGGCGGCTCACGAGATCAGCGCCTTTCGCCACGTGCCAACAATCGCTCGTGTATTCGTTCTCGATGTATCTGCCGATGTCGTGCAGGTATCCGGCTGCGCGGATCAGGGCGGCATTCCTTCGCGGCAGTCCCATCTGCTGGGCGAGCCGCCCGGCGAGTTCCGCCACGCGCTCGGCGTGGCTCGTGTTCGCCGGGGAGTACGCGCTGAGGGCGAGCTTCGTAATCGCGTCAATGCAGGCTGAGCTTCTTCGAGCGCACCGGTGCGACCACATTCGCGATGCGGCAAGGGTACCTGTGGCCAACCCTATAACCATCAGGCTGACGAATCCCGTCCACACATGCATTCCCAACGCTGCCAAGACCGCAAGTGGCACGGCGTATCCCAGGAGTCTGCTTCTGTTTGTCATCTATCTTCGCCTTTCCGGCCGCTTGGGATGCGGCAATCCTCGCGGTTGCTGTGTGATTCATGCCTCCAATGCGTTGGTCATACGACGCCACAACTACCAGTATTTCAACGGGTTATCGCACGCTGTTACGGCCATTGTGTCTTGTTCGTCGGCCGCGCATTTTGGATCAGGCTGCGGCTACCAACATAGCACCAGACCGACAGGACACTGCCGCCGGTAGCAGCGGGTACCAGAACTCGACGGTATGTGCTGTGCATACCACGGAAGCCCTCCAGTTGGTCAATCGGGGGCAGGGACATCTGAGGATCGCGAAGAGTAATGATCTCTCCTCTTATCATATGCCAGTCGGTCTCATCACGGACCGCTTTCGGTTTCTCCGCAGGCGACGCCTTAGGTGTTTCACCGCCAGTCCTTGGGGCAGGGGTTTTCACGGCAGCCGCTGCTTGAGTTCCGTCCTTTGGCTCGTCCAAGGCAGCGCTCGAATCCGGCTTTGCCGCCTCAGTTGGCGTCGCGGGTTTCGGAGGCGCTTCTTCTGTGGGCGTTCCTACCGCTTCCTCTGCCGTCCGATCATCTACCGGCGCGGGCAACCCCGAATCCTTGGCGACCAAGGTTCCAGCGTCGGGGGCATTGTTCTTAACCGCAACTACAACAGCCACTGCGGCCACGAGAGCCGCTACTACTATCAGTTTCCACCAGTTCTGCTTCACTTGGTACCTCCTTGCCCGGCGAGCCGTCTACAGACGCCAGGCACACCGACATGACTTGTGCGACGTCTTCCTCAGATAGCTCAAAGTTGTGTACTTTCTCAATGCCGAGATCAGTAACGACTACGTATCGGTAACTGTCCAGGTTGGCGGCTTCCATTGTCTTCTTTGCACACGCCACAGGACAGCCGTCTATCACCAGCACCGTATCACTGCCCTCAACAGATGCGACCATTCCACTGACGTGCCCGCCTACCCCGGCGAGGCAGAAGAACTTGCCGACTCCGGCAACATCGAGCCTCTTGGCTACTTCGTTGGTTATCTGTCCCACGTTGGACCCGCCGGAACACGCAAGAATGGTCGTCGTGCCGCCGGAGCAGCAGCATTTGTCTTCCTTCATTCCGTCCCTCCAGATCGCGCAGCTACGCGATCATCTTCTTGATTTCCTCTAGGCTGGGAATCTTCCCAGCCACTTTTACCTCGCTGTCGACTGCCAAAGCAGGCGTCATCATGACCCCAAACTTCATGATCTCCTTGACCTCTGTCACCTTCTCTATCTCGAATTCGATACCGAGATCTTTCGCAGCCTGCTCGGTCACTTCCGCGAGCTTCTTGCACTTCGGACAACCAGTGCCCAGTATCTGAAGTTTCTTCATCTCTCGATACTCCTTTCATGCTGTCATCCAGCCGAACAGCATTCCCGTAAACGTCGCCATCACGACTACCAATGCTATGAAAACAACTGTCTTCTTCGCCCCCATTATGCTGTTGATCACGAGCATGCTGGGCAGCGATAGCGCCGGTCCGGCGAGAAGCAGCGCCAAGGCCGGGCCCTTGCCCATTCCGCTTCCGAGGAGCCCCTGCACGATAGGGACTTCGGTGAGGGTGGCGAAATACATGAACGCGCCTGCAATCGATGCGAAGAAGTTCGCCCCAAGCGAATTCCCGCCGACGGCGGAGCTGACCCACGTCGACGAGATTAGTCCCTCGTGTCCAGGCCTGCCCAGGAGGCCGCCGGAGATCAATACGCCGAATAGCAGCAGCGGCATTATCTGTCTTGCGAACCCCCACGTGGCCGAGAACCACTCGCCAGTTTCGCCCTGGTCCGTGCTGGAGACCACTGAGAAACCGATTACGGCTGCCGTGAAAGGGATTAGCGGCTGGTGACCGTAGGCCAGGGCCAGTATTACCGCAGGTGCGGCGGCAAGCGCCATCTTCCACCATCGCACACCGAACCAGCCGATCATGATCACTGCAAGCAGCAGCGCCGACGCTCCGGTGATGAGCCACTTGGCCGAGTAGATCACGCCCCAGAATCCTACCGAAGAATCCGGCTTACCCCAGTTGGCAAAGACCAGGATGGCTACCATTGAGGCGACGTATACGGCGTTCTTCCACAGCGCGCGCGTCACCTCCGGCTCCGGCATATCAGCCTGCGCTTCGGCTTTCTTGATCTCTTCTTTGCGGAAGATAAAATGTATGGCAAGACCGATCACGACGCTAAACACGACCGCGCCGACAGCCCTGGCTATGCCGATCTGTGCGCCGAGTATTCCGGCCGTGAGCACGATAGCGAGTATGTTGATTGCGGGCCCCGAATAGAGAAAGGCACAAGCTGGACCGAGTCCCGCTCCTCTTCTGTAGATTCCGGCAAAGAGCGGCAGCACAGTGCAGGAGCAGACCGCGAGTACGGTGCCACTTATCGAAGCGACAGCATATGCTAACACCTTGTTTGCCCTCGCACCCAAATACTTCATTACAGACGCCTGGCTTACAAAGACAGCGATTGCCCCGGCGATGAAGAACGCGGGAATCAGGCACAGAAGAACGTGCTCTTGGGCGTACCATTTTGCTAAATGCAGCGACTCAAATACTGCGTTATCGAATCTCGGCTTTCCAACCGGAAGGTAGAAGAATGCCAAGAAAACAGCAGTAATGACTGCCAGAGGCTTCCACTCGGTTTTCCAGTTCATATATTGGTCTCCATCAGTGTTCGCGGGGACTATTGGCCGTTTGGCCTAAGCGCCAATAAGCGACCAAAAAAAGATGGGCAGTCCCCTGCCCATTATGCTTTACGAACGAGCTATCCCACGAGTTCCATCTGCTCTTCGGCGGTTGATCTCATTACTGCTTCCACGCAGCCAAAGAAGTTCAGTATGCACGGCACCCGCAAGCTGTAGAACACCTGCTGACCCGCCTTGCGGTCATTAAAAATACCGGCGTCTCTCATCAAGGCCAGGTGCTTCGATACCGTCGATATGTCGGAGCCGACAAGGTCTCGCAACTCACAGACACACTTCTCGCCCTCCGCAAGCGCGTCTATCATCATCAGCCTGCTGGGGTGAGCCATTGCCTTGATGATCCTTGCCCTCATCTCGTACATTCGCCTGTTCATTGTCTGCTTTCTACCTCATTTGGTATTGTAGCCAAATCACCTGACTGCGTCAAGCCTGCTGCTCGGAGCCTCGAAACCATATGGATATTCGTCGCAGCCCTTGCGCACGTCCAGCCAGATCCCGCCAGCCAGTTAGCTCCTCAGCTTCTCATACAGGGACTCCAGCTTCGACTTGTAAATCGATCTTATCGTGCCCTCCTCTTCATTCAGAGGCTTGACCGGTATCAGGTCGAATACTGCGTCCTCGGTCATCCCTGAGTCGAACATCGTCCTCACAGCGCCAACGATCATGCTTGCGATACCGGACTTAGCGTCGGTTTCGCTCAGACCGCAGTGCTTCGACACATTCAGCAACTCGGCCCACTGGAACCAGAAGTAAGTCGGTCCCATGGCCGTCACTACTGCGTACGCCTCCAGATCCTCGTCGGGAACCACGGGGCATTGCCCCAAGTGGCTTACGACATTCAGGATGTTGGATCTGTCCAGTTCGGTCAATGCCTGCGAAAAGGCTATGGGGTTGAACCCGGCATTGATGACCGACGGCGCATTCGGTATCGTTCTGGCAATTCTGTCAAATCCCGCGAGGCCGCTGACGAGCCTTGAGATAGTGAACTTGGGAGCCAGAGATAGGACGACGGCCGAGGGCTGTAGGCTGGCTGCAATGTCCGAAAGGATACCGCCGAGCACCGGCGGATGGACGGCGAGTATCACAATGTCGCACGCGGCAGCCTGTCTGTTGTCGTTGTGTATAATCCTGATCTCAGGATGGGCGTTGGCCAGTCCGTTCAGTGCATCGGAGTTCGTATCGCTCACGATGATGCCATCCAACTGTTCCCCTGCTTTGTTCAGTCCTTCTAGGAGTATCCTTGTGATCCTTCCGCCGCCCACGAAGCGAATACTTTTCTCTCTCTCATTGTTACATACCTCCTTGCGTCCGCAGATCGCAACGTCTGGGCTTCCTCCGACCGGTCTCGTTCCGCAGGCATCCGATCATGGAAAGACGCGATGCATCATGAATCACAGTACGTGTTTCCGGCCCCCAGAAGAGTTTGCCATTTGGCATAATGACCAATATATGCTAAAATGTCAAGCGGTTGCAGCCAGAGGAGAATCACCGTGACACTGAAACGTACAACCGAGCGTATGTGCAGACCGCCGAAACATGCGCGCCACGTGCTTATTGCCTTGGTGTCCCTATTCCTCATTATCATCGCTCATACCAGTGCCCAAGCTTCGGATGGCTCATCGGCGAGCACATTCCTCGCATTCAGGGTGATGGCCCGCAGATCGCAGTCCCTTGCGAATTCCGTGACCTCGTATACGGCCAGGCTTTCGTCGTAGAGGACTGCGATGGCTCCCGTGGTCACGATGCCTATGTCCGCGGTGACGACGTATGCGCCGTTCACGGCAAGAGCGGAATCCACCAGGATAGACGCTTCCGCTGTTACCCCGACCACGCAGTCGATATCACAAGCAATGGGTGTCCCGGTCGGCTCGTCAGTGCCAGCGTCGTCTCCCCAGTCCCACACCGAGGCGAGACCGGCGTTGCGAAACTGGAGTAAGCGCGGCGACGCCGTTCCCGCTCCGGGCGATATGGGATTTGCCTTGCCGTTACGAGTCGCCACGCCTGGTCAGCTTTCCCGCGACGCTCTTTGCCTGGCCGCACATACGGACGATCTTCATCCCTGCGACGAACGCACAGGCTTTGCTCTCTACCGGGTTCTGCTTGCCTACTCTCGTTGCCATGCCTACTCCCTGATAGCGAATCCTCTCGTCCCGATGTAGAAGAACTTGTAGGTTATGCCGTTCCCGGCGTCTATCACGTCCTCCGAGACACCCCAGGAGGTCGATGTCTCATACACCTCGATTAGCTGTCCCCGTATCTCCGACTGGCCTGTAGTAGTGCAGTAGGCCCAATATGGGAAGATGCCTATCAGGTTGTAGCGGCAGTTGTTTGCCGCGCTGCCATAAGCCCCTCCGGCCGAACCCGCCACTTGGACATCGATCAGCGAGGTGTTCCATCCGGTGTAACGCGAGGCGGTATGAAGCTGAGTGAGCGCGGTGTCGCTGCGAGACATCATCACCGGAGCCACGTCCTCTCCGACTCGCGCGCCCGCGAGATAGCTGTTCGCAAGAGTCGCGATGGTAATGGTCTGAGGAGTGGACACCGTGTCGATAGCGGTCACCTGCATCCGCTCGAACTTGTCGCGGTTAATGATCTGGTAGTACAGCCCCGGTCTGAAGTAGGAGGCGTTGTCAACAGGCACGACGACGTTCGAGCCCGCGTTTACATCGGCCTGCGTTACCGCCATATTGGCCGACCAGTAGCGTTTGACTATGCCGAAGTGGAACGCCTGGCAACTCGTTCCTATCCGCACCACCACGACTATGTGGTCCAGGTCGGCGTAGATCCAGTAGGGGAACGTGGTTGCGTCCTTCGTCGCTACGTAGTTGTAGCTCGTGGAACCGGCAGGCAGGACTGCCGCCTGAGTGCCCGGGTTCCACCAGAGTGCGTTCCGCACACATACCTTGTCCGCCGTAGCCGCATACTTGTCGAAGAGCAGGTAGATCGTCTCTTTTCCTGACTCACCCGACGAGCCTATGTAGAGAAACGGGTTCGCCGCTCCAAGGTCTTCGGCGAGAACGGTCCACCCGACCGTGCTCACAATGAAGCTCCTGAACTTGGAGAAGAAGTCGGCCGTGTTGTTGGCTATTCCGCTTGTGCTTCTATATGCCATTTCTAACCTCAGATGATAGGGGACTCGGTGCCGGTGAGCCGCAGCTTGATATCCGTCTTGTTCTGCACTGGCGTAGCCGCAGGCACGGTGATCCGCCGCCAGAAAGAGAGGGTCGTGTTATGGGCCTTGTTGTTGAGAGCAAGCGACGCGCCCGCAACTGTGGCATCGAGTCCCGCCTGGTCAGCGGCGAGCTTGACCCAGGACGCTTCGCTCGAACCCACCTCGTCGACGGGCTGTACGGTGAGATCGCTGTAGTTGTAACCCGAGTAAACCTTTGTGCCGGACGAATGGTTGCCCGCGGTAGTGCCACCATATCCTCGTTCAACGGTAAGCTGTGTCGTGCCGCCGCCGCTTGTAATGAGCATCTGCTCGCTGCCAACTATGATGATCTGGCCGTCCGCGAATCGTGCTTCGGCAAGCGGAATCGTGACAGTAGCCCCGTCGATAGCGGACGAGAGAGTGGTCTGCTCGTTCGCAAGGTAAAGCTGCCGATCCTTGGATTCCCCGTCAGTCCCGTTGAATACATCCGAGTCGGGGTTCGTGAGGGTGCCCTCGGATATCTGCTGCGTAAGCTCAGCGTCTTTGTAAAGATGGATTGCCATGTTCTCCTCCTAGGCTTCCGGCCACTTGGTGACCGTGTAAAGATTCGCCGCGGCCGTGAAGCCTGCCGCCGCCGATTCCGCAAGGTCCCTCTGCCGGAACGTGAATCTGCAAGAGCGGGTCGAATGGGCGAGCTTCGAACGGTTCAGATGATGTCGCACGAGCCGGAAGACAATGGGTTTTGCGTCCGGCTCTTCGGTCGCTATCTCGCAGATGAATGCAAGCCTCCTCTCCGAAAGCTCGACACCGAGCAGCCGTTCCGTATTCAAGATGAAACCGTTCAGCTTATGGCCCGATGTGCGGCCGTGCCAGCGGTTAACGATCACTCCAGCCCGTTCGAAGCCCTGGGCAAGCGTACTCTGGTGAATGATCTGCCAATACGACCACGTGGTCTGTCTCTTTGTCAGCCTATGCTCCGAGTTCAGCAACCTCCGGCCTACAACAAACACATCGTGGATGCGGCCCGTCGAGTGCAAGGCAACTGTTCTCCGCAAGGCCGCAAGGAAGTCGTTTTCCATCGATTCCTGGGACAGCAGCCACTGCAGGAAAAACACCCGCGTTCCCGCCGGATGCTGGGGAGCAAGCGTTTCCCTTATCACGGGCACGATGTTCCTGCTCTCGATCCGGTAGACCCCGAGGCTGTAAAGCTCGCCCGGGAGCTTCGCGCGGGTGACCGCAGAACGCCGGTTCAGGCGCAGCGCGCTTCGGAAGGTCTCCTCTATCTCCCCTCGCCAACCGACATTGACAAGCGCGCGCCGGATTGCCGGAGTAGACCCTTTGCGGCGATACCGCTCGACGATCTCGGCGATCTCCCGGCGCTGGGGGTCCGGGTCGCGCATAGGGTCGAAGCGATAACCGACCAAGGCCGCCAAGAGCGGAAGGAACCGGGGGTCACAGGCGGCCACATCCCAGATGTCCGGCAGGCGGTCGATAAGGCTCTTGATCTCATCCAGGGTTATGGCGGGAATAGCCAGAAACGCGCGCAAGTCACCAGTCGTATCCCGCTCGCGATAGATCGGCGGCAGCAGGTCGACGAGCTTTTTATCGAAGTAGGCGCTCATAGCGCCGCCGTCCTCACGTCCAAATGAACCTCACCCAGCGTCGCGATCTGCCCCGGTCGTATCTCGATATCCGTTTGCGGAGAGTTGAGCGTGACGTGACTCACGCCACGGGTCCCATCGAGAAGCGAGACGAGATCCGAGAAGTAAACAGGCTGGCCGAATGACATCTTCTCAAAGGCAAAGAACTCACGAAGCGCCGACTCCACCCGCATGCGGACGGCGTCAGGCCACTCGGTAGGATAGACATAGATCTCGGCGTCGATATTCACTGGGCGGTAGCTCGGATCGAACAGGTTTACCTCGATGGTGATCACCTTGCGGGACTCGATGAACTCCGCAAGCTCGCTCTTGAGTGTAGGCGAGGGCAGCCCGCCGCCGTCCGGCGCGACCGCCATGTTGACCTGGTAGTAGCGGATGTTGGAGCAGTCGTTGGCGTCGAGCACCTGGGCCTTCGCCACACCGGGGAAGCCCTCCGCGAGCGCCTTGTAGTCGTCCTTGGTGACGGCTTTCCATAGAGAGCGCAGTTCCGCCGGAGCCTGCAGCTTGGCGTGATCCAGAGTTTCGCGGTCGGAGCCGCCCGTGGAGGCGATGGGATTCGTGACCGAAAGATCGACCCGTGCTCCGCTGTGGTAGATCGGGCTGACGATCTCCGTCACCAGCTCACGACCGATATTGCCCTCCGAACCCAGGGTTTCGAGATACTCGACAGTGACAATCTCACCGGCAGGCGGAATCGCTCCGCGGACTCCGTCGCCGAAGATGATCCTGGTGACGTCCAGCCCGTCGGTTTCGACTTGGAAGTGCTTCGAGTCCGGCGCGCTGTCGATGAATGACCGCACTTCTTTCCAATCATCGTCGCCGACGCGGATCTGCATACTGCCTTGGGCGATGACAGTCGAAGAGAGCGCAAACCGCTGGCTGCGCTCGCCGGTCGAGATGAACTCCTCGCTCTTTCGCACACCCTGGCGTGCGCCGACATCTACGGAAAGCTGGCCACGCGGGATTGTCGCGCTTTCGATGGTCTCGAACTCCACGTTCCCGTCGTCTAGCTTGGCTGTGCAGATAGTTCGGGCTGCAATAATGATGTCTTCAGTCATCACGGACGGCAGGTTGAACCGCAGCGTTGTAGTGGCGGCAACCGGCGAATCCAGCAGATAGCCGATGAGCTTGCAGAGGTTGATCACATTCTGCCGCTGCCGGGCCGTTGGGAGGAATGCTTCCGCCGCCTGCGCGTCCAGGTAGTACGCGAGCATATCCCCGACGCCGCAGAACAACTCCAGCAGGACGACACCCAGATCGGACTCGTTGAAGTCGGTCCAGCGGTCAGTAAGCTGGGGAACGCGCGAAAGCAGTTCCTGGCGAAGGGATTCGTAATCCTTATTACTATACGAGATGCTCGCTCTACCCAATTGGAACTCTCCTGATGTCTTCCAATGAGTCCGCAAGGATGTCCCGGCAGAAGGGGTAGACCAGATTGCCCTCAACCTGCGTATCTATCACCCGGTAAGAAATGCGTATATATAATGTATTGCTATCGGTTGCTTCCGGCGACTCGTCAAAGGACACATCCGTCAAGTAGACTCGCTTCTCCCATCGCTCGATAGCGTCGATGATGTAGTGCCGGATAAGTCCCTTCAAAACGGAATCGTTCGGTTCGAAGACGAGGTCATTCAAACGTGAGCCGAACTCCGAGTTCATGAACCGCTCCCCCGGGCGCGTCCCCAGAATCTGCAGGATGCTTTCGTGGATGTGCGCGTGGTCCATCGACGTGACCGTGGAGACCTGCGCGCCGCCGGATCGCTTCGCAAACGCGAACGGAAATCGCAGCCCCTTGCCGAGGAAGTCCGTGCTCACTATTCGTGCTCCTGGCAGTCGAAGCAGACCGCGCCCGTATCGGTGTCGCTGCCATCGCCGGAATCCTGCGGGAATCGGATAACCAAATCTAGGCCGCTTACGAGGGACAAGTGAATCGTCCCGTCGGCTTCTATCATCCCGGCGTGCCCGCTTTCCATTGCACGGAAGCTCTTCGACCCTCCTGAGATGCTTCTTGGTTGAATCTCTTCGCCGACGCCATCGATGCGGCCGATGCCTATGACATTCAGCGTGCCTATCGGATTGGCTATTGTGACAAGCCGTTCGCGCCGCAATACATCCAGCCGAACTCCATCGGCCAGCGTGACCGTGTATCTCCCGTCAGCGGCGAGAGTCGGCTCCACGTCGTGGGGCAGCCCCTCGATACCGCAAGCATCGTGCGTAACAGTTATGGCATCGTTCACCAGACTAAGCTCCGTGCCGCCCGGCAGAGAGACCTTTCCCGCGCGCGACGGGGCGACCGGCTTTGATACGCCGTCTTCGCCGACGGAGACCATTCCTCCGTCCGGCAGGACTCTGAGAAACGACCCGTCCGAAAACGAGAACAACCTGCCGCCGTCGGGAAGATCCCGAATGGTTGTGCCAGTGGGAACCGACCGGAAGGGATGCGCATCCGCATCGTCGTCGAGTCTGCGCAGATACTGGGCGGCGCTTTGTTCGTGCAGGGCAAGAACCCGCTGCGCCTCCTTGCGCATCATTTCGGAGGTGGCAAAGCTCTGCTCCAGAAGCACGCGTATCGCGTGCAGATCTTCCCGAATGCGGGAGAAATACGGCGCACCGTCCGCATCCATGAGTCCCTGCCGAAGCACTTCCGTGAACTCTGTGATCTCATAATGGTTTTCGGAAGAGCTTGTTTGTTCTGTGATTGGGGGAAGCGCTACCAACGCCATAGTCTCTCCATATCAAGATACTTCGATCGTGCCCGGCACAACCTCGACCTGCACGTAGCGGATACTGGTCTTCGCTTCGGAATCATAGACCAAGATCATCGTTGACCCCGCAGTCCGACCGAGCGTCACCCGGCCGTTGGAACCGACCTCCGCGATCCACGGCTGCAGACTTTCAAACACCGGCTCACCGACAGTGCTTCCTCGAATCGACAAAGGGACAGTTACGTCCTCGCTGTCCTGCGAGACCTTTATCACCTTCGGGAACACATCCCAATACTGAACCTGATCCACGCTCACCTCAGTTGTCTCCCACATTCAGGCTGCCGCTCAATATCACCGCGCCGCATCCCGCGATGTCACCCAGCCTTGCGTTCGGCCTGCCGTCTGTCGCCGTATCCAGGCTTCCGGTAACGATGGGGGTGACGCCGTGCCCTGGTATAGGGCAAACATGCAAATCACACATCCGTGCCGCAGGATGGTTGTTCACGAGGTTCGTGACCGATCCAGTGATGATCGTTCCGCCGTGGCTGGAGACGTCGCCCAGTCTTGCCTGTGGTCGCATCGCTCAGCGCCTTCCGAAGTAGTTGATGACCGCGCTTATGATGCCGCTCACTATCCCGCCGATGGTCACAATCAAACCTGCGATCTTCCACATCGTGTCGACGCCAACCTTGCCGCCAAGCCCGGTGTTGAGTTCCCTGATCTGTTCCGCGTGCCGGGTAAGCTCGTCATTGATGCCCCGGACGATCAGCTCGACGTTCTCCTTATCGGACTTCTTCTCGATCTCTCGCTCGGTGTGTTCCAGACGGTTTTGTATATCCCGCCTGTGGTCTTCGAGTATCGAGCGGAACTCGGCCCGCCATGCGTCGAAGGTCTTCGCGAGAAGCCTTTCGCTTTCCACCCAGCCGCACTTCGTCGGGCCCTGGCACTGGCTATCATTCACGGATTCCTCTCCTTGAGTCATGGGTTGATGAGCACCTTTCCGGTCGAGCGCACGACGATATGTCCGGTCGCTCCGTCCATGATCACCTTGCTTCCCGTCCTGTCTTTGAGCCTGATCTGTTCACCACCCGCCGAGGAGATGATTCGCACCTCCTGCGTGCCACCTAGCCCCCAAATGCCGATGCTCTCTCGACCCTTGGTGGTGTCGATCAGAATCTTCTGCCAGCGCGAGCGGGTCTTGTCGCAGGAGACGATATGAATCTTCTCCTTGTCCTGCCACGCCTCAAATCGCAGGAACTGGCGGCAGGCGTCCGTCACTTGAACAAACGCTTTGCGGCATTTGATATCCCGCGCGATATCGATCTGTTGACCGCCCGAACCAGCACCCGCTTGGCCGTCGCCCTCGCTTGACGCAAAATCGTGCGCCCCGCGCCGCCTAGAATTCGCAACCTGGACCTCCCTCTTGACCGGGCAGTGCATGTGCAGGATCTGGCCTGCCCTGTCTATGATCTTCAGAAACTCCTCTTCGTCGCGGTCGTCCATCACGATGGTGTGGCCGGTCTCGGTCTTGACGAGAACCTTCCTGCGTGGGCAGTAGAATGGCGGATGAGCGTGGAACTTGCCGTGCTCCTTGTTGTCGGCCGAATCCGAGGCATGCTCGCGCTTGTCTTCGCAGTCAAGGCAGGTCGCACTCGAGCACAGCCGCTTTGCCTCCTCCGGCTGCTCTCCCGGATTGGACTTCGCGAGCCACACGCCTGTCCAGATAGGATACTGGGGATCACCGCCCTCGAACTCAGCCCAGACGCTAGCTCCCTCTTCGGGCACGAGGAACGTGCCGACATCGTCGTTGCCTCCGTATGGAAAGCAAGGCCACGCCCAGTCCGACCAGTTCTCCTCGCCAAAACCAAGCACAGCGGGAATCTCAAGTTTGAGCCTGCCGAGCCGCTCGGGATCGTTGTTGTCCCGAACGAAGGCGCGATACTTGCCGTACCACTTGTCCTTGTAGCGTTCCTCGTGCTGTTCGTCCTGGAAGGGAAGCGCCACTCAGATGCCCCTGAATATCTCTCGAACGATCTTCCAGCCGCTCTTTGGAGGGGACTTCTTCGGGTCGGCCTTAGCCACGGAATCCCTAAGAGCGTCCTTGGCTGCTGCGGTAAGACCAAGCTCTGTCCTGGCGACACCGGACTTCACCTCGTGAGCGCCAATACGCTCGATGACGCCGACAACCGCGTCGAGCGCGGCTGCCTGCGCCTTGCCCCATGCCGTCAGCTTGACGACCGCGATGAGCGCGACGAGAAAGGCCACAAGAACCTCGCGGTTCTCCAGCACGAACCTGACTACCTGATCTATCTGCATCTACCTGACCTCCTGATTATTTGCTGAGTACCTCGCCTGTGTTGGCGTCGATTCGGACCATCTTCGGCTTCGGTTTCACCGGCTTTGCGGTTTGGGATTGCCTGACCTGAGTCGCAGACCCTGCGCGGATCACAGCGTGTTTCTTTGGCTGTCGAGGAGCTTCGTATTCGTTCTTTTTGCCCTTGACCTCAGCCGCCCTGGCTCCAGCGCCTTTGCCGAGTGCGTTGCGCTTGAGCTTTAACTCGCAGGAATAGCCGTCACCGAAGATGTGCCGGACGGAAGTGCAGTAGTAAGCGCCGGAGAACTTCCCGCCGACTCCACGGACCTCGATGTTCTGCTTCGCGTGAAGAGTCGGGATGCCGATGGTAACGGCCGTCGCTTCCACCTGCTTGAGTTCCGACTCCTTGAACTTGCTGTCAGCCTTGTCTTGAGCCGGTTCCTGAGGCTCCTCGTAAAAGCCCTCTGACCGCTCGAAGCTCTGAGCAATCTTGCCGGATTCCTGCTTGCGGAACTTGCCTTCGCCGGTGTTGCCGTCGACAAGATATGTCTTCTTTCCGAGCGACGTCCGGTCGACAGTGTTCGCATTGTTGGCCTTGTGTTCGACGTGAGCCTTCTTGCGTGGGTCAACGCCCACGGTCTTGGTCTCCGTCCCCGCGCCTTTCACGCCCTGTGACTGCGTGGATGGAGTGAACGAGCGCAGCACGCCCTCGCGGTCGGTGAAGTACTCCAACGCCATCGCCGCGTGCGATCCGAGCTTCCTTGGATGGAAGTGCAGCTCGTCATCCTGGACGTAGAACACATAGCCCGTGACTCCCTTGCCATCCTTATCCCGGCTCTTGGCTGCAAGCTGCTTCAAGAACTGGGCGTCGGAGAGGTTGCCCTGCGCCACACGCAGATGCCTGCCGACCGTCTTGGTCACCACTGGGGTAAGGCCGTGCTCCGCCGCTATCTTCTCGGCGATCTCCGAGTACATAATCCCGGGAGCGGGCTTCTGCCAGATTCGCTGAATCTGCTTGCCCGCGAGCTTGTGCCCCTTGTCGAAAGCCTTGATCTTGATGGTCGGCTCGCCGGTTTCCGGGAAGTCGTAGTCTATCTCCTTGATGACGGCGACTTTCCTTGGCGAGAGATCATCCACATAGCCGAACCGGGCCGCGATCTCGTTGCCCTCCTGAAAGAGCGGATCGTCCACGAACTGCAGATACCGATCCGTGATGGAAATCTCCATCACGTCCATCTCCTCCTCGTTGTCCTCAAAGACAAACGAGGTGATCTCGTGCGTGATGTCCTTGGAGAGCCGCTTGCCCTCGATTGACCTGCCCCCCAAATCCTGGTCCACATGTTGAGTTACAATATGTGTGACTGGTATAAGGGGAGGCTTAGATGCCGAAGAAGGGTTACACAGCCAAGCAGATCATCAACAA
>Ga0209162_1002525_pt1 | contig 15873 bp, 11 predicted proteins | sample YNPNPMetaG_FD_187121 | JGI IMG/M metagenome (GOLD analysis project Ga0209162, IMG submission 187121) | Anoxygenic and chlorotrophic microbial mat microbial communities from Yellowstone National Park, USA - YNP NP MetaG (SPAdes) (version 2) ... | reverse complement strand
ACGGCGCACCGCGCCAGAAGCCGGATATCGTCCAGCAACGGCGGGTCTTCATCGCTCAGGGTCACAGCATCAAGGATGTGTTCGGCTTCCTGCGGGTCATCGGTGCGCTGCGATTGCAGCACTGCCAGGCAGATTGCCGTGTACCCGACGGGCCATCCGAGCGCTATGCCTTCCTGCACGGTTTGTTCGAGCGCTGCGATAAGCGGCGTGACATCGTCGCGCTCCAGGCATTCGAGCAACAACACCTGTCCGTCAAAGGCATACTCCTTGAGATGCTGGCGGGCGCGTTCGGTAAGCGCGCGCAACGTTGCAAGATCGCCGGTCAACTCCAGGAATGCTCCCAGATACGACCACGTTTCGCTGAAGAAGGGCAACCCCTGCATGAACAAAAAATGATCGTCGGCGATCTGGAGCGCTTCATAGGCGTCAAGAATTGGTAACACATACTGGAGCGCTTTCTGCGGGCGATCCCAGAGGTAGGCGAAGCGCGCCTGCATCAGCGCGTAAGCGGACGGCACGCGCGGGAATGGACAGGCGTCGAATACCGCCAGCATATCTGCGACCCGCCCGACCCGCTCGTACTCCTGACCCAGCGCAAACGCGATGCGTGCCGATCGCGGCGCGGCGGCGCGCCCCTTCTCGAAGCGTTGCAGCGCCTGTGCGTAGTCGCCGCGACGAAAAGCGGCCATACCCCACGCATAATGCCAGGTTTCACGTTCGCTGCTGCGTAGCTTCCAGAATGTCACCTGATCGAGCTCGCGTTCGAGATCGGTCATGCGATCTTCTGCCACAAGCGTGTTGATCAGGTCATCGATCCGGTTCCGCATCCGCGCCCGACGGCGGCGATGTGTCATAAGAATCCTCTTTTCCGCGCGCATTCGGATCACGAGCGCTGTACGTGAGAAGGCGGGTAAGAGCGGCGGACGGCTCCGAACGCGAAGACTCGATGACTCAATGGATGGTAAAGAAAGAATGACGTCACTGCAAAAACGCACCGCTGAGACGCCGGGGGCGCAGAGAACCCTAAAAACGAACCGTGATGGATGCATGGCGAAGCATGCGGGTGCGTGACGCGCTATGGAACCTGCCTCTGCGAACAGTGCGCCTCTGCGGTGACTTACCCCTTTTTGCAGTGGACTCAAGAATAAAGCGCCGTCAGTTTTCGACCAACGGCGCAAGCTTTCGTGTAAACCGCTGCTTCTACCTGACCGCTCAGGCGCGTGCGCGGCGCAGCGCTTCGGTCAGCGCGCGGCGGGTGTAGACCTGCACCATCGCCTGGCGGTACTCCGTCGAGGCGTGGATGTCCCCCAGATAATCGATCCCGTCGCCAGCAGCATTCGCCGCTGCCGCTACCGCTGCGTCATCGCCAGAGGCGCCGACCAGCGCCGCTTCTGCGGCTGGCTGGCGTACCGCAACTGCGCCAGCGCCGGTGACGCCGATGCGGCACGCAGCGACAGTCCCGCCGTCGAGTTTGACATACGCCGCCACGCCGACGATAGCGTAGCGCGACGCCGGTTGCCGCAGTTTGGCGTATGCTGCGCCTTCACCCCTGCCCAGGATGGGGAATGTCACCGACGTGATCACCTCATCCGGCGAGAGCGCCGTGGTCATCATCGCCACGAACATATCGTCGGCGGCAATGCTGCGCGCGCCGTTCGGTCCCATCACGTTGATCGTTGCGCCGAGCGCCAGCACGACCGCCGGGAGGTCAGCCGCCGGATCGGCATGCGCCAGCGACCCACCGATAGTCCCACGATTGCGCACCTGAATATCACCGATCTGTCCAACGCACTCGGCAAGCGCCAGGCAACCTGAACGCACTGCCTCACTTGTTGCAATCTCGTGGTAGGTTGCGCCAGCGCCGATTACCAGACGATCCCCATTCGAGGTGATGCCCTTTAACTCCGACACACGACTGATATCGATCAGCACTGCGGGTTGGGCGAGGCGCAGTTTCAGCGCGGGGAGCAGCGAATGACCGCCTGCCAGCAACTTGGCGTCGTCTCCATGCTGCTGGAGCAACCCGATTGCCTCGTTGACCGTCTTCGGCGCGAAATATTGAAAGGGTGCCGGTATCATCGAGATACTCCTCTGTGCCTGATTGCGCGACCGACGTCGCTGCCGGTCGCGCACCACTGCTGATCCTCTCAGGAAGCCGATTGAGCCGCGTGGATCGCCTTCCACACATTTTCGGGCGTTGCTGGCATCTGCATGTGCTTCACGCCAAACGGCGAGAGCGCATCGATGACTGCATTCATCACCGCCTGGGCGCTGGCAATTGTGCCAGCTTCACCTGCGCCTTTCACCCCCATGGGGTTGACCGGACTGGGCGTGACGGTGCGCGCCGTCTCGTAGGGCGGCAGCATATGCGCCGCAGGAACGGCGTAGTCCATCAACGTACCGGTGACCAGTTGCCCGTTCTCGTCGTACACCGCCCGCTCGTAAAGCGCCTGAGCGATGCCCTGCGCGATGCCGCCGTGGATCTGACCATCGACGATCAGCGGGTTGATGACATTGCCACAGTCATCGACAGCCACGTAACGTTTCAGATCGACGATGCCGGTATCCGGGTCAACCTCGACAATTGCGATGTGTGTGCCGAAGGGGAAGGTGCAGTTCGGCGGATCGTAGTAGCTCGTTTCATCGAGGAATGGCTCCATGCCCTCTGGCAGGTCATACGCCACCGACGCCTGGAGCGCAATTTCCGCCAGCGTCTTTGCGCGGTCGGGCGACCCTTTGACGTAGACGCGACCGTTCTCGTAGACCATATCGTCAGGGTTGGCTTCGAGCATGTGCGCAGCGATCTTCTTCGCCTTTTCCTTGATCTTCGCCACGCTGCGGTAAACCGCCGTGCCGCCGACTGCCAGCGAGCGCGAGCCGTAGGTGCCGTAGCCGAATGGCGTGCCCAGCGTGTCGGAGTGCTCGATCACGATGTCATCATACGGTACGCCCAGTTCATCCGCCACAATCTGCGCGAATGTGGTTTCAACACCCTGACCGTGCGGCAACGACCCGGTGGTGACAACCACCTTGCCGGTCAGATGCACGCGCACATTGGCGCTTTCCCACAACCCGGCGCCCCATCCTTCACCCGGCAGCCCCATCCACTTACTCGGCGCGATACCGCAGATTTCGACATACGAACTGATGCCCAGACCGAGATAACGTCCCTGTTTGCGCGCTTCTTCCTGCTCTTTGCGGAAATCGGCATACCCGACGATTTCGAGCGCCTTGTTGAGCGCCGCCTCGTAGTTGCCGCTGTCGTATGGCAGCAGACCGAGACCGTTGTCGTAGGGGAAGGCATCGGGCGGAATGAAGTTCTTGCGTCGCACGTCCGCCGGGTCCATCCCGATCTCGGCGGCGAAACGATCAACCATGCGCTCGATCAGGTACGACGCCTCTGGACGACCGGCGCCGCGATAGGCATCGACCATCGCCGTGTTGGTATAGACGCCGTACACTTTGACATACGCCGCAGGGATGCGGTAGACGCCGGTAATGATCCGTCCGTAGAGCGTTGTTGGAATGCCGGGCGCAACTGTGCTGAGGTACGCGCCCAGGTTAGCGTAGGTGGTGACGCGCAGACCGGTGATCGTACCGTCGCGATTGCCGGCGAGCTCGACATCGGTAATATGGTCGCGCCCGTGGGTCGAATACTTGTAGTTCTCGCTGCGGTCCTCGACGAACTTCACCGGGCGACCGATCTTGCGTGCTGCCCACATTGTGAAGGCAGCATCGTTGTAGCAGAAGATCTTCTGCCCGAAGCCGCCGCCAATGTCCGGCGAGATGACCCGCAGTTTCGTCTCCGGTATCCCAAACACGAAGGCAGTTAACAGCAGGCGCAAGACGTGTGGCGCCTGCGAGGTTGTCCAGAGGGTGAATTCACCGGTCGCCGGCTCGTAGCGTGCGACAGCGCCGCGGGTTTCCATCGGGGTAGGAATGAGGCGCTGATTGATGATCTGCTCACGCACCACCACTTCGGCGGCAGCGATGGCGGTATCGGCTTTCGCCTTATCGCCCGCCTCCCACTCCATCACGATATTGTTCGGCGCATTTTCGTGGAGTTGCGGCGCACCCGGCTCGGTGGCTTTCTTTGCATCGACCACGACCGGCAGCGGTTCGTACTCCACCTCGATCAGGTCACAGGCGTCGCGTGCGATGTAGCGATCTTCGGCGATCACCAGCGCCACCGGATCACCCGCGAAATGCACCTCGCCAACCGCCAGAACGCGGGGAGTATTGACATTATTCTTCACCCGCCCCGCCTGCCAGGCGCACGGCAGCGGATTGAGATCGAGCATGTCTTCGCCAGTAAACACGGCAACGACGCCCGGATGGGCTTTCGCTTTGCTCGTATCGATCGACTTGATCTTTGCGTGGGCGTAAGGGCTGCGCAGCACACACGCATGCGTCATGCCGGGGAGTTTGATGTCATCGAGGAATGTGCCCTGTCCCGTAATCAACCGCGGATCTTCGCGGCGCTTGATCGCCTGACCCACCAGTTTCGTCGGCATCGCTTCAGCCGTCATTGCTGTTTTTCCCTTCTAGTGCGGAGAAACCAGAAGTCGAACGACAGGTGCAATCATCCACTTTAACCGGAGCGATTTACGCAGGAACCTCTTCGCTGCGCATCTTTGCGGCGGCGTACTGTACGGCGCGCACGATGTTGTGATACCCGGTGCACCGGCAGAGGTTCCCCTCCAATCCGTGACGCACTTCCTCGTCGGTTGGTTCAGGATTCCGCTGCAACAGATCGTATGCCGCCATAATCATGCCCGGCGTGCAGTAGCCGCACTGCAAACCGTGGCACTCCCAGAACCCTTCCTGGAGCGGATGCAGTTGACCGTTCTGCGCCAGACCTTCGATGGTCAGCACATTGGCGCCATCTGCCTGGACTGCCAGCATCGTGCATGACTTGACACTGACGCCATCGACCAGCACCACGCACGCGCCACACTGACTGGTATCACACCCGATATGCGTACCGGTCAGGTTCAGATGCTCACGCAGGTAATGCACAAGCAGCGTGCGCGGCTCAACCTCGCTGGTGTACGATTTACCGTTGACCGTAACCGTGATCGTTGCCACTGTAGACACCTCCTCATTGAGCAGCGGATAGACGGAACAGGGGAGATATGCTAGCGTTCCCGACGGCTGCGCGACCGTCCGAGAATGTAGCCGAGCAGGAAAGCGACGACAATCCAGGGCGCCCACGGGCGCTCAGAGATGAAATCGTTGATGATGCCAAAAACGACTGATTCGGGACGCAACTGTTCTTCAGGCGGCACCACGACTGTGCGTCGTTCGGGTGTGGGTGGCGAAGGAGCGGCAGGAGTTTCCGCAACTGCAGCCGCCGGCGCAGCGGGGGCTTCCGCAGCGCTCGGAGCAGCGGGCGCCTCCGCAGCCGCAGCCACCGGTGCAGCAACGCGGGTGGCGACCTGTTCGGCAAGCGCCTTGAGCGACTGATTGATCAGTTGACGCGAGGCGCCTTCGATCAGGCGCTGCCCGACACTCGCCAGCGTGCCGCCAACCTGCGCCTCGCCACCATACATGAGCAACGTCTTCCCGTCCTGTGCCACGAGATCAACCGTGCCAACCCCATCGACCACGCCGTTGGCGCTTTTTCCACTGGCAATCAGTTTATAGTGGTTCGGCGGATCAATGTCCTCGATACGAATGCGACCGCTGTACACGCCACGGATTGCCTGGATGCCGATCTTGATCGTCCCTTCGTACTCATTATCACCGACCTGTTCAAGACGCTCGCAACCCGGAACGCACCGCGCCAGCACCTCAATATCGTTCAGCGCCTCCCACACGACGTCGCGCGGTGCGTCAATCGTGTAGCTACCGGAAATCTTCACTGAACCGATCCTTTCGTTGCAGCAAGAAACTTCGGTATCAGGCGATCTGGCGGATCAGCGTTGTTTGTTGTGCAACGCACACGTGAAGAGCGCCTGCGGAGAGGGACGCATGGATCCTGATTCAAAGAAACTCTGCGCTCTTCTTTATGGTACTTACAGGTGAAGCATTTGTCAAGCAGAAGACATCCCGGCTCAACGTTCCGCTGCTGAAGGCGGCGACGCGGCAATATGCGAATCGCATCAGCAATCGGCGGCGGAACGACGTTCACAAACGCCGGCATATTGCCTGATCGCCCCGGCATAGCAAAGACGGGCACGCCTTTCGTGAGCGTGGAAGGGGCATATCAGGCCATGCTAATCAACGTGCAGATCTCCCAGCGACACTAACAGATGGGGAATGTGCAGCACGTTGTGCGTGAGGGATACCTGTGCGACGCGTGATTGCAGGCGCAATGCCTGCGCCTCAGATTTCAGCAACTCAATGAACCGATCGACCAGATCGGCATCCCACTGCACGCCGCGACTTCGCCGCAGTTCGGCAATCGCCTCGTCCTGCGTCATGGCGCGACGGTAGGCGCGCTCCGAGGTCATCGTATCGTAGGCGTCGGCAATTGCCATGATCCGGGCTTCGAGCGGAATCTGATCACCCGACAGTCCATCGGGGTAGCCGGTTCCATCAATGCGCTCGTGATGATGCCGGATAACCGGCAGCACCGGGCGCAAAGCTTTCACCCCGCGCACGATCTCGACGCCAATCACGGCATGGGCGCGCATAATCTCCATCTCCTCCGGCGACAGGGAGGCAGGTTTCAGCAGGATGGCGTCGGGCACACCGATTTTGCCGATGTCGTGCAGCAACCCGCCGTAGCGCAGCGCTTCGATGCGGGCAGCATCGAGACCGATGACTTCGCCAAGACGCACGGCGTAGCGCATGACCTGCATCGAATGCCCGGCAGTGTACGGATCACGCGCGTCGATTGACGCTGCCAGCGCCGCGATCATCTCGATGTTCTGCTGCTTCAACTGGCGATAGAGACGGCTGTTGTCGAGCGACGCAGCAATCTGCGAGGCGCAGATCGTCAGCAAGGTGCGATCATCCTGATCGAACCCCGGTTGATCGGGCGCCCGACTCAGATCAAGCACCCCGACGATCCGGTCGTTGCTGCGCAACACAAAACGCGCGGCATGCGTGGAAGGGACGGACACCGCAGCACCGGTAAGACGGAGGTGATCCTCGCAAAGACTCTCTTTCCCCGGTGTGCATTGAAGCGGAATACGTGCGCCGACAGCAACACGTGACGCAGTTCCTCGCAGCGCCAGAAGTTCCAGCTCGTTATCGTCAGGATGCACCAGTGAGAGCGAGAGCGTTGCCGGTGAAAAACGCCGCCACAGGAGACCAACAATCTCATTCACTGCCGTTTCAGTATCGAGGGTGCTGGTGAACGCCTGGCTGATCTCGTACAGCGCCACCACTTCTGAGAGACGCTGACGTTCCTGGCGCACCCGTCGCCACTCGACAGCGCGCCGCACTGTTCGTTCCAGTTCATCGACGCTGAATGGCTTGGTCAGATAACCAAATGCGCCCAGCTTCAGCGCCTCACGCGCCGTGTCCACGGTTGCATATGCAGTGAACATGATGGTATCAATATCGGGATACTGTTCGCGCATCTCCCGCAGTAATTCCATACCGCCCATCTCAGGCATCTGGAGATCGGTCAGCACCAGATCAAACCGGTTTGCCTGGAGAATGGTCAACGCTTCCCGCCCGTTGAAGGCGGTCTTGACGCCATATCCTTTCATCTGCAACAATCGCGTGCAGAAACTATTGACCATCGGATCGTCTTCGACGACCAGGATCGAAACTGGATCGGCATTCGTCGACAGGGACTGATTCATCACCGCCTCACTTGTTGGTGGATGCCATATCTTCCAGGTTGCCATTATAGCGCGCAGGCATTTCTTTGAGCATACCAGTTTGTGGCGCCATCTGTATCAGCGCACAACGGTTGGCTCTGGCGGGATCGCGCGCCTGGGAAGCAACTGCAATGAACCTGGCGATGAGGGTAGGCGCGTCGAAAAGAAACGACCGCACCAGCAGACTGCCGCGCGGTCAGTGCCTGGTCGCCTGGAGGTGATTACGGTGTGGAGGGGCGAGGGCGATTCTGAAAGTAGGTATGCACACGCCGCTCGAGTTCTTCAAAGTCAAAGGGCTTGGCAAGATAGTCGTTGGCGCCAAGGCGCATAGCCTGTTTTTGAGTATCGGGAGTGCCGAACGCGGTAATCAGAATAACATAGATATCGCCAAAATCGCGCCGAATCGTCCGGATCAGATCCAGCCCATCCATCCGCGGCATATTCATGTCGGTGATCACCAGGTCGCAACGATGACGCTGGAGCACTTCGACTGCCGCCACGCCATCTTCGGCTTCCAGAACGACATATCCGCCGTTCGAAAGCAGGAACTTGTAGAGACGCCGGGTTGCCGCATCATCCTCGACGATCAGCACCGTATCAGCATTGTGGCCATTATGCGACCGTTCCGTCGTCATAGACATACACACCCCTCCATTGCTCTGCATATCCTGGAGCCGTTGGCGACCATCCTGACTGACCGTAGAGACATCTGATCACGATGTGATGACCTGTCTCCATCCAAAGCCTGGCTTCTCTGATGGGTCACTGCGCCTCATGCATGAAAACGCCGGAGGACACGGTAATGATACTCCTATTCTACCATATCTTAATGCTTTTCCAGCAACACAACGCCAATCGTAATCAGTTTGTAACACAAGGCGCCTGATCCCCCGGCGACTCTTCACGTACAATTTGACTGTCGCTGCCTCGCTTTGTAACACTGCACCCTGTCGCCCAATGCGCAAAGTTCCCACATAGCAGCGCCGAAACACTCAATCTCATCATGCTCCACGTCCATCCACCCCCAGGCGCTCAAGAAATGCCCGACACCAGCCAGCGGGCCAGCGCGCAAGCGGTTGGTACGGATGGTGCGAATCCGACCCGCCGGTTATCAGCAATCGGTGTTGCTGCGCCAGCTGACGGTACATCGCTGTCTGTTCCGGTCGATGAGTCGGGTAGTAGACTTCGATGCCATCCAACCCGACCTCCGCCATTATGGCGATGTCTTCAGCGGTCGCCGGGATGGCGTAGACTCCCTTTGAGCGACCAGGGTGCGCCAGCACCGCCACACCGCCTGTCTCGTGGGCGACGGCGACGATCTCCTCCACTCCTGGGGGGCGATACATACCCGGCAGACGGGTCAGAATATAGCGCATCCCGGCACTCTCATCGTCATCCTCTGGCGCGCGATCAGGAAGATCGTTCGCCCGTCCGAGCGCTGCGCCAATGTCGGCTACGCGTGGCAGACGTTCGCTCGCGTCGATGCCGGGCAGTCGAAATCCTGCTGCGATCAGGTGGTGCTGCAACCCGTCTGCATCTGCCAGGTTGCGCTCATCGACGGAGCGACACAACGCCAGGAGTGAAGGATGTTCTGGATCGGCGCCATAAATGAGTACATGCCAGAGTTTGGACGGCAGCCGATCATCGTGTCGCCCTGCAGGAAAACCGGCATCGATCTCCACGCCGGAGATGACGTGGATTCCCGTGTGCCTGCCCGCTTCCTGCGCTGCCCGGACACCTGCGGTAGTGTTGTGGTCGGTGACGGCGATCACCTGCAATCCGGCGCGCGCCGCCGCTGCCATCAGTGTATCCGGCGTCCAGGTCGCGTGGTGTGGCGTTGCGTTGGTGTGGATGTGCAGGTCGATCATGACTGGTCAAGCAACCGATCGAGCAGACGTCTGTCGAGCGCACGCAATGCGTCGTTCCGCCCCATCTCGAACAATGCCAGATGATTGCGTTCTTCGTAATCGATAATCCATTCGAGCGGCATCAACTGCTGTGGTGCAATGACCAGCGGCTCGGCGATGATGCGGGGAATGTTTCCCTCCAGAGTCAGAGCCGGGTCGCCGGTCTGCTGCGCAGCACGCTCGAGTTTCCGCGCTGCCTCCGCCAGTCGATTATATGCGCGCAGCATTTTGATCGCCGCGCGATACGATGCCAGCAGCGCCCAATCGAGTGTCAACGATAATGCCTGCACCAGGTCTTCCGGCACGCTCTGCAACTGCTGACGCATCGCTTCCGGCGCGACATCCCACGGTGTCATCATAACAACCACAATCTCAACATCATCGCCTGCCGCAAGATCGATCACCGGTCCTAGCGGGGTATTTGCCAGCACCGCCCCGTCCCAGTACTTGCGACCATCGATCTCGGTCCAGGGATAGACGGTTGGAATGCTCGACGATGCCATGAGATGGTCAAGGGTGATCCTGTCAGCCGGGTGGTCGCGCAGCGGTCGATTGCAAAACACCCGCAGGTCGCCAGACTGGAGATCGGTCGCTGTCAGCAGCAGGGCCGGCGAATCCGGTGCGTTGATCCGGTCGAAATCCATCCAGCGACTCAGGGTGTGTCGCCAGGGAGAGGTATCGAGCAGACTGCGAAATGGGCGCGCGCGAAACACCTGACCGATGCGATCAAGCAACCCCTGCGCATTCAGGCTGCGTTCTTCAGGCGGCAGAACGACACTTGCGCCGCCGTGCGTTTCCGAGGTCAAGACACTGCGCATCAGGAAACGGACGAGCGGCCGACTGATCGCTGGCAGATCGCCCGATAGTCGATGCACATCCTCGGTGTGCATATCGAGCCAGCGTGCTTTCAGTTGCGCGACGGTCAAACCAGACGCCAGCGCAGCAGCATTGATTGCACCGATCGAGGTTCCGGCGATAATGTCCGGTCCGACGCCATCCCGCATCCAGCCATGTTCGACGAGCGCCTCGATCACGCCGACGTGGTAGGCGCCACGACCGCCGCCGCCGGAAAGGACGAGCGCCTTTTTCATAACCGGTCCTCCTTTATGGATACGTCAACGTGGCCACCCGAATGGCGCGTGTGACGGTATATGCCGGATCGAAATTGCCGCTGACAGGCAACCGCTCACCGCTATCGGCATCGTACAATCCCAGAATAACGTCGTACTCGCCTGCCGGAAGATCGGGCGGCAGCGACAGCGGCAGCGGCACAGCCACCTGCTGCCCCGGCAGCCAGGCGCCGGTCGGTATCCCGCCAACGCCGGACGGCGGTACATCCACACCGGCAACTCGCCGTCCCTGTGGATCGATCACCTGAAGGAATACGACGTAATTGCGCTCTGGAGATGCCAGCGCCCCCCACGAAGGTGTGACCGTCAGATGGTTCTGATCAGATTCGACAGAGACCCCATGGAGCATGATAGCATCGCCGAAGCGCGCGCCGACCGGCTGCCGGTATGGGCGCGGCAACTGGTAGATCTTTGCATATTCGATGCCGTGAATCGTGATCGCATGGATCGGGGTCAGCGAATCGAACTGGCGATAGATATCAGGATGCGCGCCGCGCTGGATCGACTCCAGGTAGACGACGGCATAGTTGACCGGCAGTTTCCCCAGATCGGTGATGTCACGAACATCGACCGGAACAAACGGTTGCAACGTTGGTCTGAGCGCCGAGATGACCGGTCCGTACCCGATATCAGGGCGCAAACTCAACCATGCGCCGACCTGATCCATACCCTCCCCCCATCCGATCAGAAACATGCGCTGCGCTGCCGCACCGCCGCCGAACAACGGATTGTAGTAACTCAGATAGTAGGGATGGTACCAGACGACCTGACCGATCTCTATTGCGCCCATCATCACTAACCCCGCCAGCGGCGCGCGTTGGAGGAAATCACCGCCCCGGCGCACGACAGCCGCACGCCGGATGCACCATGCCCGCGCAGCTTCGTACCCGTGCACAATGCCGGTTGCCGCCAGCACGAGCAACGCCGGCCAGATCGGAAGGACATACCAGTCGAACTTCTTTGGACCCAGCGTCATGACCAGTGTCCAGAAGGCGGCAAAAGCGATCAGGACTGGAATGACAGCATCGCGCTGCGTGAAGAAGCGGCGGTTGTCGCGCATCGCCAGGAGCACAAAAGCGATTAACCCGATCAACATCACCGGCGTTGTGCGGAACAGACTGGCGACCGGATAGAACCACACGCCAGGATCACCAACTGCCTGACCGTTGAAGAACTGCCCATCGCCGTTGGGACGTCCGCCGTTGAAGATAATTTCACCCACATAGGCTCGCAATGCCGCGTCGGGCGTCACCCACAGCGCGGGCCATCCGGCGAATGCAACACCGAGTGCAACCCCCAGCCACACGCTATAGCGCACGACCGCATACTTCAGGCGACGAAACACCTCCGACACCTTGCCAGAAACACGCCAGTCCAATGAGTCTCCTGCAGGCGCAAGGGCGAACAGCACCAGACCGGCAAACGGCAAAAAAATGATCGCCGGTCCTTTGGTCAGGAGCGCCAGTCCGGTCAACGCGCCGGAACCGAACAACGCCGTCCATCCGCCCGCGCCTGCCTGCTGTTGCCGCCGGGAAACCAGCAGCAGCAACAGGCTCAATGTGAGCAACCCCGTCAGCAGCGCATCGAGATGCAGCACACGCCCGTGCGCAATCAGATACGGCGATGTAGACCACAGGAATCCGGCAACCAGCGCAACCATCGGATCAATAAGGCGACGCAACACCATCCAGGTGGTCACCCCAAACACCATCTGCAGAAACACCCCCGGCAGCCGCAGCCACGCCAGATGTTCGATCATCGAAGGGGCGCCAATCCAGCCCATATCGCGCGCGGCGCGCTCGAGCACCAATCCTGCGCGCCCCAACCAGAACATCGTGATGGCGGGATGCCCGACGAAAATGGTATCAGCCCAGCGCCCCTCGGAAATTGCCGCATCGAAACGTTCGGTAAAGCGGATCCAGTGGTATGCTTCGTCGGTAGTGAGAAAATCGGCAAGCCCGACGACGCGCGGTGCAAGTGCAAGCACACCAAGCATCAGCGCGATGATCGGCGCTTTCAAAACATCACGCGCAACACGATATTCTGCACATACGCTTGCATCGCTCGCAGCGTTCTGCTCCGCTATCTGCATCCTTCCACCTCGTTGCGCAACTATCAACGATGATTGTAACAGAAGGTTGGACCCATCGTACCCTGCTACAGACCAGCGTAAGTACTGTTCGACATCAGGACTCATGGTACGTTGCTCAAGCCCTGGATCAAACGGTATACTATTTATTAATGAAAATGACAGGCTGTTCATCTGAGAGTGTTCGCATTATGACTGGAGAGCATCCGCGACATGATGCTGATGAGACGCAGCCTGTCTCATCCAGTCATCGCAGGAGCAGTATTATGATGGAGCCATATCCGGCGCAGCCCGCTGTGCTGACCAATCGCGCACAGGCGGCGCCCACAGATCCACGCACCAATCACCACACGCGCACAGCGCTCCAGGCGATCATGCGCCAGCTCAATAAATCGCTCACCGTCCTGGCGAGCGCAGCCGATATGCTCACCCAGGGACGCAGGGGTGGCGCCGTGTCGCAGTCGCTCTTGATCTGGCTGCAACCAAATGCCCGCCAGGCCGAAGAGGCGCTGCGCCGCTTGCGCGAGTATCAACTCACCGGCTCTTCTGCGGCGACAGAACTTATTCAGTGCCTCACCGTCCTGGTGCTCGCGGCGGATATGATCGTCCAGGGGCAACTCAGAGACGACACATCGATTGAGACGTATGAACTGCTGCGCCGCAACGCTGACCGGGCGCTGAAGAGTCTGGAAGCGTTGAAGAAAGAAGTGCTGATGTGAGGTGCGTCATCCTGTGCTAACTCAGACTTCTCTTCTTGCAGGTAGAGAGTTTTTCAGAGACGAGGGGTGTTTGCCGCATTCTGACACCCTTTTTCCCTCACATCCCTGCCTCTCAAGGGTAGATTTCCTGGGAGAGATGTCTGCATTCCGGTGCGCTTTTTGCCCCTCATCCCCTGCCCCCTTCTCCCCTTGTGGGAGAAGGGGAATTTTGGGCGTTCTGATGCCTGAAACGGAAGATGACACGCAGGGGCTTCCCAAAAAACCCACCCCTGTGAGCGCCTCACTGCCCCCCTTTTTTGCCTGCACGTGCAACAACAGCTGCCCCTGTCACCAGCAGCCTTATAGATTGTCCCTTCGCCTGTCAGGAAGGGTAGTTCTGCAACGCCCATCCGGGCACGCGGCGCCGATGTGACACGCTCCACGTTTGACGTTCAGCCTTCGCCTCCTGCCAGTTCCGGCATCAGGCGGAGCAGTTCGTCGTAATCGGCAACAACGAGGTCTGGCGCAGCAGCGTGCAGATCGGCGACGGAATGGGTCGTGGCGAGCGCAATGCAGTGCATCCCGGCGGCGCGCGCCGCTGCAATTCCCGCCAGCGAATCCTCGAAGACCACGCAGCGATCAGGCGGTTGATCAAGGCGACGCGCAGTTTCGAGGAAGATGTCGGGCGCCGGTTTGCCGCGCGGTACCTCATCGCCGAGGGTGATGGCAGCAAACCGTCCGGTGATGCCCAGCGCCGCCAGCGTCGGCGCGACAGTCGCCTGCGGCGCTGAGGTTGCCAGACCGATCTTTATCCGACGCCGTTCAAGAAGATCAAGGAATCGCACCAATCCCGGCAATGGGGTCACGCCAATCAGCATGTCCTGGTAGATCTGCGCCGCTTCATCGCTGTAGCGCGCGATTTCCTCTGGCGTCAATGGTCGCCCGAACAGCGCCGGAAAGATGTCGCTTTGCCGCCTGCCAATCAACCGCGCTGCTTCGGATGGCGGAGGTGGTTGCAAACCATATCGCTCAATGAAAACCCGGAATGCCCGAAAATAGAGCGGCATATTGTCGAGCAGGGCGCCGTCCATATCGAAGATTGCAGCTCCGAACGTGATCATCAGTAATATACTCCTTGTCGGCGAATTGCATCGTGACATGTCTCTGACAGCGATGTTTTCTCGAATATCCGTCGCACTCCGTTCACAGACCGTCTACGCCGTGCTGTTGATTTCCTGTTTGCCGCGTTCTTCTTTCGGCTCTCGCCAGACGTGCGCTCTTTCCTGTTCAGGGGAGAACGCCACGAATGTCCGATTTGTGGCGCTCATCTATCACACTTTCTTGTGCTGCATCGACCATTCTTTCGCTGGCGCCCGGTCTGTCGATCACAGATGCTTGCCTTGCAGCGCGGGAGTCCACCGTCTAAAGATCCGGTATTCGCCCGGTAGCCCGGCGGCTAATCCGGTACACCGAACGTTCCGGTTGTGGGGCTGATGAAGATTGAGCATTTATAGCAGTTCTCAGATACGTTGACCTTTGTCTAGGTCTGCCGTGTCGCGCAAGACACCTGCTTCCGGTGAAGTGTAGACCGAAATTCATTTCGGTCGCCGCGTGGGGCGCGCGACTCCGGGAATGTTCAACCTCGTCCATTGGGTTCAATCTTTGTGATAACTGCTATGATCCGGTATGCCGAACTATCCGTGGGGCTATGGAGATTGAGCGTTTAATCCGGCATGCGCCTCTTGCCGTCGGGCTCAAGCCCTCGGCTATCCAGGGCGAAGCCCGCCTGCGCGGGCTATGGCGGATTATGTATTCAAAGACCATAAGCCCTCGGCTATCCAGGGCGAAGCCCGCCTGCGCAGGCTACACCGAAACAACCATAAACCCCGACCCCTGTGCGATTGAGCGCTTCGGATTGGATGCGAATGAGATATTGTTTACCTTGATTGCTAGTTCATGTTCGTACAGATGAGTGCAATGAGCGCGTATCAAGGCGCCTTCAGTTCAAACCCGGCATTGGCGCCTGCCGTCAAGCGTCCGGCGCCCATCTTCTCCAGTTGACTGTTGACCGTTCGTCATCTCGATGCCACGACGATGCGCGCGCAATTCGATGTCGTCCATAAACCAGGCGTGCGGACGCATGTTCGCCCGGCGCACTGGAACCAGGCGCACCCCCGTCTCCGCCAGGATGCTCGCCGCATCAGCGGCGCTGTTGTAGGCTTTATCGCCCAACAGCCGCGCCCCAGCGGGCAGGCCATACGCCAGTTCATG
>Ga0209162_1002523_pt1 | contig 15882 bp, 8 predicted proteins | sample YNPNPMetaG_FD_187121 | JGI IMG/M metagenome (GOLD analysis project Ga0209162, IMG submission 187121) | Anoxygenic and chlorotrophic microbial mat microbial communities from Yellowstone National Park, USA - YNP NP MetaG (SPAdes) (version 2) ... | reverse complement strand
CAACCCCGACAAACCAACCCTGCGCGAGAACCACACGAGAAACAACGTGCCCAACAGCAAGAACCACATAGCCGCCCGATAGGAGATGGGCTCTTTCGAATCGTCGAGGTTGGTTTTTATGCCTATAAAATGTTTTACAATCGCCGCAAAATGCTTTCGAGAAACTAAAATTGCGAATGCGCAGATGCCCATGTAAGCCCCGAACGATTGCTCGTTGGTAAAAGGCATACCTGGGATTGAGTCGTAGCCGAGCGCCGCCGTAAGAATTCTCTGAGTTTTCCAAAAGAAAAAGAAGAACCAGCACGAGAATAGCAGGTCAACCGGCAGCAACATCCCTAGGCCGATGCCAAACGGATAGAACTGGATCGGAAGCCAGCCGATGTTATTCCACGGCCTTGTGGTGAACACCACAGACTGATCGTTAAGCTTGATCGGTATCAGGGGCACCGACGGATATAACACATTGAGTCCGTTGATAATGTCTATAGCGGCAGCGATGCCGAAGCCATACCACAGCAACTTCTCCCGAAAAAGCGGAGCGCCTTCTGCTGTCATGTCGAGCGGAAGCTGCACGAGTGGATAGCTAAGCTTTTCTTTCTCCGTCCACTGCTTCCTGAGGAGAACGTTCAGACAGAGAAACATGCCCATTAGCACTAATATGAATAACGTCCACCATAACACCGGCACTATCCAGGGCCCGTAGTTAACCGGATCCCACAGACTTTGCTGACCTGTATAGAAGTGCTTCGCCGCGACCGGATCCTTGACTACGAGTGAGTCAGGAAGGCGGTCCACAAACAGTCTGCCCCAGTTGTTCTCCTTGGTGGCGAAGTAACCAGCGTAGGGCATCATCGAGACGAGAATCTGAATGGAATCGTGCCCAACAAGCGCCGACCCAATATTGATCATCACGTATATTGTTATCAGCTCTACCTGGCTCAGTATCTGTCGCGGCGCAAAACGTCTAAGCAGCCTATTGGCAAGAAGTAGCAATACTAAGATAAAGATGGAGCTATAGAATAGCGAGATGGTCGTGGGGTGACCCTGATACCGGATGATCTCTGTCATGAAGATCCAGTAATCACACACAGGTATCAGAACCAGGCCAATCAAGATGGCCCGGAGCGTAACGCCGTGTTTGCGCTTCTCAGAGTCGTTAAGGCTCAATTGGGTCAACCACAGAAGAGGTATGCCCTAGTATATCGGATGAACAAGTTAAGGTCAATGTTGTGTCGGCACTTGCGATTTGGTTTGGCTGAGCGAGATGGCCAACATTGCGGTGTCGTCGACAAGTTGACCGCCGGAGAATGAGAGGATATCGTTGAAGATAAGCCGCGGCACATCAGACGCAGGTGTTGGGCTTAGTTCCTGGAAGATTCTTAGCAACCGTTCCTCTCCGTAGCGCTCGCGGCCTCGTTTTGCATCCGTCACGCCGTCGGTGTATAGAAGCAGCACATCGCCGAAATCGATTCTCTCCAACCCATCATAGTAGGGCAAGTTGGGAAGAGCGCCCAGAATCGGCGAGCCTGTCTCCAGTGCAGCCACACCACCACCCCCGTGCTTCCTGAGCAAACCTGGCAGATGACCAGCATCACAATACATAAGCTCTCCGCTTATGGTATCGAGGACCCCAACAAACGCTGTGACGAATGTAGCCCCGACCAGATTAGACGCCAAGATCATATTGTTTACTTTTGAGGTGATAGCCGATGGCGTATGTCCTTCGAGTGCATAGGCACCTACGGCGTGTTTGACGAGAGAAGTCAAGGTAGCTGCCTCCAGTCCTTTACCAGCCACGTCGCCAATCAACAGCCCCACCTTTCCATGCTCCAACTCGAAGATGTCGTAAAAATCACCGCCAACCATCGCCGCCTCCGAGGCTGACTGGTAGAGATGGCCATAATCAATGCCTTCAACATGTTCCGGCATCACCAGAAGAGCGCGCTGCAACGTATCTGCTATAGTACGCTCCGCTTGATATACACGCGCATTCTCCAAAGCCAACGACAGCGCCGCAGCAAGGCTCCGTGCGAACTCTACCTGAGCCTTGGTGAAATCCGATCGCCGCGAAATGCGATGGAACGAAAGCGTTCCGATCACATCACCACGTATGGTAAGCGGAATCGCGATAAACGACTTGAATCCAAAGTGGCGCAAGGAATCGGGGTTGACACGCTCGTCTTCGGCCGCATCATTGACCACCACCGGCGCACGTGTTCGTTCCGCGATGGCCTGTATAATGGCTTCGCGCGAACTAAAACGCAAGCCCACAGGTATGCCGGCAAGCCCGTGAACGTGGCGCACGATCCACTCGTCAGATTCACGTAGCAAAACAGTGGCTGACTCGCAGTCCAGCGCCTTTGTAGCATCCTCCATTGATCTTCTAAATATTTCGTCGAAATCGAATGTTCCGGCAATGCCAGTGGTTATCCTGTTCAGAGCCTCGTTCATCGCCTCTGCGCGTTTTCGGCGGGTAATGTCACGCAGTGAGATCAGATGGCGTTCCGGCAATATATTTCTGACCGCGCTATACTCAACCTCGGAGTTGGAACCGTCGGGTAACCTAAGCTTAATCTCGCCCCGTTTCCGCCCCGCCCGTGTTATTGCGCGCCATAACTGCTTGAAACCCGTCGGATCGGCCATAAAATCGGCGAGGCTGTGGCCGAGGCAGTTGACCCGATCCAGCTTAAACATATCGCAGGCCGCGGGATTCGCATCGACGTAGACTGCATTGTCGTCAAGCACCAACATTGCATCGAGTGAACTCTCAAACACCACACGTAACCGTGCTTCGCTTGCAGCAAGCGCCTCCTCCATCTGTTTGCGCTCAGTGACGTCGCGAATAGTTGCCAGCAAAGCAGGCTCGTCCTCCCATTCAGTCTCAACTACGCGCATTTCTCCAACATAAAATGAGTCCGGTCCGTGTCGGATGTCCAACTCCGTTTTTGCCCCGCCGACTACGGGGTAACCGAAGTATTGACCGACTAGATCGCTTGCCGATTTGCAAAAGAGCTTCTCGGCCACTGGATTGGCAAACAGCACCGTGCCCCTCATATCAAGGACCAGTATGGCATCGACGCTTCTAGCAATCACATTTCTAAATCTGGCCTCGCTCTTTCGCAGGCGATCACGTAGCCTGTCCTTGTCACGTTCTTCATAAAGGTCGCTCATTTCTTCCGACAGATGTGCCTCTATTCACCGCGAAACATACCGTCCAACCGATCTATCTCAGCAGCGGCAATGGTCTGCGGGTTGTCAGCCAGGATTCCAGTCAGGTTTCTGAACGGCTTGCCGATGTGCATACCGCTTCCGTCGATTGTGAACTCACGTATTTCCTTATCGTGCCTAGAGCCACGCATCTTCAGCACTGTGATACCGCGACGCATCTCACCATACATCTCAACGTAGCGAAGCAATATGATCGAATCGGTGAGCGTGGAGATGTGCGACTCAGTCACGGAGGCCCCACCCGTAAGCGTCGGAGTGGTCGCGGTGAAGACGCCCGCTACCTCGGCATGTTTGATGAACGAAGTCAAAGCGATAACGAACTCCCGAAACCCCTTTATGCCCGAAACACGTTCAAGCGCCGACAGGCTGTCAATAGCCACTCTTGCGGGTTTGAACTCCTCCATCACAGACTTGATGGCAATCAGATGGTCCTCGAGGCTCTGCACCTCAGGATAGACACACGTTACTTTGAGCTTCCCATCTTTCTCCATCTGTTCGAAGTCAGCGCCCCAACCGATAGCGTTACGAAAGAGCTGCTCACGACTTTCCTCAAATGCGAGCAAAAGACACCTCTCACCTGCCTTCGCTCCGCCCGCCATGAACTCAGTGGTCATAAGAGTTTTGCCTGTCCCGGTAGCTCCCGAGACCAGGATAATGGAATCGCGATAGAATCCACCGCCGCACATAGCGTCAAGGTCGAGGTTGCCGGATGTTATTCTTACGTTGGATGATCTCTGTCTGAGTTCGATAGCGGAAAGCGGGATCACAATAATTCCCTCGTCGCGAAGTATTGTGAACGGATACTGGCCCTTCTGATGATCGGTTCCGCGGAACTTGAGCACCTTTATCGTCCGTCTGCGCTTCTCTTCTTCCAGCACGTTGCGTAGCACGATCACGTTATCGGCTACAAATTCCTCGACCCCATAACGAGCGATTTCGCCGTATTCGTGAACTCTCTCGGCGGTCAACACTGAGGTAACACCTATTTGTTTGAGCTGTGCGGCGACGCGCAACAACTCACGCCTAACCGAGGCCGCGTCGGAGAACTGACTGAAAACCGCCCCCAGCGAATCAAGCGCTACCCGGGTGGCACCGTGCGACTTGATCGCGTGCTCGATGCGAACGAGCAGAGCCCCCAAGTCGTAGGAGCCTGCTTCGATGGCCTCATCACCTATCGTAGGAGAGGCATCAATAAAGGTCCACAAGCCTCGCGATTCCCACCATAATGTCCCAATCGAAAGACACCATGTTTCGGCGAATATCCTGAACCGGCTCCTCAAAGGTAACAAACACGCCGGGCTCTCCTCGCCTGACGCCCTCTGCAAGGAACTGGCAGGCAAATACAGTCTTGGCGCTCCCGGCAGTGCCTGAAACCAGCGTGGTTCGGCCTCTCGGAAGTCCACCGCAACAAATGAAATCCAGGCCGGAGATTCCGGTTTCCAGCATCTCGACGTGTTGCGTGTCGATGCCTTGGACTTCCATTGCTCAGTCCTCCTTTGCCGGCTTATGCTGCAAATCGAGGCCAAGCAGCACCTGGTCAGTGTCGGAGAGATCGCCGATGATTCGTCTCAGAGGAGGCGGCAGTACCTTAATTAGGGTAGGCGTTGCAAGTATCTTCTCGTCCTCAGCCAACTGAGGTCTTTCGAGAATGTCGATTATCTGCAAGTCGTAATGATCGCACAGTTCGGCGTCGCATATCTGCTTGAGATTGGCTATTGCACGCTGAGCCCTTGCGGTTCTACCGGTGATGTAGAGCTTCAGAAGATACTCACGACTCATCTCTGCCCTCCTCTGGTGCATAACCGGCGCGCGCATGGGATCTGGGTGCGGCAAAGCCAAAGTAATAACTTCTGTAGAACAAGACCAGGTAGCCCATCAATTCGATCAGCATTAAGCGGCCTTCCTTCGCACACGCCTCCGCTCGCGCGGGATTGTCGGAGCATACGCGTAGTCGGAGGGCAGATGTATGCAGGTCGATCAGGTCCCGCGGTCCTGCAAGCATAAAGCCCAACTGATCGGCTATTGACCTGAGCTCTTCTGCGACTCGATCGCTCTTCACCTCTACATCACTGCTAACGACGCTTTCAAGCAATCTTTCGTAACGATTAACCATCGCCTCAAACGCACCAGGAAAACTGCTCTTCAGCGGGAAGACGCCATAGAGCTGGGCGGTGACCGTGCTTTCCGGCTGCGGCATCAACCGCTCGAGGCATTCGAGTTCGTGTTCACGCTCCTCCGCCGCATTTACATAGGCGATTTCTGCGGCAATCTCGCTCCGCTGCAAGGCGTAGTGAAGCGCTGTTTTCAGCACATCTGGTTCAATCCGGGTCCTTACCAGATAATCCTGCGCCCCCGCTCTGAGAGCCTCCGTGGACAGCGTGATGTCATCTGTATCAAGCAGAGCAAGAACAGGCAGGACTGGACGGGCCGAGCGGATTTTGCCTATCACCTCGCAACCAGCGCGATCAGCACTCGTCAGACCCACTAACGCAGCGTCGTAGGTACCGCGATCGAGCATACGCATGGCATCGGAAACGGTTGCGACGGCGTCAACCTCCTGCACCCGATCATCTCCTGACATCAGCATCTGCTCTACGTGCCTGGCGAACTCCCAGTCCTGTTCGATTATCAATACACTCAGCGACTCGCGCATTGCCCTACCCGTCCGAATACGTCCTCGCGTGGGTTCCATGTGCCGGCGGCGCCACACACGGTGATTTACCCAGCAGAGACCTCGCCTAGGCAAACAAAATGCAAAGAGATGTTAGCTGGTTTTAGTTGGCAAGCGCAAAAGATCTGGCCCTCATTAAGAGTATCAGACCTTGTCTGACTTCAGTTCTGCTTACGTCACCTTCTAGGGAAGTGGCTCGCACCAGTGCACATCAATTGGCTCACATATTATCCAGCGTTGTGACCGAAGCGACGAACGCCTCCACCCATCTAAGCTTCCGATAAGAGCAGCTCCAATCGCAGCCATATCAGCAAGCTCTGTTGCTAGGAAGACGTAGTTTCTTCGAGGGCTCATTGGAGGCGGATGTGCCAAAGGGCCGCAGGCCTTTCGCCCGAGCGATTATTATTTATTACGAAGGAGGGTGTATGTTCAGGCTAAGCGGCTTTCTTCCTCACGGCCGCGTATTTGTCCACCACGACGATATGCGACGGATGAATCGGTCTGGTATAGTGTTCATCTTCCGGCGGACGTTTGGTTAGCTTGATCGGAGGAGGCAAAGCATCCGAGTAAGGGATCGTATCGAGGATATGTCTAATGCAATTGAGCCTTGCACGACGTTTATCGTCTCCGTCTACCTGATACCAGTGAGCCTCCGGGATATCGGTGTAGGACATCATCGCGTCCTTGGCCTTTGAGAATGCAACCCATTTCTCGCGAGAGCGTATGTCGATGGGGCTGAGCTTCCAGCGTTTGAGCGGATTGGTTGCGCGCTCTTGGAATCGCCGCTCCTGCTCCTTGTCGCTGACGGAAATCCAGTATTTGAGCAAGATGATACCGGAACGAACGAGCATGCGCTCAAAGTCGGGACAGGCTCTGAGAAACTCCCAATACTCCTCATTGGTGCAAAAACCCATAACCTTTTCGACTCCGGCACGGTTATACCAGCTTCGGTCGTAGATCACGATCTCTCCAGCCGCGGGCAGATGCTGCACATATCTTTGGAAATACCACTGAGTACGCTCCATATCAGACGGAGTGCCCAATGCGACCAGTCTGACACCTCGAGGGTTAAGCGGCTCTATGATGCGCTTGATCACCCCGCCCTTTCCCGCAGCATCACGTCCTTCGAAAATCAGCACGACACGCATATTCTCTTGGCGAACCCAGTATTGCAGCTTTACCAATTCGCCTTGAAGCCGCTTGAGTTCCTTCTTGTAAAACTTCTTGTCAAGCCAGTCCTCGGGTCCACGGACAGCCCGTGACGTCTTGCCAATATCAGTAGCTCGTGCCGCTCCGCCATCTTTCGCAACAATCTGCGTTCTCCGTGTGAAACCATCTTTCTTAGTATCACGCGACTTTTGCTTACCCATCACCCATCCTCTTGACGTGTGCGAGCCCTGTTAAGCTCCTGTAGTGAAACATAAATATGATCGGCTGCGAGTCGGTAAAAACATAGCGTAGCGACTCGTCAATGAAAATCAAGGGCGGCGGTTGTGACGACCGCCGCCCAGCAACTGCGTCGCAATACTCAGTAAGTGACTTAGATTCCCAGCGCGGCTCGCTTCTTGTTGATGTGCTCGAGGATACCGTCGGCAATGGCCACAGGGTCGTCGCCAACTGCGAGCTTGCCACCGGTCAGTTGTTCTACAGTGCTCGTAAGCAGCTCCACCACTTCGGGACTGCCCGTTACGGGCGGTGTCGGCGAAACGTGGGTATACAGCCCAACCGCAACTGCTCCGAACGCGTCGATAGTTGCTTTCTGCTCCATGTATTCGGGAGCCGTAACCGCTACCGGAAGCTGAGGAATAGTAACCCCGAGTGCGTCCGCAACGGCGGTCACCAGCAGCACAAGCCTTCCTACGTCCGTACAGGTCCCGAACGAGAGCACAGGAGGCACACCCAAGGATTCACAGACAGCTTTGAGACCAGATCCAGCCCACTCTTTGGCCGAAAGGCTATTCAGACCTCCGACTTGGCATGCGCCGTTGCCACAACCCGCCGAGAGGACCAGTATGTCTCGGGCAATCAGCTCCTTTGCGACCTGAACGGTCGTGTTATCCTGAGGCCCGTTGCGGAGGCTGGTGCAAGAAACCAGCGCCACGACGCCTTTTATTGCACCATCCTTGATGGCGTTGAGCAGCGGATCAAGACTGCCGCCGAGGGCTGCGAGACACGCTTCCGTTGAGAAACCAGTCACTATACGGGTCTTGCCAAGCCCACGGGCCGCAGGCTTACCTTGGCGCTTCTTAAAATTATCAATGGCTATCTCGATCAGTTCCAGCGCCTGCTCCGCTACTTTCTCCGGCTCATAATCAATGTGTTTGTCAACGCCCTTCACGCCAACCAGTCTGCTAACCGCCACCAACGCGCCGCCATACTTCTCGGCAAACTCGTTGAGGTTGGGCACGGAACAATTCATGTCCATCGCAAACAGGTCCACCGCACCGGTGGCCATTACGAACTCTTGGTTAAGCCAGTTGCCCGTGAGACCAACGAAAACGTCATCAAGCGGATACCGCTGCATTATCTCCTGACCGGTCTCTATGGAACCGATTACGTGAATGCCCTTTGCGCCGGCGGCCTTTGCTTTTGCCTGGATCTCGGGTTTGTGCGCGGCCTCGATAATGGCAAAACCCACAAAAGGCTCATGGCCATTTGGCAAGATGTTCACGTAGTCGGGGTCGATTACGCCGAGGTCAACATCTGCCTCGTGCGGAGTCGGGGTGCCGAAGAGAATGTCCTGCATCATCTCAAGTGGCACCAGCGAACCGTAGGTAGAGGCAAGCCCAATGCGCAGACCTGCTTTGGCTAGAGAAACATAGTCGCCGTCGATGTTCGTCATAGAGCGGGCAACTGTGCGCATAGTCTCAACGTAAGGTCCTGCCGGGTAGATGCCTAGCTTGCGCCACGTTTCCTGTCTCTCCGCTGGCGCAAACGCAGCGACCATCGTGGACTCATCTATATCCGAAAGGCTCGCTATCACTCTATCGGCCAGAGCTATGGCCTTGGCGTTGGTATCCACCCCATCAACTCCCAGTGCCGCGCACATCATATCGAGCTTGGCCTTGTCCTGAATTGTGAAAGGCGTCTTTCCCTGCGCCGTGGCTTTGAGCGTCTTTGCAGTTTCGACGCAATGATGAGTATATGCGGCAATTCCCATATTGTCCTTGTGGACGATATTACGCATCACCATCCCGGCGGCATCAATTCCGCAGACACCCTTCTCGACCTGCCCCGGTATGATACGGCAAGGACCATTGGAACACAATTGACACGACAACCCTTTCTCGCAAAACGACTTGCACCTTATCTTCTCCTGCTGCGCAAAGCGCTCCGCGACGGTGAGCATACCGTCACCAACGGCCTTATCGTGCATCTTCTGAACTGACTCGTGTATACTTGCCTCGACTGCCATTACAGCCCTCCTCGGTTTGATCTGAATGCTGACTGAATCGTCTGAGTTGCTACGATAATACTACCGCATCGCGAAGCAGCATCGTTTGATGCAGGTCAAAAGCCGATAAAAACGGCGGTGTAGATGATGTCGCATTGTTCGCTTACAACAAACATCGACCGGCGAGATTATTGGGGCACCAAGAAGAAAGAGTGGTAGCGGAGGTCGGGCTCGAACCGACGACGCCCCGGGTATGAGCCGGGTCCTCTAACCGACTGAGGTACTCCGCCATGCAGGGATATCTTACCAGATTGGCGAACGGCTAGTCAAACGGACAGGCGAAAAAACGAGGAGCCCCGGACTGGGGCTCCTCTCCTTTTTCCTGTATCATCAGCATCAGATGCGTCATTCCGCCATAAGACTGGCATTGTCAATGTATACGTCACCCGTTGCCCATTGATTCCAGACCCACAGGAATACGCTAACCGTGCCTCCAGCTCCGACAGTACCGGTAACTGACTGGTAATTCCATTGACCGGTAATGTTGACGAAGTGCACAGTCCTGGATGGCATAGTAGTACCGCCATTTGGATCGACTGCTATCCACACATTAGAACCTTGGTCGAACTGATACGCGTAAGCGGAGAAGGTATACTGCGTACCAGGAGTCAGTCCGCTGACCTGTTGGATGAGGCCGGCTTCCATATTTGCCTGGTAGACGGTAATCTTGCATACTTTGCCGTAAGCTCCGCCATAGTTATAGCTATCGAAGTAGAAAGCATTGTTCTCCGGGTTCGACCTCCAAGTAAAGCCCCAATGCTCCGGGTAGTTTCCTGCCCACCAACCACAATATGAGAAAGGTCCCTCGAAGTTGCCGTTGAGAAGCTTTTCTACAGGGTTGGAAGCAGTTAACGTAAAGTCGGATACAGCCGATCCGCCAGGGTTCACCACCACGCCGGTATTCGTGGAACTACGATAACCAGACTTGCTTGCGACCACGCTATATGTGCCGGGCGTGACGTTGGATAGCGTGTAAGCACCGCTTGCGTTGGTGGTCGTAGAGTAGCCGCCGGAGGTTGTCGACACAGTGGCACCGGATATCGCGTTGTTGGAAGTATCCTTCACAGTACCAGTTATCGTGCCAGGCTGCGGCGTAAGCGTGAAGTTGGATACTGCAGAACCACCAGGATTCACCACTACGCCGCTATTGGTGGACGAGTTGTAGCCCGACTTCGATGCCACTACGCTGTAAGTGCCTGCTGCTACGTTGGAAAGCGTATACGCACCACTGGAATTCGTGGTTGTCGAATAGCCGCCGGAAGTCGTCGACACAGTGGCACCGGATATCGCGTTGTTGGAAGTATCCTTCACAGTACCAGTTATCGTGCCAGGCTGGGGAGAAAGCGTAAAGTTGGAAACCACCGTCCCTCCCGACGTCACCGTCACGCCGTTGTTGGTTTGGCTCGCATAACCAGTCTTGGAAGCCGTGACGCTGTAGGTACCCGGAATCACGTTGGAAAGCGTATACGCACCGCTCGCGTTGGTAGTTGTCGAGTAGCCTCCAGTATTCGTGGACACCGTTGCGCCCGAGAGTGCATTGTTGGACGAATCTTTGACAGTGCCCGTGATAGCACCTGGAACAACACTAGTGTAGAAGACGCGTATGTCGGCAGCCGAATGCGTCTTAATGCACGCTGCGTTGGTGCTCCAGCCTGCGGGCACGTCGCCCACGATTATACCAGTAGCGCTCACCACATCGCCCTGCGACACTCCGGAGGGATCGCAGAGAACCTTGACCCCGGTGCGCGCCGTACCGTCGCCAAGCGCGTTGTTCACGCCCGCACCGTCGTCAATGAAGATCATTCCGGCATCCTTGCTTGTGACAATTCCAGCCACCTTTACCAGCAAGCCGATGTTGTTAATACCTATACCGTTGTATACACCCTCGAACAGTGACGTCGGACGACCGCCAACGCTCCGAGTAAGCATCATCCACGGGCTAGGATTGGTCTTCGTTTCTGAGTCTTTCGTCACCGTCGCACCGACGATACGACGCTCCGAAGAAACTCCACCCCTGTTGATAGTAGTAACCGTGCCTCCGATCAGGCTAACCTGATGTCCAACCTCGATGTTGGGGAATGAGCCGTCTACGCGAATACCACTTACGCCGTCAGGCTCCTGGACATAAAGGCAACCATCATCGGCAAAGACCGCAGTGACTCGCTTCCCACTCATATCTACGAGGGCGTTCTCTGGCCGCAAACGAACTTCCGCTATGTTGGCAGCGATAGTGGGCGCTTGTGCGTGGGCCACAGTTGAGTAAGTTCCGTTTGCCGTCCGCGCAAATGCTGAATAGTAATAAGTGAGTCCGTTCACTAGTCCGGTGTGGACATAGGAATCCGGCGTATTCGGAGAACCGGCTTTATCGCAGACGGCATCGCCACTGGTCGGACTCGACGGGTAACCCGAGGTACTGCAACGTATCACAGTGGCCGCGAAATTGCCGCTGTTCGGATTGGTCCAGCTTAGCCTCACCACGCTGTCCGAACCATTTGCAGTAAACGACTGCACGGGTCCGGGCGCAGTCTCAGCAAGGGTAAAATCGCACGTAGTGGTCTGGCCACCAGTTACCACTATGCCGGTTTGGGTGGTCGTATTGTAGTAGGCTTTGGAAGCGACAACGTTATAAGTCCCCACCGCCACATTTGCGAGAGTGTAAGCACCGCCCGATCCGCTTGTAGTCGTATAACCGCCGGAAGTCGTGGACACCGTGGCTCCGGCTACCGGGTTTCCGACTGCATCGCGCACCGTGCCAGAGATCGCGCCATAAGTTGGCACCGGTCCATTCGCCTTGGAATGCATTATCACTAGCGTGCCTGTGGCATTGTCTTGCCAAACAACGTGGACATCGTTGTCAACCGTCTCAATCGCGGCTAGGTCGCTGTTGCTCGGGGCTGCGGACACGTTTCTGGCCTGTGTCCAATTAGTCCCATCGTAGGCAAGATGGACGACTTCCTGGTTGCTGTAGTTGAGATTTTCCGTAAAGACAACGTGGAACCTGCCATCGGAGTCGCAAGCTATATTCACGTGGTAGCCGAAGCCCAATACAGTTCGCGGACTCCACGAACTACCGTTCCACTTGCTGAAGCACACTTGAGCACCAGGCGGATCGATAGCAGTTCCACGCCACACAACTGCCGGATTGCCCGCCTGATCTACAGCAATCCTGGCCCAGTTTGCGCCGGATTCCGAGTAAATGGTGGTTGGCGCGGACCATCCGGAACCAGTGTTCTTCGAATACTTTACGTCGTTGCCCTGAACCCAAACCATATGCGCAGTACCGTCTGGGCCGGTGGCAATGTCAGGCAACCCGTAGCGCGACGAGGTTCCCAAAGTGGTAAAACTGGACCACGTAGAGTCTTTGTATGCAGCCATTACGCTATAGGAAGTGCCATCGCCATTGTTAGCTAGCCAAATTCGTCCATCCGTGCCTTTAGCCAACCGCGGATACCAATCTTGCGTGCCCGAAGTTGTAATTGCTGTGGCGCTCGCCCAAGTGCTTCCGCTCTTAATTCTTTCGTATAGATCGATGTTCTCTCGAGCACCGGAGTTGCCGTAGACAACGTGAATGTTGCCACTAGTATCTTCGACAATGTCCGGGTAGGTACCAGAAGGTGAACCTGTAGTGACCTCCTCGGCTGCTCCCCAAGAGCCGTTCAACCACTTGCGATAAATGACTTTTCGCGCGTCATTATTGTAGTCCTCAAAGACAAGATAAAGTCCTCCGTCTGAGGATTTTGCCAGATTCGCGTTTTCACACTTGTAGCTAGAAGCGGATAACGCCGCGCCGGATGTAAATGAATACGGGGAGCTCACACAATTGATAGTGATGCCGTCGGACGTACCGGCCGGACCGGTAAGTCCCGCCCGGTTAGTAGCGCGCACGTTTACGTAGTATGTGCCAGGTTCAAAAAGCTGCAATTGGTATCGCTCGAGGCTTCCGCCACAGTTAGTCCACCCCACAACATTCGTCGCGCCAGGGGAGGTTCCTATAGAATACTCATAGTAACTGATGCCGCTCTCCGGATCCTGAGCTGGATCCCACCAGAAGTGCAGGTAGGTAGATGCCACGGTGCTGGAGCCATCATCGTGGACCACTGGTGCGGTGGGAGGAGTTGTGTCTGCACCACCACTAAAATCTCTGCACACTGTCCAATACTGCTGTGCTGCTCCGGTACCCCAGCACTCGAAAACAGCGTAGAGGGTACCGTCCGCTGCGGCTGTGATCTCGTTGTCAGCGCAATATCCGCTGGGGTTGATGTTATAAGATACAACATCCGTCGGGTAAATCGTACCGTCGACGAAACGACGGCCAAGCACACTGTTATCCAAAGCATACGTGACGTAGAAGTCGTTTCTGCCCGGAATGGCAGTTACGTGAGCATTCCAGCCCCAATTGAAGTCCAATTCTGGACTCCAACCATTAGGTGGATTATAGAACTTGGCTTTTACCCTATTGTCTACATCCCACACAACGAGTATCTGTCCGGCTCCATTAACTGCGATGTCTGGCCGTGACGAAAAACCATCGGTTCGATTGCTGACGACGACTTCCGGTCCCCAGTTGGAACCGTCGAACCTGCGATAAGCTATCTGCCAAACGCCGTTCACTTGCACACCGTAAGTGCGGTACACGCTACCGTCCGCTAGAGACCTACAAGAACCGACAGCCGCATAGTAATTGGTGGCGTACCAGTCCTCAACGTTTCCCGTAAAAGCAGAACCGTTCCACACGTTGTGGTACATTCTGTCATTGTTGGTCCTCGGCCGCCAGGTAAGCGCAATGACTTGAGGGGAATTCCCAGTGCCTAACGGCTGGATCTCCGGCAATTTGCCTTGGCCTCCTTCGCCTGGGCCATATACATAGGCCGTCACTGGGTATTGCGTCCAATTAATCCCGTTAGTTGACCTTGCTGCGTATACTTGCTCACCGTTAGGCGCGTTCCAGTTTTCCCAGGTGATCCATATATCGCCGCTCAAACTCTCGCAAAGGAAGTGGGTGCCGTATGAGTGCGTCGCACCCGTATCATATGGACCAGTAAGATTTCCAAGCGAGTACTTGCGATAATACAGCCTGTTGCTGTTATTGACATCTTTGTAGACTGCGTGGAAACCGTTATCCGATGCAGCCCAACATCGCGCTGACTTACAATAGGTTTGCGACGCATCGTTGAGAAGGGCCACACTTTGCCACACCAGCGCGCAGCAGGTGCTTGCCGTGACAACAATTAGTAAAACGCTGAGTAACAGAAACTTGAGGCTTTTCATTTGGCTCGTTCTCTCCCACCTTTATTAGTAAAACCGCCGGGCGCACAAGAAGGGGGCGCGCCCGCTGCCCTGCAGTTTGCTACACTTGCGTTATAGCATGACTGTGAGCTATAGTCAACCGACATGCAAGAACTCTTCTTGGTTATTCCGCATAGATACGCAATTTGGAGCAATACTGTAACATCTACCTGGGCGTATTGCGGTTCGAGCTGACCGTGTGGACGATTCCTCACTTCGGATGGGACAAACTACATTCCACCCTTGATTTCGGAGCGCAGTGGTCCGTATGAAGCGACGTTCGTTCTGAGATCCCGCAAAGATAGATGCTGTAGGCGGGTTCAAGAAGGACGCCGACGCTTTCGAAGTTGCAGCCCGCCCCTATACCGCCCCGGGTGCAGAGGACAAACTTGACCGCGAGCAGAATCTATTCAGCTTCCCGGGACTGTCATTCCGACCGAAGCGAAATCTGCTGTTTGGACCTGCGTGAAGCACAAGAGGGTATCTCGAATCCTCTAGCGCTCCGCTCGCGATATGAAGGATCTCCGCCGCACTCGACCGACGCACACATCACACCAGGATAAGCGTGATAACCGGAGAAAACTAGCGACATAGGTCGAGAAGGCAGTTCCCGAGCCGAGCCGAGCCGGATTAAACGAGGCCAACCCAGCAAGAACCGGTCTCGCAAACCGCATGACGGCAGTTCTCAGGAAAGGCTGATCCGCAACTCAGGTGGTGCACGTGCGGGCGGACGTTGACACAGTAATTGAGGCTAAGCATCACCAATTCGCATCACGGTTTCGTAGAGAGCTATCACGTTCCGCAGTGGGACCTCATTGTTGATCTCGCCTGAAGAACCAACGAAATACCCGTAACCGGCAGCCTTTACGTTGCACATCACAGCCGCAGCGACATCTTCCGCGCTCGCAAATGGAAGAAGTTGGCTGCAGTCGATACCTCCCAGCAGCACAAGCTTCGGATACCGCTTCCTGAGATCTGAAACGGACATTCCCGCAAGTGATTCCAGCGGGTGCAAACCGTCGATGCCGCAATCCACGAGATCGTCAATCACAAGGTTGAGGTCGCCATCGGAGTGCAGGATGAGCCTGGTTCGCCGTTCGTGGCACTTTTTGGCCACTTGTTTTAGACCTGGATAAAGCGTTTTTGAAAGGTACTTAGGGGAAAACATCGGACCGTTTCTGCCGCCGATGTCCTCCGCGACGATCACTGCGGGCGGAGCGAAGTCGCTCGGCAATCGGTCCAG
>Ga0209162_1002522_pt1 | contig 15884 bp, 9 predicted proteins | sample YNPNPMetaG_FD_187121 | JGI IMG/M metagenome (GOLD analysis project Ga0209162, IMG submission 187121) | Anoxygenic and chlorotrophic microbial mat microbial communities from Yellowstone National Park, USA - YNP NP MetaG (SPAdes) (version 2) ... | reverse complement strand
CTTACGATTCGAACAGCAACAGCGGCGGGTCGTAAAAATCCGGCGGCTCGCACCCGAGCAGTTGCATGAGGGTGGCGGCGATATTGGTCAATCCCGGGTTCGCCACATGAGGATCGATGGTGACTTTGAGCCCTTCCACACCGCTGTAAACGATGAACCACACAGGATTGAGGGTGTGGGCCGTTTTGGCTTTCGGTTCGCCGTTGGCATGGCGTTTGGCGAGTCCCGTCTTTTTGTCGATTTCGTACATCTCGTCCGCATTGCCGTGATCGGCCGTCACCACAAGGATGCCCCCGGCTTCACGCACGGCCTTCATGATCCGTCCCAGGCACAGGTCCACCGTTTCCACGGCGATGTGCGCCGCTTGATAGATGCCCGTGTGGCCGACCATGTCGCCGTTGGCGAAGTTCAGCCGAATAAAGTCGAATTTTTTCGAAGCGATTTCTTCGAGAACCCGATCGGTGATTTCCGCTGCCTTCATCCAGGGTCTTTGTTCAAAGGGCACGCGATCCGAAGGAATTTCCACGTAATCTTCCAGAGTTTCGTTGAATTTTCCCGATCGGTTGCCGTTCCAGAAATAGGTCACATGGCCGAACTTCTGCGTTTCGCTGATGGCCAGCTGCGTGAAGCCCTGAGCGCACAAGAACTCGCTGACCGTCTTTTCGATATGGGGCGGTTCCACGAGGTAGCTTTTGGGGATGTGCAAATCGCCGTCGTATTCCATCATCCCCGCGTAGGCCACCTTGGGATAGGGCTTTCGTTGGAACTTATCGAAATGTTCCTCTTCGAAAGCTCGGCTGATTTCGATGGCTCGGTCCCCTCGATAATTGAAGAAGATGACGGCGTCGCCGTCCCGAATGGGGCCCACGGGGCCATCGGCATCGGCGATGACGAAGGGCGGCAGGTCCTGGTCGATCACGCCGGGGATTTCTATGCGGTAGGTTTCAATGGCTTCCTGGGCGGAGGCGAAGAAACGGCCCTCACCCGCCACGTGGGTTTTCCAGCCGAGGGCCACCATGTCCCAGTTGGCTTCGTAGCGATCCATGGTGATGGCCATGCGGCCGCCGCCGCTGGCGATGCGGTAGTCGACCCCGGCCTGTCGGTTCAGCGCCGCCAAATACGCTTCAAACGGAATGACGTACTCCAAGGCTGAGGTTTCTCCCACATCCCGTCCGTCCAAGAGGATGTGGATTCGACACCGAGGAATCTTTTCCACCAAGGCGGCGTGATCCAGCATCTTTTTCAAATGATCCAGGTGGCTGTGCACGTTGCCGTCGGAAAAGAGCCCGATGAAGTGAAGTGTCCCGTTGTTTTTTCGACAGAATTCCATGAGACGCCGCCATGTTCGGCCTTGGAAAAGCCGGCCGGTGGCCAAAGCCTCATTAACCAGGCGAGCCCCTTGGGCATAGACCCTGCCGGCCCCCATGGCATTGTGGCCCACCTCGGAATTGCCCATGTCTGCATCGCTGGGAAGGCCCACGGCCGTGCCGTGGGCTTTGAGCAGCGTGTAAGGGCAATGCGCTAAAAGCCAGTCCAGGTGGGGCGTGCATGCATCGGCCACGGCGTTGCCTACGGCACTCGAAGAGTAGGCGATGCCGTCCATGATCACCAGGACCAGCGGGCGAGGGCCGTTTTTCGGCAAAAGACGCGTCACATTCATGGGCTCCATCCTTTGGTTGCCTTGCAAAAACCGCTTTTTCATGAAGGGCCCGAGTTTTTCTTCAGCACTCCTTCCACACGGGCTTACGCTTTTCCATGAAGGCCGCCACGCCTTCCTTGGCGTCTTCTGTCGTACACAGCCGCGCAAACACCTCGTTCATGTACGCAAAGGCCTTGTGGTATTCCATATCGGCGGCGACGTAAAACCCCCGCTTGGCGATCTGCACGGCAATGGGACTCTTTTGGGCCAGGACGGCCGCCCAGTCCTGCGCCGCCTTTTCCAGTTCCTCCGCCGGCACAACCCGATTGATCAGCCCTCGAGACTGGGCCTCCTTGGCTTCCAAAAGCTCCCCATAGAGCAGCATCTCCAAGGCGATTTTTCGACCCACCGACTTGGACACGGGAATGACCGGCCCCACACAGTTGAGGCCCACATTGATGGCCGTGAGGCCGATTCGTGCCGTTTCCGCGGCAATGGCCAAATCGCAGGCCGCGACGAGCCCCGCGCCGTTGGCCGCCGCCACCCCATGCACTTGGGCGATCACGGGTTTGTTCATTTCGCCGATCGTCACCAACGGGGTTTCCATCCGTTCGATCCACGCACGCAGTTCCATGGGAGTCTTGCCGCTCATTTCACTGACATCGATTCCCGCACAGAAATGCTTTCCCGCTCCCTTGATGACGATAACGCGCACTTTGGGATCGGCATCCAAGGCCTTCAATGCCCGGGTCAATTCATCCGCCAGCAGTGTCGTGAAGGTGTTGAGCTGATTCGGGCGGTTGAGGGTTATAGTCGCCACGTAATTTTCGTCCACTTCCACAAGCAAGGTTTCATAAGCCATCGCGGTCTCCTCCCCTAGGTTTGCTCCCTTCTCATCAGGATCCCACCCTTTGATGTCGTCATCGCATGCGGTAGCCCTGAGGCCTTTCCCCCAAGACCACGGTCATTCGATCGCGGCTTCCTTCCCAATGGACCACGTCCAAAGTCACCTTGTCCCCGGGTCGATATCGTCGCAAAACCCTCATGAAATCTTCGGTGCTTTCCACTGCCGTGCCGTTGACGCCTACAATGATGTCTCCCCCCACAACGAGGATGTAATTGCCGACCTGGGCGCGGGTCTTGCCGCCTTTAAGGCCCGCTTTGTCCGCTGGGCCTCCCGGGACCAGTTCCACGATCATGGCCCCTTTGGACACACTCAGTTGCAACGCGTCGGCCAGGCCAGGCGAGAGGGTCATGAGGGTCGCGCCGATCCACGGGTATCCGTAGAAGCCCTTTTCGATGAGTTCCTTCACCACTTGTTTGACCGTGTCGATGGGAATGGCGAATCCGATCCCCACATTGGCTCCCGTCGGGCTGAAAATGGCCGTATTCACCCCGATCATGAACCCTGAGGAGTCGATGAGCGGACCGCCAGAATTTCCAGGATTGATGGATGCATCCGTTTGAATCACATCTTCCACCAGGGCGCCTCCCGGAGCCCGCAAGGTCCTGCCCACGGAACTGACCACCCCCGTGGTCAAAGTCTGTCCCAAGCCGAAGGGATTCCCGATGGCCAAGACCTTTTGGCCGACCTTCAAATCCTTGGAACTGCCCATGGGGATGACCGTCAAGTCCTTTTTGGGGGCATCGATCTTGAGAACCGCAATGTCGCTGTTGGGATCGGAGCCGATGAATTTGGCCGGATATTTCTTGCCGCTGAAAAGGGTGACCTCCAGCTTGCGGGCGTCTTCAATCACATGGTGATTGGTGAGAATATAGCCCCGCTCATCGATCACCGATCCCGACCCGGCGCCTTGACGCGGCACAATGTTAAAGAAAAAGTCCCGCTCCAAAACGGTGCTCGTGATGTTCACCACACCGCGGGACAGCTTCTCGTAAAGTTCGATATTGTTTTTCTCATCGTCCGTCAGGCTCCAAACCGTCCCGGGAATCGCCGAAATCCCCGCCCACACCAACACGATCCACACCCATAGGATTCTTTTCCGCATCCCCCATCACCTCCGATTCGCGCCGCGCCGTCCCGTGCCTTTTCGGGACTATGACTCAAACGTCACCCGGTGCCTAGCACAAAGTCTTTGATCCCATCCGCTCGGAAACGGTATTCTTCCCATCTCACATTCCTTGCGGAGGCGCGCCCATGCCGTTAGTTCGCACACAAACTACCAAAAACCCTTCCGCATCGCAAACGATGAAGGGTTGTTCCATGAGGTCTGCTGCGGCGCATCGTGGTCGGCTCTTGGCCGAAGGCCTTCGTCGTCTTCGAGACGCCCATCCGTGGACGCACCTGGCAGTCCTCTTCGGTCTCCAGATCCTGGGGGCCTTCTTTCTCAAGGGGTTCCTGAGCAGCCGCCATCCCGGACATCTCGTGGCTCTTTCGGCCCTTGCGGTGGGCTTGGCCGCATGTCTTTGGGCCCGCAGGCGTTACGCCGACATCTCTTCTCCGTCATGGATCCGCCTGCTTCCCGTATTGTGCTATGCTTTTTTTATTACCGTCATGTCCCACCAACCGCTTCGCGGGGTCCGCCTGCCGGTTTCCGGCGATGTTTTCCATCCCATGGTCTACGCGTCTCTGGCTGTTTTTTGGGGATGGTTCCGGATATCGGCGCTTCGCGGTCAGCAATTCATCCCCTTCGCCCTCTGGGTGCTAGTGCCCGGCACTCTTTTTGCCATCACGGACGAATGGCACCAGAGTTGGGTGCCAGGCCGATCCAGCAGCGCGTCCGACGTTTTCCTGGACCTCCTCGGCTTGAGTCTCGGCATAGGGATTGTGAGGTGTCTTCACCGGTGGGCTCCCCAGTGGCATTCCGACAAGCCCGATGCCCCCTTTCAGGAACCCATGACGGTCAGGGTCACGGCCAGCAAGCCATGAGCGTAGAGTCCTGCGGCCACATCATCGGCGACGATGCCCAAGCCCCCTTTCAGCTGCCGATCCAACACGCACACGGGCCACGGCTTGAGAATGTCCATCGCTCGAAAATACAAAACGGCAAGCCCCAGCGACAGGGGGGTCATGGTAAGGCCGACGGTGGTCACCAAAAACCCGACGAGTTCGTCCAGGACCACCTCACGGGGATCGCCCCGCCCTGCAAGCCTTTCGGCTTCCCCGCACACCCAACAGGCCCCCAGGGAAAGAAGAGTGAGGAAGGCGCAGGCCCATCCGTAAGGAAAGAGCGAGAGAACGTAGGCCACGGGAACGCCGGCCGCCACCGTGGCCACCGTGCCCGGCGCCTTGGGGGCTTTGCCCAAAAAGCCCAATCGGGCGATGCTGACGATGATCGAACCCCTGAGATCTTCGGGATCAAGGGACATGAAGGCTCCTTGCAGGTGGTGGTTTGGCGTCCTCGGTCATGGGAAGATTGCCTTGTATGGAAACCATGCCGTTTCGGCGTCGTTTTATCGGCCAGAGGTCTTCCATGAACGAAAAAAAACGCCCCAACGATCTGGATCCCCGTTCAGCTTTCCGGATCATCGTGCCGGAAGAGTATGCCTCGTACGGCATCAACCCTCAAGACATTCCCATGGGAACTTTCGCCGCCCACGACCACCCTTCTTTTCTGCTCAGCCGATACGGCGGTAACGCCTACGGGTTCGGACTGCTGGAACAAAACAAGCTGAATGCCGACGATTACGATTTCCTCGAGCGCATCGACCTAAGCGACCGGCGGGCGATTATCCGTCATGTGGATCGTCTGAACGATATTTACAAAAAGCTCGGGCTGCTCATGCGCTTTTCCCGTCAAGGGGCCCCGTATTACCTCATTCCCATCAACCTGGTGGCCCAGTCTGTCCAGGACGTGAAAGCCAAGGCGGAAGCCATCGAAAAGGTGATCGTGGAACACGCCCGTTCAACGGGTTCCGAACGCTTGGACATCGTTCTTTTCAGCACCCCCAAGGATCTTATCGCCCACGATTTGACGGCCCGATTGTCCGGCCACAGGCTTTTTATTCTGGACGATATCCGCAAGCTCAGAGCCTGGCGAACTTTTTTCGATGTGGCCGTCTTTCCCCGCGACCCCTACGATTACCTGCTGGGACACCCGTTACCCAAACCCACGCGGCCCATGTCGCGGAAAAGACGGCTTCTGCGATACGCAGGATACATGGCGGGAAAGATTTACGATCTTCTGGAATCCACGGGAAAGGTCGTCGTTCTTGCGGACTGCCCGGGTTGCGTGGAAAAAGCTCACGACTACGAGGTGGAATTTCTCAACGAGGTTGAAATCAAAAAGTTTTTGCTGTTTGGCCACATCTTTAAAACCCACAAGCGATATGGTCCCCACACCCGTCATTTTTCCGTTCACCCCATGGATCTTCACTTTTATCTGCAACACGACCCCGTCACCGATAATCTGCTTCGGGAAACTTTCAGCGTAACCCAGATCCATGATCTGTCCTTGGAACAGATCGAGCGCCTCCCTTACCTGGACCGCCCCTTGCCCCTCCAATACCGAAAAGGGGCCCCGCTTCCTTGGGAAAAAGCCTTTGCGCCATATTTCGATCTCCACCTGGTGGACACCACGAGCACATGGGCCTACGAGGACCGCTGGGGAAGGCGCCTGCGTCTGGGCAAACCCTGGCCGAACAACCTGGGTGTCTTTGCGGGCCTGCCGCGGTCGGCGGCGGTCTCCCAAGAGGAGGTGGAAGAAGCGGCCAAGAAAAGCGGGATGATGGGATGCCAACCGGCCTTGACGGCATCCTACCGCAATTCCTTTCGGTATGTATGCGACGTGCTGGAGGCCTTGGGCCGAATTCGGGACGGATTTTTTGTCCATATCGGTGAGGTGGAAAGGGACCGCCTCGTCAATCCTTTCCGTCGCAAAGAGCTCAGCGACCACGGGTTCTTGCCCATCAGGCAGCTTTTGCGCCAGATGGGCAAATTGAAGGCCATCGAAGAGTCCCTGAACCCGGATCAGCTGGAAGGGGCGTCCACGCCCGTTTTGGAAAACCTGGAAAAACTCGCTCTCCACGGCTTCACGCCGGCTCAGCTCGTGGAACTCGTCCTCATCGTGACAGGCCACAGCGCCATGAGCCGTATCGTTTTGGGCAAGATGCCCGCTCGAAACCTGAAACCCCTCACCGACGCCGCCTCCCACGCCGGAACCCACGCCATCGTCGATCAGCTGCGCATTTGCCGCCTCATGACCGTCGCCGAAATCACGGCATCTTTCGGCCATCCCCTGACCGCGGCCCAGGCCGAAGAAATCTTCCGCATCTATCACGACGCCGTGCGCGTCGCCACAAACCCAAACCTGGACTGGGACTCTTTGGAGGACCGCCGAATCAGCGAAATGGGCGGGGTGCAATACAAGGCGCTTCGAGAAATGCTCAAATTTTTCAACCTTTTCGATTTTCTCAACACCTGGCACGAATTTCTGGACAAAGGTCCTTTGGAAAGGGAAGTCCTGTGCGACTACGACCCGGAAAAAGCCGCCGGAATCGAACAGGTTCTGCAGCTCGCCCGCATTGTGGATCGTTTTCGCTCGCGGCATCGGGACAATTCCATCCCGCGCCAAACCTTTTTCTTCCGCCAGTTCCTGCAAACGGAATTTCATGGCACCGGCCACCTTTTCCCTTCCCTGGGCCCGGAACTGGGCTTCAAGCTGCTGTGGGTCACGGTTCAGGTCAGCCCCCACCGAATCGTCAATTTCAATCCCCTTTTGGCACCTGTGCCTTCGGAGAAAAAACCGGCCCGGTTGGCAAAGATCAAAGAAGCCCTTCGAAGCCTTCGCGTCGAGGCGATGCGAGAGGACGAACTGGACGAGATTCGAAGGAAACTCCTTTCGGGACATTCCACCTTTCTTCCCAACACCGGGCTTCGGCTCCACCATAATCCCGCCACCAAGGCGATCGATGTCTCCTTTGTGGACGTTCAGGAAAATATCGAACTTATCGAGGAGCTTTTAGGGCGTTTTGAGACTTTGAAACTCCAAGACATGAGCCTCAGGGATGTGGCCGACCTCGAAAGGCTCTTTTCAGAAATCTCAAGCTACAAGGACTACTTGACCGAAGAAGGGCAGAGCGAACCGGACATGCACCAGGAAGGGCCGCCAAGCCCCTCCCTCATGGGTTTGCGGTTGACACATATCGAAAACAGAATTCGGCAGGTTTTCCTCTCCCAGATCCTCGTGCCGGAAGAGATTTTCAATACGGTGAGCCTTCTGGCGGAACACTGCCCCAACCTGCTGCGCTTCGTCATGCCCGAACTCCACCGCCTGGGGCAGCTCATGGAAAACCGCCCGACGCGAAAGCGCCAGTCGGTGGGAACCTACGTCATGCGGTGCCTCGGCAAGTTCCAAGCGCTCATTCTCAAGGATCGGGAAAGCTTTCAAGATCTCAACACTTTCTATCAAATGGCCAAGCACGAATTCGGCCCTCTGGCGGCGGAAGATATCGGGGCCAAGCACCATCAAATGGAAACCCTGGAGCACCTGGTGGAGCGGATTCAAGCAGAGCGGCCCCTTTTATACCAAGCCCTGACACTGGCTTTGCTGTTTCAAGACCTGGGCAAATTGGACACCTATACGGAAGAGCATAAAATCTTGGGCCGCATCTGGACCCACGCGGAGCGCAGCGTCCATATTTTGCGGCACCGCCGGATTCTGGATCAGTACGGTCTGAAGGATGAGGTCCGGGCCCTCACCCTTGAACTCATTCGCCATCACGGCCTCATCGGTCACGTCATTCAAGGTTCGGAACCGGGATCGGCCATTTCCCGACTGACCGAAACCAACGATAAGGATCTTTTGGACGCCTACGTCCTCCATGCCGTTCTGGCGGCGGCGTCCGTGCAAGAAGGCCTCATGACGGAAGACCTGCTGGACCTCTTTTTCGAATACCGCCACGCCGGGCTCCATGTGATCAAAACAGGCAGTTCCTGGGACGAACACTACAAGGACAAGCTTCGGGAAAAGGGCCGGGCCGTCCTCTATGGTTCGGAATCCGTTCCGGAAATTTTGTCCTTTCAGGCTTCGCGCGAGGAGATCCCGAGCCTTTACGGGCAGGAACCCGATGGGGATGAGCTCTTGTGGTGCGGCCGCCAGATTGAGGCTTTTGAAAGGCTGTTACGCCTCATGGGCGTTGCCTGGGTGGATTTCCATGATCTTCAGATGCACTTTATGAACGTCCCGGTGGCCTTTATCCACCACCAAAAAGGCCTCCGAAGTCTCGGGCTGGAGCACTTCAAAAGGTCCTTTTCCAGATCCCTGGAAATTTTTGAAGCCCTGCGGCGGTTAGCCGCTCCCCTCAAGGCCTATCTCCTTTACAGTTTGGATCCTTACGGGGGCGGCTTTCGCATCTACGACTTTCAGAACCTTCCTCCCTTCCTGTCGGTAGAAGCCTCCCTGAAGATGCTGGCCGTCGGATTGGTGGCCTACCACAGATATGTGCCTGCAACGCCCACCGGAGGGCTCGTGAGTTTTCGGCCGCTCGGCCGGGCCGTTCGATACCGGCATGAAACACTGGAGCCCCATTTGAGTGCTCTTTCCTTAGAAAGCCCTGCCGACGGGGGCACATCCACGCCATTGCCACGCATCTTGGATGAGATCCTCTTTGTTGAAACCAGCCCGTTCGGTCCCGGCGTTCGATTGGGGTTTCGAGGGAGCCTTCAGGTGGAGGCCCTCATGCGCGCCATGGCGGAGACCAACACCCACGAAGAGCTCCGCCATCTCTACAAAGAACAAATGAAGAAAATGCAAAGCTTTCCCTTGACCACGCCGGAACAGATGGAAAGCGTCAAGGCAGCTTACCACAAGCGCATGGCGGAGATCAGCCGATCCCTGCTGCTTTCCATCCAAAACGACCTGGCTCGGCTGTCTTCCTTCACCGAATTGGATGCCTTTCGCTCCAGGCTGCCCCGCATTCTTTCCAAAGCGGCTCTTTCGGAAGAAGATCACTTCCTGATCCAGGAACTGCTGGACCACCACCGCAGCCGGCTTCGCGATGCCTTTTTAACGGAAGTTTCCGCCAAGGTGTCGACGCTGGAGGACAGGGAGGCTTTAATCGCCTATTGGAATGAGCTCAAACAAGACCTGTTCCGCTTCCGGCACGACATCGGCAAAGAATATGAAGCGATGATCGCCTCCTATATCGATACCAAGCTGCAGAACACGGAACCTAGGCGGTTTCGGACGGCGGCGTGTCCTGAGATTCTTTGAGGGGCAAGATAAAATAAATTGTGTTGCCGTACTTTTTCGGCTCGCACCCCACTTTCCCGCCGTGGATTTCCACCACGTTTTTCACAAAGTGCAAGCCGTGCCCGGTGCCTTTTTCTCGATCCACGTTGGAGGCGCGAAAGCCTTCGTCAAAGACTTTCTTCGCTTCCTCGGGAGACAGGGGCTGGCCCGTGGTAAAGATGCTGAACCGGACGCCGTGGATCCCTTCCCCGAAATGATTTTTTAGGATGTTTCGGTGATAGGAAACCATCTTGATCTTCTGGCCCCGCGCATCTTCCACTTCCCGGGTGTACTTGACGGCGTTGGAAAAGAGGTTTTCGAAAACCTGGGAAATCAGACCCTTATCGACAAAGAGCGTCACCTCTTCATCGGGAATGTCCCCTAACTTGTTGTCCACCGTGATGCCGGCCTTGGCAAAGATAGGCAAGTAGCGCTCCAAGAGCGGCTGGATGATCTCCGTACGGAAATTGCACGGCTGACGCCGTAAGACGTAGGTTCCCTTTTCAAAATGATCCCGACGCAACAGGGTTTCCAGGAACAAGCTGTTGTGTTCGTAATGTTTTTTGAGAGCGTGATATTCTTCTTCCAAATCGTCGTTATCAGTGGACAACAGATGATACAGTTCACACAATTCGCGGCATAGGGCGCTGTCCTGAGTTTGGGTAAACATGATGAGGTCCCTAAACTTTTCCTGGATTTCTCTGTAATTTTCTATGGCCTTTTTGAACCGCAGAAGAAAGAGTTTGTAATAAAGGTTCGGAGAAATGACGTTGTGTTCAATATCCGCGACGAGCTGGTTGATGAATTTAATATGCTGAATGTTTTGTTGAAGAAGGAGCTTCTGGTGTAGGTTATACCCGATGCGGTTGCTGAATTTTTCCAGAAAGAAGAGCCCTTTGTCGTCCACTCGGTCCTTGGGATAGATTTCGAAAAGCCCGAGGATCGCATGGCCGCTAGCGAAGGGCAGCCACTGAGTGAGGGCCACGTTACCGCGGATGGGCAGGATGTAGGAGTGATCGGTTTCTGTGATTTTCTCGGAAAGGAGAGGCACTGCAGCATCCGCCCTTTCAGCCTCGAGGAGCACCCCTTCTTCGCTGGTGCACACCTTCTCCAACCGCCCGCTCTTGTGATGGAGCACGTAGAGGCGGCTTTCCAATTTGAAGAATTCCTTGGGCACCGTGACACAAATAAGGTAGAGATTTTCAAGACTTGTGTATTCCTGAGCTAGATCGAAGAAGGTGGCAAAAGCCTCTTCTTGAAGCCTCTCGAAATTGTATCGTTCGTAGGCCGATTTCTTTTCGCGCACCCGCGCGGCCATTTCCTCAAGGGCGTTCCGACTCATGAATGCCGCCGCTCCTTATATCGCCTCCCTGGGGAGGTTTGTCATGCCAAGGGAAATTCCAACTCGGATTTCAGATCGCGTTCCATAAGGTCCCAAACAGCCTGACGCGGATCCTTCCCCTCTTGAAGGATTTTGTACATTTGCTCGCAGATGGGCATCTCGACACCAATCTTTCGGGCAAGGGCGTGGACCGAGAAACATGTGCGGATTCCTTCCGCCACCATGCGCATATCCGCTAAAATGTCTTTTAAGAGTTCTCCGCGCCCCAAACGATAGCCCACGGTGCGATTTCGGCTGAGATCCCCCGTGCAGGTCAAAAGAAGGTCACCGATTCCCGAAAGACCGGCAAAGGTCAAAGGATGCGCCCCCAACCGCACGCCGAGCCGAGTGATTTCGGCAAGGCCTCGAGTGATCAGGGCCGCCCGTGTGTTGAGCCCGTAGCCCAGGCCGTCGCAGACGCCGGCGGCGATGGCGATGACGTTTTTAAGTGCCCCGGCCAGTTCCACCCCGATCTTGTCGGGGCTCGTGTAAACGCGAAAATACGGCGTATGAAACACACGCTGCACTTCTTTGGCCGTTTCCAGATCTTCGGCGGCCACGGTGACGGCCGTGGGAATCTTCTGCATCACTTCCCGGGCGAAAGACGGTCCAGCCAGGGTCACGACGCGAACGCCCAGAGACCCCGGAAGGATTTCCTTCCAGATGCCTGACATGGTCAAAAGCGTCTCGTTTTCGATGCCCTTGGTGGCCGAAACAATGACGGCGTTTTCCCAAATGTGGGGAACCATCTGAACGGCGACGGAGCGATACACATGGGACGGGACCACCATGACGAGCACACGTCGGCCGCCCGTTACGGCGGCGATATCGTTGGACGGCACAATGCGGCCGTTTAAAGAAAAGCCCGGAAGGTACAGCGTGTTTTCCCGCGTCACTCGGATTGTTTCGCACAGGTCCTTTTCGAAGACCCACAAGTCCACCCCGTAACCCTTTTCCGCAAGTAGATGCGCAAGGGTCGTCCCCCAGCTGCCCGCCCCGATCACCCCGATGCGCGTCTCGTCCTTCACTGCGCCGTGTCCTCCTCGTCCGATTCCGCCACGACCGCCACGTCCACGATTTCTTCCGAGCTGTCCAGATCCATGAGCTTGACCCCCTGGGTGGATCGGCCCATTTCCCGGATTTCCCGCACCTTAAGGCGAATCAAACGCCCCGTGTTGGTGATCAGCAGCACCTCGTCGTCGTCCCTGACCTGGCGGAAGGCCACCACTTCCCCGTTTTTCTCCGTGATCCGCACGTTCAGCACGCCCTGTCCGCCGCGCCCCTGCACCCTGTATTCCGAAGAAGCCGTTCTCTTGCCGAAGCCTTTGCGGGTCACCACCAGCATGGAAGCCCCTTCGTCGATGGTATCCATCCCCACCAAAACGCTTCCTGCCAGATCCATGGCCTTGACGCCCCGAGCCTCACGGCCCATGGGCCGCACCGTCTCTTCGTTGATGCGAATGCACTTGCCCGATCGGGTCATGAAAAACAAATCCTTGGTGCCGTCGGTCATGCACGCGGCGATGAGCTCGTCTCCTTCGTCGATCGCCACGGCCCGAATGCCCGTGCTGCGCGGATTGCTGAAAGCGCGGATTTCCGTCTTCTTGACAATACCGTTTCGCGTGGCCATGACGACAAAACCGTCTTGATCGAAGTTCCTGACCGGCATGACCGTGGCCACTCTTTCGTTTTCCTGAAGCGGCAGCAGATTGACAATGGCCTTTCCCATGGAAGCGGGACCCACTTCCGGAATGGCGTAGACTTTCAGCCAATAGACTCGGCCGTGGGAGGTGAAAACCAGCAGGTAATCGTGGGTGGATGCGGTAAAAAGAGCCCGCACGAAATCCTGCTCGCGGATGCTCATGCCTGTGCGGCCCTTGCCGCCGCGCCGCTGGCTTCGGTAGGTGTCCACGGGTGTTCTTTTCACGTAGCCCGCATGGGAAATGGTCACCACCACGTCCTTATCGTCGATGAGATCTTCGACGGAGACGTCCCGGGTTTCTCCAAGGATTTCGGTCCTTCTCCCGTCGCCGTAGGTTTGGATGATTTCTTCGAGTTCCTGATAAATCAGTTCGTCCACCAAGGCCGGCGAGGTGAGGATGGCCCGGTATCTTTCGATGTCCTTGAGAAGTTGTTCATATTCGGTGAGGATCTTTTCCCGTTCCAGGGCCGTCAGCCGCTGCAGGCGCATGTCCAAGATGGCTTGGGCTTGGGCTTCGCTGAGCTCTAAGGACTCCATCAGCCGCTCTTTGGCCGTCGCCGGATTGGGCGCTGCACGAATCAAGCGAATCACCGCATCGAGATGGTCCAAGGCCTTCTTCAGACCTTCCAAGATATGGGCGCGTTTTTCCGCCTGGCTGAGTTCGTAGCGGGTGCGCCGGACCACCACGTCTCGGCGGAAATCCAAAAAGTGCTGCAACAGGCCCTTGAGCGTCAGCAGTTCCGGCCGGTTGTTCACTACGGCTAGTAAGGTGACCCCGAAAGTGGATTCCACGGCGGTGAACTTGTACAGCTGGTTTTCAACAACTTGAGGGTTCTCGCCGGCCTTGAGGGACAAAACGATGCGCATGCCTTCCCGGCTGGATTCGTCCCGGATATCCTGAATGCCCTGGATTCTTTTTTCCTTGACCAGTTCGGCGATGCGTTCCAGCAACCTGGCCTTGTTTACTTGAAAGGGTAATTCGGTGATGAGAATCTGCCGGCGCTTGGCGGTTTCCTCGATTTCCACCCGGCCACGCACGCGAATGAGCCCCCGGCCCGTTTCATAGGCTTCGCGAACGCCTTCCGTGCCCACAATGAAGCCACCGGTGGGAAAATCCGGACCCGGAATGCATCGCATCAATTCGTTCAGGCCTGCCTCGGGGTTTTTCAAAAGGACCTGAAGGCCTCGGCACAATTCCGTAATGTTATGGGGTGGGACGTTGGTGGCCATCCCGACGGCGATCCCGGAGGCTCCGTTCAGCAAAAGATTGGGCACCCGCGTGGGAAGGACGGACGGTTCCTTGAGGGAGTTGTCATAGTTGGGCAGAAAATCCACGGTTTCTTTTTCGATGTCTTGAAGAAACTCGTGCGCCAGCCGAGCCATGCGGATTTCCGTGTACCGCATGGCCGCTGGCGGATCGCCGTCGATGGAGCCGAAATTGCCTTGGCCATCCACCAGGGGATAGCGCATGGAAAAGTCCTGGGCCATGCGCACGATGGTATCGTAGACGGCCGCATCCCCGTGAGGGTGATACTTACCGATAACGTCACCGACAATGCGGGCGGACTTCTTGTAGGGCTTGTTGTAATCGTTTTTCAGTTCGTACATGGCGTACAGCACACGCCGATGCACGGGTTTGAGGCCGTCCCGCACATCGGGCAACGCCCGCCCGATAATGACACTCATGGCATAATCGAGGTACGACAGCTTGATTTCGTCCTCGATGTTGACCGTGGGTAAACTCATGGAAATCCCCTCTCAGCCTGCGCTCTTCGCCTCTGGGTCGATCTCTTAGATGTCCAACTCTCGAAAATCCAACGCGTTTACCTGGATGAACTCGCGGCGGGGCTCCACCCGATCGCCCATGAGCGTCGTGAACAGTTCATCGGCCATGTATTCGTCATCAATGCGGACCCGCAGCAGCGTTCGTGTGTCCGGGTTCATGGTCGTTTGCCACAGCTGCTCCGGGTTCATTTCGCCGAGACCTTTGTAGCGCTGCACAGTGAGCCCTTTGAACGCCTCGTCTTTAAGATACTGGAAAAGAGTTTCCGGATCGTCCACCGTGATTTCTCCGGCCGAAGAGACGATTCGATAGGGCCTTTGGTCCAGGACGGCCAGATCTTTGGAAAGTTCCTGGAGCTTTCGAAATTCCACGGATTTGAGGAACGCGTAACTCAGCCGAAACCGCTCCTGCCCATTGGTCGGCTGCCAGATTTCCAGGTCGTAGCCCCGATGTTCCTCTTCCATTTCGATTTGGGAAACCGTGTAGCCCGCACCTTCCAAGGCTTCCCGCAGCCGCTCCATGCTGGCTTGATCCTCCGGGACGAACTCTTGCCCAGCTAGGGTATTGGCCAAGAACCGCAACAGCTCGCGACGGATCCCCTTGCGGCTGAGCCGCCCCAGCCAATCCTGATACTGAGAGTACGCCTTCATGAGCTTCACCAGCCGCTCGGGGGCCAGCGGCATGTCACTGCCACCTAGGAACACGTGGTGCTTTTCCGTTGCACGCGTGACCAAGAAGGCGTCCAGTTCGGCGTCGTCTTTGAGATAGAGTTCTTTCTTTCCCGCGGCGACGCGGTACAAAGGCGGCTGGGCGATGTAGAGGTGCCCGCGTTCGATGAGATCGGGCATCATGCGGAAGAAAAAGGTGAGCAATAAGGTTCGAATATGGGCGCCGTCCACATCGGCGTCGGTCATGATGATGATCTTGTGGTAACGCAGCTTGGTCGGATCGAATTCGTCCTGGCCGATGCCCGTTCCCAGAGCGGAAATCATGGTGCGGATTTCCTGGTTTTCCAGCATCTTGTCAAAGCGCGCCTTTTCCACGTTGAGGATCTTGCCGCGCAGCGGCAACACCGCCTGGAAACGGCGGTCTCGACCCTGCTTTGCAGACCCTCCGGCCGAATCCCCTTCCACGATGAAAATCTCACTCTTTTCCGGATCCCTTTCCTGACAGTCGGCCAGTTTTCC
>Ga0209162_1002515_pt1 | contig 15903 bp, 13 predicted proteins | sample YNPNPMetaG_FD_187121 | JGI IMG/M metagenome (GOLD analysis project Ga0209162, IMG submission 187121) | Anoxygenic and chlorotrophic microbial mat microbial communities from Yellowstone National Park, USA - YNP NP MetaG (SPAdes) (version 2) ... | reverse complement strand
CAATGGAATGAAGCTTATCAAAACTTGACCCAACGAATGTACGAGGAGAGAACGGATTTCCATCAACTCGAAAGGTTGGCCGACCAGCTCGACGAGATGCGACTCCAGGCGGTCGAAAAGACTCGGAGACTTCTTGCGACTCTTCGGAAGACAACTTAGGACCGAATGACCGGTTGCCGCGTGGGCGTCAGATTTGTGGTTGAGGTAGCGCGCAATTCGGGGGGGCGCATTTGTCGTGCCCAGTCGGAGGGGCATGCTTGTCATGCTTGCAGAATTGGCATGGATTATCAAACGTTGCGCCGCGGACGCGACAAGCGCGTCCCTCCAGGGAACGGACCCGACAAGCGGGTTCCTCCAATGGGAATTTCGGAGGGGCATGCTTGTCATGCCCGCAGAATTGGCAAGACGCCGACAATCGGTGGCCTGTTTGCAAGGCCTATCAAGCAATCCTCAATCCTTTGGGGAGGCTTTCACCAAACAATTGGGTTTCTTCGGCAGTCTCTAGCTGTCCCCCTTCCTTGACTAGAATGAGTAGATGCTTTGGTGCTGCGTGATCGGTCAGCCATTTCAGGGCGCGATCACGGACCTTCTGTGAGACATCCCGATACCGGTCGTGCGTGAGACGGGTTAACTGCATGACCACGAAAGGCATGACCTGACTTAGCGGATCCATCTTCATCAGCCGTTCGAACCATCGGCTGACCACGTCGGGTGGAACCAGGCAGTTAAGCGGTCCACGCATCGGGACCCTTGCTCCCAGTCGGGCCAACGTCCAGAGCATCACATCACGAAGGTGGTCAAGCTTCTTTTTGGGAAGGAGGTCCAGGATCATATCCCCGAGTTCGACCTTCCAGTGAGGGGGAACCAGTTCAAGAGAACCAAGGAGGCGGATAATCTCCATGGCTTCATGACTCGCATAGGGAAAATCAGAGCTGCCAGCTTTGCCCGTCTGCTGCCTGTGAAACGACCGCAGGGAAGCCACCAGGGGGTTTGCCAGGGCCTGCTGGTGACCGGCGGTCAAACCACCGGCGATACGACGCCAGAGGATCCACCATTCTGCTCGGCAGGCCGGGGTCGGATGGAACAATTTGCCGTGCAACACGCGCCACGTCTCGGCGACACGCCAGTCGTCTGCGGCCAGGCCAAAACCGGGGCGCAGGGCAAATCCGGCAAGGTTCAGCCAACGGGCTTCATGAGCGGCGCTCCGCTGACGGCCTAATTCATTCTCGATAAGCCTCTGCCATATCCGTCGGAGAAACGAAGGAGGCCAGTCCTTTCGATGGATTCCAATGACCTCGGTCATTCGTTTGAGCACATTATCTGGGGGATCGTGTCCTTCTGTCGAAAAAACGTTGTCAATGAGCGTCAGACAACGAAGTGCCGTGTCTTCATCGAGGAATCCGGAGACTTCGAGCTGCCCCTCATGCGGTCGGAGATCAGTCTGAACGGCCGATCGTACATCAAACTCGAGTCGCCAGCTCCCACGTCCCTCGATCTCCGAGCACCATAATTCGAGCGTGCCGATCTCAGAAAGCCGAGCGTGAATGGCAACATCAAGTTCGCTCGCAGATGTCTTTTTGCCGGTCTTTAAGACCGTTCTGATCGGTGGTAATGGCGTCATTTCTTCAGGCTGGACGGGAACGAGATCCCCTGGCTGATCAGTGAGGCGGATGCCCGAATAATACACGGGGAATTCCACCGGTTCACCCACACGCAAACGAAATGTCTTTTGCTCCAGAGAGACCTCTTCCCCTGGTTCGACACCTGCTGGAACGACGCACATTCCAAAACCGGAAATCTCCCGCTGAGTTGCCTCGTCTGTTTGTCCAGCCTCGGGTGACCCAGGCAAGGTTTCACCCTCACCTTCGACTGTCCAGGAGAATCGCGAGTGCTTTTGTTGGCTCATGGATGCGAGGGCGGCTTGCGATTCAGGGATGTCGATCCCCAGGTAATAGGTTCGGGATAGCCCGGCTGAGATCCGAACCCCTTCGCCACGTCGCACCATTCCGTAATATGCCGCCCCCTCAGCCACAGCAAGATCAAGCCGAGGATTCTCGATCGCTATCGGCTGCCAAGACTCGCCCTGCTTGGAAAACCATCGTGCTATCACCTCAAGCAATCGCTGGCGAATTGCCTGGGAGAAAAACAATCCACCATTGAACAGGATTAAATCCGGGCGGGCAGGATCGTAAGCGGGATTGTCTTCATCCAGGGCCACATGGCGGTGTGCCGTAAGAAACGCGGCAAGATAGCGGGTCACCGCAGGATCAGGGGCATACGGAAGGCCGAATTCCTGGAAGCCAATGCGACGCACGGTCGGTTTGGCGTCAAGGTCCACGAAGGGAAAGAATCCGTCAACCAGGAGCCGGACCACTTCGTTGCGTTCAAGCTCGATTTGCCAAGCGCCACCGATGAAACGCGATCCCCGACCGGGGATACTCACGCTGAGCCGATCCGGGGCTTGCGGCCCCAGGAATTCCTCTTTGATCTTTTGACATTTTCGCACGAGGACGGACCATGCCTGCGGCTCGAGCTTTTCGTGACTTCCTAGCTTGTCTTCAATGTGATACGCCAGCGCCAGATCAAGGTTGTCGCCTCCCAGGATCAGGTGTTCCCCAACGGCCACACGGTGAAACCGAAAGGTGCCATCCTCCCCACAACGAACCCGGATGAGAGTCAGGTCTGTTGTTCCCCCGCCAATGTCACATACCAGGATCTTTTGGCCAGGCCGGATGACTTGCGGCCAACTCTGACTATGTCGATAGAGCCAGGCATAAAAGGCGGCTTGAGGTTCTTCAATCAGCGTGACGCGATTCAAACCAGCCAATGCGGCCGCCTTGACAGTCAACTGTCGCGCGATTTCGTCGAAAGATGCAGGAATCGTCAGGACAAAATCCTGCTCAGCTAACGGGTGATCCGGGAACTGGTTGTTCCAGACATGCACAATATGCTTGAGGTACCGAGCAGACACTTCCACGGGAGATAGTCGAGTGACGTCGGGCGCGCCGTGCCATGGTAGAAGCGGTGCCGTGCGATCAACCCCGGCGTGGCACAGCCACGATTTGGCCGAGGCAATCAGCCGGCCGGGCACATTCGCCCCGTGATCTCGTGCCAGGATCCCGACAACATAGTCAGTTTGTATTGGCCCAAACGGGAGGCGAAGCGAGGCGGGATCGAATTCACCCGGTGCAGGTTCGTAATGAAACGACGGGAGCACTTCCCGTGCCTCCACAACACCCGACGCCACCAGTTGCGGAATTGGCAACGTCCTGATTTGCCATGGAGACTCCGCTGTATCGACGTAACAAACAGCAGAGTTCGTCGTGCCCAAATCCATCCCCACGACAAACCGGGGTAATTTTGACTCACTAGGACTGTTGATGGTCATTGGGATTGGTTATCGTTTCGACTGACAGTTCGTTATTCATGCTTGCGAAGCGTCACGATCGACGTCCTCCCGAACGCTGAATTCGAGTTTCCATTTTTTCTCGTCGGTCGTGCTCAGGCACCACAGTTCAAGCATCCCCAGCTCTGTCACACGGCTTTGCAATCGGACGGGCACATAATCACCCTGATTGCCTTCGTCACCGGGGAGGCAGCCTTCCAGGGAGTCCGTCTCTTCGATCTCGTCGCTGGACCATGATTCGTGCACGTCCCCTGGGCGATCGTTTTTTCGGGAGGGAGAACTGAAGAAGCGAAAGACGACCCTTTCGCCAACAATCAGGCCGATTTCATCCGACGGCACATCTACGATGCTCCCTTCTTCCATGCCACGAGGGACGACGCACAGTAACCGCAGAGGGCGCGGAATCCCAGGAACGGCCGGCCCCGACGTTTCGATACCCACGTAGTATGCCCGAGCCGTACCGCCACGGATCCGGACGCCTCCATGATCTTTCGACCAGCCGTAGTAGGCAGCACCTTTGGCCACCGCATGGTCGAGGTCATGGACTCCCTCCAGAAGTTGCGGCGCAGGTTTTTGCGAGAACCAATGGGAAAGGACTTCCAGGAGTCGCTGTTGAAACGGTCTGGCCTTAAAAACCCCGCCGTTCAGCAAAATGTGTGACGGACAGGCTGGTAACTCGTTCGCTGAACTGTGCGACTGGAGAAAGGCCCCCAGATGGCGGGTTACGGCTGTATCGGATTCAAAGGGAAGCCCGATTTCGCGGAACCCAGAGGCGCGACGTCGTGCCGGACGTTCTGTGAGTTCGCATATGGGAAAGAATCCATCGAGCAATAGTTTGATGACGCTTTGGCGGTCGATTTCCACGGAAACAGTCCCCCCAATCAGGCGACTGCCTCGGCCGAGGATGGTCACCGGGCAGGTTTCTGGGGGATCTTCGCCGAGCAAGGTCTCCTTGGCGGTGCGGCAGGCGTGCCAAAGTGAAACAGTTTGCCATGGGTTGAGCTGAATTCCTTTTTCGGCGAAGCGCTGACTCACAAAGTGAGACATTGCCAGATCCATGTTGTCACCACCGACAAGAAGATGGTTACCAACGGCAAGTCTTTCCAGGGTCAATTCGCCGTTTTGTTCGGCAACAGCCACCAGGGTGAAGTCTGTGGTCCCTCCTCCGACGTCACAAACCAGGACCTGATCGCCAACTTTGAGCAACTTGCGCCATCGTGGCCCTGTGTCGGCCAGCCAGGCGTAAAGGGCAGCCTGGGGTTCCTCGAGAAGAATCAAGTCCTCAGGCAACCCGGCAGCCAGGGCTGCTTCGCGTGTCAGTTCCCGCGCTGCGGCATCGAATGACGCCGGGACAGTCAGCACGACCCGTTGTTGATTGATCGGGGCATCGGGAAACTGTTCATGCCATGCCGCCACAAGATGTTCCAGGTACCGCTGCGCAGCCGCCACCGGAGAAATGCGAGGCACTTCCGGTGGTGCTCCCCACGGGAGAATTGGCTGGTGACGATCCACCCGACTGTAACACAACCAGGACTTGGCCGCACAGATTGTGCGTTCGGGTGATTCCGCCGCTTGACGCCGGGCAAACTCTCCGACAGCGAATGACCGACCTGAAGCCCAGGGTAAATCGAGACTTCCCGACGCCACCTCGTGATCTCGAGCCAAATAAAGAAACGAGGGAAGCGTGGTCCGTCGTTCAATCGTTCCCGGTGCAACGAGTTGGGGGATTTCTAACAGTTGGAGTTGAGGTTCCTCTGTATCGTAGGGCGTAAATCCCAGGACAGAATTGGTCGTGCCCAAGTCAATCCCAATGACAAACGTTGGTTTCATTCTTTCCATCTCCCCTTCTTGGAAATGTGGTGGAGAACAGATTTCGCCGGTTCCCTTGCCCGTTCATGGCGCTACTGGGAACACCACTTGCCCAATCTCATGGCAGCAGTGCACGAGTCTTGGATCCAAACCATGGGCAGCGTCATGAGCCGGAGATTTCGACTTCTGCCGGGGCAATCACTTTGATGGCTGACTCTCCACCCTGCCACACAGGCAATTGACAAGTTGTGGCCTCCCAGCCGTGATGGACCAATGTTCCACGATAGGGTGGAGGACCAATGATATTTCCTACAACTCGAAAGCGGCTCGAATCGAAATCTTGAGGCAGCTCGAAATCCGTACCTTCGCTGGCTGAAACAAGCGGACGAATGGCAAAAATCCGCTCCAGCACGGCGGCACAGTCCCGATGAATGTCCCGAACGGCCGCGCCAATTTGGGCGTCTGAATAGCCAGATAAATCCTCCTTAATAAAATCCACAAAGCGGGCTTCCCGCTGCAACGTTTCCAAAAGGATCAACGCGTCGCTCTTGACCGGCTTTTCACGTAACTTTGCCGGCGACGGCTTGGGAGCAGAGACCGCCGGGGGGCGTTCTGGCTCCGCAGACGGCAGTTGCTTGGGTCCCTCGTGTTGCCCCCGTAAGAGCGCCCGCACTGCCTCAGCCACCTGCCGATCGAATAACGTAGCAAAAAAAATCCGCACGGCGTCCCACAAAGCCATGAGAGACTCCCTTTTCAGTGCAGTCGGTGACCCTCAATCAATTGAATTGTCCCCGATTTTTGCGAAGTGTCGCTAGTCGCCACCTCTTCGGTTTGGTCTCAGTGCCCGCGAGATGGCCGTCTCGCGGGACTTGAGGTTCAATTCATTCTAGCAAAATTGACGGGCCTTGTGGCCGATCCCACCGTGATCCGAACGCGGAGGACGTGCCAATTGTGTTTGGGGGCCAACCTGGGGATGCCTTAAACGCTCAGACAATGCCGTGGGCTTTTTCGTAGGCGAGAATCTTGTCCTCGTGCTGAAGCGTCAGGGCAATGTCGTCGAGTCCTTCCAGCAGACATCGCCGACGAAATGGATCGATTTGAAACTCGGCCTCAAACCCGAAATCATCTCTAACCACACATGCCTCGAGATCGATCGTCAGTTGATAGCCTGGATTCTGGCGGCAGCGTCGGAAGAGTTCATCCACTAGGTCCTCACTCAGCCGCACGGGCAGCAATCCATTTTTGAGACTGTTGTTGTAAAAAATGTCGGCGAAGCTGGGCGCAATGATGGCGCGAAAACCGTAATCCGCCAGCGCCCAGGGGGCATGTTCACGGCTTGAACCGCAACCGAAATTTCGCCTGGCCAGCAGGACACTCGCCCCCTGGTATTGGGGAGCATTGAGAATGAAATCGGGATTCGGGGTCCCGTCCTCGAGAAAACGCCAATCATAGAAGAGGAACTGCCCAAACCCCGTCCGTTCGATCCGTTTCAGGAACTGTTTGGGGATGATTTGGTCGGTGTCCACATCAGACCGATCAAGGGGCAGGACTAACCCTGTATGTCGTACAAAGGGCTTCATGTTAGGCTATCTCCACCGAAGAAAACCCAAATGTGGTCTAAATCGCGGGTCGAACTTATCGGTAATCCCAATTGCGGACATCGACGAAATGGCCCATAACCGCCGCGGCTGCCGCCATTGCCGGGGAAACCAGGTGCGTTCGTCCCCCACGTCCTTGGCGGCCTTCGAAATTGCGATTGGTTGTCGCTGCACAGCGCTCGCCTGGCTCGAGGCGATCGGGATTCATGGCCAGGCACATACTGCATCCGGGTTCTCGCCATTCAAATCCCGCATCTTTGAAAATACGATCGAGGCCTTCTTCTTCGGCCTGTCGTTTGACCAGACCACTCCCCGGCACAACAAGGGCTTGAACGCCCTTGGCCACGCGGTATCCCTTGACCACCGCCGCCGCCGCCCGCAAGTCTTCGATCCGGCCGTTTGTGCATGAGCCGATGAACACCTTATCGAGACGAATCTCCGTCATTGGGGTTCCCGGCTCGAGAGCCATATACCGAAGCGCATCCTCCGCTGCCTTACGTTCTACCGGATCGGCAAACTGCGTTGGATCAGGAACTCGATCTGTCACTCCGACGACTTGAGCTGGATTCGTCCCCCACGTGACCTGCGGTTCGACCAGCGCGGCGTCAAAGACCTCGACTCGATCGTAGTGAGCCCCGGGGTCACTGACCAATTGCCGCCACCGTGCAACGGTTTTTTCAAAGGCCTCGCCTTGTGGCGCGAATGGACGCCCCCGAAGGTATGCAAAAGTTGTTTCGTCCGGGGCGATCAGACCGGCCCTTGCCCCGGCCTCGATCGTCATATTGCATACCGTCATGCGCTCTTCCATCGTGAGTTGCCGAATGGCCTCGCCCGTGTATTCGATGCAGTACCCGACTCCTCCCCGCGTCGTCAGACGGCCAATCAGATAAAGGATCAAGTCCTTGGCGGACACACCCCGCCGCAATTGGCCTTCGACGCGGACTTCGAATGTCTTCGGCCTCGTCTGAAGGAGCGTCTGGGTAGCCAGGACATGTTCAACCTCACTGGTCCCAATTCCAAAAGCGAGGGCACCGAAGGCCCCATGGGTGGCGGTGTGACTGTCCCCACAGACGATTGTCATGCCCGGTTGCGTAAACCCCAATTCGGGACCAATCACGTGGACAATCCCCTGGTAGGGGGCGTGAATATCATAAAACCTGATACCAAACTCTTGACAGTTTCGTCTTAGTGTGTCAATTTGTTGCTTTGAGATTGGATCGGCGATGGGCAGTGATCTGTCTGTGGTCGGAACGTTGTGGTCAACCGTGGCCACAGTTCGTTCCGGCCGTCGGACTTTTCGGCCGGCAAGGCGTAACCCTTCAAAAGCCTGAGGGCTGGTTACCTCATGAACCAGGTGCAAGTCAATATATAGCAGGGATTGCCCCCCCTCGTCGGTATGGACAATGTGGGCATCCCAGATCTTATCAAACAGTGTCCTCGGGGCATTCGCTCTTTCAGCCATGGCAAGATCCAGATGGTGTATGTGACTATCAAGGTTTCCCACCACACGGGGAATGTTTATTTTACGTGATTCAGCAACGTTTGGTTAGGACCCTTCTTGGTCGGCCTCTTGTTTGTGGGCAGAAATGCCGTCCGAGGCGGGGGTGAACGTGGACCAACGAATTTGGAGGGACCTGCTTGTCAGGTCCGCCCTTCGGAGGGACGCGCTTGTCGCGTCCGCCGCACCACGTTTGATGATCCATTCCACTTCAACGGGCATGACAAGCATGCCCCTCCGATTCGCCCTTCGGAGGGATGCGCTTGTCGCGTCCGCGGCGCAACGTTGGATGATCCATTCCACTTCAACGGGCATGACAAGCATGCCCCTCCAACTTGCCACTACCCCGACAAATTGCCACACGCAAAACCTTCACGAGGTTAAAGATCCGGGCGAGGCATCTGGGGTTCAAGTGGGTGTCAATTAAGGCGACCCAAGAATGCTAAACAAGCGACTCCTAAACCACTGCTGAAAGCTGTGAACCCGTGACTTCGGAATCCCTGTTCATGAGGAGATGCGTCTTCCACCACGCGGCGGCTTTGTCCCGATCCCAGCCGCCAGAATCGCCACAGTTCTTAAGCGCGATGTCAAGTTCATCCACACTGGCGTATCGACGATCACGGTCCTTTTCTAAACAGCGGAGAATAACTTGACAGAGATCCCCGGGAAGATTGGCGATCCACGCCGTTGGGGGTTTAACCTCCTCATGAATATGGGATAGCATAACCTTGATCGGTTTTTCCCCGGTAAAAGGTGGATGACCCGTAAGCAAGTAGTAGGCCACGGCTCCAAGAGAGTAGATATCCGTGCGGGCGTCAAGATTCTCTTCACCCAGGACCTGCTCCGGGGACATGTACAGCGGGGAACCCGTAACCGCGTTTTCAAGCGTCAGATTGAGCGAATCGCCGCGATGGGACATCGGCTTGACCAGCCCGAAATCGAGGACTTTCACCACGTCAAAGACCCCACCCCTTTGCGACAGAAAGATATTCCCCGGTTTGATATCACGATGGATGAACCCTAAACCATGGGCTTCTCGCAGGGCGTCACAAACCTGGCGAAGGATGTAAATCACCCGAGCTGGCGATTGCGGACCAAATCGCTCAACCGTATGGCCAAGGTCCAGCCCCGGAAGATACTCCATCACGTAATAAAACACGCCTTCACTACTGATCCCATAATCGAAGATCTCGACCGTATTCCAGTGCGAGAGACGGGCCATTATCCGCACTTCGCGCTCAAACCTGGCGATGAGTCGTGAATCGCCCGCCTTATCAGGGCGAATCAATTTGATGGCGCAGGGGCGTTTAAGCAATTCGTGTTCTGCCAAGTGGACCTCGCCCATCCCTCCCTGGCCCAACAGTTGTTTCAGACGATATTGTCCTAATTGATTTGCCTCGAAAGTTTGCCGGTGAAGTTGGTGGATGGTGTCCACCCCAAGCAAGGCGGTCACCCCAGCCACCAGGAAGACAAGAGGGACGACGACCATGTGCTCCAGGGTCATTGCCCGACTGATCTCTGGGTGGAAAGCCCATCCTCCATACAGCAATGCGATTGGCAGAAAGGCAATCAATGCAATGACGACAGCCGCCCGCCGAAACGAATTCGGAATAAACAACGCATACGTATAGATGAGGATGAGCCAATAGCCTCCCTGAAAACTGAAATGACCCTGGGAAACACTTTGTGTTTCTATGCTGGACCAGGTTGACACAGCAAAAAACAAGGCTATCAGGCCAAAGGCAGCCACTTCGAGCAGCCGTAATGTTCCGGAGCCAAGACATTGTCGTGTCAGCGTCACCCATAACGCGGCAATAAACAACATCAGCGTTAATAAGCTGTGACCCAGCAGAAGGAACCATCCCGCCCCCGTGGTCGTGTCGCCCAACAACCAATGCACGGGCAAAAATACGGCAAAGCCGAGGCTCAAGGCCCAAAGGGCGAGCTTCAAGCGACGTCGGAGAACCGCGTTGACTTCGCAAGTCCAGTCTTTACCCGACCCGGTGACAAATTGAACCGGCGCGGAACGGATTGGACATGTCGCCTGCGAAATCTCTTCGCCTTCCGAGCCACCGGCCAGCGAAAACTCGATGGTTGGGGCATCGCCAGACGACGATCTGGTAATTTCCTGGTTTGACACGTCAATTATCCCCCAACAAGGCGTTAAAAAAAGACCATGATTTGCGCCCCGACGAACAAGATGCTCTGCATTTTGCTGACAAACGGCTCAAACCTAATTGTACACATCAGCGAAGGGATACGACTTCAACGCGCATGACAGGCGTGCCCCTCCGATTTTATCCTTCGGAGGGACGTGCTTGTCACGTCCGCGTCTGGGAGGGACCTGCTTGTCAGGTCCGGGCATCGCTCCTCTCTGCAAGGGAGACGCAATCGGGTTCTCCCCAATTAACCTTGGGCATGGCAAACGTGTTCAATCTCAAACCCCAGGGCTTGAATCATCGCGAAATCCTGCTCCGGTGGCTGACCGCGGGTCGTCAGATAATCGCCCACAAAGATGGAATTTGCCACAAACAGCCCAAACGGTTGAAGCGGTCCAAGGTGAACCTCGCGTCCTGCGGCGATGCGAAGATCGGATTGAGGGCTGGCAAACCGCAAGAGGGCAAGGGCTTTGAGGCAATACAGAGCCGTCAATTCATGGCAATCCTGTAAGGGAGTCCCTCGAATGGGGATCAGGAAATTGATAGGAACAGCCTCTGGGCGAAGCTCGGCCAAGGTCAGGGCAAAGTCCGCCACATCTTCTGCGGTTTCTCCCATGCCAATAATGCCGCCACAGCAGAGTTCGAGCCCGACACTTCGTGCAACACGCAAAGTAGCAAGCCTTTCATCATACGTGTGTGTCGAACAGATCTTTGGATAAAACGCCCGGCTCGTGTTAAGGTTGTGATTGATTCGGTCCAACCCGGCTTCTTTAAGACGCTCTGCTTGTTCTCGATTAAGCAGGCCAGGCGACAAACACACGCGAAGGGGAAACGTTTGCTTGATCTTGCGAATGACGTTAGCAAGCCGGTCCAACTCTGACGACGAAGGAAACCGACCGGAGATCGCAATGCAATACGTCGAGGCCTTGTTGGCCGTCGCAACTCTGGCACCTTCGAGAATCTCCGACTCGTCAACCAAAGGATAACGTGATACCGGAGCCGTTGATGCCTTGGATTGCGAACAATATGCGCAATCTTCGCCGCAAAGCCCACTTTTAGCATTGATCAGGAAATTGAGGCACATCCGCGTCCCATGGAAATGTCGTCGGACACGGTAGGCCGCTGCGAGAAGCTCAAGGATTTCAGTATCTGGCGCACGAAGAACAGAAAGGGCCTCATCCCGTGTTAACTTATGACCGTTCAGAACGCGACGGCTTAATTCAAACCAATCTGAAGACACTCTGCTTGCTCCGTCTCCAATTCCGAGATTTGAGGGACGCGCGTGTCGCGTCCGTTGGGCAGCGCTGGACTATCCATTGTGGTGCGGCGGGCACGACAGGCGTGCCCCTTCGATTCCGCTCTTCGGAGGGACGCGCTTGTCGCGTCCATTCCTTGGAGGGACCTGCTTGTCAGGTCCGCTGCATCACGTTGGATGATCCATTCCACTTCGCCGGGCACGACAGGCGTGCCCCTCCGATACGGGCACGACTCCATTTCGCTTATCGCCTCGCCGCCAAATGTGACGCACACACGTCCCAAATCGTCATTCTAGCGAAGGACTGCTTTCCGCCAAGATCAAGCGCCGGAGACTGGCGAGACGCATTTCGGTTGATTATAACATCATTGCCAAGATAAAAGGTTCTTGCAAAGATGCCTGGGGCTACGTGATTTGGTATTTTCAACCCTCGCCCGCGCCGCCAGCGGGAAGAAGGAGTGGGAAAGCGAATTTCGCGACAAAAACAGACGTCATGTTTTCATTCCGCTGGACAGCTACCACAATCATTTCGTCACTCTGTCAAAAGCAGGACCGATTAGCACTTCAGCAACAGAATCTCGACAATCCTCGTGTCGGGAACCAAATCTGGTACCGTTTTCGGTTTACTGAGTAACCACAATCTGGGAGGCCCAATCATGAACCATCAATTCAAGTCAGTCGCAAAATTGACAGCCTTCTTTGTTCTCGGGTGTTTAGGCTTGAATGCGGTGATTGCACAAGAGAGTGGCATTCGACCCTGGCCCAAGAATCCTTATGTTTGGCAATATAATGGTCGGCCAGTCACCCTCATCGGCGGCAGTAAGGATGACAATCTGTTCCAGATTCCCGACCTCAAGGAACATCTCGACGAAATGGCTGCCGTAGGAGCGAATTACATTCGCAACACCATGAGCGACCGCCCCGACAAAGGATTTGAAGTCTATCCGTTTAGAAAACTTGACAACGGCAGATACGACCTTAATCAGTGGAGCGACGAATACTGGCAGCGATTTGAAAACATGCTCCGGTGGACAAAGGAACGGAACATCATCGTGCAAATCGAGGTGTGGGATCGCTTTGATTACTCCCGCGATAATTGGGAGCCCCACCCCTACAATCCAAAAAACAACGTCAATTACACCTATGAAGAATCTGGTTTTGCGGAACATTATCCCGATCATCCGGGCAGCAACAAACAGCCTTTCTTCTTTACAACGCCTTATCAGAAGAACAACAAGGTGGTTTTTCCGTACCAGCAGCGATTTGTGGACAAGATGCTTTCCCATTCCCTGCAGTACGACCACGTTCTTTACTGCATCGACAATGAAACATCGGGTGAGGAGGCCTGGGCGAAGTTCTGGGCAGAGCACATCCAGCGAAGGGCACAGGAGGCCGGAAAAAAGGTCTGCGTCACGGAAATGTGGGACGACTGGGATTTGACGGCAGCCCGGCATCGTAGGACTCTCGATCATCCCGAGTTATATGCCTTCGCCGATATTTCTCAGAATAATCACCAAAAAGGTCAAACACATTGGGACAACTTTCAATGGGTGCGAAACTACGTCAAGGATCGTCCCCGGCCGTTAAATAGTGTCAAGATCTATGGGGCGGACACAGGGCGTTATGGAACTGACCGCGACGGTGTCGAACGATTCTGGCGACTCCTCCTGGGTGGAGCGGCTGCCGTGCGTTTTCACCGGCCGGACTCAGGTTTGGGGCTGTCCGATAAAGCAAAGGCGTCGATCCAGGCAGCCCGCAAAGTGGAAAGCCTTATTCCCTGGTATGAACTGCAGCCCGCCATGGAGTTACTCGCAGAGCGCGAACCTAACGAGGCTTATGCGGCGGCCAAATCTGGACAGGCCTCCGTGGTCTTCTTCACGGATGGTGGCGAGGTAACCGTGGACTTATCCGCTGCCCAAGGCCAGTTACAGCTTCACTGGATTGATATTTCGACAGGTCAGTGGGGGACAAAAGGGGAATTGACCGCAGGCTGTTCCGTCAAACTGAAAGCTCCGGCTGCGGGTCCCTGGGTAGCTGTTATTGCCCGAAAAGAGGGACCCAAGTCGCAGGTGCCCCCGGCCCACGCCCACGAGAGTTGGTCACCACGGGTGCGGCTCGTTTCCTGGGAGCCGTCAGACAAACGTCCCGCGATCGCTGGGACTCTCCGCGTACATTCCCAAAATCCACGGTATTTTACGGACGATACTGGGCGGGCGATCGTCCTTGTGGGGTCTCACACGTGGAACAACCTCGTTGATATGGGCCCCGGGGATCCGCCGCCCGCTTTCGATTTTCCGGCCTATTTAGATTTTTTAGAGAAATATAATCACAATTTTATCCGCTTGTGGACCTGGGAGCTTCTGAGTTGGGATACTGGTAACCGAGAACCCAAGCCGGAGGTGCATAGAGTCTTTCCTCATCCGTACAGAAGAACCGGGCCAGGCACAGCGCGGGACGGCAAGCCGCGATTTGACTTGACTCAATTTGATGAGACGTACTTTTCACGACTTCGTGAGCGTGTCAAACTTGCCCAGGAGCGCGGCATCTACGTGTCAGTGATGCTATTCGAGGGCTGGGGAACGCAATTCGAACCGAAGGCCTATGAAAACCATCCTTTCCATCCAGACAATAATATTAACGGCATTAAAGGTGATCTAGACGGAGATGGTAAAGCAGTAGAAATTCACGAACTTAAAGAGCCTCGTATCCTTGAGATTCAAAAGGCTTACGTAAAGCATGTCATTGATACAATCAATGAATTCGATAATGTGTTGTATGAAATCTCTAACGAAAACCATCCCGAATCGACGGAGTGGCAATACGAGATGATCCGCTTCATCAAGGAGTATGAAAAGCAAAAAGGAAAGCAGCATCCGGTGGGCATGACATTTCAGTACCGAGGGGGAAAGAATCAGACGCTGTTTGAAAGCCCGGCCGACTGGATTTCACCCAATCCCGACAGTGGCTATCGCGATGACCCACCGCCCGCCGATGGCAGGAAGGTAATCCTCAACGATACGGATCATCTCTGGGGCATCGGCGGAAATCGCACATGGGTGTGGAAATCGTTTTTACGGGGCATGAACCCCATTTTTATGGACCCCTATGACGGCAAAGTGCTGACCTGGGGCAAGGGGTTGGCCTGGACGGAAGACGTCCGAAAGGCAATGGGTGATGTCCGAGCGTGGGCAGAAAAAGTGGACCTGGTCAAAATGACACCACAGCCAGACCTCTCGTCGACCAAATACTGTCTGGCAAATCCTGGGAAAGAGTATCTTGTTTTCTTTCCCGAGACGATTGACCGTGCCGAGCTTGAATTGACACCTGGCAATTACGAGCTGCACTGGTTTGACACACAGAGTCGGAAAGAGCAACCCGGCGGAACACTGCGCGCGTCCAACTCCCCAGCCGTGGTCAAAGTCCCTGGTAAGGGCGAATGGTTGCTTTATCTCCGCGCAACAGGCGGGTGACGACATCATACCGCGACAAACGATTTGCGATCGTAAGCAGGGTTATGAATACCGCCCGGTGTAAACATGCTTTTTACTTGCATTGTAGGGAGGCCCTCCAATGGCTGCGTTATCGAAATACTCCAAACAGTTGATGGCGGTTCTGTACGTCGCTTTCACGGTTTTTCTGTTGCTAACCAACGAAAAGGTTCTCGGAGAGGAGCGGGGCCGCCCAAACTTTCTCGTCATCATCGCCGACGACATGGCCTGCGAAGATTGCGGCGCCTATGGTCATCCCCACATCAAGACTCCGAATATCGACCAACTGGCACGCGAAGGAATGCGTTTTGATCGGGCATTTCTGACCTGTAGTTCGTGCAGTCCGAGTCGAACGAGCATCCTCACTGGCCGATACCCCCATGCCACGGGTGCAGCGGAGTTACATCAGCCGGTGCCTGCTGAGCAGATTCTCTTGACCACGCCCCTTCGTGAGGCGGGTTATTTTACGGCAGCCGCCGGAAAATGGCACCTCGGCCCAAATGTCAAGTCGCAATTCGACATTGTCCGTGAAGGTGGTGGTGACGGCGCTTATGAGTATTGGCTTCCCGTGCTCAGGGAACGTCCCAAAGACAAGCCCTTTTTCATCTGGTTGGCCACAACAGATCCTCACCGACCGTATGGACCGAACCGTATCACCGAGCCGCACACCCCGGCCGATGTGGTTGTGCC